>Ga0310690_10001012_pt1 | contig 53135 bp, 82 predicted proteins | sample AusTroGonzalo_MG_2_FD_207661 | JGI IMG/M metagenome (GOLD analysis project Ga0310690, IMG submission 207661) | Bovine rumen microbial communities from tropical cattle in Woodstock, Queensland, Australia - Gonzalo_04 (v2) (version 2) | ecosystem: Host-associated > Mammals > Digestive system >... | reverse complement strand
CGTTAACCATTCTATTGTCGCGGCTGTTTAATAGGTTCTCCGTGCTACCAAACATGCTGCCGGTAAAATCAAACATGCGGCCATAATCATTCAAGTTATAAGTACCAGAGCCTGTTCGTGCTTTTATGTTGCCCCCACCAGCGGCCAATACCCGCTGTAATTCGTAAGAGTTAGCAGCAAGCAAGCCATTATTTATATCGCCAACATATACAGGTCGTAAATAACTATTATCATATATACCTGCTTCTGCAGCCACGGTTGCTGTATCTTTCATAGCAGCGCTTCCTAGCATACCAACATTCATCATCCCGCGCGTAACACTTGCTCCTTGCCAGCCCCCAGAATACGCAATCATAGCCTGGTCTACTGCGTGTGCAAAACCTGCGTTCTTCATGACGTTACCAAAAAACGGATCCTGGGCGAAAGCCGCCATGCCGGCAGAGCCCCCGCCAACGGAAGAACCTGCCCACAATCTAAACATTGGTGGTAACGCATTTAAGTCTTGTGCGTACGCAGCAGCCAATTCAGCATCGGAAGCCCCGTTCATGGCAGCAGCAAAGTAATTCGGCATAAGAGAATACATAAGCATTTCATTTTCGCCAACTTGACCGAACATCATGCGTGCGGCAAGGGTCTGTGAATTGCCTACCATACTTTCCATATCGCCTGCGCTGGCCATCCCCATTTCTTGAATCATGGAACCAAACGAAGTAGAATACCGTCCACGATACATGTTGTTGGCCCTAATACGGGTTTGCATGTCTGTAATCGTTCTCTGGTGCGCTTCCCATTCTGTCTTTTTCTTTTCCCCAAACAAACCACCAAGCGCACCCACCACTGTTCCACCAACACTTGTGCCAACAATAGCACCAGCGGGGCCACCAAGAATACCGCCCGCAATGCCGCCAAGAACAGTGCCTAAAATACCACCACCTGTTTGCCCAGCGGTTTTAACTCTTTCAGCATAAGCGGTTTTAGAAGCAAACACATTACGTGTTACATGTTGCCCCCATAGGCTAGGCATAATACTTGAAACAGCACCAGTTATAGCGGCAATGCCACTTATAGCACCACTAAGGATCATAGAATTCATAGCGGCCTGTTTCGTTGCCCTAGAATTCTCTACTAACGCATCCTTAGCAGCCTTCAAATCTTTTGGGGTAACAATATCTGCAAACCTGTCAGACATTATCATATTTGCGTGCTGTACATGTTTCGCACGGGCAATCTTGATAAGGTCTTTGTCACCAGTCTTTATGGCATCTTGTAAGTCGCCAGCAGAAGCACCAAACAACATAATGGCACGCGCATAGGCATCCATATTCGTTTGCTGTTTTCTATCTTGCGAGAACGCTGCATTTTCGCCCTGCCGGCGTATTCTGTTGCCAAGACGCATAGCATCTTGCCCACCGTTTATAGCGGCAGTAACAGCCAACTCTGTGTCTACGCCTAATTTGCCCTTTCTGCTGTATTCCCTTAACGCACCAATTAAATGCTTAATAGCCGCGTTGCTTTCTGCGGAACCAAGCGGTGCACCACCTGCAACGCCAATTAACTGGTTAAGGTGCTCCCTTGCCTTCGTGGGCATACTTACAGAACCCTTAACGGGTTTATTGGAAACAGGTATTTTATCAAATATAGCATTAAAGGACGCTAAAAAGGCGCTGTTCGCCGCAGCGCCCGCAGCACGTCCTAGGGCTTCGCCAGTTTTCTTCGCCGAGGCTTCATCTGGCATTGAACCAATAACTATCGATGCATCAACGTCTGCCATTCTAACTTCTCTTGTTTATCGCAGCCTTACGCTTTAATTTTCGTTCTTCTTCTACAGCCCTTTCGCTTTCATAATTTATCAAATTATTCAACACATAAAGGTCGTATAAGTTCAGCGTTCCATTTTTCAGGTCAGCGTAAGATATGTACCCCTTCATTACTGGGTTCAAGAAGAACCAGTCGAAGTCATCTTCAGGGGACGGCTTGGTTACTTTCCCTTTGCCATTGCTTCCATGTACGTCGTCACGTCCTTGTCGCCCCCTAGGGATAAAGGGAGGATTAGCCCATCCAGATACGCCAACTTCATAACTTCAAGTTCCCCAATAGACAGTTGATCCAATATTACTGGGCGCCCATCCACAGTGGTGTTTGCCGCTATTAACTTTAACAACTCTGCTTCCGCTTCAAATGTGTTCTGCATAATGAAGTTGTTACGCGCATACACCATGCGTTTCTGTTGCATCACAGAATGTGGCAACGTCATAACCCATCTTTTCCCATTGTGAACGAAATCAAACAATTCAGGAATGTCGCCACTCTTCTGTGCTGCTTCAACCCTCGCCTTAACCGCTTCTGTGTATTTTTCTTCTGTGTTATTTTTTTCCATATCGTATCCTTTTTATTACGGGTTCGCTGGTGTCTCACCACCGTTATCATATGTAGCACCATCGTACACGTCAACAGTGTTAGAATATGTAACAGATGTTTTATCATCCGGGAACAAGTTAGTAGCATAGTTCGAGCCCCAAGATGAATAAGTACCAGAATTGAACTCTGCGTTTGAACATTTGAATGTCATTTCAAAGTCACCGCTTGCGCCAGCACCGGCTTCCAACCCAGCGAAGTTAATCAAGAATGCCTGTGGGGCAACCAAGGTTTCGTTCTTAACGCCGGTTTCGCCGTTACCGAAGTTGCGGTTCGTGAAGTTAATACCAACCGTTGTTACATGCCCGTTCAAGATTTCTTGAATCAAGTATGTGCCTTTACAATAGTCTAACGAATGGCGAAGCAAACGAATCGTTACGGTCCAGTTCTTGACCTTATAAGATTTGTTCGCAAGTAATTGGCCAGTTGAACCTTCAAACACATTCATGACGTTTCCGTCATTACCCGGTGTAGCCAAAATAGCCACATCATTAGGCCCAAGGTTCTTGGCCACTAGGTCGCCAAGTGGAGTCTGGATGATGAAGTCCACCAGTCCAATATCGTTAAACGCACCTTCAAATTGTGTAGCCATTTAATTACTCCTTATTTTTTCAGTTCGTTGCCAATAACAACTTTCTTTGCCGAAGCGGTCAACAAACCAACACAGTAGATGCCTTCCCACAAGCCGTTTGCACGCGCTACGCCGGTTGGAATCGGAATGCTGATCTTATAGCCCGGATTCGGTATTACATCGCCATCCAACGCAACACCACCAGAAATCATGCCAGAAGCCGAAAGTTCGTTCAAGCATTTAACCAATGTGTTGTTCAACAGAACCGCACCATCTTGGTTCATCGCCAAACGCGGAACTGATTGTAACAGTTGGAAGACAGCCACGGAAACTCTGTAGTTCAAGTAGTCCGCAGAAATGAAATCTGAAACATCATCGCCAGAAGGCAAGTTGCCGCGTTCCCAAGCAGGTAAGCCAACAACCTTAATGTTCGCATACACATTGCAGTTCTTTTCATCCAAGTGTTTGAACCGTGCCGTTGGGCTTTCAGTGTTGCCCGCAACAGTAATGGTTAAATCAACTGGGGAAATACCAGAAGCGCGTTTGTGTGCAAGTGAACACATCTGGCGGCTAGAGGCATCAAACTTGCGCGTAGCATAGAAAGAAGCCATACCAGCAGAATAGTATTTGTTAGTGTTTGTCGATTCAGACCAGCAACATACAGAATGTGTGTAATTGTTGCTTCTGCAGTAAGCAGAAATGGAGGCTGAATCATTTGCCAGTGTTTTCGTTAAAGCATCGTCCGAATGGTCATCCAAATACAACATGTGTGGGGCATTAGCCAAAGCCGCTTCATTAGCAGCCGCCGCAGCCTTCTGCATATCTGTTGTAAAGTTTGTATCAAGAACAATACCATAATACGCTTCGCTCGTAAGGAGCGGGGTAAAGTTGGTTGTGAAATCGCTCGTTGTAGAAGCGCTGATAACTGCTACGGTAATAGGCGAAGTTGGCGTAACGCCATTGTACCCAGTGCCATAGAAAACAGTTGCCGCTTTAGCCGCTTCAGAGTTAGAAGCGTCATCTAACAGGTCCTGTAAATTATCATAAGTGGTTGTGGTTGTCGCAGAACCATTTGTGCCTTTTTGGACAAACAGCAAAGCACCCCAATCACGCGCAACATTCAATGGCGTGGATGCCACAGAAGTGGTCACGTCAACGAATTCACGAATGTTAATAACATTAGTTGCCATTTAATTCTCCTATATTTTTAACTCAGTGGTTAGTTCTACAGAATCCGGCAGATCTGCCAATGTGTCTGGCCTATTGACGAATTCCACAGCATCTCGCACTACTACTTCTTCCTTGAAGTTCATGCGCATTTGGAAGTGCGCACGCTCTGTCCAAACTCCGTTTTCTAAGTCAGACAGGTTTTTCAAGGTCGAAACTCGTTCTAGTCCTAACAACCGCCCACTTTGTCTTACAAAGTCATTATAGCGGTTGTTTTGTAAGTTAGCAATGATGAACCTTGCCGCATCGAAGGCATCACCTAACCCTTTGGACATGACATTCACATATACATCGAATGTCCTTAATTCATAAATATGCTCGGCACCCTGCGCATCGTAATACACTGTACCGCGCCCATAACGCTGGTTACGCCAGTTGTTGTAATTGTCAATACGAACAGTTACTATCGTCTTCGCATCTGGCATAACGCTTATCTTTTGCCGTTCAGCCAATACCCTGTGTGTAGGTTCCGCAGAAAAGTTGAAACTATCATAGTTGCTCCCTATCAAGTACTTGATAAGGTTACAGATATATTTCTCAAGTTGTACATATGTTAACATTAGAAACTCCTATCTGGGTTGACTGAATCTGGTGCGTAACGCGAAACCGCTACTTCGTAATAACCCTGTTGGAAGGGCGTGCCTTCGTCCCATACCCACGAAGCAACACCGCGCACATACCAGTCTTTGTTGTTAAAGTGAACAACCACCACTTTGTTCCCCGCAGGAAGTGGCAGTTTCTTTAGTGTGTAAATCACATAAAATTCGTTGGTAGCGTAATCTGGGTATCCCTTTAACTGCGCTTCAGCGGGCGTCATTGGCTGTACACTCTTACGCGCCTTAAATGTTTGTGTGGCAGAAGATTCACTGGCGAAGCCATCCACATAAGTAATGGTCTTATAAGATGCCGTAACCATGCCACCAGAAATTAACGGATCTGCCAAAGCATCTGTAAAGAATGACATTTTAACTCCTTTTATAAATAATAATCGTCATCGTCATCATACCCGACTTTCGTCTTGTTCAAATCTTCTACCGCAGCATTATACCCAGCATTACTCAGGCCTGCAATTTGCCGTATTTGTTCCCTTTCTTCTTCGGTCTTTGCTTGGGCCAACAACTCTTGTGCGGTTTGCCCCTTTGTGCCCCCGCTTTCTTCTTGTCTTTTGCGCTCTGCTTCGCCCACTGCTTGGTCTTCTAAAGAAATACCATGTTGTCTTCTGGTCCGCTCCAAGGCTTGCGCGTGCGTATCGCCAACATTGGAAGCCTTGGTTGATTGCTGCTGGCGCGGCATTTGGCTACCCTTTCCAACAGATTGTGCCGCCATTTTCTTTTGGTCTTCAATAGCGTCCTTCTCTATCTTTTCCATAAGCCGTTTTATCTTGGCGTTTATAATAGCGTGTTCCAGTTCGGTTTTCTTCCAGAACGCAGGCCCTAGGCTGCCCTTGTATGTGGTTAGCCGTGGCACGCCAGACTTACCACCAAGGTTAATGTGTGGTGTTAACCGCATATAGAAGTTCTCGCCGCCAGCACCATCGTCCACCAGTTCTTGGAACCAAGTCACACTAATTGGAATCTTAACAGTGTCTCGATAAACTCTCAACTTGGCCATATTAGATTCCCTCCGTCCAGTGCCGTATATTATTAACCAATGCCCCTGTGTGAACCAAAGGCTGGTTAAAGCCCTTTCTTTCTTCTGTAGATTCGGCATTTGGTGGTGTGGCTAGTAGTAGCGCCTGCACTTGGTTATTCGCCATTTCGTTGGCTATTTTAAGCAGTACGCGTTCCGCCGCCCTTCTGCCTGAAGCGAATGTGGTTTGGCCTGTGGTTTTGTTCCAACCGTCATACGAACGCCCCTTGGAACCACTTAACGCCTTTGCTACTTCTTCTTCAAAATCCCGAAGGCCGCCCACATCCTCAATGGCGTGGTCTATGAAGTGGCGTTCTGGTATTACACCTACTTCTACGCTTTCCAAATGGGTAAACTGGCGCTTAACAGCCTGTTTCTTCCTTATAGTGCCACCATAGTGGTTAATACGCGCTTCTTTCTGTAATTCTGCATTGCCAATTATACCAGCGCACGCAGAACCCTTTTCAAAGCGTGCTAGTTCACGGCCTATCCGTTCGGTAAGCACCATGGTTATTCTTGATTCAAAAGCCCGTGCCAGTTTCCCCATTATTCGCCTGTGCTTCCGCCTCTAAGGATTCTAACATTGCCACGAAGATAAGGCATCATAAGGTTGAACGCCTTACGCCCATAATCGTTCGTTGAAAGGAATTCGTAGGACGGGTAGTTCTTGAACAGTTTAGATTCCATATAGGAAACACTCATTTTGCCAACAGTTCTACTTACAACTGGGCCCGCAGCGCTATTACCATTAACGCCGCTAGCAGCCATCTGTCTGTCGTAAACCAAGAAGAACATTGTAAGGTAAAGGAACACCATGCGCCCCTTTTCGTCAGAGAACAGGTTTTCGTTGAATTTGAATGCCGCTTCCGCCATAGCGCGTTCAATATCAGCATCCAGTATTTCGTCACCTAATTCTGCTGTTTCTTCTTCATTTATAACCCAGTCGCCGTAAGTAACCGCTTTAGCATTAGGATTTGGTACGGCCGGTGGTTCGCCCGTAGCCGTCACAATACATTCAAACACATACGGTTTGTAGTTCATGTAGTAAAGAATCAAATCGCCGCGCACATAACCATCTGGTTGCCGCCATTGTTCAATCGCTTCAACACCAAATGCTTTCGCAATATCAACCAACTCTGCTGGGTCCCACAGCTTTGGTTCTTCTATTGTCAGCCCGTCTTCTGTTGCCACATAGTAACCAAGTGCTGGTGCTTCGCCAAGCGTATCATAAATGAATTCGCCTTTATTGTATGGTCTTCCTTTTTCGCCGGGGCCAACAACCTGCTCCCATTTAGTGGGGGACGTCATTGGGTCCGCACAGTTGTAATCCGTTAATGCTCTAAAAACACCGCCGCCCTCGACTTCAATGGCAACATATATGCCAGCAGGGTAACCATGTGGTTCCCACGGTTGGAAACTCTGGTACACGATTCCGGCTTCATGTTGAAAAAAACTCTTAAACTCGTCTAGGGTTATAGGATATGTCATTTCTTAGTCTTTTTTGTTGGTTTTGGTTCTTCAACTTCTTCGGTTACGAACACCTTGTCTTCGCCATACAGGTCTGCCAAAAGTGTCGCTTCCCAATCTTCAACAACCGTCAAGTTATGCGCACGCAACCAACCGCCGGTTATCGTTAAGATATCATTTTTTGTTTGATTTGTTACTCTTACGCTTTTTGCCATCGCCTTCCACCTTTTCTATTGCTTCTGCTTTTCCTTCCACTACAGGTTTGTCTTCAATAATTTCGCTATTGAACAAGCCCGCAATGCTTTTTGCGTGTTCTGCAGCCATTTCAACTGCTTCGCCCGGTTTGATTTCTATTGTGGTGCCTTTGTACATCCAAAAGAAAGATGTGTGGCCGTTATTCTTAATTTTCATTTGTCGCTCCTATGATTAAGGGCGGGGCTTTTGTACCCCGCCCCCTTGTAAGGCTTCCCTTGGCTAGCCTTAGGCTTTTTGCCAAGTCAAGTAAACCATTTCCGCTGGACGGTTCACGAACACGTCAGACAAACGAGCATACGCTGTGTTCTGATAGTTCATACCATCAACAGTAGCACCTTGAACCACATTGTAGTCATACGGTCTGTAAACACGCAATGTGTCAAAGTCTCTGCGGTACAAGACATACTTGTAGTAACCGCCATTGAATTCTGGTTCGCAGTACGCCAACATCTTAATATCAGCGTTCGGGTTACCCGTAACTTCACGGAACACTTCGCGTGCACGAGTCAACATTGACTGAACCAACGGATATTGTTCGTCAACCGCAACACCCAAACCTAAGAAGTCAGATGGTGCAATCGCCAAAGTATCCGGCAAAACAGTCATGCTGGAGTTCTTGAAGTATTCAGCGAACACCGAACCCAAGAAGGTACGGAATTCAGCAGAAGTCATTGTCGAAATCGGTTTCGTTAACACAGTCGTGTTAGAAGCAACGCCAGTTTGGTTCAACAAACCTTTGAAGTTGCTGTCACCCAACAGAACCGCTTTTTGTACCGCCAAGTCATAGTCGCGTTTACGCGCTCTTTCTTTTTCGGTAACAATGTTCCAACGGCCTGTTTCCATCGCTGAACGCATTTCAAACAACGAATAAGAAACCATTTTCGCCAAGTTGTGAATCTTCAAAGATTCAGCACCAAGCGTAACACCAACTTGTGCCCGGCGTGCATTGTCAGCATCGACACCGCGTTCCCAAGTGCTGATATCAGCATCAGCATTAGAATAGTTACGCAATACGGTGATGAAATCTGACCAGCCACCCTGCGTTGTATCGAACGGAACAAACAACTCAGGATCTATCTGGTAGAACTTCTGTTGCGAAACTTCGCGTTCAATTTGTGTCAACAGGGTAACATCGATGTCGCCGTAACCCAAATCGTTTAACAATTCTTGGTTACGATCAATAACTGCCAATTCCTCAGAATTAAACAGTTCTTCGCGTTCTTTTTCAACGCCATTAACTAAGTATTTTTTAGCCATCGTAGTCGCTCCTTAATTATATAGCCGCCCGGATCACTTCAATAGCAATCAAAGAACCATCGGTCGTTGCCGAACTTTTCTGTAAGGCAATACCCATTTTGATGTTGCTCGAAGATGTCGTTGTTATTTCGCCGGTAGCAGGTTTCATGTAAACAACCGCGCCAGCATTAATCGCTTCCGTAGTGGCTTCCATGATGCAACCGCCATCGCAAAGGATCGAAACAATATCGCCCGCTTTGTAGGTTTCGTGTTTCGGGTTATACAAAATGTAACCATAAACACGGGTGCTTGCTGTAGCCGCCACGACTTTGATTTTGCCAGTAGAAGTAGTTACAATGCTAACTGGATCGCCAGCATACAAGGCAGTTGCTTGCGTGCTGTCAATTTCAACTTCCATTACTTGTGCGTTCAAGCCCCAGTCCAAGTATTCGCCACGAATGCGATTCGGGGCAAACTGGTTCAGGGAATGAGCATAGAATGTCGTTTTATCAAATGCCATTTTGTTCTCCTTATTACAGTTTTACATTTGGGACTTTCACGATTATATCTTTAACATTTTCAGTCAAAGCGTTATTCAAGTCCTTTCTCAAATCAGCGTCCGTTTCCGGTGCTGTTTCTTGAGTTTCTTCCACAGGGTCTTTTGGTTCCTGTGTTTCCACCGGTTTGGTAGCCTCGGCTTCTTCAAGTTTCTTTTCAGCCTCTTCAAGTTTAGCCTTCAAATCTACCTTCTCGGCTTCTAAACCCTCAATGGTCTTTTCCTGTTCAGCAACCTTTTCCGCTGCCACTTCCAGTTCATTGACCAATTCCTCTATCGTCTTGTCACCAAGTTTAGTGTTAATCAACACTTCCTTGTCTAACTCAACTTTATCTTTTTTAATTTTGATTCCAAACATAATGTTGTCCTTTTGATTGAACAGAACACCGTCAGCAACGAAACAATCGTCATCGGAGTTCCTCCATATCTCTGTCCCATTATACCGTGGGTTTTTCACTAACGCAAGATGCATCATCTCTCCGCCAAGAATCTCCCTTTTGTAAGTTACATTGTTCAAGGTAACTTCCTCAGCAGATAAGTCAGCGCGGTACGCACAAGACACATATGGCAATCCGCCGTTGTCAATCTTTTCGATTGTCTTCGGACAGAACACCACAAAGTCAGCATACCAATTCCCGGATTCGTCTCTGTCGACAGAAGAAACATACCCAACAGCCTTGTCTAACATGTCCGCTTCGTCCACAATGTCTTGGTGGCCCACAATAACCGGACAACGCTTTAAGGTGTACGCAAACTCATCAATGGCGTTCTGGGTAAGCAGGTAAGTACCTTCTTTATAACCCACAGCGCCAGCGCAAATGAATTTGGCACGGTATGTCATACCTTTCGGTATTTCTTGTTCGACAGGCAACGTCTTGCGTTTGTTTTCTTTATCGAATTCGTTACATCTAGTTGCCATCGTTATTTTCCTCCAAAGCCGGGTTTGAACACCTGTTTCGCCATAGGATCAGCAACAAACTTATCCTTGTAGGAAACTTCGATACCCAGCAGGTTGTGTTTATTTACGGCTTCTTGCCACTCTTTGTTGGTAATGCGGCCCCATATGCTTGCTTCGTTCAAATTCGCTAACAGAAGGGTTTTTGTCTTTTCCCTTTCGTATTCCGATGTACGAATAAGCGGCGCCCATTCCATTTCAAAGTCCAAGGTCTTGCCAAGCACTTTTCTTCCAACAAACTCTAATATACGGATGATAGCATATTCGGCAGGAATACGAACTTCCGCTTCAACAGTATCAGCATAAGTCTCACGATCCGCTTCGCCCGAATTAAACCCAGCCGGCGACATGCCATACAACTTGTTCATTGTAATTCTGGCATCCGCAGCCATATCAACACGGGAATCTGCTTTCAGGTCTGCCAACCCGTTGAAATGTATTTGCTTCTGTTGGTATTGGTCTTCTGAGTCTAATAATAAGGCCTTCATGTAGTTCTTTACCATGGAAGCATAACCAACACGCTTTGTAATGGCGTCTGTGGCATCTGCATCCTGTAAAGCATCATTTAAGCCATAGAAAGAGAAAACATCAATCTTGGATTCATCCAACAGTTCAAATATCACATTTTCGTTCTTTACGCCCTTGTTCAAGGTGCGGACCAATGGCTCAAGAATACTCATGCCCCAGCCACGGCCAATCGCCCTATACAACGGTGGGAACTCTTTGCCCTTAAAGGTAATAACACGGGATTTGTGAATCTGGTGCCCACGCAATGTGAACGGCGTATCAGAGTTCCAATCTATTGGGTCCATCTGTTTTCCGTCCGTTGCGCTGGTCATTCCAGAAATTTCCCAGTTATCGGTCACATAGAATTCCAATGGGGTATCTTGGTTAATATCTTCTAATTTAAGTTCCGTTTTAGGATCTCTACCATCAAGCACCACAATCGCTGCGCCACCATACAAACGGTTCCAGAAAAGAGCCTGTTGTACCTTGCGCCAAGTTTGGTCTCTGCGAAGGTAAATCTCCATACGGCGAATGTCTTGCCCCGGCACTTCATCCCTAAAGTAAGAATCATCTGCCTTCTTATCGGCTTCATCTTTGCTAACCTGTTCTTTTTCCCACTCTTCACGCTTCTTCATTTGCTCAATCTGAAAATCCAGACCAGCATCGCGTTGTGGTTGGTTATTCTTATCATCAGCGTTCCAGAACCTAAAAAGGCGCTTTTTCTTCTTTTCGGGCAAAACAACCTTGTTTTCATAGCCGGTAAACTTAATACCGCCCCTAAAGGCGTCCAATACAGGCACTTCTACCAAAGATTGTATTAAACCAAACTGCTGGTAAAGGCATGTAAGAAGCCCGTAGTTAAGCGTAAGGTATTCGCCGCGTACTTGTAGCAATAAACTACTAATTGCGTTTATAGCGTTGGGGGAAAGCGAACCGCGAGTTCTTTGCCCGCCCGGAACAATGCCGGCAACAAGTTGTGCCATAGAATTGCTCAGTTTTGTTCCTTTAATCCCAACATTTTTTGATTTTTTAGTCGCCATACCTGCTCCTGTTTGTTATCTATTATAATTATTTATTTGACAATCGGCAAGTTATTTGTCTAAAATGAAACAACCGAGCAAGGAGAGTGCTTATGGATATATCAGGACCGGGTCATATTCTGGTCAGAAACGGACTCCCATACGATAAGTATGAAGTTGTTACGCGGCTACGCACACCGAAAGGTACGCTAGCCAATTTTTATTTTTTCGACAAATATAAAGATGCAGAGACTTATTACCTGTATTTGCTCCAAGTTAACGGCGTGAACGATATAGATAAGGCCATTGCGAACAAAAGAACATATTTGTGGGAAAAACAGGAACTAAAAGAATTCAAAGCGTCATTAGACCTTACAATTCTTGAAAACGCCGTTAAAAACCTTAAAATTGAAACCGATGAACAGTTTTACCCAGCAAAATAGGAGATAAACATGGACGTTAAAGAATTATGTGCAAAAAACATCGCTGATGAAGCACAGGCCATCGAAGGCTACTACCCGCTTCTGGAAGCATTACAAGAGCAAAACGATGAAGAAGGCGTTGCGCTGGTTAAGGAAATCATTTCCGATGAAAAAAACCATATGAACCTTTTACAAGGCCTTATGTTGGAATATGATAGAATTAACATTGCAGGTGACGGTATGCCTAGCACACTGGACTTCCTCAAGAAACACTTAACCAAAGATTAAACAATTTCTTCAAACCATATATTGCGGTAGCGCTGGACAAATAGTTTTACCTTCATACGATACTCTGGCTTCTTGCGCGTTATGAAACTTTTTACGTCCTCCGCTACCCAATGTCTCTTCCGACAGTCATAATAATAGAAGTCAGCAATCCAACTGCATTTCCTATACTTAATGCCATGACTTTCAAAAGCATCTATTAAAACAAACTCTTTCTGCTTTTCCAAATCCCTTATTTTGCCTTCCCGCTGTAATTGTTCCAGAAATGCCCCACGGTTCGCTTCTTTCTTGGAATCGTATGTTGTTCCGTTCAAAGTGGTTTTAACCGCCCTGTACTTGTTCTTTTTGCCTATTTTGGGCATACCTTCGTTCGGGTCCTTCTGGTACTTCGTTTCCCCTAAAGCATACTTACGGAATTCCGCCGCAGACATTCTTAAAAACTCGCCCATTGCTTCCCCCTATACAGTTTGTGCTTTTATAACAGCGGCGTTCCTAGCAGCAACCGTTTCCTTTTTTCGCGTTATCATAATATCACAAATAAAAAACAAAGTCAAACAAAAATACTAGAGGTGCGGGTATTGAAAGCTATCTCACAAGCGTCACCCGTGTTATCGATGGTTTCATCCTTCGGGTTCTTGTCAGCCGGATTATACGCCAAAAACTGTGCACGCATGTTCACATAGTTCGGGTCCGCTTCCCTGAAGTACACCCTTCCTGCTTCCATCCACGTCATAGCAGATTCAACACGGTTCTGTTTGTTCTTCTTTGCACCACGCTGTAATGGCATAATCGCCATGTCCGGGCATTCCTTGCGCATATCTTGTATAAAACCTATACCAGATAGCGTATTTTCAACATAAACCCTTCTACATTGCTTAAAAGCCGCCCTACAGTGCTGAAAGAACTCTATACAGTACCTTTTCGCGTCAGGACTTTCCCATTTGCCCATTCTGGACCGTAATTCATACAAATTCTTGTCTTTTGCCAGCCCCCAGCACACAAATAGCGTATAATCGCCCCCATCTGCCGTAAAAGCGAAGTCAGTCGTTATAAATACCTTATCAAACGCTTCTGGTTGCGCCCTATACGTCCTAATCCACTCTTCATGGAAGTATGCACCGTAGTTTTCTATCGGTTCCTGCTGGTACATAGCCGCAAACATAAACGGATTCTGCTTCTCTAGTCTTCTTAACTCTTCAATAGGATAACGCTTCGGGTAATAACTTTCCCCTAATTCGTTTATGGCAGGCACCTTGAACACTTCCCATTCTTCCGGTTCGTGCTTCATTACCCACCCAGCAAAGTCATTCTTGTGGTGCCTCTGCATAATACATATGGTTGGTACCGTTGGCATACGCCGTCTGGTTGCCAATTTGCGCTGGTATGTTTCCGGGGCTTCTATTTGTTCATGGATACTGGTTACCACTTCAGGGCTGTTTATATCATCTAATATAAGAGCACCAGTAAAATACTGATCCGGACTACTAGGATTCCCAGCGTCTAACCCCAAGATAGCACTACTTATCGTACCAGCCGTTAAACCACTTCTAACGCCACCACTTATTAAATGATAATTCAATACAGACTTATCGCCCGGATCCATTTCCTTGCCAAATAAGTCTTCCCATTCAGGCATCATCATTAAATTACGACTTTCCCTACTTAACTTCTTGATGAGCCTTTCCCCATACGCTATGTAACAAAACATACAGTGCTTCGACCTAGCAAAGCACCATGTAATAAAATACTGTATTAGTAATGATTTACCAAAACCCGGACTAACATTAACCATAAGATTACGCTTCTTATTCCTTCCTTCCGCGTATTCCTGTAGTTTGTCACACAACCTAGCGTGCCCTTCAGTCATGTCGTATTCAGACCCTTGCGCTATCCTGTGTATCCATTTCACATATTTCTTGAAATCTAATAAGAGACTCTTAGCAAGTTCAAACCTGTCCATTGTCATCCCTCAAGTCTATCACATCTCTTAACCCGCCAACAGCACCACCCGTCTTCGATGACGACTGCACAACAGGTACTACCACCGTGTTCGGCTTCCAGTTCATGTCCTTCTTCACAGCAGCAGCAGCCTTCGTTAATGCTAACAGGTTATTCGAGATTAATATTAAGTCCTTTAACTCAAGATTCTCTACATCCCGTACACCACGCTTCGCTAATTCCCTAGCAATCATGTTAATGCACCCAGCAACTAATTCACTGGTCGCCATGCCGTCTTCATGTGTGGTTAATTTCTCAAGCAGTAATACTTCTGTCGTGTCACTTTCACTCTTCGCCTTCGCAACACGCTCTTCCCAACGCGCCTTTCCCCTTAACGATAACTCCTTACGCCCCGCATCACTCATTATGTACGAACGCGTAACAGTACTGGCACGCCGAAAACGCTCCTTGTTGTACTCAAGCCGACTCCCAAAGTCTTCTTCTTTTAATAAGTAATTGTTCGCCCTCGACCAACCGTTCACTTCGTAGTCATCAGGCGTTAACTTCTTCCGCTCTTTGACCATGATAACACCAACTACCGTCCCAATAGAGACAGCCTATTTAATCAACCTTATATGCCCAAAACGAACGCCGGTCCGCTTTTACAGAACACCGCTGCCGTGCCCCAAATACGCCCATAATTAGCCACCATAGCCAAGTTTCACAGCGTGCGCCTTACACCATTACCTCAGAGAACTTAACCATAACTAATTACATAGACATAATAACCGCGCGTCTTTACTTTGTCAAATGCTTATCTACCACCCCCACCCCATAGATGTCAATCTAGAATCGGAACCCACAATCAAAGAATGCTTTTTTCCCAGATTTCTGCGGGTTTCAGCGTGTCGACCGATTCGGTCACAAAAAGTGAACTAGACGGTAGGAATCGGTTTTCGGGTGTGTAATAATATACAATGTAGCAAGGCAAGTTTGCCAAGTTATGAAAGAAAAATAAAACAACAGGAGTCAATTATGAAAGATTTTATAGTTCAATTTTTATGGGGCGGAGTCGCTGGCATAGTATTAGCAAGTATATTTATATTATCTTGTTATTTATAGATTGAGTCGGTGATTTTATAGAATAAACCAAAGGAGTCGGTATGAGTCGATGAAGGGTGGATATATTGTATAAAAACTTTTTAGCAGGGATTGTGACCTAGTGTGATCGGGTGTGGGATTGCAGAGTCGTTGGGTGGCGTGTAGTCGGCTGAGGTTGTTGCTATAAACGATGGATTCGTGGTGGATTCATCATAGATAGCAATAACCAAAGGAGTAAACAATGCTATTGACTAGAGACCAGATGAACTTGACTCACTTTTCGAGCCGTAAACGGTATATAAAGGACGAGTCTGGACAGGTGGTAGAAACCAAATATGACCGCTTACTGATAGGCTTGCGTGTAGCAGGACGGGATTGGCTTGCGAGTCATTACGACAACCAAGACGACATAGTGACTACATTTATGTTGGGTGATAAAAACATTGTATTCACTTACCGCAAGGGCGACTCTGTGATGTATGTGAACCGTAAAGCAGGAGCACAGGCGATGGAATATGCGCACTACTGGGCAGACCATAACTACTGCGAGATGGTATTCGTTGACGACTTGCCTACGGCGATTCACACAAGGACTGGCGGAGGGCGTAAAGTCGAGTCGATGGATGATTTGATTGAGAAGTCGCTGGCGACAGACGTTGACTGCGGATTGTAGAGACAGGGTCTACGGGCGGAGACCTATAACCGCCCGACTTGATAGCAAACAAGGAGATTTACTATGTTCGGTAAAGTGATATGCGTGCCATACACGAAGGGGGGATATTTGGATTTTTGGGGATTTGTTCGAGATACGGGACAAGATTTACCACATAATGCGTTTAGGACGATTGTCCATACGAGACAAGAGACGTTTATGGGTGACTTAAAACGACTACTGTCTGAGCGCAAGCGTGATTTAATAAACGAATACTATGCGAGTCGTAAGAAGACGGCGGCGCAAAGATGGTTCGGTGCGACTAAGGCATTATACGATGCGATTAAGGACAACGAACGGGAACAAAAGATTGAACATACTACGACATTATAAGGGAGACTACGATGACTAGAACTACGGCGATTAAAGCATTTAACGGAAAAAGACTATTTAAGGACTGCACCAGACGGTCTACGATGAAATACGACCCGACTACGGTGAGTTTTGAAGAAGCGATTACGGACATTGATACCAGTTGGAACGAAATGGGACTACTGACGAGACTGGACAGAGTGTTAGCATTGGCGAAAAAGGGCTACGACAAGACCAAAGTCAAGGCGACATTACAACAATGGATTACGGATTTCTGTCCATTTAAGGATTTACAACGCGAGTTATTACGAGCGTATTGTAAATAATACTACGGAAGGGAAAGGAGACAACAGTGATAAGATTTATACGCGAATTGCTTGAGGAGTATCGGGCTGACCGTTTTATACGGAAACGGATGAAAGCACTACGATTTGGTTAGAAGTGATATCGGGTGGCTTTATCCTTTTGACACCCGACATCGGTTTTACCGATGATTACTCCGAGTGTTGCTACCGATGCCTGTTCCTATTGGGGCATCGGCAACAGCATTAACGACTAACAGAGGAGACTAAAATGACTGTAAAAAACCGAAAATACGAAACAGATCGGATTCTTATGAATGTGACGTTAAACACATACAGGGACGACCAAAACAAGTTTGAAGACCCAGATACGCATATTTGCGAAAATATCACACTGGTGAGCGATAAAAGCGAATTAAAACGACTACGCGAAATACAAGACCGTATGTATTTGGATAAATATAACAATGAAGAAAAAAAGAAGGCAACGGAAGAGTTTTGGAAGACGCTTACACTCATTTGCCTAGATAGTTTTCTAGACGCAAAAGAACAGGTCGATGAAATTACTGGAACGGCTGGTTATAGATTAGGTAATAAGGTGGAACTATGACAGTAAAACAACTGATTGATGCACTGAATAAAATATCGCCAAGTGCTACGGTTTACACAGAAGACGGCGAAGGACACGACTACTGTGTAGTAAATGAAATTGATTTTTCGGCTAAGATTACGGAACAGACAGAAACAACACGCGTTGTGTTGCGATGGAAATACGAAAAGGACGCATAATGAAAGACCAACTGTTTAAGTTTAAGATAAACGATGTTCAATACGGCGGATTAATGGAATGCGATTTGGATGCTATTAGACACTTAATCGGACCGTTTGAAATCGTAAAAACAAGACGAACACTACTGTTTGGAAACAGATTAGTATGGGTTCGCAAGAAAGATTCTACTGTAAAAACAGCAGATTAACAAGAACTGCACAACCAAAGGAGACTAAAATGCAGACGAACATCAAGGAAATGATTGGCTACTTGACTGGGGGCAAGAAACCACAGATGGATACATTATGGGCTTTACTGACCTTTGAAAAAGCGGCAATTCGTCACGCGATTGTCGATATAACCAAAGGATAGAACCATGAGAGTCCTAATGATGAACACTAGCACGACTATGTATATGGTAATTAAAATCTACTATGAAGATGGTCGTGAAGAGGTTTCTGACAATGATATTGCGGTGTTTTTCAGTTGGGATGACGCTAGCAACTACAGACAGAAACTATACAGACAAATGGTAAATGAAGGCATCGGCTGGATTATCGATGACGGACATGAATTGTGCCCAGATTGGGATACGGACGATGTTGAATATTACTATGTAATTAAACAAGGCAAAATACTAGGAGACCAAAATGTTGAAGAAACACATTGAAACATACACAGAACTGCGTGGGATTAAAGAGTCCTTCGTAGATGAAGAAACAAATACATTTTATTACTTGGACAGAAAATTCTCAACAAGAGGAACTTTTGTAGCATACGCGATATATGACGGCTCCGACTCGAGAATGTGCGGGCGAGAAGCAGAAGGCGGTGCGCATAGAGTTATGCTTGGATTGGGATTTAACGAATGGTGGTCGATATACGGTGACTCAGAAGTCCAAGAGTGGAAAACGCATAACCGCAAATCTGGATTTACAAATACTGAACGACTCCCGATTGGAACTAAAACCATAAAAGAGTTGGAAAGAATAGAAAAACAGATCATAAAGATGAAACTGTCTGATGGCTACGGTGCGAAAGAAACACAGTTAGGTGTTGAGTTGGAATTGGAAGGCACATTAAAGACACCAATGTCAACGGTATTAAAGGATTATGTTGGTGCTAAATTACCGATTCAAGACGTTGGAACTGATGGTTCTGTGAACGGAAACGGCACAGAAATACGATTTAACCACCCGCGTATTTCGGATTGGAAAATTAAAACTGTGCGTGAGATATTACAAACCGCAAAGAAAGCAGGTGCAGAGACGAAAGGCGGATCTGCTGGGATGCATGTCCATATTTCACACCCGAAGATTAAAAGAGCGATTGGTAATTTCCGTGAACACTTGTCGTTGATGCAGAGTATATTATACCCGATTAACTGTCGACCAAAGAAAAAAGTGCGTAATGACGGCTCAGAAACAGACATTAGTTATGGTGTTGGGTGTAATATATACCACGACCAAGGTGGGTCATTTGGAACACTGGAAATACGAGCGTGGAACGCGACATTAGACCCGAAGATGTTTATGGCGCGTGTTAGATTTTCTAAATGGTTGGTGGATTTCTTGGTAAAAGAACCACGACCAACAGAAAAGAAACTGTTTGATGCTATGGGTTGCCAAGCAAAGCGTGACTACCTGTATATGTTGAACAGTAAAGAAAACCCACACGCTTGGGGTGACGAAACAAAAGTGAGGGAACTTTTGGCAGCTTAAAAGGAGGCTAATATGGTTGTCATAAGATTTAACAACGGCGACCCAGAACTTCAAATTAGTGGTGCGACCACTGGTTTTGATGTTCTGCGTATTGCTATTGAAAACCGAACACAATGTCACGATGAATGTGACAAGAATACATTGAATCACGCGATTATTGAAGGGATTACATTTGAAAAAGACACATATATTTGTGACTTCGTAGATGTGACGTTCAATAACTGTAAGTTTGAGCACGCACGATTCCAGTATTCAGTATTTCGTGGATGCAGTGGGAGCAATAATACATTCGTTTATGATGAAGACGAAGATATTGCTTGGATTGCGCGTTCTGGGTTGAAAGGCAAGACAATGACAAAGAAAGCACCACCAATACTGAAACCGACTAACCAAGAGATTGAAGAACGGTTCGGTGTGAAAGTGAGTGCGTTGCCAAATAAATCATTTGTGAAAATTAAATGGACTTGTGCGTTTTGCCACAGGGATTTCACAGCAATAGCACGAAGAGACAGGGTTGAACGCGTGCTACAAGACCGTAAAGATGTGCCAAATTGTGCGAAAAAAGTATGTGAGAAGTGTTTTAATTCGTATAAATTGAGCGAAAAGTTCTATGGACACAGACATTACGGATATTCGGGTGCTGTCGCAAAGCATACAACCGATATGGATGCCAAGAATACGGTTCTAATTGGATTAGAAATGGAATTTGAAGGCGACTTTACAGGTTGGAAAGAATTGGAAGACGCACACAAAGGGCAATTACACTATGGATACGACAGTTCAGTTATAGGACAAAACGAATTGTCTTGGGATTGTGGTTCGTATTCGTGGTGGAAATACTTGTCTAGTTTGAAGGACGTATGCGATGTTATTAAAAACAATAACGGACATGCGGGCGATTCAGCAGGCATACATATTCATATTTCGCGACCAGATACGGACATTTATGGCGTAACCAAGGCGATAAATACTGCCTGCCGTAAAGGTTTGTGGCACGCGATTATGAAGAGCGTTTCACTGCGTAATAACTTGGAAAAGTTTGAAAGATACGCGTCATTGACTACAAGCGAAGATGCGCACCACGCAGGGATTTCGTTCAATGGACACGGCACTTGTGAGTTTCGTGTCTTCAATAGTTCGACAGATGCTACACTGATTCTTAAACAGATGAAGTTCTGTAAGGAGGTGTATAACCTGTTCGCGGATGGCGAGTCAAATCCAGACAAACTGTCCAAAGAGACGCTGTTGTTGATTAAAAATAGTGCGAAAATACAGCACGATAAAGGGTTTATCAGCGATAGTGAGTATAACTTAATAACAACAAAGATTAAATAAAGGAGACTAAACTATGTGTGTTATTATAGCAAAACCAAAGGGTGTAGACCCGATTAAGAAAGAATACTTCGAGAACGCGTGGGCGCACAATTCACAAGGCGGTGGAGTTGTGTGGAAGACACCCGAAGGCGAAGTTATGATGCAGAAAGGATTTATGGACAAAGATACCTTCTTGGCGAAACTTGATGAAATTAACCAAAAAGATAATGCGTTCATAGCACACTTTCGGATAAAATCAGTTGGCGAAGTGAACCCTGAGAATACGCACCCGTTTGCGATGTCTCATGTGACGTTCGCCCATAATGGAACTATTAGTTCTATTAAGCCGATTGAAGGTAAAACAGATTCAGAGACGTTTGGTTTGTGGTTCTTGAAAGACCGTTCAATGAAATGGATTAAAGATAATTCATTGTTGTTGGAATTGGCATTAGGAACGAGCAAGTTTGCGTTAATGGATAACAAGACAGGCGAAATACATATCTTGAATCGTGAATACGGACAAGAACGCGATGGCGCGTGGTTCTCAAACAGTTCTGCGTTCCCTTATGTAGCACCAAAAACGACTTCAAGTGCGTATTCGGGTGGGTATTGGAGAGGCAATACCTATTACAGTAGCCACTATGATGACGATTATGATTGCCTTTCTTGTAGCAGGGCTAGTGTGATAAAAGCGAACAAACAGTTCGGGACAAAAGGTTATACACACGCATACGCAGAATACGATAACGAACGCGGATGCTTTGTATATACCGCATCAAAGAGTCCTGTGTTCTGTGCGTATTTAAGTGGGGCTTTTGTTGAGAACCGCAGGGGCTTTTGGACACTTGATAAGAAATACCAGCCGTTGGATTCTTTCAAGGATATGCCAAAAGAAATGAAACGACCCATCAACAAAGTGTTGGGGACATACACGCAATATATGTGTAAGACGTTGCGTGAATATTACAGAGCGGAGTTCGATTCGTTGTTAGAACGGTCTGAAAACGAACAAGAGATTTCTGCGCTGTATTGCTTGTTGGATGTGTGCCGTAGATTGGTGCGTGCTGGTAAAACCATAGATGAAGATACATTGGACAAAATGTTATTGGAACGCGCACCTTCATACAACGCGGACAAATCTGCGTTCTTAATATACCTTGAAGGTTATGTGTCAGATTTGCTTGACGATCTGTATCCAGAACGCAAGGTATTAGAGTTGGCTGTGTAAGTCGAAATACCCGACAACTTAGTCTCCTGTCGGGTATATGTGTAGGATGACAACCTGCGCACTGATGAGACAAGTCACATACTACAAAAAAAGGAGTAAAGTATGAAAGTAATGAAAGGTATATTAGTCAACCACACGACCAAAACACCAGATTGTGCAGAACAACGGTTCTATACAACAACGGTTGCGGACGTAGCAAAAGACGATGTCTTTGCTGTATGGGCACACGGACGCCTGTCCTATTTTAAGGTAAAGTCTGTGATGGAAACATACGAATATTTGCCAGCCGAAAATGGCGGAGTCAAATTGGAAGATGTTTCAGTTGCGTTGAATCGTATTGACTTTAAGGCTTACAATGTAGCCAAGAAAGTCTTGGAAAAGACGAAACGCATCAAAGCGTGTATTGCTGAACGCTTGGCTGAGGCGAAAGAATCTCAACAGATTGCTGAACTCATCAAAACAGCGAACACGACTGAACGCAAAGCCGAAATTAAGGCTTTACAAGACCAACTTAAAGCGTTGGCAGAAAACCCAGAGTCAGTTCTGGAAGACTAAAAAAGAGTCCCCCACCGGGGACTTATTTTGTGGTGGCATTACGACTAACCAATACTATGCTGTGCCGATGTAGTGCCACTTCAAAATAAAAGGAGGCTAAGATGTCATACGGTGTGAGTGTATATGTTAAGACATTAGACAACCAAAAGTTTTATATTTTTCCAGAGGCAAAGAACGATGCCGAATTACAACTCCACAGAAGATGGGGGCATCCGTTTTACGCACCTGATGGTATTGTGGATTATAAAGAAATACCTATTGAGCAACAAACAGCAGTCCTTCAAGCAAGGATGGCAGGTGTTAAAGGGAGGATGCTAGACATTGCTTTGATGGCATTACGCAGGACACATTGCCGAGCAGAAGATTTGCGAGTCGAAGTGTTTACTGCCACACCAAACGGTGATGACAAAAATAAGCGGCGCAGAACTTTCAGTTTCTTGAAAAAAGAATTTGAAAGTGTGATACAGGATGCTAAGTTCATATACGAAAACTGTGGGAGCAAGGAATGATACGGATGTGCTTTATAGTCAAAGGGTTAGATAAGTTTAGAATTGTGTGTAGTAGTTCGTGTGTTCGCGAAGATGTTACGCTTGCCGATGTCACTATTCCACTAACAAGCCCAGAATTTATCGAGAACCAAGTGGTGTGGTATGTCCACGACATGTATGATTTGGAAGAAATAACAAGTCAGTTTGACTTTATGTGTAACAAAAAGGGGCTGACTATTTTCCCTACGCCATTGGAAAAGATTAGTTTAACACAGTTTGATAGTGTTATGAGTGATTATGTCCGTTATTTGGAACACCACAAAGAGTTTAAGAACAAGATTCTGCCAGTAATGCCATTCATTGACGGTATTACAGGGAACGGAACTATCGGCTTGGTGGTTCCACCGACCAAAACATACCCTTCTACTGACGATTGGTATGCTACGAATAGGTCAACGGACAGTGGCGAAAGGTATTAAAGTGGCATAACTATACCACGAAAAGAAAAAAACGCGCTGACGGGGCATAAAAATGCGTGTAATCGCTATTCTAACTACGGAGGCAAGTATGAATATGTGTTTTATACAGAAAAGAATAGATAAGAAGATTTTTTTTTGGGATACTGGACTGCGCCCAACGGAAAATGTTTGGAGTGCGGCTCGCTACAATGGTGGTGATAATGTTCTGCCAATGGACATTGGGACAATTATTCGCTGGGTTGCGCATGAGGTTAAAAACTTTCAAGGAGTAATTATACCTGTCTGCACAGACGATAGTGCACTGACTGTTAACCTACTGTGTAACCTTGAAGAGGCTTACAGACGAGTTCTACCTGTGTCAAAGGACGCTTTCGCAGTGAAAGATAATTTATGCTTTCAGTGTCCAAAAGAGATAGCGGACAAGGTTGTCGAGATTTGGAAGAAAAAGGACAAACTCGAAGAGCCGATACCTTGGTAGGTCTCACGCGCGCGCGTATTCCAGAGACTCATAGTATATATTATCTGGACAGTAGGTATATTTTATTTATTTATTTATTGGGGATAAATAAATAAAATATACTCCGTATCCAGATAGAGACCAGATCCAAAGAAAGTATAGAAAGATAAAAGAAAGAAATATATAAAGAAAGAAAAACGAAAGAAACGAAAGAAAGGTAAGGAGACTAAAATGATGGATAAAGCAGTGAGATATATCAACAAGATATGCGAACTGTATAACCTTTCGGAGGAAACAAAAAAGACAATGTTAAAATACATTGATAAGGTTGTTAGATTGTTAGGGGATTTTACTTGGACGGAAATCGAGGCGGCTATCGATTGGTATTACGCGAACCGTTCGCAGACGAAACAACCAAGATTGATCGAATTGAATTCGTGGCTAAGGGGTAGAAAGCGACCAGCGCAGAACACTCCCAAAGAAGAGTTGCCACCTGCCAAGCCTTATACGAACATAAGGCAAATACAGGATGTGTTCTACAACATTTGTAGGACGGCACACATACAGGGTGTAGCAGGCGCATACGGATTCTCATACTTTCAAGAAGTTGAGAAGTTGCCAACGGGCGAACCGAACGCCATAATAGACAAGAACGGCGTTCCTACCCTTGTCATGAAAAGATGGTATTGGGAAGATGCCGTTCAATACGCAAAGCAGAACTACCCAGACAGATACGCACCGTTTAAGGGGCTGACCTTTTGGGAAGAGTGCGCCATTGCGTATAAAGTCGGAGTCTTGAAATTGTAACAAAAGGATGAGTAATGTCATTAAAGAGAAATACTAGGCTGAGTATTTTTTGCCTATTTTTATTGCTTATTGGGTTCTTATCTGGTAGGTATATAGCCAACAGAGGTTGCGATGCGCGTTGTGATAGGGATATACAGGACATAGAAGAGGCTGTGTTCAAGATTATCCACAACCCACACAACTGTATTTCCATCTGTAATAAACAGTGCGGGTGGGAATAAAACGAGACACCACTGGGTGTATTGTCCAAAATGTTTTGATTTGACATTTAGGCATTAAATAGACTGAGATGTTTGTATTAAACAAACCATTGGTTTCTGGTCTATAGCCGTTTACGAGCAGGTGGACGGACTCCTTTATTGCGTGGATGCGTATGCCGACTGCTACAATACGCACGCGTCCGCTGGCGCAACTGAAAGATACCAACGGACAATTTTTATGGGGAGCACACGCTTTTTTCATACTGATTCTCTCTCTCATCCCTGTGCTCCCCGCCAAGATTTTGCGGGGCAACCTTTGACCTTGTCAAACAAAGATGCAAGCCCCGCGCCAAGTTTTGGATAGGGCTATATGGAATATTGAGCGTGTCTACGCAACCTAACGGTGTTTGTTTCTGATTGCCCTATCACTGACCCGTAGTTCAATGAGCAGAACGATCGGCCGTTAACCGATAGGTTGCTGGGGCGGAGCCAGCCGGGTCAGCCAGATTATAGGGGCACGGTTTGCGTCATAGTGTGGGGTAGGGATAGACCCGATGATACCACAGCCCCTACCAAGATTTTAGTCGGGTGTTGAAACTGGTTATCAAACTGCTCTGATAAGGCAGTATTCTGGGTTCGAGTCCCAGCCCGACTACCAAGTTTGCGAGCGGTGCATATAAAATCCTTATGACATTCTGCGTATAGTCATTACCGCTCGCGCCAAAGATTCGGGTATTCCGTCCTATGATGGCTCTGCTGGGCTTTGAGCCCTTTGCCTAGGAGAATACCAGATAGGTTGGTGTTAGTTCCCAACCGCTCGGCGGAGCAATCCGCCAAGATTACCGCAACGGTAGTTAAATAGTATAATATATCCTTGCCAAGGATAAGTTCTCGGAGCGTAACCGGGTCGTTGCACCATTATTAAAAGGATAAAGTATGATTTGCGTTTGCCCAAAATGCAGGAAAAACTTTGACAACACAACGAACAAAAAATTTTGTTCTAGGCATTGTGCGAACTCAAGAAACTTTACAAAAGATACCAGGAAGAAAATATCGTGTGCCTTGTGCGACAAATACAAAGACCCGGATTTTAGAATTTCTAATGTAAAAGCGCGGGCTGTTGCCATAAACAAGGTTCGCACCAATAGATTAAACAGGAATGTGAAAGCAAAAAACGGTCAGTTGTTAGACATAACACAAAAAGAACTAGAAGAATATAGGAACACACATAAGGTTTGTGAAATATGTGGGAAGCAAGAAAGAGCAACACACAACAGAAAAGATGTTTCTAAACTATGTTGTGACCACGACCATACAACTTCAAGGTTTAGGGGACTTTTGTGTTCCAATTGCAACAGAAAATTAGGTTGGTATGAGTGTTATTCTAACAAAATAAACAAATACTTAACCAGACGAAAGCCCTTGTAAGGGCGCACCAACAAAAAGGACAGAAGATGTGTGTAAAAATTACAGAGGCAAGATGGCGTTGGAATAGTTTTTTGTTCGGTGTAAAACAACACTGGTTTGAGTGCGCCACGCGCTACTACTGGGTTAGTATAGGCTTTTTTAGTTTTTACATAGTGCCAAAAGACGCAATAAAAAAAGGTTGGTAAGATGAAGAAGGAAGAAAGGCTGGGAGCAATCAAAATATTCAACATTGATGGTAAACGGTTGTTGGGAACTGTTGAAGTGAATCTTGAGCCATACAACAAGAAGGGCAACTATATGCCAGCGCATACCACGATACAATTACCACAATGGCTGTGCGCTGAGATTTATAACCTTGTGTATGCTGAATACGCATCTAACTGTGGAGAGACAAAAGATGAAAGAGAAAAATGATTACGGTATGTATTCGGGTGGCTATATTTGCGACCAACTAGACCGCCACGCGCTGATAACAATTCATATGGAATACCCAGAGACGCGCAAAATGACACTTGTTACAAAAACAGCACTGATACAGTATGTGCGCCAAATGTGTGACAAAAAGAATGTGACGTTTATGATAGGATCTGTTAACCAATTAGCAGACGGCGGTTACTTTGTGTTCAACAAGATTAAACAAAACAACAGAATAATTGCGAAAGGAACGTTTGAGTTCGTTCCTGCTACTAACCACTGCGAGGTGTAGTATGTGGATAATAGGTGAGGATGTTTCTTGGGGCTTTAATTACGACCTAGCAGATATGATAGGCGTAAATAACGATAAGTTAGTGTTTCATATGCGGGATTCTAACTGTAAGTATGTGTTGCAGTTCAAAGATAATTTGATGGCAAAAGCATACTGGGCGCGTATGGCGAACGCAAAGCAGGAAGGGGCAGAGAAATTTGTAATACCAAAAGGAGATTTGAAAAATGAAAAAGAAACTAGATGTTGAAACAATTTACGAAATTGCAAAGTGGCACGCAGACACATTCCCAGATGCTACCCTTGAAGGACAAATAGAAAAATACGCGGAAGAACAAGAAGAGTGGGTGCATTCAAAATACAAGGATGTTACTGAACTTGCAGATATGTTCATTGTCGCTTGCGGTATGGTGCGCTTTGATAGCCCTTTCACTGCAATTTGGTATTTGAAAGATGTGTTTGATTGGCAGGACGAATGCTCAGATAAAGTAAGTGAAGAAGAACTGATGCAGGCTGTGGCACAAAAAATGCAGAAAAACCGTAAACGCGAGTGGGAAAAGAAAGACGGTTTATACAAACACAAAGGTGGTAAAAATGCCTGATATTTCAATGTGCGCGAACTACACATGCCCGTTGCGTAAGAAATGCTACCGTTACCGAGCAATACCAACAGATGGCTACCAAACATACGCAGACTTTACACCTATTAGAGATGAAAAAAATGGTTTCGTGTGTGAAGCATTTTGGGAAGCAAAAGGGCGAAAAATAGAAGATTTTGAAACGGCGGAAGAACGAAACACTAAACTGTATAAAACCTGGAATTAAGGAGGAACAAATGGCATTTAAGAACTCAAACTTATCTGTTATTGCTTATGCAAACGGTTGGACTATGTGGCACTATTCTAATTACGAAACGTTGGAAGAAATAGAAAAAGACCATTACTTCGATAAAGTATGGCACTTGGCTAACACAGGTGATATAATTGTTATTAACGGCAAGGACGGAACCGCTATACGCGTTATGGAATTGTCCGAAGATAACCACATTAAACTGGTTAAACCGAAATAAGGAGTCAATTATGACAAAAGAAGAAGCCCTTTTAAAGGTGCAAAGTTTTGTGAATGCGCCAAAGAAAGATAAAACTACAAACGAGTGGATTGTGCGGTATTACAATGGCAAACATTGGGTTAACAAGTCATTCATAACAGATGATGGTGCTTATGCGTTTTTCTACACAAAACTTCGCGAAATGAAGGATGCTATCATGACTATGAAAACGAAGGAGATTACAAATGGCAAATGAAAAGTTTGATTTCTTTCAGTCGTATGGAAACATTGATATTTGGTTTTCGCAAGACACTGTAGCAGGTAAGACAAAATACATGTTTTGGTTTATGGGGAAGACTTACGAAAGCGAAGACAAAACAGAAATACTGAATACCGCAAAGGCTTGCATTAACAAACAACTAGGGCGCGGTAGCAGATAACAAAAAAAACCCGCAACAAACGTCACGGATTCTCTAAAAACACAGTTGAATGATAATCAACAAAATGCGCTTGCGCAAGATAAAAATTAAAAAAGGTTAAAACAATGTTTGCGGCTTTTGACAACGGAAAAATTATTTGCTCTGGAACAAGCAAAGGGGATGTTCGTAGAAGATTGTGTATGCAGGGTTACGACTTCTCAAAATATGAAATTAAGGAGGTAAAAAATGACAAACAATGTTCAACTCTATGAAACTTTAAGCGAAATCATCGTGGATAATGCCGATCTTTTTGATTGGAAAGTTTTTAGGGAAAACATAGAGCAAAGAATGCCAGGCTGGACTATAGAAACATGGGATGCAGATGAATACGGCACGCACCTTGTTGGCGACATACTGTCATATATTCAAGACGAGCGGGATGAAGGACGTGATGAGTTCCAGTATGCCGAATGGTGCACAGAAGTTAACGACCTGTATGTGTTTGTAATAGCCACAAGGAAGAAAAATGATTAGTTACCAATCGTTTGTTTGCCCAAAGTGTGGAAAAGCAGTGTTGCGTTCTTTGGGTGTAAAATACTGCCAATACTGTGGTGCGAAATTACCAGAAATAAAAGAACCACCAGAGATTGTTTGCCCAATGTGCCACGGTAAAGGGCGCATTACAGAACAACCGTTTGTGCCTATTACATGGCCTTATGGAGATATAATGACCAACAAAAAGGATTAAAAATGAGTTATGGCGCAATAACCCATATAGGGTTAATGACAGATAACATAAGGATGCAACATGGCCTTACATAACACAGAATTAAAATGTCCGTTTTGTGGGCAAAAATTACACAAAGACCCAGACAGTTATTACACTTGTTATACCGATAATTGTGGCTGTTGGGCAAACGGTGGAAACGGTGCAAGCGGCACCAAGTCATTATGGTTAACACTGATAAACACAAAGAAAAGACTTGATGTGTTGCAAGAGTTTATTACGAAATTGTATCTTAACGGCAACATAACAGACGAACAATTACACTGGCTAAAACAAAAAAATAAGGATTAACAATGCCATTAGACCGTATAACAGGAAACATTTTGAACACATTTTCTATCCGCAATGGACGTTCTGGTGGGCGTTGGTTCCCTGCCGGTATTACACACATAGATAATGGGTATCTTGTTACTTCGTGGACGGATGATATCCACCACGCAATCCAATGGGATGGCAACCATATAGATGAAATGCGTTCTATTATGGGGCGCTATGTAACCGCACATGTGCATTTTATGCTAGAAACAGATGAAAACCGCTTTAACAGGAGGATACAACATGGTCTTATATAATGCAGAAGTTTGGCGCGATGTAATCTATGACGATATATGGTCAATGATTAACCAATATATTACCGCCAAAACAGGAATTCAACCAACGGTTCGGCTTACTGAACCAGAGCGTAACACAATTCAAAATACTATCGATATTATTACCGATATTATTCTGGATAAAGTAGAACTAAAGGAGGAAAAGCGTGGCGAAGACGAAACCTAAATGGCTTTTTAGCGCGTGGCACTGCTGGTCCCGGTTTATGATCGGGATGGATTGGTGCTACACCAGACAAAACGGGCTGACGGAAATTGATTTCTTTTTCTTGTTTTGGGGCTTTGGTTGGGTAAAATACTTCCAACCAAGGAGAAAGAAATGACGCTAGCCGTAATAATTTGCGTATGTTTTATACTGTTCTATGTAACAAGACCAAAAGGATACTAATATGAAAAAATTACTTACTGCCGCTGTATTGGCGACAACAATCGGGACAGCGCAAGCGGTTCCAGCAATGACAAGACCAACACCAACGCCAACTTATAACAGTGGCTACCATGTGGGCTACAATCATGGCAAGAATGATGCCTATGCCAATGTCGCACGCACTGCGTTCTTTGTGGGCGTTGTTGTGATAGCAGGTGTTCTTATTTACCATGCAGGGGAACAAAGCCGTTGGACAGCCAATGACAAGGGCGTTGTTTACAGATTCTAAACAAGGAGTAGAAAATGAAAAAGAAAGCAAAAGAAACGAAAGAAAAAATGATTAAAGAATCCGAGGCACAGGCGAAGTTCGATGCCTTGAAGGCTAACTCAATGCGTTCTTCTTACTACGCGGCTATGAGTATTCAAGAAGTTCTTGTTAACTTCCGCGAATTCATTGAAGATGTTAAAATTACGCAACCAAATGAACAAACCTTATTGAAGAAACGCGCAGACGAATTACTGGAATATATCGATGAACGCCAAATGTATGTCGAAGCCGTTAAAGCAATGACCAGTGAATACGTCCCAGAAGAGGAAAAAGATGAAGATTAATGTAGGGGCAATTTACTCTACGAAATCTGAGAAATACCCACGCGTTAGAGTTATTTCTGAGCGTGGGTGTAAAGTCCATATTGAAAAGCGCAAGGTAATGCGCCTAGGCGTTGAGTACATCGAAAAGCACGAAACCTATGAATCAGTAGGTTACTGCGTTCAACCGATTGGTTGTAATACAATGGCACCTGTGTTCTTTGTTGACCTTGATGGTGTCTACGACGTTGAAAACGGACTGTATCTTGTTGAACAGATGAGCGAACCGGCCGAGAGGTATGTTCTACGAGAGAAATTGCCAAAAGAAGAAAAACAAACCTTTACAACTGAAAAATAAGTGCTATAACACCTCTAAAGGTAGCGAGAATGATACAACTTGAACCGTGGATCCCTTATATGGGTAACAAAGCAAGCCTGTTAGGAAATATAGAGGCTACAATTAAACAACTGGCGATCCCAAACCCAACCTGCATCGTTGATGCGTTCTGTGGTGGCGGGTCGTTCGGTTACTATATGGCCACCCGCGGTTACAAGGTTATCATGAACGACTTAGACCCCGGTGTCATAAACCTTCATAAATCGCTTCAAATGCACCCAGAACGGCTGGAACTGTTTAAGCAGGTAGCACCAACCAAGGATGAATTTAAGGCGTGTGTGAACGGAAATAGCGATTATGATGCCTACATAAAATATATCTGGTCGTTTGGCACCAAAGGTGACACCTACCTTACTTCGTTGGAAAATGAAACCAACAAGATAGAAGAGTACTGGCGTGGGGAGGCAGAACCAAATTCAAGGGTTAAACACTTGGAAGACATTGTGCTTATGTATGCACATTGTAAGCCAGATATAACCTTTGTTAATGGGTCATATGAAGACCTAGAAATACCCGAAGGGGCTTTGGTTTATGCCGACCCACCCTACATTAACACAGGCGAATATCTTATGGATTCCTTCGACCACGGTAAATTCTACCAGTGGCTGAAAGAACAAAAGGAAATCGTTTTGATTTCCGAGTACAGTATGCCAGATGAGTTCCCACTCATTGACGCATATACAAAAAACTGCGTAATGGCTGGTGCTGACGGTAGAAAAGCAACCGTTGAAAAACTGTTTGCTAACCGTGAGTTGCCGTTGTTACGCTTATTCTAAACCAAAAGGCAAAAAAATGAAACTTATTTACCACCTTCGCGAGTATTTACCGGGTGCTTACCAAGTAACTGCTTCGCTTGCTGGTGTTATGGGGCAACCTGATAACACCTATAGACTCAGCATTACCTGCAACTGCGGGAAATGTATCAATATGGACAGGGTTGATGCTAAGGTTAAGGCTGGCATTCGTTCTAGAATGTATGCCGATAACAAACGCGATCCACGCATTCCAACTTCTACTGGCTTAACAATCCTTTGGGACGAAGACAGAACCGATATGAAAACCTTTGCTGTTAAAAAGCAAACAAAGGAAGATGCGTCAGATTGTGTATATGAAGTCGTGCAGGTTTCTGGCGTTTGGACAATATGCAAACACGATTCGCCGTTGCTTACATACGATGAAGCCGCTGATGTGCTGTTCAAACAATTAACCAAAGGGGTTGAAAATGAATAATAAGCAATTATTGGTATCTGCCCAATACAAATTATTGGACGCTTTTACTTATGTCGTAACCATTAAAGCAAAAAATGAAAACAATGAAATCGTTTTCGATGGTTCGCAGAAGTGCAAATTTACTAACTATACGGCAACTTTACCGTTGGATAGCAAAGAAAAATTAGTAAAGAAGAACATTAGAAACATTCTTTACCACGCTAAACGGATAGGTTTAGGCACAAAAATAGTAACTACATTGACGCGCTATGGCGAAATTCCACCACAAATGCCAAAGTCGGATGTTGTTATACACCGCCACAACGGCTATATGACAATAGAAGACCCTAAAGCGCAACCGGCTAAGAAAAGCCTGCGTGAACAGCGCTTGTGGCAGGTTGTGTTGCTGAACGGCAACCCGACTATTGTGCGTGCTAACAACCCACGCCTTTCTTCACAGGAAGCAAAGGACTTGTTGCTGAAGAAGATTAGCGGGGAAGAATAATGGACGTAACTTGGTTAGATGTGCTGTATTGGTATTGGTACAATATACCTGCTAATGACTATTAAAGGAGTATAAAATGACAAAATATAAAATGTTGAGCTTGCGCGAACTAATGGGTGCAGAATTAGATGTGCCAAAAGGTACTGTGTTCCTGTGTAAAAACTGCGAACACATAGTGGACCCAAGTTGGAAATACTGTCCTATATGCGGAGAGCCCACAGGGTTCGATATCAAATTCAAACTTAAAGGGGTTAAATAATGACAGAAGTTAAGTTAAACTACTTTGAAGAATTGTATGAACAAGATGTTTCTAAATACATAGAAAAGAAAAACGGTTTGAACTACATTTCGTGGGCGATGGCTTGGGCAGGAATTAAAAAACTGCACCCAGATGCCACATACAAGGTGTATGAAACCCCAGAAGGCTGTAATTACTTCACAGATGGGCGTTTCTGCTGGGTTAAAACTGGCGTTACAGTAGAAGGCATTGAACATATTGAATACTTGCCTGTGTTGGATTATAGAAACAAATCTATACCATTAAACGCAGTGACTTCGTTCGATGTTAATACTTCTATTCAGCGTTCGTTAACCAAGGCTTGCGCAAGACACGGTTATGGGCTGAAAGTTTACGCTGGCGAAGATGTTGAGGCGGCCACAAAGGAACACCCAACACCAATGACAGAAGCACAGCGTGAAGAATTAGTGCAGTTAGGCGTTAATATTCCACAATTGTGTGAATTCTTTAAGGTTAAAAGCCTTGATGAAGTAACAGAAGCAATGGCCAAAGCCGCTATAGATGCCAAGAAACGGAAAATGGCTAAAGCCCCTTTGGAGGTTCACGATGCCTAAAGAACCGCATTACTATTTCGATATCGAACAACAGACACCGGAATGGTATGCCGCAAAACTTGGGATGTTCTCTGGCTCGTCTTTTCACATTTTCCTCGGTGACTCCAAAACCAAGGACGAAAAACTGTGGGAATTAGTAGCAGAAAGACGTTACCAAGACTCCGATGCCGAAGAGTTCTTAGGTTTTTACACCGAAAGGGGCAAAGACCTAGAACACGAGGCACGCAGGGTTTATCAAGTGGTAAACGAAGTTGAAGTCGACCAAGTGGGCTTGGTTGAAGACTGTGAATACTTCCCCGGCTGGGTCGTTTGTTCGCCAGACGGTTTGGTTGGGGATGACGGTATAATAGAAATTAAATGCCTAGTTGCCAAGTATGTTTGCGCATACACAGAAGGCAAATACGCAGACAATTACTATATTCGCCCGGAATACAAAACACAGGTGCAGTTTAACCTTATGGTTACCCAGCGCAAGTGGTGCGACTTCATTTACTACCACCCACGCGTAGGCATCCGCGTGCAACGAATAAACCGCGATGAAGAGTACATCGACAAAATAAAGAAAGCATTGGCTGATAACATTAAAATAATAGAGGAAAGATTATGATAACGGATAAAGACATTAGACTGTTCGTTGACCAATTCAATAAGGCACAACAACAGGTAAGGGTTCCAAAAGAAAATCCAATGAAAACAGGGGCTTCTTTTGTGTTCGGGGCTATGAATGGTTACCTTAATATGATGCGTACTGATGGTGGCTATTCGACTGAAGAATACAATTTGGTAAAAAAAGCCTTCCAAAATGTGGTAGAATTCTTTACAATGGAATTAGAAATAGAAAACTTTGAAACACGGAAACAAGAAACCGATGTAGAGTTTATCAGATTCCCAGAGGAGGCAAAGAAAAATGATTAGTTTACACCACAGTTTTATTGTCGACCACATAGAAGACAAAAAAATTCCAACGCGTAACGGTGATACTTTCGAGTTCACTGAAGTTACCATGTACACAAAGGGCAAATACCCTACATGGTTACAAGCGCGTTTGGAAACCCCAGATATGAAACTACAGTTACTTGGTGGCGAAGAATACGCAATGGATATTTCGGTTTCTTCTTGGAAATCAGATGATGGCCGCGTATTCCCACGCTTTACCATTCGTAGCATAGTTCCAGTTAACCCTAGAGAAGTAATCGATCAGGCGCCGCCTGCTGCATCATATGATGATGACGATATGATACCATTCTAGGTAAAGTTTGGTTTCCGCCCAGCAGTATCCCTCCTACATTCTCCCCGTGGCCTGCCTTTCCTTCCTTTCGTAAAACCTCACAGGCCACACTGGGCGGAGCCAATTAAATGAAAGGAAAAGGAAATGAGAGACAGGAGACCCGCGGTGTCGCCCGAACAAAAGATGTTCGATAAGTGCGACAAATTATACCCGCAATTAAGGCATGGAAGGTGCTGTATGGCGTGTCTTTCGCGTTGGCGTGTTAGACCCGCAGACCATATACACCATATTATAGGAAGGGCAAACCTGCATATGCGCTTTGAAGTTCTTAACTTGATTCCATTGTGTTGGGAATGCCACCAGAAAATACACGATGGGAAACTTACTGAACCAATTTCAGAGCAACATAGGGAGTGGCTTGTTAAACAGGCCAATAAGGATTTTAAGGGACTGCTCATAGCACGCGGCTTTACTAAGGAAGAATACTATGCACAACAATATGAAAGAATGAAAGGATTGCTCTTATGAACGACTACACTAAAATATTACAGGGTGCGGCGCCATGTAAAGGTACTATTCGCGTTGAAGACCCAGAAAAAACCAAGGTTAGAGACGCAAAATTAGTTGCGGCAGGGAAAAAGCCCGGCTCCCGGCCAGCAATGAAATCAGTAAAGTGCGGGCATAAACCAAAGATTGTAGTGTACGCTGGCCTGTATTATGCGCAATGCCCATGTTGCCATAAGTGGGACCCATACCAGTTCCTTGGTGCAACACCAAAAACTGCTGTGGACCAGTGGAACTTATACAATTCTAAAAGTGTAATAGACGAAGAAATATAAAAGGAGAGAAATATGAGATATCACAATAGCATCGGTCAATACTTGGAAAACGCGTTCGGGGTAACAGAATTCTGGTACCAAGGCCGCAGAACAGTGAAAACTGTAGCAGGGGTATGGATGACATTCGATAAGGAGTAATGGCACAATGGTACTGCAACTGATTACTAATCAGTCGTCCGAAAGGGCATGGGGGTTCGAGTCCCTCTTACTCCGCCATTGATACAAAAAGGAGCAAAAATGTACGGCGTGGATTTAATCAAGAAATATGAAGGCTTCCGCGAAAAGGCATACAAGTGCCCCGCGGGGGTGTGGACTGTGGGCTACGGCTCAACAACATGGTCAAATGGCCTGCCTGTAAAAAGGGGCGAAGTAATTACTAAGTCCCATGCAGAAGCATTGCTTGTTGACTATATTAACGAACAAATTAACCCACACATTAAAGACTTGAACCTTAAAGGTGGACAGTTGGCCGCCATTCAGTCTTTAATATACAATATCGGGTGGTCTTCCTTCGCGCGTTCTAAATGCTATAAGGCATTAAAAGCGAAAGACTGGCCAACCTTTATTAGGGAATACGATTGGTTCAAAGGCGGTGGCAAAGTGTTGCCCGGCCTGCTTAAAAGAAGGACTGAAGAACTATATGTTTTCTTTTCGGAGTTGTAGAGGATGAATATATACCAACCGTTTGTTCGACTGGATATGCCAACTGCTAAACTAATTGGCTTTACAAGCAATTATTTTTATAGTACGGTGGTATGGAACGCGATGCCGGTTGGTGTTAGGTTCAATGCGCTTCGCCCCAAGCCCGGCTTGGAAGACGAGGCAATTTCGCAACTTTTGGTTAGAATAAATAAGTTGGGCTTGAAGGCAAATTTTCTTTGCCCTCAGCCCGTCCTTATTAGACACCTTATTGATTTTCATTATGTTGGTTACGTCGACCCAGCAGGCTCCCCAATGTGGGCCAACTTATCCCCGAAAGGGTACGCCGCAGTGTTAGCAAAAGCAGGATTCCAAGAGATATTGATAGACCAAGAATTAAAAGATTTTTGTGCGCAAGCCGAACCTCAAGATTCTTTTTCTCCAAGTTACAGGACGCGGTAATATTATCTATCTGTTTTTGGGCGTTATCGTGTGCCTTTTTTACTTCTTTGGTTTGGCATTCCTTTGGTAAACTATTATATGCCACAGAAATCGATTCTTTTGCCGCGTCAGCAATAGTTTCGCTTACTGGCGTAGTTCTACACCCAGCAACAATTAAACACGCTAGAATCACAAATATACGCTTCATCTACATTGCCCTTTTAATAAGCAGTCTTTACACGGGTCGGTTGCGTATGCTTCCCATTGTGCTATCGCTTTTTCCACGAACTTCGCATCCGCCTTCTTCAAATTCCACCGCATCAATGCACGATACGCCAAATTTATGCGCTGGTCAACCCAATCGCATGGCATAAGATCCGCTTTTATAAAGTTTATCGTTTTATGTGCATAGTGAATGTTGTCCGGGTTGTCACGAACCCACAAGGGGGCTAAAGAATATGGAACATAGTGGTCTTTTGTTAATGCCTTTATAGGCGCTTCTAAATTACTCAAATAACAAATAAAAGTTTCGTTCATTGTAATACCTTTGCCGGTATGCGCCCGTGACCGGCAACACGAGAAAAAACCCAAGGTTAAAGGTTGCGACTTTGCCCAGTTTTGGGGAACGGCTGGGTTACCGCTTATGAAGACCGTCAGACAGAAGAATATAAGAATACGGCCACCCCAAACTCTTATTTTTTCTTCTTCATTGCATCAGCAATAACTTTCGCATCTTCTTTCGTGAAGACAACCGAAAATACATCTGCCCATTTAACAACTTTCGCTAAGAATGTGTCGTCTTTCTGGGTTGGTGTAAGTTTCACAATCATTGTACAGAATGTAACAATCATGCCCCAAATTGCGAAAATGGTTTCCCAGTTATCAACTATCCAACTCATTTTTTACTCCTTTTTTTTGGATTTTTACAATAATCTTTATACATTTCCTGTATATAAGAATTCCCACCTAACGCCTTGTATTCATCGTGTAATTGATGAACAACAGCCCGGTCGTTTTTCTCTATGGCTTTCATGATTTCTAGACGTAACAATCTCCTCTCGTGTTTATCGAGAGTTTCTAATATTAAGTCTATCTTGCCCTCCAATCTTGATTTGTACTGCATTCTCTTCAATACCCAACTTAATAATGTTACGCCAAGTTTCCACATGTTAAACCCCTGTTTTAATCCATAATTTATTACTCTCGTCTTTAGTGTATGTTATTTCGTTCGTTATCATTCCTGTTGTGGGTTTTTCTACAGAAATCATAAACTGGCAATGCCCCGCAACTTTTATGTGGTATGTTTTGCCCACAACCATAGGCTCCGGCAACAGGGTTTCCAAATCTACCCAATTACCACGCGTGGTAATGTTCAATGGTGTTGGTGCGTTATGTTCACTAACTTGCCCATCATTCTCAAGTTCATTACCAACTTCCTGTTCTAACACTTCTTCCGGTTCCATTATAAACTCCTTAACTTATTGTGACTTCAACATTGTTGTTCAAATTCGCATCTTCTACTTCTTGAATCGTTAACCGTACTAACGACTGATATGACGCTTCCAGTTCTAACCCGCTCAAACTCGCCTGTGTGATTTCCACGATGTTGTCGCCGTCTTGCACTTGTAATGTCTGCCCTGTGACAGATTCTGTTGTTGGTGTTTCTAACGGATACACAACGATTACAGGTGTGCCTGCGTTGTATTGGCTTGCAAGCCAAGTAGCAAAATCAGACGCGGTTGAAAATCTCTCGTCCTTAAAAAACATATTTGAACCAGAACCTGGCATACCAAATGTTCCGTGTGTTAGTACACTTTGTGAAGCAGAAGAATATGTATAATAATTACAAAAAGACGTGAATTTTCCAGATTTTTTGTTTGAAACAGAAACAAGAAACACATTTGGCGAAGTTCCGTCTAACCACGCTTCCGTCCCATCAAGCACCTTTACCCCGACATTTCTCGTGACAACACCGTCAAGTATGCTTTGGACATCTTGATAATCGCCAACCTTTAACAGCATTTCCGTTGTTGCAGTGCCACCGTCATAATACGGAACATAGTCGGTTGCGGTTGAACCGAGTTCCATTTGGTATTCGGTCAATGTTAACCTGGTCAGAGTTGGCACATTGGCGGCCTGTACAAGATACGTTGCATTATCTGATGCGGTAAAAGTCGTTGTCTTATACGACGTAGTAGGGGTAGCGGTTGTAACAACAACGAAATAACTCTGCACAGCATATGTGCCATCGGGCAAAACTTTAAACACATAATAATATGATTCACCGGTTGTCATGTAAGTCGTAGACAACGTGTATGTCTTACCATTTTCCGTTGGCAAAATTTTTGCCCTGTCAAACGTTGTCCCGTTTACATTTACCGTCCCGTATGTTGAATTGTCCATAAATGACGGGTCTAGCAAATTCTTCGTATGCACATTTATCGTTTCCTGCAAGCCGTCTGTGTAGACACCACCGTTTGCGCTAACATACGGCGCGTATGGAACTGCTGTTGCACTTTCTGCCAGCATATAATTCAACGCCAAAACATCGTCAATAGTCAATGATTGGAATCTATACATATTTAAACCAAAACGAACATAATTCGTGGTTGCGCCTGTTGTAAATGTAAATTCAGTTAAATCAAAAGGCGCGTCTAATGATGTTGAATACTTTGTTTGTCGTATCACAAAACCAGCGTCTTCTGCCGAACTGTATTCAGACACACTGGAAAAATACACTGGCGAACTAAACGACAGTGTGTATGTTGTGTTTGGCTTTACTGGCACATACGGCATATAAGTAAAGTTATATTCGCTATCGGACAAGACACCTTGTGCTGATATGTATTTACCGACAACAACATTGTCCGCTATCACATTTATTTTGTTGCGACTATATTTCAACACCCCATTATTACTCACAATGTCCATTGGAGCATCGGGCGTTGGCACTGCTTCGCCACCTGCCGCAAATGTGCCTGCTGTCGCCGTCTTAAATGTTTTGCTAACTGTATCATAAAAACCAACAACTGGAACTGTGCCTTTCTGCACTGCTGGAACATAATCTGCGACCAATTCGCCCTGTGCGTTCCACGCCTTGAACGAATACAGGTAGATGCCTTCAAGGTTTGGTGTTATTGTGCCAGCACTATTTAATCCGTTGATTACCAATGCGGCACCGTTTGCGTTTTCGCCAGTAAAGGTGTTTGTGAATAATGTTGAACCGCCAGATTCAAGTGTTGCGACTTTGTTATTAAATGTAAATTTATACCTAGTATTATTTTCTACCTCTGTTGTTGCCGTATAGGCACTATCGCTAAAAGCCGTCACCACAAATCTACTATTAGAACCAGTGCCTAATCGCAAACCAGCAGGATACGAGTCACTTCTTCCACCTAAATATGATGTAGCACCGCTTTGAATACTTGTTGTTTGAAAGTCCATTTCAATACGCCCATCATAGGTAGGTATAATATCTGTCAACAGATACGACCCGTCCATCATATAGATAAACTGCCGTTCAATATAATCATCTGGCAAATTTCTCTGTTCTGTTCCACCAAATGCTTTTACGGCCTGTAACGAACCGCCGATAGCATCTGGAAGCACTAACGGTGATTGCCCGCGCACGGTAACCGTAATAATTGTGCTGCGCGATATCTTCTTACCAAGCATTAAATTGTTCGATAACACAAGACCGCCGAAGTCGTTTACCAACCCGGCCTTGCCACCTAATATAACATCTGTGCCGTGAACAATACCAGCAGGGACATCCATAAGGGTGTCCTTACCAAGTATCACTTTGGCAGCGGTTCCGCGTTTCATCCGCACCCCCTATGCTGACAATTCACTAATCTTTAACCATACAAAGTTTGTGCCTTCTTCCGTCCGTGCATACAATGTGCCACTATCCGGTGTGTAGAAAGCAACTTGCGTATTGTTGATTCTTTCCCCATCTTCTGCATCATCTGGCGCTGCAGAAGCATTTGCCAAACGAACACCAACAGGCCCTTCGCTTTGTAATTGGTATGTAGAATCACCAAAAGTAAAACTACCAATTTGCGAAGATATCATAGATTCAACACTTGTCCATGTATCGGTTACTTTAATCTTTCCAATATATGCCATGTTTTACTCCTCTAATACTATCTTTATTTTAACTGTTAAATCTGTTTGTGGCAACTCTTTACGCTGCCAAACCTTTAACTTCCCACGATGCGCCACGGCTACCATCAGAAGTTGAACCAGCGTAATAGTACACGGCAAATCCAGTGGTGGTTCTGCTCTCAAAGTTCAAACCGTGTTCGCCAAGATGGTCACCATCGATAGAGTTTGTAGCAAGAAGAACTGTGTAGTTAGAATCTGCCATTGTAATTGGTAATAAGATGGTTGTGTTCCAATTCGTGCTGTACCCACCCCTGTCGTAAACACCACCTTGTTCTACCCAACCATCTGAATATTTACGGTACCAAGTATAGTTGTTGGCCGCAGAAGGGTATTGCACAGCAACAAGTGTTGGAACCCTAAAACCTCCCACCTTTGTTCCGTCATGAATACGAAGTTCTTTCGTGTCTGTGGTCATAGTGAGTTCGCCTTGTTCCCCTGTAAACAGGTTCTGGGCCTGCTCTACACCACGTCTTAATTGTAAACATTTTGCCATTATAACGCTCCATTGTCTATTGTTTCTGTTATATCTGTATCTGTTATTGCGCCACAGTCGATTGTTTCATCTACAGCCGCTTCGATACTTCCACAATCTGTGGTCGCAGTTATATTATCAAAGCGGTACAAGAAGATCCAACCATCTGTGCCGTTATATGATTCCCCTGCAGGCATTCCACGTCCATAACCGCCCTTTCCATACTTAAGCGGTCTTCCTTCGTGATCCCCTTTGAAGATTGGCGTATATGTATCGGAAACTGTACTGCCGGCATTAAAGTTACCGTTCTTTGCACCCGGTCCACCAGCAGCACCTCCACCGCCTTTCCCGCAGTATGAAGAATCTTCGTTATTTCCGGCACCACCGCCACCACCACCGGCACCATAACCAACACTAGCAGCACCACCATTTCTACCACGGCCGTTTTCGCCTTTATAACTGTATTGGTCTGGCCCATCAACACCATTGCCGCCAACGCCCGGCAAACTGTTACCCCCACCATAAGAATATGCGTAACCGCCTTCGCCGCCAGCAACCGGGTAATAATTTTTGTTTTCGAGGTCAACGCGATACCAAGCGCCGCCACCTCCACCGCCACCTCCGGAACCTTGACGATGGCTTTGAGAATTACCGCCACTGCCACCGCCACCTCCGGAAGCGTTGTTGAATATTGTGTAAACAGGCCCCGTTAGGTTTATATCGATATTAGGCTGGCTGGTGTGCGCAGAATTGGAATATGTGTTGCCGTCTTGTTGGCAAACCAAAACAGTCCAGTTATTACTGTCAACAGATCTGTAGCCTGTTTTACCATTTAATTGGCCTGTAGCATCGCAGAACTTTGTAAGCATACCATTGGATGCTGGGATCGAATTACGCGTGTACATAATCGTGCTGCCAGACACCCACGAATACAACCGTATCGGCATCGAATCAACATTAACTGGCTTGTTAAATGTTATTATTGTTGGCTCGCCTGCCGCACCCCCTGCAGAACCCGGTCTTGCTGTACCAGCACTTACAGAACCACCACCAGCACCAGCGTTGGTAGAACCAATACCACCTTTACCAACATGAATTTGCCCTACACAGTGATCTGTTGCTTCAAACCTTACGCGCACATAATCCGATGAAGCCCCAGCACCACCAGTACCAACATTGGTTCCGCCAGTCGAACCACCACCCGCACCACCACCAGAAATCAACGCTGTTGCATATGTATAACCCGGTGTGAACCCAAGTTGTTTGTCGCCAGCACCAGCGTATTCACGCATCTTCCAAGGCGCTGAATCAGGCCATATACCAAACGCAATCGATTCTGTGGAAATCGTATAATGGTTAACCGAAGTAGAATCATTATCACCGTGCATTGTTATCGTTAACAAGTCTTCTTGTTTTACGTCAGTAAGGAATCTTTCAGTTGTTTTATAGGTTGCAGGAATTACCCAAACATCTGGCAAGTCCACACCATTCAACTGGAATGTAACCGTGTATGACAAATCGGAAGGTGGGAAGTAAATCTTCTGCGCATATTTAGTCACATCTGTAGAATCCGTTATTTTGTAAACGCGTACATAACCGTTCACATTGTTGTTCGCCGTTGTTAATAGTGAATAACCCGCGTTAACCGCATCAACAGAATCATGTGCTATAGCATCGTTACAATCAACAACAGCAACTGTGCCGTCTTTGCCACCTGTTCCACCAAACGAATCGCCGGGGCCCTTTGCTGTTGCGTAATCATACCCGCCAGATTGTGCTTGCTGCGTTAACTGTAAAATAGAACCAAATGCACAACCACCAGAATGGTAATTGCCAGAGGCATCCCAATAACCAGCACCGCCAGCAAGCAACCAGAAGTATGCACCAGTTCCAATAGTCTTCCAACCACAACCAATGGTGTTAGAACCCCAATCTGCCATAAAAGAACCGGTTAGTGCGGCCAAAACATGATCGGACGTAACAGCGAAAGCAACTCTATCACTAACGGTATCTAAATCAGGTCTTCTTGTTGCGTAGTAGAAGCGTTCAGCAGGCACAGTACTTATACACATAGTCCCGTTAACCAGTTCGTACGCAAAGCAACCATTCGTCCCAACACTGCTTGTGTTTGCAACATTGGTCCAGAATATACGCTTTTGTGGAAACACGCCATCATTTGCCCGCACTTCCCACCCATAATATATTTGGCGCTGGAAAGATGCAGTAGCGTTAGGATCAAGCATGTAACTTTCTTGTCTGCCCGTGTATTGAACCACAATCACTGTTCTTGTGCGGAAGTTCTGTGTCACCGCCGCAATATAACCAATTCTTTCGCCAACAGTATCATATACACTGTTCCCTTGCATTACCAAGTTTCCATGGCATGTTTTACAATACACAGTATTCTTTGGTGCTTCCGCCACAGTAGTTACATAGAAAGGAAGCGTTTGGTCGTCTTGATAATAAACCTTTATTTCTTGCCCAACATAAGGCACCGGTTCGTCTTGTAAGAACCCTATAACCGCTATCGTTCCACCAGTTGTGCTTGAAGGGTCTGGTATGTAACCAGAATACGCAAACCCTAAATCGCTATCGTGGTTCGGGTCGTTCGTCAATGTTATTGGGTTACCGCCTTCATCTAAATACACCAAATACGGTGCCTGCGAATAACCAGTCATCGTTTTCTTAACAACCGGAACGCCAGTACGATATTCTGTTTCAGAGTTCCAAGCAATCGTAGCAACAAGCCCTGCACCGCCACCGCCAGTTGAATCTGGTTTTGTTGTACCTGCACCACCACCACCTTTTGAACCAGTAACAACAGTCTCTGTAACGCCGCTAGCGCCATATGCAGCAGTACGCAGCCCAGTAACCCAGTCGGGGCCTTTGTATGTTGTACTTGAATCTGGCGCCCAAAAAGTCAATCTCGTGCCGGGGCAGAAGTAGCATTTATATGTCGCAACCATTCCATGGCCGTAATAACCAGTAGAACCACCAGTACCAGCGCCAGATGCTATAACAACCTTGTACCAGCCCTGTTCGCCATCTGGTAAAATCTGATGCCCAAGATAACCGGCTGTTTCATATTTAAGTGTTTCTACCGCAGTAGCCGGAACTTCACTAGAAATGTTAGATGCAATAGCAGGCCTCTCCCCGTGCAACGGGAAAGGGTGCTGCCTAGAAAAAGTCCTGCTAATTAAAAACATCTATGCCTCCTTATACAACTTGTTGATACGCTTGGTAACTGCCATACCAATAGCCTTGTACATAATCAAACACTATCACATATGTACAACCTTGTGCAAATGTAGGTTTTGTTGTCCACCAACGAACCGTGCCGGGGAACGAAATACCTTGTAATTCTGTTTGGCTATCGTCATCAACTGCTATATATTTAACCATTAACTGATTCGCAAAACCAATAGTCGGTGTTGGCATCGTTACAGCAACCGGTGCATCTGTAGAACCAACAATAACATTTGAACATTGGTTAATCAGTGTTACAGCCGAACCACTCAATTCAATTTCGCGCATAGGAACGAAGTTACCAACCGAACCACCTGATTGGCCAGCAGAAGCAGTGTAACCGCTTAACTGTTGTGGTATAATACCAACCGTCTTAAAGTCTTCGCCGTATGTTAAATCTGTGGAACCAACGCGAACAATTATCGATTGGCCAACATAAATCGCACGCGCACGGGTGTTATCGCTTGAAGCCGAAGTATATTGTAACCCGAAGATTGCCGCTTCTGCCGCTTCCTGTGAATCAAACAACTGCGTGTACACACCATCGCTTTCTTCCGACATGGCAGGAATCATCATGCGCTGGCCGGTAGGTGCAACGCAAGGAACCTGAACCATAAACTTGTCATAGTACGAAGAATCAAGTTCATCCCAAGTTTCTGTGGTCATGTTATAAATGTGCGTAGTATCAATCGATTCAGACCGCGCTTGTGTCGTTATATAGCCGGGGAACAAATACGGGAAATCTTCGTATGTGCCCTCTGGGAAGTTAATAATATCTGGGCTGTATTTTCCACCACCAGTCGGGCCATAGTTAATGCCTTCGGCAATCACTTCAAGGTCGCCCATATCAACTATTGTCCCAGAAACCGCTTCAATGAAACCACCCTTGGTTTTCGCAGTTGTAACTTCACGCGTTTCCCTTGAAGTACTCATAAGCCACGGGTTAAACGCAAATGAATTCGCCTGTATTTCCAATGTGCCTTCGTTATCTATAACAAACAAGGAACCAAGCATACATTTGGTTGCACCCTCAGAACCAAGAACTGGGCTCGTTTGGTTGCCAAGTGTGCCAGAATTCGTGGCGAATATGTAATTTACACCCGGTGTCCAAGTGTTGTCAACAGATAGCGTTACAGCATCGAAATCAACAACGGTTCTATCTGCTTGGCTATTTCCATAATAAACTTTCGCATTGAACGAAATCTTACCGGTAAAGGTTACCGTGGAACTCGTAGCAAAAGCAGAAACCGTATCATCTGTTAAACCGGTTAATGTGTAACCACCGTTCAAATGGTTAATCAACTGTGCTACCTGTGTGTTATCTAACGCATCTGGCTCAATGTTCTGTTGTCTCAAAGCGTTGACAATTTCTTGGCACAGGATGTACACAAACTCATCAGACATGTTACCAAAGGTATTCACGTCTTCGGCATACGCAATCGTGTTTGGTGTCATACCAGAACGGTACGCAGTGTCGTTACGCTTGGTGGCATCTTGCTGCCCAGCAGAACCAAACACAGTAGTTTTTTCTTTCATTAGTTTTTCTCCTTACTGTTGTACATAATTTATACTGTATGATATTCCTGTTGGTTTTCCAAAAGGCCACGGGTCTACCGATAACAGTGTTACCATGTCGTTTAACACCCCTTCATCTACAGCAACTTCCAAGTCGAAGTGTAATGTCGATTCGGTTACGCTAATCGCTGTATCTGGGTCAAAGTTCCTGTGTGCCAAGCATACAGCAAAAAACTGTTTCAATGATTGAAGGGTCAGGTTCTTGTTCCGTATCTGAACCTTCGCCTTAATGTAGTTTGTTAATAGGTCAAGCGTGTCCGCAAGTTTACCAGACCAGTAATTCACTTCGCCATCGTCACCCGGATAATTTGGACCTGCCACAAAGTCGCCAGAACCAATGTTCTCAAAGAAGCGGTCGCTAACAGTATCGTAGAACCCTATAGAATCATCAGATGTTCTTCTGCACGGGACAAGGTCAATAACGGCAGTGTCCCCGTTATATACCGATACCCCATATATATCACCAACAAAACCTGTTGCACTATAAGTGCCGGTAGCCGTATGTGCGGTACCAACAACAAGCGAAACAGGCGTTTCAAAATCATCTATCGTTGAATATGCTGAAGGCGCACCATCAATAGTAACACTCGAAACATTTTGGGTAGAAGTATGTATGCTATTCAAAGACACGGCTTTTGTAACACCCGTGTTACCAAAGCGCCAATACCCCCCGCTGGATTGGATAAATGCGCTTACACTAGCCGTGTTGCCATTTGATAATGCCCCATATAAGTAGGAATTGGTTGTTGGCTTGAACTTACTGCGTATTTCGTGCTCCTGTGTGATCGTTAGGCCTGTATCAATATACTGTGAACCAGCGGCAGTAACATACAACAATTCCCGATAACCACTTGGCAAATCGTGCGAACCACCAACAGACCATCTCTTTACATCATAAATAAGGGCATCTTCAATACCAACCCAGTCACCACGAAGCCCATACAGCATCGCGATGGTCTTTATCTGTTGTGGGTATTCTGCATGGTCTACGTCTAAACAACTCAAGAACGATATAGGGCTTATCGTTGTTGCCACATTGAATAGCCCCGTGTACATCGTCATGAACCCTTCAGAGTTCTGCAGGTACCAAGGAAAATCGTAGTTAATCTGCATTACGCACCAATCCTTATGTTGCTTTCGTCAATAACAGCGCATTCACGAACATCTATTGGGTAGTTCGCATTGGAAACCCAAGTGCTACCACCAACCATACGTATCTTCAAAGAATCGATATCGAAGTTAGCATCATTCAATATAATCTGGAAAATGCGCGACATGGAAACATCAACACCAGTACCAAGGTTGTTTATGTACGCCGCAATGTTTTCTTTAATCTTGCCAACTTGGGACATGTCCAAATACGGCTGTTCTTCACGCGTAGCGATAGATACTTCAATTTCCAAATTGATAGCATCAGGAATTGTAAACTTAACATCTTTTGTTGCCCCAAACGGATCTGTAACGCCTGTTACCGTTGTGTTGCCGTGTGTTGGCGCACCCGGAACCTTGTTCCAAAGAATCGCCGTAGCCACATCATATTTCCATTGTGGTAACGAAGCAGGGTCAACACCGGTACTCGGCATAACAATAAATTCAGTAGAATATGGCGGTATGCCACCTTCTTCTGTTGGCAAGTCGTTATATTCAACACCAACCGAACGAACACCCTGTACCAACGAAATCTGGTTCATAACAAACTGTAAGGTGCCTGTAGCAACCGAAGCAGAATTGTTCAAACGGGTCCTATATTCTAAATCAGTTTCGGCATCCGAACCAGCAATCAAACCTGTTACTTCCATTGAAGTAATCGCCAGCAAACCATCAGTAGATAAATGATACCCGATTTGCGTAGCAGAATTGCCGCTAGCAGCGAAAGTAAGTGTTACCGTGGCACTTGTACTGGAAACCTGCGTAAGGCTTTCAGCAGTGAAAACTTCGCCCGTTTCGTACACTGTAAATTCTTGCCCTTGTGGAATACTAAAAGGAACGCCAGAACCAGTTGAAGTAATAAGCACTGTTGCCTTTTGTGAATGCCCTGTATCACGCGGTAACCCACGCAGAATACCAATAAGGTCAAGCCACAAACCAGAAGTTGTGTTCGGGTTTAATTGCGCTAACACTTCAATGCTATCAGCATCCGCATTAGCAAACAATTCGGCAATTTCCTGTATAACAATGTTTTGTGGCAGCGTATCATCTGTCACGTTAAAATCTGCACCGTATGCGTTCTGGAATACGGCCTGCAGTTGTGCCTTATAATAGGCTATATCTTTCGCTATAAAACCTGTGTTCGCCCATTGACCCATAACTAATCCTTTATTGCTTTATTATAACTGCCTTATGCCAAACTTTCAAATGTCTTGTTGTACTCAAGTTCGCCATACACACTTTCAATCGTGAAATAAAAAGTCATGCTGTTGTGTACCCTGTCTATTTCACATTTCTCATATTTTACAGTGTTTACGTCTTCGCAACGCATTATCACGCGCGTTATCTCCTGAACCTTCATGGCCAAAGGTGTATTGGAAAATATAATACCAAAATAATCAACCCCGGCAGTTTCATCTTCTACTTCGCCCTTAATAACCTGAAGGTTGCAATCTATTTGTGAACGCAGTGCTTCCAAACCTTCTTGTACAGCAATAACGGTGCTTTCTTCAACAACACCTTCTACCACTTCTTTATTAACTTCGGTAACAACTTCGTTACCTACTGGGTCTAATGCCGTCTTTTGTGTTATACCCCAAGTTTTCATTCTTTACTCCTATATGTTTGGCCCACCAGTTGTTGTTGAACTCGAGCCGCTCTGGATACCAGAAACCGTATGTGTGTGGGATTCTAGGCCAGATATTGTGTTGTTCATTGAAGGCACGCTCGGCGTAGAAATGTTCGAGCCAGATACCATGCCAGAAGATATCACACCAGCGCAGGTTACAGTTCCTGTTGCGGTTATGTTCGCACCAAAAGTTGCATCGGCTGTGACATCCAGTGTGTCACCAACGCTGCATTTGCTGTCCATGGTTACATCCCCATTCACATTCAGTTTCCCTGTAATTGTTGTCTGTGGTGTGTCTAGTTTCACAGAATCGCTGGCCTTCGCTTCAACAGTCTTGCATGTGGCCGAAACCGCGGCATTTGGTGCATCGAGCGTAACCTTGCCTTCTGCATCTATTGTTAGCGTTATTCCTGTCATAGTCAATACAACCTTCTCGTTCCCTTCGTCTGGTGTTGTCATCGTAAGATTAATCTTATCTGATTTGATAACGAACGACTCATTGGTAGCCGGGTATTGTGGGTCGCAGTTGGTTTTGTTAGGCACAAAAGGCACAAACACGCAACTTTTCTTAAGGAAAAGGTCTGCCGACCAAGGAACCGACCTTGAACCGTTCTCAACCCAGTCTTGTATGTCGTTAGTCATAACTTCGATATACCCTGTATCCCCTGGCGCTGGGCAACACTGCATGTGCCATTTTCCCCAGCGTTCTTGTTTTACAGGGATACCTTTAAGTATATCCATCTCTTTAAGGGCGACAACTACATTTTCCCCAAATTCATTTCTGCGAACAAACTGCCCTTCGTAAGAGTTAACAAACTCGTACACGTCCTGTATAAGGTCAACAGTTTGTGTTTCTGGGTGGTACGCCAAGACCTTCATTATGTAATGGGTCTTTATAAGGTACATTGCGTATATTGACTCGTCAGGGTACATCATCTTGTGTTCTCCGATGCTAGTTTACCACGAATTAGTGGCGCAGTCTTTACAAGCGTCATCCATTCGTTGCCGTGGGTGTTAAGTTTATGTTGGGTACTAACAATAAGGTATGCGTGGTTAAATAGGTAACCAAACGCAGGTCCGCGGGTAGTGTTGTTCAATACTGCACCAATAGAAGCCGAGCCGGACAACTGTGTGGTAGCGATAGCGGGGTTCTGCGCTTGCCCTGCAAAACCACCAGCAATACGCCCATCCACGCTCAACAACCCCATTTGTTCTAACGCAGGTATTCCTTCGTCAACGTCTTTCCCTTCGTACATTTGAAGCCCAATGTATGCCCACGGAATACAGCGTCTGTTGAAAAACATTTTCATTGAAATGCTGCCTGTCCCATCAATGGTAGGCTGTTCCAGCATGTTTTGGTAGTTCCAGATTGTAACAACACCTTTGTCTTTCAACTTCGCTACACTCGCCATGCTTTGCTGTTTTCTGTAAACAATGAATACTGGTTTCTTCGCATACTTATCATCAAACTGCCAATCCAATTCCATGCCCGCATAGTTACACAAATCGTTTAACATCCCTGGTAAGTCACTGGCGTTTGTATAGAACGAAGTCGTTATACCCGCTTCTTTGCAATACGCTGCCAATGCAGGGTCTTCAACTACGTGCCCGTTTCCACCTTGTGCCTGCATGTCTGCATAATAAGATTGCGGATTCGCAACATAAAACACTTTATATTTGTCTTTGTCTTTTGCTGTTACTGAACTAAGAAAATCTGTAACACTATCCCCAAATGAACGACCTAAATAATCTTGCCCAAAATAGTTAACAAGGTTTTTAAACGTAGTATCGAAACTTTCTTTCCCGCTTCTTCTTTCGTCCATGTGGTCTATAAAACTTTGTATGGCTTCATCTGTTCTGGAACTTATTGCACCGTATGCGCTTGCAGTATCAACCGATTTAGACATATCAACATCGTGGCAATACATAACTAATATGTTATCGGTCCCTTGACGATAATAGTACGTGTTGTTCACGTACCCATCCATAACGGGTGCGTTCCCGTAATCGCCATCCGCAATATCTTCATCGTAATACCCAGCATAAACCGCCACACGCATTTTGTTTGCGTAATACAACTGTGTCGAACCTTCTTGGCTTCGTGCCTTGGCGGGTTCCCCGTTGCCATTGTTTGTGTAATCATAGAACCAAGTAACTGATTTCGCCACCATCGTCATTATTTCGTTGCCGGGGTTAAATATCTTCAAAACAGCAGAATACCCCGGTCTGTCTTTCTCATTTGGGGAAGGCATATCTTTTATGTCTGCTTCAAGGTGTGGGCACAACCGTTCATCTTTACGCGGACAATATTCAATAGTTAGTGGGGAACGTTTAATCGTTCCGTTTTCGTCCGTAACAGTTAACCTTGGCCCAGTAAACACAAACTTTAAACAACGGTCAAAATTAAATTTTCTGCCTTTAAGATTCATCATCAACCTCTACGATTTCTAACCTTGTTCCTAGTGCGTTATATGGTTCGTAATCGCCAGCAGGCATCCCTGTATCTACCATTCCAATAGCAACAGGGCTTATGTTTAATAGCCCGCAAGAATCTGGTGTTAACGCCATACCAGAATACAATAACTCGTCTTCTTTATACAAATCATAGAACCATCTGTAATAAAAAGGGTCAAACCTTAATTCTGCGGTATAACCATCAGCAAGGTTCATTGTTTGTGGCTCAGAAGATACAGAAAGTTTAACGGCAGTTTTCATTCCTCACACCCTTATTTTGTCCAAAGAGAATTTATACTCATTAGTTTTGTGTTACCTGTGTTTGCTTTGCTTAAACTTGTACGCATGGGTATCGAACTCTTTTTAAGTTCGCTAACATCCGAACGGTAGTACGTGTACATAATTACTTCTTGAAATTCTATGTCCGCATAAAGCATATCCATAGTAGAATCTGTAGTACGCGGTTTGATGCTTTTAATAAGCATATTTTCGTATGTGCCGTGTGGCGTATAAAGTGTAAAGGGCTTCCCGTTTTCCATAAGCCAACGAAGCCTGTACAATGCCGCTTGTGCACGCGTAGAACCACCATTAAGTAATTGGTTCACTATGCCGTTACCAAGGTTCCCTAAAGCACGTGTGCCAACATTTAACAAGTCACCAAGTATATCATCCGCCAAATAATTAGAAATACCAACAACTGCATTTACTTTTGCTGGTTGCCTAATACGTGTATCAACAACACCGTTAGTCATATACATCATTGGGTTGGTAGTGAACTCTACAGATGTCTCGCCAGAAACATCCCCAAGACAGTCAATAATAACGCCCTGTTGCTCTGTTCCGTAAACAAGGTTTTGAATCGCACGCACTGCACCACCAAACCCAGCAGCACTTGCGTATTGCCCGTATGTGCTGTCGTCAAGCCAACTAGAAGCCTGTATTTCGCCAATAGTTAAATAAGGTGCCTTAACACCAAGCGCAGTTGCAAACATATCAGAAACATCGTTAAGTGCACTTACAGTGTCCGTAAGGGCCTTGACACTGCTTTCATCATTCCTTTTGTCTAAGGCGTCTGCACCATGCAGGGCTGAAGCAATGCCCCCAAAAGCACCCATTTTAGCATTCAAAAGAGTTGTTCTAACATTCCTTTTCAATTCTGCCTCCCATTAAATCGAACTATATACGGACATCTTGCCGGCCTTGGCTGCTTGTTCCCCACGAATTCTAACTTCCTCTTGTTTGTTTCCATCCACAACAACCTGAATAATAATAGATTCACGACTCAACCATTGTTGTAACCCCATAAGTGCATCGTTAACCATTCTATTGTCGCGGCTGTTTAATAGGTTCTCCGTGCTACCAAACATGCTGCCGGTAAAATCAAACATGCGGCCATAATCATTCAAGTTATAAGTACCAGAGCCTGTTCGTGCTTTTAAAAGCACGAACAGGCTCTGGTA
>Ga0310690_10001011_pt1 | contig 53242 bp, 81 predicted proteins | sample AusTroGonzalo_MG_2_FD_207661 | JGI IMG/M metagenome (GOLD analysis project Ga0310690, IMG submission 207661) | Bovine rumen microbial communities from tropical cattle in Woodstock, Queensland, Australia - Gonzalo_04 (v2) (version 2) | ecosystem: Host-associated > Mammals > Digestive system >... | reverse complement strand
AGAGTGTAATCAACCTATCTTCTTGCCAGAATCGCAAGTACTTTTTTTGCGTGGCATACCGAGAATCGCCCTTATGTTGTCAAGAGTGGTCTCGTCTGACTGAGCGAGATAAGGCAGAAATTCCTCGACATCCTCATAGGACTCGCAGAGAAGAAGAATCGGAGAAAACCTGAGAGCTTTTGCAATGGCTTTCGCCTGTTCAACCGTAATTGTGGCAATGCCCTTCTCAATCTTTGAAATACTCGTCTTGTCTTTATACCCGACAAGTTCCGCAAGCTGTGTCTGTGAAAGGTCACGCATTTTCCTGTATCTCTTGATGATGTTTCCAATCTGATTTTCCATTTTTCAACTCCGTTGCTACAATATAATACATGGTGGATGTTTTTTCAACTTTTTTTAATTTTTCTTACAACTTTTTGTTGACAGTCATTCCACTTTACGCTAAATTGTAGACAGAAATTCCACTTAGGAGCGAAAAATGACTGACACTAAGAGGCTGAATGACATCATTCAAAGCAAGGGCTTGAAGATGGAGTTCGTTGCGAAGTCAATCGGAATATCTGTCGGATCAATGAGCAATAAGATGAACGGCAAGACAGATTTCAAACTTCCCGAAGTACAGAAACTCAGGAAAATGCTTGGACTTTCGCTGAAAGAAACGAGTGAAATTTTTTTCAGTTGAAAGTGGAAGCAGATTCCACTTCTAGGAGCAGAGCAATGGAAAACATCAACCCCAACGCAACCTACACCGAGGATGAGGCAAGAAAGGTCATGGGACAGATAAGCAAGAGCAAGATTTACGCATACCGCAAGCTCGGACTCATCAAGCCCTTCCGCACCAAACCCTCATATTATCTCGGACAGGAAATCCTCGATGCCCTCAAGCGCATTACCAAATGGATTGACGAGGGCAACGAGGATACACCCGAAGACTACGGAATCGAGGACTGACAATGGCAAGGAACACGATAGAGGAACGCAAGAACTTTGTCCTTTCGGCAGGAATCACGGCAATCCAGCACATCGCCATGTTCATGGATATAACCAACGCCTGTCACGAGGAGTCGGACATCAAGGTCGTTGAAAAAGAACTTCTGAACATCATCAACGAGGCAGACCTGCTGAGAATCGGCTACGAGCAGAACTTCAACAGGCTTCCGTCCGCACACAGGATGCAGAGAGGACAGACGGATGCCGAAATTCAATGAGCGTTTCTGCATCGGGAAAATCACCAACTCCAACGGTGCGCTCGCACTTGCCGAAGCCGTACTGTCTTTCGCAATCAGGCAGTACCGCAACAAAGGCACGAATGAGAAAGAGCGCAGGGAGGCGGAAGATTTCATTCTCGATGAGGACAGCTCGGACTTCTGGCTCTCCATAAATCCGTCATGCACACGTGACGTGGAAAGGCTCAGAAGGGAGATAAAGCGCAAGCGGTATGAGGAATCAGTCGAGCAGCTTGAAAGAGACCATGCGACTGTAACACACACGCTGAATCTATTGAGGCGGATAGCACCATGACGAGAGAGAGACATGAAAGCCGTGACGAATGGCTCAAGGCAAGGAACAAGCCCATGTTCGGTATCGGAGCGAGCGAGGCCGCACTGATATGCGGAATCAGGGGCGCATACGGCAACCTTGACGAACTCTATTCGGTCAAGAGAGGCATTTCCAAGCCCAGGAGTTTCACCAATGACCGCATAGAGGGCGGAATCATGGCAGAACCGCTTATCCGTGACCTGTTCGCAGTGGAGAACAGAGACCGCTACAGAGTCACCTACAGGGGCTACGACATCCTCCGTAGTGACGAGCATCCCTTCATGTTCTGCACGCTTGACGGAGAGCTTGAGGACTTGGACACGCACGAGATGGGAGTCCTTGAGATAAAGAAGATCGAGGTCACGCACAGGTCAGACCTTGAGAAGTGGAACGGCGGTATTCCCGAATACTATCTCGTGCAGCAGATTCACCAGATGGAAGTCACAGGATGGGACTTCAACCTTCTGGTGGCAGTTTTGAGCATCACGGAATGGGATTTCTCGGACGGCTCGCCTGTTCCGAGGACACCGTACAAGAGGACGGAGTACCGCTACTCCTACATCCGCCGTGACGATGAGGACTACAGGGCAAATGCGGACTTCATCGTGAAAAAGGAACTTGAGTTCTGGAATAACCTTGAGAAAGGAATCAGACCTTCAACGAGGATTTTCTGATAAAGGAGTGATAAATGCAGAGACCGAAACATCTTCCGCTTCTGAAAATACCAAGCGGAAACAAGAACCCAGACAGGCTTACGACAATGGACAGCAACGGAAACCTTGAGAAACTTCCGATTCTGCTGAACCCTGATTTCATCGTGGCAATGTATCCGCAGCGGTACAACGGAGTCGATCTGTGGTGTGTCGAGACCATCAACGGAAGCATCTTCTACTTTGACGATGACGGACAGAAATACATCAACGGAGTATCGAGAGAGGGCTGAACATGGACAAGACGGACAGACAGAAGATAATCGAGAGCTGCGGAAAGAGCCTCAATGACCTTTGCCTTGAGGCTGTCGGGACTGCAAGAAAGCACGGTTTCTACACTGAGAAAATGACAATCGAGGGCATGATAGCCTATCTTGCCCTTGTCTCAAGCGAGGTCTCGGAGGCTATCGAGGCAATCCAGAGGGACGACACCATCAGCGAGCGTGAGTACCTTGTGGACAACGTTATCAAGGCCGCAAAGGTCAGTCCTGCACAGAAGGTACAGTTCTTCGAGACCTACTTCAAGGACACGCTTGAGGACGAGCTTGCGGACATACTCATCCGTGTGTTCTCGTTCTGCGGTGCTTTCAAGATCGACATTGACGAGGCGGTCAGACGCAAGATGGAGTACAACAAGGAGCGTCCCACGAACCGCCACGGAAAGAAATTCTGATTCGGATATTGCATCAGACGCAATACGAGATAGAAACAGACCATAAAAGGAGACTGTAAATGGCAGAGGAAATCAAGGATTACGAGGTTGTCAACGAGACGCAGGAGGTCGGATTCGAGCTTTCGGTCAAGACGCTTCCTGAGATCATCGACAACAGGAAAAAGTTTTTCGGTTATCTGGACGTGACCTTGGAGCAGTTCAAGGACATCACGCTCACCGAGGATACGGTCAAGAAAGGCAAGGACACCGTTGCCAAGCTCAGAAAGGCAAAGGAGCTTATCGACACCAAGAGAAAGGATGTCAAAAAGGAAATCCTCAAGCCCTACGAGGATGTGGAGTCGTTCTGCAAGGAAGCCAACAGGCGCATAGATGCGGTCATCACCCCGATAACAGTCCAACTGGACGCTTTCGAGACCAAGAGAATCGAGACCAAGAAAGGTGAGATCGAAGACGCTTGGAACGATGAGCTTATGGAACTCAACGACCCGAAGCTCGCCAAGTTCATCAAGAACTGCACGTTCACAGAGAACCCATCATGGCTCAACGCCACGTTCACCATGAGCAAGGTCAAAAAAGAAATCAAGGCGATCATCGAGAAGGTCAGGAACGACATCTCCGTCCTCGCCCAGACGCTTGTTGACGAATCGCTCAAGGCGGTAGCCCTGACAAAGTACAGGGAGACAGGAGACGTTCCCAAGACCATCCAGGAGTACAACTGGCTCTTGGAGCAGAGAAAGGCTCAGGAGGCTGTCGCACAGGCACAGCCAAAGGCAGAGGAAGAAGCCGAGCCTGAGACATCGAGACAGGTTGCAATGCCGAGCGAGGTCGCAAGATTCCGCTATCACCTTGAGGTGGACATGAACGAGGCGGAGTTCGGCTGTCTCATCCAGTATTTCAGGGCAAACAACATCCACGGACTTGTGAAGAAAAAGGAGGAAATCAATGCAGAGTCTTGAAGCAGTAAAGGAACAGAAGAAAGAAAAGCAGGTCACGGTCAGCGACATCGTAAAGAGACCGATGATGGTCAACAGATTCGCAGACGTGCTGGGAAGTCAGGACAAGGCAAATCAGTTTCTTGCAAGCCTTGTCAGTGCCGTCAACGGCAACTATAAGCTCGCCAAGTGCAATCCGATGTCGGTTGTCGCCTGTGCAATGATTGCAGCGAGTCTGAACCTTGACATCAACCCTAACCTCGGATTTGCGTCCATCGTGCCGTACAAGCACAAGTTCAAGGACGCAAACGGACAGTGGTGCGAGGAGCAAGTGCCTCAGTTCCAGATGGGATGGAAAGGTTTTGTGCAGCTCGCCATGAGGACAGGCAAATACCGCACCATGAACGTCACCGAGGTCTACGCAGACGAGTATGACGGCTATGATCCGTTCAAGGGCGAGCTTAAATACCATCTGGTGACAGGCGGTGACAGGGACAATGACCGCAAGGAGAACATCGTAGGCTACGTGTTCTATTTCGCCCTCGTAAGCGGATTCGAGAAGATGTCCTACATGAGCAAGGCGGAGGCCGAAGCCCACGCCAGAAGATTCTCCATGGCTTATCAGTATGACCTCAAGAACGGCACGCAGTCCTCGACATGGACAACAGCTTTCGATGCCATGGCTGAGAAGACAGTGACTAAGCTGACGCTCTCCAAGTGGGGAGTCCTGTCAACGCAGATGGTCGAGGCACAGAGAAGCGATCAGATTGCCGTCAACAGTTCTGACGGACTGGACATCACGGACGCTGACTACATCGACAACCCCATCATCGAACAGGTTGAGGAACAGCCGAATATCGATGCCCCGAAACAGGCTGAACAGCCCAAGGCGGAAACCAAGAAAGAAGCCAAGACAGAGAAGAAGTCCGAGAAAAAGGAAGAAGCCAAGGCTGAGAGCGCACCTGAGCTTACAGGCGGCCCAGAGAGCTTCGAGGATACACCTTTCGGTGACAACGGCGAACTGACGTTCTGAGGAGGCAGGATATGGCAGACATCAACAAGGTAATCCTTATCGGACGGCTCACGAAAGATGTGGAGTCAAAGCAGTATTCGGAGAGCGTGAAGTATTCTTTCACGCTCGCCGTGAACAAGCGGATCAAGGAAAACGGACAGTGGAAGGACGAGGGACGTTTCTTTGAGGTCGAGACATGGAACATCGGCAGGATTGCCGAATACATGGTCAAGGGCAGACAGGTCGCAATCGAGGGCGAGCTTGACACCTACGCATGGGAAAAGGACGGAAAGCACTACAGCAAGACCTTTGTGCGTGCAGACATGATACAGCTTCTACAGTCCTCATCAAAGGAAGGTCAGGCAGCTGGATCATCACCGAGACAGACAACCCAAGCCCCTCCGAGACAGGAGCAGATGCCTGTCGCTGACGACATGGATGATATTCCGTTCTGAGGTAACGAGCCATGGAAAAGTACACAGTAAGACAATCGGTGCGTGACACTCTCACCGAGATTCCGTGGGGCAGAGACTTCACAGGCAGATACTTCCTTTCCAGATGCAGGTCGCATCTTGCAAAGAACGGCTCACCTGCCAAGCCTTTCGACTCCACGCTTCTGAGAGACCTCAGACACTACCGTGGCGAGTTCCAGATAACGGTTGTGGATCACCAGAAGTCAATCTACCACAAGGGAGACTATCAGCCATGTTTGATAAATGGGTAGGCGGTAGCTTCTTCAAGTGGATCGGCACGACAGTCCTTGTGTTCATCACAGGGTACATCCTCAATGCCCTCATCGGATACCTTGAGGGCATAAGGGACAGGAAAAACAAAAGCAAGAGGAAGAAGAACGATGAAATATGAGTTTTTCGTTGACAGTGACCCCAAGCCTCAGTCTAGGCCACGCTTCACGACATACGGCGGAAGATACCATGCCTATGAAAGTGAGGAGATTACGGCTTGGAAACAGACGGTCTATGCAAAAGCAAACGAGGTTTTCCAGAAGCAAGGCAGGATCATGCTGCAGGGCGCACTTGAGGCTCGCATAATCGTCTACCGCAACATTCCTGACTCATGGACAGGAAAGAAACGGAGCATGGCGGAAAGCGGAATACTGTACCCCATACAGAGACCCGATGTGGACAACTACATCAAGGCCGTTCTTGACGGAATCGGACTCAAGAACTTCCCGAAGATCATGTTCAATGACGATTCGCAGATAGTGTCCATCTATGCAATCAAGAAGTTCGCTTCTGGGAACTTCCAGCCTGGAGTGTATGTCTCGTTGACCGAGTGGGCTGACTACAGAAAGGAGTGCAGAGGATGAACGGCAACGAATGGTTCAGACACGACTATGATGCTCACAACGACATAAAGCAGAAAAGACTTCTGAAAGCCAAAGGACTTTCTGCATTGGGGTTGTACTGGTATCTTGTCGAACTCCTGTATCAGAACAACGGACAGATGACAGACAAGGAAATCAGGCTTGAAGCTGAATTGGTGGATGGGCTTGAATACCTTGATTCCCTCGCAGAATATGAGCTTTTCTCATTCAACGATGGTGTATGGTCATGTAAGCGTATCTCTGATGAAATCGTTTTCAAGGAAGAAGTTAGACAGAAGAAAATAGAGGCTGGAAGAATGGGCGGACTAGCAAAGTCTAGCAATTCCAAGCAGATGCCTAGCACGTGCCAAGCAAATGCTAGAAAAAATCTAGCAGATGCCAAGCAAACTCTAGCAAAGTCTAGCACCTTTACCAATACCAATACCAATATAGAAAAAGAAGTCGATAAATCTAACGATTTATCTCCTAAGAAAAAGAATTTCACAAAACCCACCGTTGATGAGGTCAGAGCCTACTGCAAGGAGCGAGGAAACAACATTGACGCTCAGGCTTTCATTGACTTCTACGAGAGCAAAGGCTGGATGATCGGCAAGAATCACATGAAAGACTGGAGAGCTGCGGTCAGGACTTGGGAGAGGATGGACGAGAAGCCGAGGTCAGGCGGTAGCAGCTACGGCAACAACAAGACATTCCGCCCGAAAGACATCACAGGCAGATATGACGATCTGGAATCGGAGGTAATCGAGATATGAACAGATTTCTTCAAGACATGATGGAGAGAGAGGAGCTTAGATTCAAGACCTTCTGCGAGGATAGGGAACTTGAGTACTCCATGGACGAAAACTCCCCTGCACGTCAGAAAGCCAAGCAAGCCTACGATGACTTTCTGAAAGCAAAGGACGAGGCAGACAAGGCATACGAGCGTGAACAGAGGGAGATTCAGGAGAAGATCAGGCTTGCAGAATATATCGCAAGCGTGAAGAACATCGTCCCGACAATCTACAGGGATGCGGACATCAAGGACTTTCCAGAGGTGCTACAGCCGAAGATAGACAAGATTCTCAACGGAAGCAACGCACTGATATTCGGAGACAACGGCGTGGGAAAGACACACCTTGCATGGGCTTTGGCAAAGGCTCTTGCCGAGAAGGGAAAGCGTGTGGTCTACATCAACGCCCAGGTGCTTCTTTTCGAGATCAAGATTGCTCCACATCCGTACAAGATGATTCAGGAGCGTTACGGCAGAGGTGTGGATGCACTGATAGTCGATGAGGACGACAAGATTTTCGAGTCCAAGGCTGATTTCGTGTATCTGAACTTCATGGTCAATCACCGTTACGAGTGGGAGAAACAGATGATCTTCCTCGGAAACGGAAACAAGGCACAGTTCATAGACGCTCTCGGACAGAGCATCTATTCCAGGCTCAGGGCGAACAACGGCATGGAGATTGTTCTTTCTGGCAACGACAAGAGATTGAAGTGAGGTAATCAATGACAATCAGAAGCATAATCATCATCCTTACCGTCATATTCACGGCTGCAGGGCTTTTCTCCTACATTGCCATGCACATCATCGAGCGCAGGACGTATCCGAAGAACAACAAGGCCGTGAACATCCTCGGACGGATTTCTTTCATCTGCATCATTGCCTGTTTCGTGTGCGTGGTGCTGACTTTCGGACTTGAGTTCGTAAGGCTGATAAGGAGCAATATATGAGCTTAAACTGGCAGATACTTCTCGGAGATTCAAGGCAGAAACTGAAAGAGCTTGCCGACAACTCCGTGGATTGCGTCATTACATCACCACCGTATTTCAGTCTCAGGGACTACGGTACGGCTACATGGGTCGGAGGAGACCCGAAATGTCCTCACAGACGGATGAACAAGGTCAGTGCCAAGACCATTACAGGTCACAAGCAGACTGGACTTGTCGGAAATGTCGGTGACGGCATATTCAAACAGGTTTGTCCGTTGTGCGGCGCCATTCGTGAGGACAATCAGATAGGACTTGAAAGCACATGGCAGGGTTATGTCGATTCCCTGATGGCGGTATTCAACGAGGTCTACAGAGTCCTCAAGCCTACAGGCACTTTCTGGCTGAATATCGGAGACACCTACGCAGGGTCGGGCAAGGGACAGTCCATCAGTGATGGAATGAGTGACCCCAAGAGACGTAAGGTCGCAGGATCATACATCCAGAAGTCCGAGAACGAGCTTGTTCGCAAGAACCTGTACGGAATACCCTGGCGCATGGCTTTTGCCCTACAGGACGCAGGATGGGTACTCAGACAGGACATAATCTGGCACAAGCCCCAAGCCATGCCAGAAAGCGTCAAGGACAGATGCGTGAAAGCCCACGAATACATCTTCCTGCTGGCGAAAGAACCTGACTACTATTTCGACTACAAGGCGATTCAGGAACAGGCTGTCACAGAGCCGAAGATGCGTGACAAGAGCGCAGAGGGCTGTCAGATGGACTATCCGCACGGAGATAGATTCTCCAAAGGTGCGAGGGTTTACGGAGAGGACGGCATGAGGAACAAGCGTGACGTGTGGAGCGTGAACACAGACCACTTTGAAGGGTCTCATTTCGCAACGTTTCCTCCCGATCTGGTACGTCCGATGGTACTGGCTGGAAGTCCACGGGGGGGGGTAATCCTAGACCCCTTTACTGGCAGCGGAACTACAGGAGTGGTGGCACTTCTGGAAGGGAGGAACTTCATAGGATGCGAACTGAACCCGAAGTATCATGCAATGGCTTCAAAGAGGATTCAGGAGGCATGGGAGGTAAGCCCTTCTCTTTTCGGCTCGGATGTTGCGCCTGACGCAATGTATGCAGGAGATTTACTTTGATATGTCACAGAAGCTATACTGCGGTGATTGCAGAACAGTCATATCAGCTGAGGGAATCGATCTCAGCAAGGTAGTTGTGGTGACAGACCCACCGTTCAACATTGGGTATCACTACAAGTCTTACAAAGACAGGATGGCTCAGAAAGAGTACGTGGACATGATGATCGGATTCATAAAGAACCCAAGCGTCATAATCCATTATCCAGAAAGTCTTTACGAAATGGCGGTCATGGGGGGGGGTAATTCCTTGCAAGGTAGTGAGTTGGATATACAATTCAAACCTTCCGAGACAGCATCGTGACATTGCTTTCTTCAATGTGAAGCCCGATTTCACCAAGGTGCGCCAGCCGTATAAGAACACGGAGGACAAGCGCATACAGGAAAGAATCGAGAACGGCAGCGAGGGCAGTCCCCTTTACGACTGGTGGCAGATCAATCAGGTCAAGAACGTATCAGCTGACAAAGAGAAACATCCGTGTCAGATGCCGTTGACCGTAATGGAGAACATCATCGGGATTCTTCCTGACGATGCAGTGATTTTAGACCCTTTCATGGGGAGTGGGACTACTGGAGTAGCCTGTCGGAACTTAGGCAGGGACTTCATAGGCATAGAGCTTGATGCTGATTACTTTGCGTTGGCTCAGAAAAGAATCAACGAGTATCAGCTGATATTGGATTTCTGAGAGGAAAAACATGACTTCGGTAATAGCAATGATTGCAATGGGATCAGTCGCAGTCCTGTTGATGCTCCTGGGCGAAAAGTTCAATCACAGGAGACTTCAAGACATCGGCGCAGCTTTGGGATTCGTGTGGATCGTCACGATGGTCGTAACGGCAATACTCGTGGTTTTCGGGGTGGTATGAGGAGGTATCCATGGCAGTAATCGTAGACGGCAAGATGCCGAAAGGTTGTTTTGAGAGCGAGAAGGTCACGGCTTTCACTTCCAATCTGCACAGATGCAGATTTCAGGAGTCTTGCAAGGCATATCGGAACAAGGTCGGGAGAATCTACTGTGACGAGGTGACGGACAAGAGGCTTGCGGACTGTCCGTGCAAGGCGGAGATTCCAGATAATCACGGAAACCTGATACAGAAGATGCACGTCCTCGGAATCATGGATGCCTATGCCGAGGCATACTCCTCTGATCCTGCCTTGAAAAAGATGTTTGAACAGATGCGTAGCGACATTTCAGACCTTGCGGTTATCGTGGAGGCACGCCATGAATGATATGCGTCCAGACTGGCGAGACAGACGCACGAGGGATTTCGGCAAACAATGCTCTCTTGTCACTGTCGAGGGAACGTTCATGCGCTACGGAGGTGATGCGAGACGCAGACTCAAGGGAGGACGCACAAGAAAGGACTCCACTGCATTGTTCAAGGACGTTATGAACGCTCGTGGCGAGATTCTTGCGGATCATCTCTGGGTAAAGAACAACGGTGCGCTCAACGGACTCAGGTGCGGTCAGCAGGTGCGCTTTTCAGGCAGGGTACGCCTGTATTCGGTTCGCTTCAAGGATAGGCTCACTGGACTTGATGCGGTTGTAAAGAGAAAGACCATTGACCGTATCACCGATGTAAAGGTCATAGCGGATTGAGGAGGAACACATGATAGAGGGGAATTTATGAGCAACAGAATCGGCTTTATCGATGTAGATGGACATGGCTACCCCAATCTCGCAATTATGAAACTGTCTGCTTGGCATAAGTCCCATGGTGACACTACAGGCTTTGCGAATCCGCTTGAGTCCTACGACAAGGTTTACATGAGCAAGGTTTTCACATTCACTCCCGACTATCCGTACACTTGGGATTGTGAAACAGAGAAAGGCGGTACTGGTTATCTGGACTACACGAAGGTATTGCCCGAAGAAGTTGAACATACTTGCCCTGATTACTCGCTGTATGGAATTGACGATGTGGCATACGGATTCACGACAAGGGGATGTATCCGTCACTGTCCGTTCTGTCTTGTGCATGACAAGGAGGGCATGATCAGGGAACACGCAGACCTTGACGAGTTTCTTGACGGCAGGAAGAACGTGATACTGATGGACAACAATATCGTGGCTCATGACCATGGTGTCAGGCAGCTTGAGAAATGCAGGGAACGCAGGATAGCCGTTGACTGCAATCAGGGTATAGACGCACGGATCGTCTTCAAATCCGAACATCTGATAGATTTGCTGTCCACCATCAAGGTCTACGGCAGAAGCGGCATACGGTTCGCCTGTGATGACAAATCGGAGATCATACCGTGTCAGAAAGCGGTGGACAGGATACTTGAGCGTAATCCGAAGGCAATCTTCTCCATCTACTGCATTTTGACGGATGATTACGATGACAGCCTCAACAGGGTCATGCTCTGGAGGAAATACGGTCATGCAGTATGCGTGTACGCCCCCCCCCTATAGGAATTTTAGTAATCCGAATCAGGTCATTCCGCAATGGCAGAAAGACATGGCGAGATGGGCGAACAACAGAATCCTCTATTACTCAACGGAATGGGAGAACTACATGAAGACAAAAAATGCGGAACAAGAGGAAACCTTGTTCTGATTATGTGACATCATTACGATAAAAGTGTTGACATATTGTATTTTATGCAATATCTTGTAGGCAAGGAGTAAAAATGAGGGAAAAAGAAAGATTCATCAAGGGCAAGGGCATGGCTACCTATGACGAGAAGGGTCACAGGACTATCACCATGCGTATCATGCGCCCCATCACAGACCCAGAATGGAATAGACAGCAGATGAACACCAGAGTCCGCATGAGCAAAAAGGAAAGGCTCAGACAGAGGCGGAAGATGGAACAGGCTGTCAATGCCGAGACCGCAAGGGAAGGTTCATTCTGATGGGTACATCAAACGGTGTCATGTGTCCGCTTTGCGGTTCAACGAAATCGGATGTCATCCAGACCCAGGACAAGGGAGATTTCATCCGCAGATGGAGGGTGTGCCTTATCTGTGACAACAGATTCAACACAGTCGAGACCATTGATCCTGCGCCGCACAGAGGCAGGAAGAAAGGAAAGCGCAAGTGAGGTCGGTTGTCGTATTTGACGGAAAAGGCAGACAGATAGAGATGCCGTCAATTGCACTCACGGCAAAGGAGATGGGTATGCCACCTTCAACCGTGTGGAAGCGTATCAGTGACGGCAACTGGATACACCGAGACGGCTACGTGCCTGTCAAGGTGAGATACAAGTGATCCGAGCCGTCCCGATGACATGATTGTTCGCCCTGCATCGGGACGGAAAAAGGATAGAAAGGAGTGATTAAATGCACAAATTCATGGAAATCAAGAACGAAAAGGGAGACAGTTTCCTGCTTTGTGTTGATGTTGTCGAGGCAGTCATCCCAGACAAGGAAAACAGCACGAAAATCATCATCAACGACAAGATTCTCAACATCAGCGAGCCGTATGCCGTTGTAAAGGAAAAGCTCGACAAGGCTACAGGAGGAATCTGCTGATGAGACGCATTTTCGCAATCATTCTGGCTGGTTTCCTGATTCTTGCCGTCACGTCATGTACTGCATCAGGAAAGAAAAACTGGTCTCAGACGTTCTCCTACAAAGACCCTCAGTCGTTGGGCGGTTATTGGGATGTGACCATGCAGACAGGACAGACTTTCCAGCACGTGAAATGCACGTATTGGGGTACTGATGACGACACAGCCGTGTTCGAGGCCGATGACGGACGCTTGATCTGTCAAAGCGGAGCAGTCGTCTGTGTATATGTGGGGGACAGATGATGGACAGAGAAGAAGACAAGACAATCCTGAAAGTAGCACCTGTCTATGAGGAGCTTGACGATGTTCTCAGGACAATCGAGAAGGTCATTGAGTTCGATGGAAGACACCATCCCAATTTTTCATACAGGTTTCCGTTCTATGACGCACAGAAAGGCGAGATTCTTGCCACAAACGGATGCGTGCTTATCGTCTACAGGACGGAAGAACTGAAAGAGCATTTCGGAGACACAAGCGGATTCCTGCATTTCAAGCAAAGCAACATCTACGTGGATTTCCTCGTTGTCGAGGAAGCTGTTGAAAATGCAAGGGATAAGTTCATTCAGAAGATGAACAGAGTCCGTGACACCTTTGAGATCGCTGGCGAGAAAGATGTCAAGCTCAAGGGATTCAACTACTCGGACGTTGCTTTCACAGTCGGGCTTACCAAAATTCTTGCAGAGAACAAGGTCAACGTCAATCCGAGGCTGATACTGAATATTGCGGACTTGTCGGGGCTGTTCGATTCCGTGCAGCTCAGTCCGAAATGCTTTGACGACAACACAACGGAAGCCCCCACACCGATCAGGCTCGTGGGAGAAGACATCGAGTGTTACATAATGCCGTTCCTGCTTTCGATAAATGACAAGACGGCAGAGTTCGGAAAGAGCGCAAAATAGCGCATTTTCCGAAAGTGGATGTGAAGTGGTGCATACATGGGAAAGGATGTCGGAGTGACGCTGAATGAGGAGATGGAGCTTTACGACAGTATATGCAGTCCTTGCAGACATTACAATGACGAGGATGATTCGTACTGCATGAAGTGCCGTAAGGTCGAGAAAGCGATACAGAAGAAGAATCAGCCCACACACAGAGAGCTGTGCGAGCTTGGGGCAAGGTTCATCCTCATGCAGAGGCATTGTCAGGAGTATCCTTGGCGGATTCTGATTGAGCCTGGATACCGAAAGGAGCTTCCAGACGTGTTCGGATTCAGCAGATACTACAGCATCCTGATCGAGTGCAAGGCGAGCCGTGCGGACTTCCTGAGAGACAGGAAGAAGCCGTTTCGACAGCATCCTGAACAGGGTATCGGTGCAAGACGCTACTACCTCTGCAACGAGGGCGTGGCGACTCAGGACGAGATGCCAGAGGGATGGCAGCTGCTTACCGCACTGGATAAGGACACAATCACCCTTCCTTTCCCCTACCGTGCGCCTGTTGACAGCAAAGGTTATGACTTCGATATCCGAAACGCAACGGCAGAGGTCGAACTGATGTGGTCGTGGGAGTATAGGAAGAATCACAACTGTCTTCCTGTATTTCCCACCGAGGCGGTGAATATCCGCAACGATACTTTCTTCAAGGCCATTGAAGATGCAAGAGCCAAAGGTGACAAGGCATATCAGGAGTTTCGGGAGAAATGCCTGAGCATGGGGTACTGTATATGACCGTGAAAATGACGATGGATGAATACGAAAAGCTCAAGGCAAAGGAGAGACTTGCTGAACAGCTTATTGAGAAGATAAAGGACTGTGCAAAACGTGACCCGACAAACAGGGTTGTCGGTGTTGATTTTGAGAAGTTTTACTGGCTCTGCGTGAGCATTGAGAAGTGAGGTTTACATGGAAGAAGCCTTTAATGAAGTGATGATTAAGGTATTTGGATTCATCGCATCGTGTCTTGGACTTGCAGTTATCATTCATCTGTCCTACATAGTGTTCACGCTCTATGCAGACTGGAGAGAACGCAGGGAAAAGAAAAACGATTACTTCTACATATCGGAAGTAGAGAAAACCGTCCATGTTGACATGATCCGCCATGAGATTGATTTCAGGGCGAGACAGGAAGAAAAACAGGACGTAAGGAAAGGACTTGAAATCGCCAAGTCCATTGTCGAAAAGCATCTTCTGTAGAAAGGGGTTTCGGGATGCCGTACATAGCATACAAGAACATCAATTTCAGACAATCAAGCCTTGATCTTATAGACATCATCAACTATGTCATTGATGAATACAGTCAGCAGGGATACGAACTGACCCTCAGACAGACTTACTATCAGCTTGTTGCTCGTGGGTATATCCCGAACAATGAGCGAAGCTACAAGAACATCGGAAGCCTGATAAATGACGGAAGACTTGCAGGACTCATCGACTGGAACGCTATCACAGACCGTACTAGGAATGTAAAGCGAATCGGACATTGGGAACAGCCGTCAGATTTGATTGCTTCGGCAAAGAGAGCCTATCATCTGGATAAATGGGCGGATCAGCCGAATTACGTTGAGGTATGGGTTGAGAAAGATGCTCTTGTTGATGTAGTCGGTTCGGCCTGTAACGCCCTTGATGTTCCGTATTTCTCATGTAGAGGCTATACCTCACAGTCTGAGATGTGGTCTGCAGCTCAGAGGTTCAGAGAGCATAGCGACAAATACGGAAGAATCATAATCCATCTGGGAGACCATGACCCATCAGGTATAGACATGACAAGGGACATCCAGGAAAGGATGAACTTGTTTGAGGCCGATGTCGAGGTAAAGCGTGTCGCTCTCACCATGGAGCAGATCAGGAAGTTCAACCCACCACCAAACCCAGCAAAGATAACCGACAGCAGGTGCGGTGGTTACATATCGAAATTTGGAGACAAGTCTTGGGAGCTTGATGCTTTAGAGCCTAGAGTAATCACAAGACTCATACAGTCAGAGGTAGTGTCCTATATGGATGTAGACCTCTATAAAGATGTCTGCAATAGAGAGGAAGAAGACAAGAAAGAAATCCAGCTTCTGTGTGACAGGTATGACGAAGCTACTGAATACCTTTTGTCTCACGAGTTACCTGGAGGTTGTTGATGCCAGTAGAAGATCAGCCGAAAAACGTAGTGGTCATGCTTGACGGACAGGTTCTGGGTAATCTGGATGCTGTAGACATCACGCCTGTTGAAGCTACGGAGCAGAAACCCATATCTCCGTCCGATTTCAAGACAGGGACGATTGAGTTCACGGTTGAGAATGTAAACGTGCTTTGGGATGCGCTTGCAGATGTTCTTGCAAAGGCTGCCGAGGCCATTGAAACGCTGAAAGTGGTGATTATGGGGATATCGAAGAAGTATCTCTCACCTGTCAACCGTGAGTTCAAACAGTCCGTAAACAGGAAGTACAAAAAGCATTTCAGATCAGCGAAAAAAGCACTTGCCTACAGCGAGAGGATGGATGCAAGGGAGAAGAACGATGGAAAAGGAAAGACATCTTAACAAATGCTCTCATTGCGGCGGTGAGGCTCATGTCTCCGTTGACTCCGATGATCCTCGTGTCGGGACTCGGTATGCAGTCTGGTGTTCAAGATGCAAAATCCACACGCAATGGTATTCTCTCAAGGACGAGGCCATTGATGTATGGAACAGGAGTTTCAAGGGTGACGAGAAAGCACACAGAGACCAATATGTGATAGTCGGCACACGGAACTCAGGCAAAACAATGAATCTACTCAAGCGTGCAGCTGAGGACGATGGCTACATCATGGTCTCCAATGAGAACGAGGCAAGATGGCTGTTCAATTTCGCCCAGAAGTGCGGTATAAACATCCGATACCCGATAACCTGCAAGGAAAACCTTGTTGCTATCAAACAGTGGGGAATACCTGTCTATATCGACAATGCAGACAGGGTTCTAGCGACTGCTTTCGGAATGTATTTCGAGGGCATGACCATAGACAGGGAGAAATGTGTTGCTTGTGAGGGCGATGAGATCATGTTCAGCACCAATTCTTTCAAGGAAAAAGTCGGGATGTTGATACAGATAATCCGCATGAGCTATCGGAACGGAGACGATGACGGAAACAGAATCCTTGCAGGTACTGAAGGAGGACTTCAATTTGCAACAGAAATCGTTGATGGACTGTCCTGTGAAGAAAAGACTGTCCAGATGAGATGCGAGGAGATTTCAAGGCGTTTTCAGAACGGCTTTGATTCGCCAAGTATGTTCATCAACGAGAGACAGGCCGAGTATTCCATGCGGATCGAGAGCTTGATGAACACCTTGAAAAAGGAAACAGACTGATGGCTGAGATTAAAAACAAACTCAAATATGATAAGTCTAGGTATGTTGAAAGTGGAATCTTCTCCCCTGATGAAGACGAGAAACAATTTAGTGAAAAGCTGATTGTGACAAGAAAACAACATGAATGTTGTGTATGCGGTAAAAAGATACCTGTAAAATCGTATGCCGTTTATCAAAGTTGTTTTCTTCATTCTAAGCCAGTTTCTTGTTACATATGCACTAAATGTATTGAATCTTGGATTAAGGAGACTGACTGATGGCAGATTTATTGATTCAAGGGATGCACTTACCCAAGCTAGGTCATGTGACCACCATCACCATTTACCATGACGGCACTGTTGCAGACAAGATGGGTAATGTCGAGACGGTAAAGGCCGTAGAGCTGCCTCCCCACGGAAATCTGAAAGATGCGGACAAGATTGCGGATTCACTCAAGTGCTTCTGGATAAGCAGAGAGGACGAGTATTTCAGCCTAAAAATCAAGAACACTGTGGTAACGGAAATACTGAAAGATTCTCCGACAATAGTGCCAGCATCAGGGGGAAAGTAATGATGGTAGAAGTTTCATGCAAGAACTGTCCAAGCACTAAAGATTGCCCGATGAGATCAGTCCATTATCCGAACAAGCCCAATTATTCTGACTTACAGAAGTGTGTCGAGAAGCAGATGAACATTATCAGGGATGATGATGGCAGAATCAAACAGTTTGGGACTGTCACCGATTTTCATATTGAGAAGGTTGATTCACTTGACGGCATGGAACTGGAAAAGTTTTTCGATGTTGCGGTAGTGAATTACGGAAACGATTTGATTTTCAACGAAATCGGTTTCTATATGGATTTATATATCCGCAACATTCCGTTGTCCTATTATCTGACAGTATTGGTCAAGGACGAGGACTTTCACCACATTGTTGCAGCTATAGACTCCGTACCCAGGGGTGAAAGATGCAACATGAGATTGGGGATGACTGCGGACAAGATGATTCTTGAAGTGCCGAACAAGATGATACTTGAGGGGCTTAAAGTCAACGTCTGGAGAGCAAGAAAGGAATATACCGAAAGACTGAAAAAGTATATGGACTTCAAGTTCGAGTTGGATTTCAAAAAAGACATCGAAAAAGGTTTTCAGGTACTAAAATGCTGACATTACCGATTAAGAAAAAATGGTTTGACATGATCCTTTCAGGCGAGAAGAAAGAGGAATATCGAGATCAGACACTGTACTGGCTCAACAGACTCTATAGCGAGATAGGAAGACAGCACGAGGGCGACAAGCGCACCATGACCACAAGAGAGCCGTTCTGGGTGTGTTTCCGCAATGGCTACAGCCCTGACTCCCCTACGTTTGAGGCCAAGGTCACTTTCTCGACAGGCTACGGAGTCGAGCAATGGGGTGCTGAGAAGAACAAGCGGTACATCGTGCTGAGGATATTGGAGATAAGAAATGTCAAGGCAGACTGAAAATATGAGTTCTGGTTTCAGGTGTGTTCCATGTATCAGTTTCGGAAATGACACACCGAAAGCCGTTTCAGCCTATAAGGATATGGATGGATATGCCGTGGAGGTGGCTGTTTTCGAGCGTATCAGCAAGGGCGGTGTTCTCGGAACTCCCACGACTCTCGAAGACTGTTCGCCATTCCCTATTATCGTTCTTGGGTTCAAGAGCATGGAGCATTGGTCGAATTTCGCAAACATAATCAGAACGATTGACGAGAAGGTCAATCCGAGAGTAGCGGAGGAATCGGATGGCGAGAAAGTGGACGGTAAAGCTCTGGGCGGCGAGAGATAAGGATGGCAACTACTTCTCGCTCTCGGATAACGGTGCGCCGTTTGTCTGCAGCAACAAGGGAGTTCTAAGGATAGTCTTATTCAACTACCGCAGACAATGCACCACAACGGTTGACTATAAAAGTCTTGAGATCGGCACGATGGAGAACGATCTGAAGATAGAGGATATTTCACAGGAGGAAAAGAAAGATGGTTGATACAGCTACACTGAAAAGGGTCGGAGGACGCATATTCTTCATCGATCCGAAATCAACGGAGTGCGTGAGGTTCTATGACGAAAGCGGAAAGGAAATCAAGAGCGTCAAGGCTGGCGATATGCCCTTCTACTACAAGGTCACACGCAAGAAGAAAGGCGAAAGCCCGAAGTTCTGGGTCTACAATTCCAACATTACAAAATGGCGCAGGTGGATGCCGTTTTCTGCAAAGTACGAGAAACACGATACGGTGACTTCTTTCGGTTCGGGTTTCTTCAACACGGACATCATCATGCACGAGACGGACTACAGCAAGGATGAGGACACCATCTGGGGAGAACTGAAAAAGCGCAACGAGCAGTCCGAGTTCGGTTGCAACGACTGGTTTGTCCCCTCCAAGGACGAGGCTCTTGTGATGCGAGACTTCTTCAAGAAAGCCAAAGCCACATTGGGCTTGGTAGACCCATTCGATCTGACATGGCTTTGGGTCTCGTCCGAGTACTCGTCCACTAATGCGTGGTTCTGGAGTTGTCACAGCCAGGCCTTCAACAACTTCAATAAGAACACCAAATTCTCGGTTCTTTTTGTCAGGGCTTTCTAAAGCCTAAAATGCCTAAATTCCTGTCATGCCTTGTGCATGACGGAAGAAACAGGGCAAAGCATACTGAAAATCCCACTTGCGAAAAGTCGGGAATGAGATAAAATGAGGGACGTATGGACAACAACACAACATCAGTCGGAGAAGTGGGCTTATGGGTGAGGCTCGATCAGCTTGTGAAAATCCGTTTCGGGTCATACCGCCAGATGGCACAACAGGCGAAAATCAATCTCAGGACGCTTTACGGCTACAAACAGAAGTACGCATACCCTCCGATCCATACGCTGAAAGCCATTGCCACCACGCTTGACGTGTCCCTGGACTGGCTTGTAAGCGGTGATGTCACCGATGCTCAGAAAGATATGGGTCTCGGAGAGGATGAATACAACTTCATGCTCAGATACAAGAGTCTTCCGAGGCAGACACGTGAGATCATAGATAGGATTCTCTCGGATGCCGAAAGGAAGAAGAACAGAAACAAGGACAAGGACGGCAATACATGACCGAGGGTGAGAACGAGGCTTTCTGGAGGCGTTTCGATGCCACCTTGGAGGCGAACAACTGGAAAAGTCTCAGGGATTTCGTGAATGACTGCAATCTCGGTATCTCCTACTGGACAGTCCTGTCCATGCGCTCTCGCAAGGAGCTTCCGACAATGGCGGTCATGGACAGAATCACCAGAAGCCTCAATACCTCACTCGATTATCTGATCTACGGCTACTACAGGGGCGGAAAAGTCCTCACTGACGAGGAAGCTGAACTTCTCGCCCGATACAGAAAGGCAAGTCAGGCAGCCAAGGACGCAATCAACAGCATTTTGAACTGAAAAAGTGGGTCATTCCGACACACCGTGGGCGAAAATGACACGGTGCTAACTGGTTTCGGGGTGGTGGGGTGCGTTTTGTGTCGCTCGGCGCATTTGACCCTAACCCACATCTAGTGTCTCCCAGTACCTTCTCCCGACCCACACACTAAATCTAGTGTACCACCCCAAAGCCAGCCACCCCGTCCCGAAGCCCTAGCCGTAGCGTAGACCAAAGATGCACACACTAGATATAGTGCGCCTCCCAGATGCTGAGGACGCTATCAAAAACCACTTAACACACAAACTTTTTCACGTTTTGCAAGTCCTTGCTTTGTAATGACTTACGCAAGAATTACTTAACGCTTTGTTAAGTGAAAAAGCACTTAAAAAGTGAAAAAATGAAAAATATTTTTTCAGAGGCTGGAAAGCGTGCGAGAAATGTGCACAACAGAGGCGCAAGCCGTGAAAGGTGTTGCGGTTGTGTTTCTCAGGCGTTTTTATACGAGGCACACAGAGGCACACAGAAAAGCCTCCTACAACGTTCTTTTGCTTTGCCGTGTGTTTATACCTCCAAGGTGCAAAACGTCTTGTGAAGCCGTTAAACGTGCCACACGGTGAAAGGTATTGCACCCCATGCAAGAAAGCAAGGCGCAAGGCGTTTTATTTGGCGTTGTGGCTCGTTCTTCGGTGTGTGCCTGATCGTTTACCCCTTGCAAGGCTCGGAGGCTTTGGCGGTCTGCTGTGTGGCTCTGTCATGCGCTGGCGGTTGTGCTGTGTTCCTGGTCTGCTCAGGCTCTACGGCTCGGAGGCTGTACAGCTTGCAACAGCTGCACGCCTTGCACCGCTTGCACGCTCTCAGGGTCTGCACGTCTGCAGCTCTCAGGCGTGCGCTATGTTCTTCGGATCATACGAGATCGGAGGCGGTTATATATGCGCCTCTATGATGCAATTTGAAAGCGCACACACAACCCAAAGACAAATAAAAAAGGCTGGCACACAGCCAGCCCAGGACAATAAAAAAGGCGGTTAAAAAACCGCCTCAAATACCGCAATACAAGAAACAGAAAGCTCTTATAATTACGCAAGCTATTATTATAAGTAGACACTTTGCAAACACTTTCAACCCCTTGAAACCTTTTTCAACCGATTAGAGCAAACGCAACCGCAAGCCCTTAAATTTGAAAATACCGCCTTGATGCTGTACCCATAGAAAGAACGGCTTATAAAACAACCGTCTTTATAAATGCTTGCAACTATGGCGCCGCTCGGATTCTTTACAAGTTTTATCAGTTCCATTATATAAGCCCCTCCAGCTCTAGCAATTCTTTGTCTGTATCGTCTACGGTGCGAGCCTTCAACCTGACGGCCTGGCCGTTCTTGATCCTGTTTTCATATTCCAGCCATGAAAAGACAAACACTTTATAATTGTAACTGTCAAAAAGCGAGTGGCCTTCTTCATAGTTTGAAATGCAATATGTTTCACCGAAAAAGTAAAGCTCATTATCTGCTAAATAATCACAGAAACAAACTAGATCATCATGTGGAAAGGCTCGCAGCTCGTCAACGCCTTTTTGTGTCAATCTGATAGACACATTGCCATTTTTAAACCGTCTGACGGTTATATATTCATTTTTCACGCTTTGCCCCCTTTATGCCTCTTTCTCACAGTTGCAAGGAACATCTGTCAAAACGTAGTCCCACGCCGTGCCAAAATGAGTTACACCCCAAAGGTACATATCAAGATCAGAACAATAAAAAACAATTTCGTTTAGTTCTTTGAGAAGTTCAGCCCCTGAATTATCCACAATATAATATTGGAAAATTTCGGGCGTTCTTTCCTGTTCGTCCTCCAGGTCGTCAATTTTGCCCTCGTTTTCTTCAATTTGTGCCTTTGCCTCTGACATTAACGCCCGAATGTCGTTTATTTTGTTTGCATATATCGGGTTATCTTTGCAAGGCTCTAAATTGTCTAGCTTTTCTTCTAATTCTTCTAGCTTTTCTTCTAGTTTGTTGTTCTTGTCTCTCAGTTCTTCGATTTCGTCCGAGTTGTCAATCATCCCGCTTTCCTGATCCCAGAAAAAACCCATGTTTTCAACGGCGTTGTAAATGCTGTTGTTTAGTACAGCATCGAAAGCCTTGGACAAAGTGCCATAATCAAGAAAACCGTTCTTGATTCCGTATTCGGATATTTTATTACCGCAAAAATATTCGCCGCTTAAAGTCATATAAAGCCCCCTTGTAAATCTGCTTTTATTTGATGTAAGATAAGAGCAAGGCGCAAACCGCACTGTTTACGCCTTGCAAGGCTTTTACTTTGCTGTTATCACCAGGACAACAAGAACAAGTAAAACCTTTTTGTGAGCGAGTAGCCCACGGATCGCAGCACGGAAAAACTCAACGAGCTTTTGCCGTGCTTTTTCTTTTTTCTTTTCGGTGTTCATGTGCGCCACCTCCTAGAAAATTAAAAGCCTTTCACCTTGCGCCGTGTTCCTTTCACTAACGCCCCTTTGCTTTTTCCCTCGCTCGTCTCTGTAAGAATCTACCCCGAAGATAACGGAAAACCGCAAGCCGTGCAAGTGTTTTTTGTCGTTGCTCGTTTACATCATACCGCCATACCCACACACACGCACACGTACGCTTACAGAAAATTTCACGAGAATCAAACCCCTATATTAAGGGCTTGTGATGCAATTTGGATTTTCGGATTCGCCATATTAAGGCTTCGTGATGCAACTTGGAAAAAAGAAAGGACGCAGACCAACCGCCATGATCTGCGCCCTTCTGGGAAAAAAATTATTTCCCGATTTCCTGTAGCTTGAGCCACTGACAGGAGGATTTTCAACAACTCATTCCGCAGCGTTCACGATGTCGTCAATGACGGCCTCGGCATCTGCTTCCTTTTTCTTTTTGCTGGACTTCTTCTTCGGTTCTGTCGGGATAGGGGTCTCGCCCTGTTCACTGTCGGTCTCAGGCATCGGGGTGAGCTTGTCTGCGTCCGCACCTTCCTTTATGCCCTCGTCCTCCCATGTCTTGACGACAGGCTCTTTCCAATCTTTCTCAAGGACGAAATTGTGCGGATAGTCCTGTTCGTAGTTTCCGCCGCCGTTGTCCACACGGAGCATGATCTTCGGCGTGTTGCCGATCTGGATAGGGCGGACAATCATCTCGACTGTGCCGTGCTTTCCGCTTACCTTGTTTACAACTCTGTCGCCAACCTGCATCGTTTTCTCCCTTCCTCCCTCAATCTATAGAGGGACATGGGTTGAAGTAACTGACATGAAACCCTGTCCCATGCCCCTCTCGTCTATGAACAATAAAAGGAGGTAATCGTTCACTCACATAATATTGCAGAAAACGCAATATGTAAAGGTCTTTGTCACAGATGGACATGATTTCATACAGCAATCGGACGCAGAAGACTACAGGCGCACGTTTTCCATGCAGGGTTCGAGGCACTTTGGAAAAAGGACTGCTGAAGTTACCCGATCTGAAGGCAGGGCAACTGTTCGGAATTTCCGAACAATTGAAATAAAAAAGCGAGACACTTTAGGGATGTCTCGCTTTTCGGAGTTTATAAATGAAAAGAAATTCAAGTACACTCTGATTATATACCGAACACGGCAATAAACAAAGGGTTTTCACGGAAAAAGTTTCACGATCTCACGCTTTTTCCTCGGAATCAGGTATGTACTCCATGATATCTCCAGGCTGACAGGAAAGAGCCTCGCAGATTCTGCCGAGGACATCCGTGTAAATCCTATGACCGTTGAGCATCTTCGATATGGTGGCACGTGAAATTCCCGATACCTGAGCCAGCTGCACGGTGTTCATGTGTCTTTTCTTCATCATGTACGCAAGTTTGTAGAACGCAATCATAATTAAGCTCCCTTGATGCAATTTGTAAACGAACACATACAGTCTGTCAAGCGTTGCCGATGATAGCGGTCTCGGCGTTGAGTACTTCCTTGAACGTCTTTTCCGTGGACTCTCCGAGTTCCTTGAGGTTATCGTAGTTCAGATGCGTGTACTTGTCCGTGGTCTCTTTGTCCTTGTGTCCCACGGCAAGACGCATGGTGCTGTCGGAGACCTGATGGCGGATGTAGGAGATGTAGCCGTGGCGCAGCGAGTGGAAGGTGATGTTCTTCGTCCGTCTCTGATCCTCGCTGATTCCTGCGTTCTTCATGGCCTCGTAGAGATTGTTGCGGAAGAACGTTGCGCTTCTCACGCTGTCGGGGCTTTCGGTTATCCAGAAACAACGTCCGTTGCCCCAGATGTCTTTGTCGGCAAGGGCGATCAGTGCCTTGGCTACGACTGTCGGAATCGTCACCTGTCTCGTGCGCTTGCCCTTGGGTATCTTGTCTCCGCCGTGATTGCTCCACGTGCGTGTGATGTGGATTATGGATGTGTCGTCCACAACCTCGATCTGATCCTTTCTCAAGGCACGGACTTCTCCCATACGCATTGCCGTCAGAGCTGCACAGGCTATGCCCTCGTTTGCACCCCGATGGCGGAAGCGTCCAGACGAGGACATACGGTAAAGCTCCTTGACCACCGATGCTATCTGGCTGTCGGTCATGATTCCCTTCTCCTTGCCCGATGTGTCCAGGGAATCGACTCTCACGCCGTTGTCCGTGAGTCCGTGGTCGAAAGCGTCATTGAGGGGAGTGGTTATCGAGCGCATGATCTTCTCGATGGTGGCATTGGCAAGCTCGCCTTTCATGAGAAGGTCGTCCTGAATCTCATTGAGCCGTCTGGACGATATCTCGCTTATCATGGGATTGTCGGGGAAATAGTCTGCAATGTGATTGTTGAAGTTGTTGAGATTCGTGTAGCAGGAGGATTCGGCTACGCTGTTGGGATTCTTCTTGTTGGAGAGCGTGACCCTCTCGCCTTTGAAGTCCCAATAGGCACGGCAGTATTCAAGGACTGTCGGGGTCTTTGCCTTGTGTTCCCTTGTCTTCTGATAATAGAGAAGACAGATACGCTCGGCCTGTTTGTCTTTCGTCCTGCCTCCCACGTTGCCGTCAAACTCGATATCCACCTGCTGTGCGAGGGATGACACGGTTTTCTCGCATATCACAAGAGATGTCTTCTTGTCCTTGAACCTACAGTAATACTTGCCTCCCCTGCGGACAACAGACCAGTCGTAGTCCTTTACTGCACTTTTCACCACGGTAAAACTCCTTTTGTTCTTTCCACCAGTGTACTCGGAATGTCCAATAATGTACTCGCATTGTCCAATAATGTAGCGGAAAAAATCTTTCCACCAATGTCCAATAATGTATTACCAATGTACACCAATGTACTCGGAATGTCCAATAATGTTAGTGAGTTTTTGGTGAGTTTTTGACCGTTTTGACGTAATTTGGGTATCTGTCAAAAACGATAAATCGTTGTGACACAAAGAAATATTTTATAGGCGTGACGTGATTTGAACACGTGACTTCCACCGTGTGAAGGTGGCACTAAATTGTTCTGTTAAGGCGATTTATGGCTATTTTACCTATCATGCGTTAAGAATAATTAAGTATTTTTCCACCAATGTCCACCAGTGTACTAAAATGTTCAGTGAGTTTTTAGTGAGTGTTTTGCCGAAATTTTGGTGAGTCCTCGCTGAAATTTTGGTTATCAGGTGTTTACCATGGCAAAATGGCATAAAAAAAGCCTCTTGGAGCGCAGAGCAAACTCCCCAAGAGGCAATATCCACAAGGGCGCAAAACCCTCAAGATATTATCTGGAAAATCACGCAGCTTCCTCGACTGTGGCGGTCTTGGTGGCTGTGACGGATACCTCATTCGCCGTGTAGGTGAATGTGGCTGTCTGTTCGCCAGCAGTATCGCCCCATGTCTCAGGTGAAACCTCAGCATCATCGGTTACGTCCGTGACCTTTCCGCTTGTCCATGTGGCCTTGATCGTCAAGCCTGTCGGATCAACGGCAGTCTCGACAACCTGTGTGTTCGTCCAGTCACCTGTAATGGCAAGGCTTGCAGGTGTGTCCAGAACAACGGTGGCTTTCTTCGTGCCGTAGGCCGTGTACCCTTCCTCGCTGTAGGAGAATGTTGCCGTCTGCTCGCCAGCCTCATCTCCCCAATCGGAGGCAGAGACGCTTGAGGCGTTGACCGACTTCTCCGAGCCGTCAGTGTACTTGACCTTGAATGTCAGTCCTGTCTTGTCAACAGGAGCGTCCGTGTACTGAGTGTTCGTGAAGTCGCCGCTGACCACAAGGACATCGACTTTCACACGGGTGTCAGGCTCTTGCTTGCGGATGTCGATTCCGTTCTTGAGCGCACCTTCGATGAATTTGTCGGTGATCCTGAGAGAGCCGTTGGCTTCAACGATCTTGTCCTTTCCGACTTTCGACAGATACACGACTTCCGCACTGACATTACCAGCCGTGATACGTGCCTTGTCAATCGGGTTGAGAAGCGCACAAAGGGCATTGGATGCTTCCGTGGCTGGAATCATCTTTCCGTCCGAGTCCAGCTTGAGAAGAAGTCCCTGCGGATAGTCAGCCGTTGCCAGTGCGTTCTGCTTCACCGTCACCTTGCGAGTGCTGAACTCACGTCCGATGACGAACTGATTTGGTTTGTTGACTCTGATGTCTTCCATCTTCTATCTCCCCTTCAACAGTATTTCTATAACGTTCTCCATATACCGAATCTCGATGTCCATTGCCCTCTCAAGTTCTTCGGCATAGATTGCCAGTTTACCCATGTTCGTGTTGTAGACCGCCAGAACATCGGAGACCTCGGCTATCTGCTCATCTGTCCACCCCGAAACGTCAAGATCGGGTATCGCATCCAGGACAGGACGCTCAACCGCAATCTCAAGTTTCGGGACTTCAACGACAGACTTGTCCAGTACCGATGTCCGACAGCTACACAGAAGGATTGTTGAAAGAATCAACAATACCGTTGCCAACCTTGATATGCGCCTCGACAGGTTTGTCACTTGTCTTCGCCTCCTTTACCGAAGCGTGCAGCTCATCTTCCTTTTCAGCTGCCTTTCGCTGGATTTCCGCACCCTCTTTATGCGCTTCTGCATAGGTCTGCGTCACGCCCTTCTGCTGTTCCAGTCTCCTTGCAAGCTCGTCAACCTCATCCTGTTTCTCGCTGATCTTCCTGTTCTTGGCTCTGATTACGAGAATCAGGATGACGGCTATGACGGCGAGTGCAATGATTATCCACACCAGAACATTCATTTCTTGCCAACCTCATCGGCTATCTCTGTACCGATTTCCTTTACCGATGACGCACCCTTGCCCTTGATGATTCGGATAATCACGTCATAAGAACCCATTGAGGCAAGTCCTATGGCTATGCCGTTGAGAAGTCCTGTGAGCGCAGGTGTCTTTGCAATGAGAGCCATGACAAAGTAGACGATTGCTCCGAGGACTATCGGTGCAATCGTATAGATGGTCTTGTACTTCTCGTCTCCCTTGAAGATGAGCTTCTTGATGATCCACTCGTCAAAGGCGCAGATTGCAGCCACGATCAGGCCGTCAATCCATGTGAGGTTGAGATTTCCCGAAAAAAACTCAGCGATCTTGTCCATAATTTCTCCTTCCGCTTAAACAGCGTTGCTATGGTGTTCCTCATTGAACCAGTGAGGTGCTGGAATTTCATGTTCCTTGAGGTATGTCTGGAAAATGCCTGTAAGATACCAGTTCGATTTCAGAACACAGAAATAGTATTCGGCGAGCATCATTATCTGCTGTACGTTGCTCGGATACTTGTCCATCAGAAGAAGAAGCTGGGTGCGGATACTGTCGTTTTCCTGTTTCCGCAGCTGCTTCTTGAAGTCCTTGAGCTGTTCGTTGAAACCGTCAAGCTGTGCCTTGAACAATCCAAGCTGTTCGGAGACCATCTTGAGAAGTTCGTTTTTCGCATCGTTTTTCTTGTCATGGCGGTTTATCATGAACTGGATGAATCCGAGAACCGCCGTTGATGTTCCGAAACCTAGAAGAAGACTAGCCCACAATGGCATTTTCATTACCTCTCATATATTAAGTAACCCACTCAGATATTACCCCAATCCGTCAAGTCAACTGCATACCCTAAAGAGAGTTATTCGGTACTCCTTGCAGGGTAGGAAATTACATCCGAGTGTTCCTTGGCGAGAAGACAGCTCTGCCCCATATACACAGGGCAAAGCTCTCTGTTCTCGCACTTCTCGCAGACATTTACGACTGCGAGACTTCCATCCTGAGCGTCTTTTCCAGCCATGGGAAACCCTCTCTGCCCTGGATGTTGGCATCGTATGACTCGAACTGCTGATCGCCCTCTGGCCTCACAAGGATTGCCCTTGCGTGGGCTTCGTCAACGACATAGAAGCTCTGGACTTTCTCGTCATAGTCCTCGAAGATGGGATACTCTGTCTCCATCACACAACGGTCTCCGTCAAAGAATCTGTAGATCATGCTGTCTGTCTCCTCTCATCCGTATAGAGGCGGATGCTCCTCTTTTGGTTTTTGTTTGGTAAAGCCTTATCACCGATAAGGTGGAATGTTGCATCGGTGTCCATCTTCAAGTTCTCCCTGAATGACTCAGGAAGCCTCATGTACCATCTTTCGGCTATGCGCTTGCCGTGGTATCGGCGCAGCATACCCTTTCTCGATGCACATGAACGGTAGGCATCCTCGACAGTTCTGAAAAACCTTGAGGTGTACCAGAGTCTGTTTATGCGTTTCTTTCCGAGGACGCTGTAGAACGGACGTATCTTCACTCCGAGGAAGTCAATGCCGTAGCGCACCTTGTCCACACGTGATTTGCGGTCATTGAGCTTCATGCCGATTTCAGCGAGTTTCACCGACACCATGCGGATGGTCTCTCTGATCTTGTCCGCATCCCTGTCCACGATGGCCTTATCATCTACGTATCTCTCATAGGACTTGTGCCTCGACTTGATGAAATGGTCGATGTCGTTGAGGTAGAAGTTTGCGAAAAGCTGGCTCGTTATGTTTCCGATAGGCAAGCCCCTGCTGTTGCCGAAAAGGGTCTTGTTCGGCGGTATCAAATCCCAATCCTTGAGGGGAGAGATCGCCTTTGCGTTTATCGTCACATCGGAAAGGATGACGATGGGTAGCAGATAATGCAGGACGCTCCAGAACCGCCCCATGTAAACGTTGTCCACGACCCAGAGAACCTTGTCGAGAAGAAGCTGTCTGTCGATAGACATGAAGAAACCCGATATGTCGAGCTTGCCATAGCTGACATCATCGATGTCCTTGTAGTCATTGGTCTCACGTCTTACGAAACGCTCAACCCTCGATATGGCATAGTCCGTGCCTTTCCCGACTCTGCAGCTCGCTGTGTCCCTGATAATCAGCTTTTCGATATAGGGATTGAGTTCCCTATAGATGAAATGCTGTACAACCCTATCACGGAAAGCTGCACAGAAAACCTCTCTCGGAACAGGATACTTGACGACAAAGCACTGGCTCGGCCTCAGCTTGTAGCGTCTTTGGTTTATCTCGTCCCTGATGTTACAGAGGTTGTGGAACAGGTACGGATCGAAAGCCTTTGCGCCCCTTTTCTTCTTCTTGCGCTTTCGGCAATCCTCGTAGGCACAATACAGGTCATCGAGGCTGACAGCATGGTCTTCTCGCACAAGAGAAGTCCTGACAAAAAGAACCGAGTTGTTGTTGTTCTTATTGTTGTTGTTGAAGTTCTGGTTGTTATAATTCCAGTTCCACGCATTAGTGGACGAGTTCTCGGACGAGACCCCCGAACCAAGTTGCGGATGTTTATCTGCCGTCTGGAGTCTTCCAGATTGGCTTCTGTCATTGCCGTTTGAGGCAATCCGCCGCTTTCCAACTTGTGCGGACTCATGCTGTCGGATTGAGGACAACCGTAGCTCCCTCATATCGCTACCTCGCTGACCGACTGGCTCTTGCCAGCCTTATAGTTCTCACTCTTGAGAATCGTGTTTTTCCATCTATTTATCTGTCCGTATGCCTCCCTTATGGCATCTATGATGTTGTTGCATTGACCTACCGTGATACCGTGAGCCTTGACGAGATGATAGAGTGATGACTGCTGGAAAAACAGGCACTTATGTGCTTCCTCAAGATGAACGACCTTGCTCTCAAGGTTGAAGGTGTTACTCGCAAGGAACACATGATGAAACGCATCATCAAAACGTCCGTAGAGATTTGCCACGATCTGATTGAGGACTCTCGGAATGTTCGGAGAAATCAGATAAAGCTCCTCCGCACAGCGTCCGATTGCATAATAGGCATCTTCAAAGCGCATTTTCTCGTCAATGCTTTTGATTTCCATGTCTTGATTCCAATTCCCTTATGGGTCGAAAGCGGTGATTCCCCCTGCACAGGGCAGGGGAGAATCTTAGGTTGATTAGGCTCTTTAGAAAGCCCTGACAAAAAGAACCGAGAGGGTGTAGTACTTATAGTAGCCGTCGAAGTCCTGGTAGCTATAATCCCAGAACCACGCAACAGCGGACGAGGTCTCGGACGAGACCCAGATGTAGGAATCGAGGAACTTTGTCGCACTCGGATAGCAGGTGCGATTTCCGTTGTAATCCCTGTAGTGTGCCTGTCCGTCAGCCGTGCCAGCGATTGAACCGCCAGTGACAGGGCCAGCAGGAAGAACGACAGGAGTATCAGAATCGGAGATGACCTGATATGTGATCGCATCCCTGAGCTTGCCAAGCTCATCCCTTGACGGAACAAACCAGTCGTCACATCCGCCGTACTTGTTCGTGCGAGCCTGCTGGAGCGTGTACCAGATGGTCGCATAGCCGTTGGAATCGTTTGTGATGTACTTGCCCGAATCGGCGTTCATCACGATCTGGGTGTTCTTCTTACCCTCGCCAACGCCTGTCTTTGTTCCGAGCGAGTTGTAGACATACGCTCCGTTCTCGTAGTATGTCCATCTCTTGCTCGTAAAGAGCTGATCGTGATAGACATAATACTTATCCTTGCCGCTCTGCCCCTGGGATGTGACCCTGTAGGCAAACGGCTTGTCTCCGATGCTTACGGACGGAATGAGGTCTCCGTACTGATCGAAGAACTCAACCTCCTCGTCTGAATCGGGATCGATCCAGAAGATAGTTCCACCGACAGGGAACAAGTCTGCCTCTGTCTCATGGACGTGTCCAATTCGGACTTTCTTGCCTGTGCCTGTGAAGCCGTAAACGTGTTCTTCAAGTTCAACTGCCATGATAATAACTCCTTATTTTAGAATGATTTATGACCAAGTGGACACTGCCACCCTCACCCAAGTGTTTGTTGCGATACACAGATAGAGGTACGAGGAATCGACAAAATACTGTCCCTCCGTACCTGTAGAGGAAGCCGTTGCAGGGGCTGAGGCGACTTTCGACAGGAAAACGCCGTCCGTCCCCTCTCTGGGAATGGCATTGAAAAGCCCTTCCCAAGTCTTCTCGTGGTCGCCCTCGAAGACGACATCACTGTCAAGCTCCTCCTCCGTAGCTGCAAAGATGTGTTGCCACGTGGAGAGCCACGAGTCGCCCACGACAAAGTTGTGCCTCGGCTCGTTTGCAACATTGTTGAAAAGGTGTTCCCACGACTTCTGCGAGTCTCCCTCGAATACCACATCCGCATTGAGTTCTTCCTGATTGAAGTTGAAAGCACCGAGCCTTTCCGCAAGTTCTCTGCCCTTGTTTGCCGAAAGCGGATTGGTAGTGCTGTGCGAATCAAGCCTGTCGAGGGTTATGCGTGAGTCCGTAAGCGGAATCCATGCACCTGCGCTCTCGCTGTAGGCGTAGAAGGTCTCCTGATCGATAACCCAATACATATCTCCTGCGCTCGGAGATGCAGGGAGGCTTGCGACATTGGCGACATCACCCTTGAGGACGACTCCGTTTGCGAGGACAGTGATCCTCTGCTGCAAAAGCCCGATGTTCTGCTCGTTGGTCGTGACCCTGGACACGAGACTTGCAATGACCTCATCGGGGCTGTACTGCTCCAATATGACGTTGCTGATGTCGCTCCAATCCTCGCCGTTGTAGGCGTAGAAGCGGAATCGCACGAAAGTCTGTCCGTCAGCCGTGAATGTGGCGTTTGTGTAGAAATAGTCGTTCTGTGCGAGGTCTACAGGAAGCTCTGTGGAGTATGCACCCCGAAAGTGAAGTGCCTCACCCAAGCCGTTGAGGATCGCTGGCTTGAGTTCTCCGATGAGGACGTATTTCATCTGTTCAAGTCCGCCCTCAGCTGCCGTGTCGTTTCCTGTCTGGACGGCTATCAGATATGAATTGAGAATCCTACCGTTGAAATGCACGGTATCAGCGAATGATCTTGCCATGTCCTTTATCTCCCGATGATTTTCCTTATGCCCCATGAGGCGAGAATCCCCAGCCCCATGCCGATTGCGTCAGCGAGCAAATCCCACCAGCACCAGTGATTGCCTGTAGCCTTGCTGTCGCCGTATTCCTTTCCCAAGCTCGCACCGATGCAAAGCCCGATACCGAGTCCGTAGTCCCAGATGCAGAAAAGAGCGAGACCGAAGTTCACGCCAGCGTGCATGAGCTTGTCCTTGGGTATCTTCCGAATCAGATCAAGTAGTTTCCGAAACATCATTTCCTCCCTTGAGTCTTTCGATTTCCGCCGATAGTTCCTGTACCGCCTTGATGAGAACGCCGATGCAGCTGTTGACCATCATGCTGTCGTGATTCGGCCCAGAGAGGTCTGAGTCAGTATCATCGGCAATGAATCCAATCAGAGGCGTGTTGCGTTTATCCTTGATGAACTTGAATCTCACGACATTTACCCCTGAGATGATTTCCAAAGCGGAACGCTCAAGAGGCTCGATGTCTTTCTTTTCTGATCTCTTGGATGTAAGCGGAAGGTTTGAGATATAGCCTGTCAGCCAACGCCTTTCAGGTGTACCGCAGTCATAGGTAAGGTCTTCTTTGGGATACTGTCCCATCATCTCTACACCTTCATCAGTTCCAGCAATCTTGATCGAGCCAGAGAGGTAAATCCACACTGAGTTGTCGAGAGTGATAGTCACACCACTTGCAAGGATTATCTCTGCCGTAGTTCCGCTTGTTCTCTTTAGGAATGACGGTGAGACGGACGAGCCGTTGTAGGAAAGGCTACCTGTGATCCTGTAGACGACATTGAGAGCGATATTGTGGGGGTTTCCGTCAATATCCACATAGCTTGAATAGCCAGTGATATTGGACGGATGTGTATATTTCAGGTTTTCGTCAGAATCCCATAGCGATGTACCCTCCATATCAAAGAGGTGCAAACCTACGCTGCTTGCATAGATTGCATCCGTACCTACGTTGACCCATGAGAAATTTGTATAGTCCTGCACCCAGAATCCGTTGGAAGTTATAATGGAGTGTTCGTTATGAGCGTCCATCCATGTATTGCCTAGAGTTCTTGCGTGCGCCCATGCACCTCTCTGGACAATGGAGACATAATCTCCGTCACTCACCTGCAATGAGGCGATTGAGTAAGGGCGACCTTCAAAGGCAGGGAAATCACCATTGACCGTGATGGTTTTCTGGAATGTTCCATTCTTATAAATGTCTATGTATCCGACTCCGCCGCTTACAACATTGCTCCCCTCATAATATCCGAACAGATAAAACCAACCCTGACAGAGATTGTTATATGTATATGTGCCGTTTTCACCTGCTGGAAGGGTCTCTATTCTCCTGTCTCCATTGGTATTCTTGAAGACTTTGGTAAGTGTACGTCCGTTGAAGATGCTCCTGGCTGTTCCAGTACCTGCTCCGTAGAAAACATTGTCCTGATAGATACCTCCGTTATAGACATCTGCAACAGTCCACCCAGACGGAGCGTTGACGCTTACGCCTGTAGGATCGCCTTTGATACCCTCGCAAGTTGATAGGGCAGGATGGACAATCTGAGCCTTTGCCGTACCGTCTGCTTTCTGTAGATTGAGGATGTCATAGACCTGTAGATTCTTGACCTTGGCATTGTTGAATGTACTACCTTCGGAACGGATCATTCCGTGTTCACCCTCAAGCCTGTAGCCTCTTTTTTCCAAGAAGCCGTCATCATCTATGTCTTCATCGGGATCAGGGTCTATGTATGCAGAGGAAATCACGCCCTCGCCGTACATGACGATTCTCTCTGCAGCTATGGCAGAGGCAATGATTTCTTTCTTGTAGCCGTAGACCGCCCAAAGAGATTCTTTCTGTTCTTCTGTGGTGTTCTCGTAAAGCTCCCAGAAGTCCTTTTCGGCCTTGGACATGATGATTCCAGCCTTGCGGTTGTTCTCGATGGTGAGAGAGTTCCACTGACTGCCGTTGTAGTAGCGGATGGTATTTGAGGTTGTGTTCACATAGGAATAGCCCTCAAGTGTTCCGCCGTAGTTCTCGTAAAACCATCTGTCGGCAAACTCGTCACCTGTGAACTTTCCGCCGTAAGCGTCATAGGTCGTCTGGTCGTCCGCAATCATGTAGCACGTTGCGGTCTCGCCGTACTGTCCTGTGACGGTTATGTTGATCTGCTCAAGGGTCGTCTTGAACGGCACTGTGACAGTGACTATGTTTCCATTCCACGACAGCCCGATGGGAGAGGGTGTAATGACATTGCCCTTGGAGTCCTTGACTGTTGCCGTCACAATCGGGTCTTGTGCGAGTCTTGACGGATAGCCTGTGAAAATCAGTTTCGCAGTATAGGTGTCGTATCCGTCCTTGGCCTTGTTGACCACATAGCAGTCATTGGTAGGCACAAGCTCGAAAACGCATGAGGCAAGGAGGCTGTCGGTGAGTTCCTTGCAGTATGTAGGCTCTCCGTAAGTGACCACACCGCTTTCAGAGGTCTCCGTTATCCTCATCCAGACATAAAGCCCTCTGCACCATCCGTCAACGGTCTCTGACCACTCATAGTTGCGGAAGCCGTACTCTATCTCGCTGCCGTTGTTCTTGTCCAACGCACCGTAGTTCTTGCCCTCCTCATATCCGAAATGAGCGTCAGGAAAAATGAACTCCGTGTCAGACTCGGAAAGGCCGTACTCTATCTTGCGAGTGAAGCCCTCAATGTCAGCATCCTTGCCTTTGAAGTTACCTATGTACTTCCACAAGGCGGTTGTGGCATCTCCGTCCTGCTCGCAGTAGTACATATTGCCTGTCTCGGTGTTGATGTAGTAGTCACCAACCTTGCCCTCCCATCCACGAGCCGTAGTCTCGCCCCAGAGAGCTGTACCGTATGAGAATTTCGCACCGCTTTTCTGCGGATTGCTGTTTGAGCCTTTGGAGATTGCCTTGACAGTGCTGGCTGTGTAGGTCTGCCAACCGTAGAGCGAGATTGCAGTGACCTGCATCTTTCGGATTGTTCCGCTTGCGCCGCCAGCGTTTCTGTTGACGATCTGCACCACGACATGGGGCATCTGCACCCCTGTCTCCTTGTGAGCCACCATGACGATTTCTCCAAGGTAGGAGAGACCTTCTGGCTCGCTCCACTGCGAGATCGTAGAGCCGTACTTCTGGCTGTTGTAGTACCACTGTGCAAAAGCCTTGGCCTCGGTCTCGCTCTCGATGGTCGTGACCTCGTATTCCTCTGGATTGAGGCACGCTTCGGGGACGGTGAGCTTGTTCATATAGTCCACATAGACAGCCGTGCCAGTGAGCGAAAAAATGGTGACGTTGGATTCTTTCGTGTTCTTGTTCTTGAACAGAAGCCAAGCCTTTTTCGGGTAGTATTTCGGCACTCCGTCCCATCCGATATTCACAAGCTCAGGAGCAACGGACAGCCTTGGGTCTGAGGAAAGCTGATATGTAATGTCCTTGGCATACAGCAGATTCAGGTCTTCGTTCTGTAGACGGCTCTCTTTTGTGACATAGGGACGGTCAGCAATCCTGAACTCCTGGAATATCTGCTTCACGTCTCCGTCAGATGGGAAATAGTGATCGGGCTGAATCTTCTGCCCCTGCACCTTTCCGTCATCGTCCTGTTGCAAGGAAATGTTTTCAGCGTAAATATTTGTGTTTGCTCTCTCTACGACAGTGGGGTAGGACAGCAACAGTCCGTCATGGTCGTAAATCTTGCTCTTTGTGACAAGTCCGTCCGCAACGGTGTAAGTGACCTGCCTGTATGTGGCTTCGGGGTCGAGTTCGGTGGGAATCACCCTGATTCTATAGCCGTCATTCTGAGGGTCATACCAAAGCACAGCACCTGGGGCTTCAAACAGAACGGTGTCGATTACATCCCTGTAGGTGATGTCATCGTCCTCGCAGACGCAGTAGTGCGGAATCTTCTTTGAGTCAGAAAGCTCTGTTGACAGATACGGCACTTGCACCGCACCGTCTCCCCAGAGTGCATCGAGAAGGTCTTGGACTATCTTGTTTCGGCTCTCGTTCTCCCATATCATGTTCCATCTGATCTTGCGGTCAAGGAACGTGGTCTTGTCCAAGGCAGAGAGAGTGAGGTTGTCGGGCATCTTCTTGCTGGATACATCAATCTCACTGTTGTCCAGATAGCCACGGAAGGCAACGCTGTTGTCATACGTGTCGGTTATCACCAACAGGCAGTCACCAACAGTCTGATTCACCTGAGCCGTCAGAAGGGCTTGCATGAACGATTGATAGAAGGTCGGGTTTGCAGCACCCTTGACCGTGACGCTCACATTGCTCTTGGCTGACTTCTTCTCAGTCGAACACAAAGCCCCAAGAGCCTCAAGGGTCGAGGAATCCACTATCTTCGCAAGATTAAATGTCGTGCCGTTGATTGTGAGAGAGTAAGAGTATCTTATCATTGTCATTCTCCCCAGATTCCGAGACGCTTACGTCTCTCGATCTCGTCTATGACCTGAGATTCGGACAGATTCGTGCCGTTGATGATGATTTGATACGAGTCGTTGTATATCTTCGTAGTACCGCCTGAACCGTTCTGCCATGCCAGTCCGCCGTAGGACTTCATGTTGTCCCAATGCCGTCCGTATGCGTTTGCCATCAGTGCCTGATATTCGCTTGCCGTGATAGCTCCTGCGTTGTACATGGCGGTAATCTGCGAGGTGTCAGTCTTGTCAGTGTTCTCTTTGATGTCGAAAGTAAGGTCTCTGATTTCCTGTACGGTCTTGTAATAGTCCGCCCAGATGTCCGTTATGCTCTCATATCCCCACTGATCTCCGCCTGTAATCGGATGCAGGATATGCTCAAGAACGTTGTGGACAGCCGTGTAGATGTTGTGGATGACCGCATTTATCGTCTGGATGACCTTACCTATGGTCACTATGACTATGGACACATCCTTTATCACAGGGAACAGAGGCTTGAGGAACATCATCAGCATTGAGTTCAGAAGGTTGGTTATGACCTGAATTGCAGGTGCGAGAGGTGCGAGGAGGCTGTCGAAAATCTCAATGACAGGCTCTACCATCTCAAGTACCTTCTGGAAGGTCTCGGTCTTGGAGAGAATAGCCATCAGGACTCCGAGGATTGCTCCCCACGGGCCACCTGCAGCTGCACCCTCGATACCTGCCTGTATGATCTGTCCGCCTGTGCTGTTGGCAATCGAACCGCCGATTCCTTTCGCCCATGTGGTGTCCGCATATTTACCGAACATTCCGTTTGTGATCTTGTCCTGGAATGTCTTTGCGGCCTCTTTCTGAGCGTCCTCGTTCTTCTTGATTGCTTCATTAAGAAGGTCGAAAGCTACAACGGTATTGAGGATGGAACGGTAAAGCTCCCAATCGCCAGCCTGTTCAGCCTCGTTCATGGCATCGACATAGCCCTGACGGACTATCTCGTTGTTGCTCTTTCCGAGGTTTTCAAGCTGTGTGCGGTAATCATTTGCCTTGTTGCCGTAGGACTCAAGTTTCGCCTGTCTCTCAAGTTCATCGTTGTAGTTCTTCTGTAGACTATGGAGCTGCACGAGAGCCTTGCGCTGATCCTGATAGTTGTTCGTCAGCGTTGTGGTGTCGCCTCCGAGCTTCTTCATCTCCTCAAGCTGTCTCTCGTACTCGGAATCAAGCTCATACAGGGCTTTCTCGTTCTCGTTCATCCTGAGAGTTGCAATCTCCACAACGTAGGCGTTTGCAGAGAACGAGGTGTTGATGTCCTCAATCTTCCTGTCAAGCTCAATCTTCTCAAGAGCGTTCTGCAACTTCTCGAAAGCAGCGAGAGTGAGAAGTATCTGCTTCGCAAGCTCTATGTCACCGCTTCTCATTGCGTTTCTGCCAGCACTCATCAGGCTCGACTCCGTAATCTGGCGGTCTGTCATTCCGAGTTGGGAAAGCTGTGTGCGGTAATCAGTTCTCTGCTCCGAGTATTCAGCCAGTGCCTGTTTGCGCTTCTCCTCACGCTCAAGAGCTTCGTTGTAGGCTTTCTGCATCTTCTGCAGCTTCTGCAAAGCCTCGTATTGAGCCTTGTACTGCAGCGCAAGCTGTGCCTGTTCGCTCTTGGTCAGGTCGAGGGTCTTGATCTGATCCTGATAAGCCCTCTTGATGTCATCAAGGGCTTTCTCCTCGTCCGTCATGTAGAGCTGGGAAATCTGTCTCTGTATGTCAAGGACTCCGTTCTGAGCCTCAAGGATTGCAGTCTTTGCTTTCTCCTTGCGCTCGTTCTCGGCCTGTGCTTTCTGGAGCTTCACAAGAGCAACCACTTCCTCCATGTGAGCCTTGGTCGCCTTCATGAGTTCCATACCTGTAAGCCCAAGGGTCTCCTTGAGTTGTTCAAACTCCCTGTTGAGGTCATCAACGGCTTTCTGTTCGGCAGTCATGTTGAGCTGTGCAAGCTGAGTCCTGTAACCCTCAGTGCCACTCTTGATACCCTCCAGAGCCGATGAAATCTGTTTTGAACGCTCTATGCTGGCGTTGTAGTCGTCAAGTTCCTGCTTGACCTTGCCCCAATCTTCAATAAGGGTCTGCAAGGTCTCGTCCGAGACATCTCCGTACTGAATCTGCCTGTTGTAGAGGATTTCGTATGTCTTCCTGATCTCGTCCAGCCAGCTCTGATATGCACTTGCCTTGTCGCCTGTGTTGAAATACTTGTCGATGTCGTCAATAAAGGTTTCTGCTCCGAGCGAGCCTACCTGTTTCACGACCTTGTTTATGATCGTGTTGACCGTGTTCGCCCAATCACCAGAAAGGTCATCCTCGTAATTGTATTCATTGATTCCGTTGACAGCCGATGAGAAGTCGGTACTTCTTGCCGTGACATAAGGAAGGGAGGCAAGGGACTCGGTGAACTTGTCGTAGGATTCTGCGGAATTTGCAAGCGAACTTCTGGTCTCCTCAACGGCTTCCTGCAATGCTATGAAGCTGTTGACGAGGTTTCTTGCATCGGTGAGTATGTCTTCGGTGACAGTGAATCCTCCCTTCTCGGCTGCAGACCTGATCTGTGAGTCCGTTGCTCCTGTAGAGAGGATGATGTCACGTACCTGCTGTGCCGTGAAAACCTTTGAGTTGGCTACGCTCGCAGCTGCAGAAACCTGCATTGATGTTGATGCACCGCCCTGAGCAAGAACGGCTGGCAACATATTGTTCAGCCATGCCTCGAAAGCTGTCCCTGTCTTTCCTGTGACTGGATTTGTAGCGGATACTCCAGCCATGACAGTTGCGATCTTCTTTATCAGCTTGTCCTCGTCTTCCTCGGACTCAACCTTGACCGTAAATGTTCCGCCGTCAATCTCTTTCAATGCCCTTGTAACATCGTTGGTATAATCGAGGATTTCCGTCAGCCACATCTTCGCTGGCTTGATGAACTCATTGATTGCCGAACCGAGGTTTTCCTTGTACTCTTTCTGGGCTTCGTTGTAGCGTCTGTTGACTGCGAGCATCGAGTCCCATTCACGCTCGGTTGCACCCATGGCGTTGTCGAGCTGCTTGAACGTCATTTCGGCTCTTATGTTCATCTTGGCAAGCTCAAGCTCGCTTCCTGTGAGCTTGTCCATGTTGCGCCGTGCGAGTTCCGCCTGTACAGCACTGTCCTTGATGACGACTCCAACGGAACGGAGGTTTCGGGTATTGCCGAGGAAACCTGCCATCATGTTCGAGGAGAACTCATCGAGGCTCATGTTTATGTCTTTAAAATTTATTATGTCCTGGAATCTCTGCACCCAATCCGCAGCGGTCTCCAATGACTTCGTGACGTTCTCGCCCTGAGCCTGTAGGAGATCACCTATGGTAGACAGTGCGCTCGCTGCCGTAGACTGCGCCACGCCGATTGAGGACGAAAGGTTGCTTGCCATTGACCTTGCAGACTCCGACAGCCCTTCAAAGACGGTATTGAGCTTGTTGTAAATCTGTTCGGCTTCCGCAGCTGCCTGTGAAGACTCCTTGATGGTCTGTTTTACTGCATTTATGGCTACGGACAATGCCTTATGCACCATCATTGAGGTCATGGTGCTTGTCAGATATCTCGTGAAATTACCATTAAACAGTTTGTGGCTGTCGTTGAGCTTATCAAGCTCTTTCTTTGCCTGTTTATACTGCTCTGCGAGCTTGTCGAACTCTGCCGTCTCGGTCTGTCCTGCACGTGCGAGCTTTTCCATCTCCTCTCGGAAATGCTTGGTCTGCAGCGAAAGCTCGCCCTCACGGTCTCCGAGCTTACGCAACACGTCAAGTTCTGCCTCAAACGCCCTCTGCGCCCTTGCAGACGAGCTTGTGGCAGAGTCCGCCATCTCGTTGTAGATGTTGACAACGCTCCTGTAGTTCTCGTTGAGAGCGTCCATGTCAACGAAGTCCTTGAGACCTGTGCCAGCTACATTGACAACCTCTCCGATTGCCTTTTCAAGCTGGGTTTTCAGCTTCGCAGCGTCACCGCCTGTGAAGTTGTATATCATGGCGTTAGCCCAGTTCTGGAAGAACTTGCCAGCCGCCTCCATACCGCCTTTCTCCGAGTTCAGAATCTCGGAGAAGGCTTTTTTCATCTTCGGTATGTTGTTCTGGACTCCAGTGTATGATTTGCTGATCTGCTGTTCGACTTCTTTCATGCCCTTCACGGCCTGATTGAAGCCATCAAGATTGGCACTCGCTACAAGTCTTATGTTGATGTCAGCCATGGCTTATACCTTCCTGACAGGTCAATCCCTGTCGTCCAGATTACGTCCCTCCTTCATGCGCCATGCCTCGTATCTGTTCTTCTCCGAGAGGCATATCTGGCGAATCCTAAGAACTGTAGGACGCTCATAGAGCCACCCCTTGCCGTGAGGCAAGCCGAAATGCTCTATGTTCATGTTCAAGTCCCAGCAAGCCACGAGGAACGGATCAAGGAGAGCGTTTATCTCCGCCTGTGTAGGGGAGGTGAACTCCAATATCTCGTTGCCGTCCTCATCGTGTCCCACGAGGACTCCAGGCATCGGATGTCCTGCAACTTCACCGAACCATTTGTCGGTGATGTCTTCGGGCTTGCCTATCAACCCTGAGAGGATTGCCTGACATCCTTTTGCGAGTCCCTTTCTTCCTGCTCCGTCAGTGCGCTTTTCATCAGGATCGTCTGAGCTACGTCATGCACGATGACGAACATGAGGCTCATGGCATTGTCACCTTCCTCTGTGGTCGCACCGATTTCCTGAAAGTGGACTATCTCGTCTACGGTCATCTCGACCATTTCCTCATTGCCGTCAATCAGCTTCGGAATCCTGAGACCGTGGACTTCCTTGACGCACTTCTTGAAAATCTTGAAGTCGCTCAGACGTGTGTACTCATCGTCAATCACGTCATAGCAACGCTCGATGTCCTGTGCGTCTATGTGACGGAACTTGACCGTCACCCTTCCGTTGAACTGAGCCATTTCCTTGGGGAATTTGACCGTGTAGTTCTCAAGTTTCCGAGGATTGGCCTTTGTCGGGTCTTTGACTTTTATGCCTTTTAGATCGATTGTGTTCATGCTCTGCTCCTTTTTCCTTGTGGATTTTTAAAAGAGACCTGTGCATGGAGAATCCCCCCCATGCTACAGGTCTTGAAGATTCACCTTTCCCGATCAAGCGGATGCTGCAGGGAGTGTGACGCTGAGGACACACGGCTTAACTCCGTTCTCGGAGAGCGCACAGCCTGTAAAGGCAGTGGACTTCGATGTCGGTGAGCCGTAGTCGGTGCTGTCACCGTTGCTTGTGAAGACACAAGGCTGGATGACAAGCTCAACGCTGTTGTCCGAGCGCAGGTTCTTGATGTAGATGAGGACGATCAGGGCTGTCTTGTCGGACTTCTCGATTGTCGTGAATGTGCCGTCAGCAGCCTCGATGATCTGCTTTACGAACATTGCGTCAATCTTTCTGCCAGCATCGGTGGCAGGAGTGCCGTTGATCTTGTATCCGTTGATGTTGCCAGAGACGGCGACAAGCGGATCGATGCGGACATCACTGTCCTCATCTGCATCGACTGTCACATCGACTGTGTTCTTCGTGCGTGAGATGTCCTTGCTCCTTGCGAAACCGATGAGCTTTGCCTTGTCAAACGGATCGCCGAGGTCAATGACGCTATCGCCCGAAACGAGGGTTGTCTGAGTGGTCTTCTCCACCTCGTAGAAGGTGTCGCCCTCATCCAGCCCAGAGGGAAGTCCAGAGCCAGAAGAAGCCTTGGACTTGATTGCATAGAGGTGATTCTTGGTCAATGCTCCTGCTGTGTTGATGACAGTTGAATCATCGAGGAGCATAGCCCAGACCTCTCTGCCAGTTGACTTTTTAAGTTTATCTGCCATATAGCTTTACCTCTCTAGTCCCCATCTTCGAGAGTGGGAACGTCAGAATCTGTGAAATCATCTGCGAGAAGATTGACTTCCAACGTGAAGTGGTTGGCTGTGTCTCCTGCAGCTTTTGCGTAGATGCGTGTCGTGATGTCCAGGAGCGCAAGGCTCTTGAGGTTGAACTGCCAGAGCCATTGAAGCGTTGCGTCAGCGTACTTCCAGATGTATTTGAGGTCGGTGTCGGGCAGATATATGTCCACAACGACAATGACCGCCACACCCTCGGAAGCGTCCCAAAGCTCGCAGTTCGTCTTGTTGGACGTGTTCACCCAAGCCTCGTATTTGGTCACTGCACTGCTGTCCACGTTGGGATAGCCCTTGGTGACTTTCTCGATGGGCTGTAGGTCGCTCGCCGTCAGGAAGTCCTTGAACTCCTTGGAACGGAGAATGGCGAGCATCTTCGTCATTGCCTGATTCAGATAACTCTTGCCGTCTATGATCTTCGTTATGAAGCCCATCACTTGCCCTCCTGTTCCTTGAAGTACCTCTGCAGCTCGGCCTCGTAGGTCGTCATACAAGCGTCAAGACGCTTGCGTGCCTCTGACGGAAGCCTCCGCCTGATGATGTGCGTGCCTATCCTTGTCGTGCCTTGCGCCCATCCTCCAAGCCTCACATCCTCCTCATAGAGATTCATGGGGAAGGAATGAATCATCAGGCTGTCCTCAAAGGCATTGGCGTTGCCCTTGCGCTTGCCCCACGTGAATGAGACAAGACGCTTGTTGCCCTTTGCGGAACGGAAAGTCTTGGAGTTGGCTTTCGGTGCGAGGGTCGGCTGACCCTTGTACCTGTGTTCCTTGTCGGTGAACTCGAACTCGTCCATGGATGCACCGTTGGCAAAGAGGGCAAGAGCATCGGTGTGTCCGCTTCTCAGCCTGTAGTGCCTGTTCCAGTAGAGCCTTACGCCCTCGTTCATCGTCCCGACAGCACTCTCTGCGAGATAGTGCTTGTTTCGGTTCTTGATGTACTTCTGGTACTTCTCCATCTGCTGTACGGTGACAGTGACCGAGGACTTGAACTGTTGATTGTCAAATTCAATTCCGATCATCCTATCTCCTCGTCATCTTCTGGAGGGTTGACCTCGCCGTTGCCATCATTGCCGTCACCCTGAGATGGGGTCTCCGAACTTCCGTTCTCCTGTGAGCTTCCGCCCTGCGTAGAGCCTTGGGCGTTGTCACCGTCTCCAACTTCCTCTCCCTCTGCCACATTGCCGTCCAGCGGCTTGAGCGTGAGAGTCAAAAAGCCAGTTCCTGTGACGTAGCGCACACCGTAGCTTTCGCTTCCTATCACGACTATCAACGCCCTGTAGTCCTCCGATGGAATGGCTGACGGAATCTGGCTTTCGGCAATGGTCACGCTGACCGTAAAGAGGGGAAGGTCGGTGGTGAACCGTCCGTCCACTTCCTTGCGTGCGTACTTCTTGCTGATGATTCCCGAAACCTCGTACTCGTCCTCGCCGTAGACAAGCGTTACGCTCGTGCCATCGGCCTTGGATGAGAACTCGCCCTCGGCAATGTTGAAGTCAAATTCCGCCATATCCATCGGTCAGCCTCACAGTGCGTTGTAGACGTACATCCAACCGCCCTGAATCTTCGGGCTGTACAGGGGCGAGGACTGGAGACATACCGCCATGTTGGACGGAATATCGCCGTCTCCCTCGACAACGTGTACGAACTCCTTGGCGGCAACCTTGCGTGAGAGCTTGCCCTGTCCATCGTTTGAATAGACAGCTGCATAGTTCGTGTCACCGAGGTTTGCACGTCCGAACAGGAGTGATCCAGAAGGGAAGATGTAGGCTTCCGAGTCGTCATCCTTGGTGTACCTGCCAGCGTAGGACAGGAGCTTGACATCACCGAAGCCAGGGAGCTTGAGTGTGCCGTGGTAGGCAACACCGTCTTCCTTGTACTTCTGGAGGTCGATCAGTCCGCCCTCAACACGTCTTGTGTCAAGAAGCTCCTGAACGGTGGTGTCTCCGAGGAGAGTCCAGATTGCATCGGGGTCAAGAAGAATCTCGTCAACGAGAACTCCTGAATCCTCAAGGATCGCCTTGCACTTGTCGGTCAGCCACTTTGCCTTGTTGGAAGCTGCACTGAGCTTGCCAGCAGAGTCGGTGGCGGCGTTGACGAACATGGATGCGTTCAGTCCGAAATCCTGCACGCTTCCGTCAATCAGAGCGAACTTTCCAGTGGAAAGCACCTCAAAGGCGAGAAGTTCCCTGCTTGTCTCCTGCTTGTCGTACAGGTCTTCCCTGTCGTTCTGGAGGACAAGAAGAATCTTCTGGTCATACGGAAGCGGATTGGCGACATCTTCCTCGAAATCGAGCTGATCCAGCTCATCGGGAGTGATGACGTGGCGATCATAGAAGTACGGAGCTTCCACAACCTTGTAGTAGAAGCCGTTGTTGTCCTTGATGATGTTGCCCTTGCTGTTCCACTCAGCCTGTGCAGCTGCGCGTCTTGCTCTTTTCCTGATCTTGAGCTTGATGAACCTCTGTGCGGTCACAAGCCCCTGTCCGCCGAAGTAATGCTCCTGGAGAAAACGTGTTCTCGGAACACCCATGCGGATTTTCCTTTCCATACCTCTCAGTCCGTAGGTATAGACGTTGTTGACAATTTCCTTAGTTGTAGCCATTTGCCTTACCTCACACCATTTCTCTGATGTCAAGTCCGTTCTTCACGGACTCCCAGATGAATGTCTCGTCGATCTCCAGATCGGAGTTGACATCCTCAACGTACTTCTTGTTGAGCATTGTGTTGTACACAACATCGGCCTCAACATCGTCTGCCTTGAGGACATCTTTCGGGATGTCGTTCAGAAGGGCGCAGACAGGATAAGTAGCACTGATACCCTGACCTGCATCTGCGGCAACGCACGGAACGAGCTTGCCGTCAGAGTCGGGGGTCAGAAGCGTGCCAGCCTTCATGTCTGCGGTTGCACCTGAGTTCTGAGCGACAACAGCCTTGCGTGTGTCACGATGTCTGCCGATGATGAACGGACAGGTATCGTTGATTGTGATGGTCTCTCCAGCCATTGTCTCACCTCACTTGTTGAGTCTTGCTTTCAGTGATGCAGCAAGCTCTTTTCCCTTTTCCATGTCGGACTTCTCGCTCTGAGACTGTCCGCCATCCTGTTCCACTTCGGCCTCAAGTGTTGCGCTCTCGGTTGCTTCCTCTGCAAGTACTTCCTTGGGAGTCCTTGAAGCGGATGCAAACTCGTTCTTCTGGAAAAGCTCAAAAGCCTTGACCTTGAACTGTTCCTCGAACTCGGCAACGCTTATGCCGTCAGCCTTGGCTTTCTCTGCCATCGCCTTGATCTCCGCCTGTGGGAGAGAAGCGTACCTTTCCAGTGCAGCTACCCTCGCACGCTCGGCGGCTACGGCAGAATTTGCCTGTTCCGTTGACTTCGCCTGTTCCTCTGCCCTTGCTTTCTCGGCTGCCTCAGCCTGAATCTGAGCAAGGAACTCAGGGTCGATAGCCTCAACGGAAGAAGCCAAAACAACATTCTCTGTCGTCTTTGCCATGCCTGTGCCTCCATCTGCCGTATTTGATTCGGCAATGTGTTCTATGAAGCTGTCGAAATCCGTCACAATGCCGTCTATCATGCCCCTCAACAACGCCTCGTTGCCTCGGAACATCAGGCCGTGTCCGAAATTCTCCAGTACTTCGTCCGTGGTGACACCACGGTAATTCGCTATGTTCTTGATAAGGATTTCCTCAAGCTCGTTGATCTCCGCCTGATAGACCTCCTTACCTTCCTTGCTTTCAGGATCAAGGTTCTTCTTGTCGCTGTTCTTTCCGTAGAAAGAAATCTCCTTGATGCCGTTCTTCCTCATCCATTCGGAGTCGTCATAGAACGACATGAACACCCCGACAGAGCCAATAGCTGCGCTCTCGATTGCGTAGATGCCTCTCGTGGCACTTGCAATCGTGTACGCTGCGGATGCAAGGTATCCGCTTGTGTAGGCGTATATCGGCTTCTCGCAGTTCCTGATCTGCTCGCAGAGGTCGAACAGTCCGCTTACGCTTCCGCCAGGGCTGTTGATGTCCAGAACGATGCGGTCAACCTTCTTATCCTCCTCGGCTCTCTCGATGAGTCCTCCGAGGGTCTTGTAGTCGATTCCGTACCATCCGTACTCTGCGACAAGCTCATCGTTTACGGTGATGATGCAGACTCCGTTATTGTCGATCTTGAAGCCGTATCTGGTCAGATAACCCGATGCGTCTCTTGCATCACGGTTTCCGTTCTTTGCATTGACATCGTAGAAGTCATCGGTCTCAATGAGGCTCTTTTCAGCGTAGAAAGCGAGTTTCCTCATCTTCTGTCCTCCATTTCCAAATCGGTATCGTCATCGGTGTCTTCCTTTTCCTCATCCTCGTCATCAGCCCAGATTTCGGCTGAATCAGCATCGGAAATCTTCACACCGAGTTTTCTGATGACCTCACGCTCCTCAGCGAGCTTGGTGATTGTCTTCTCCCAGCTCATGCCGTTCTTCCTGCACTCCTTCTCGTAGGTTGTAAGTCCTGCATTGAGGAGCATGATCGAGGCTTTTGCGGCCTTGACAGGATCGTTGTGTATCAAAGCTGGGCCGTACCATGAACACTCGCACCATGCCTCACGAGCAAACGGATCATCGAAGAACATCGGGAGGTCAACAAGCTCCTGAGCTGCCAGACACCACACGAACTGCTTGTAGACGATGTCCAGGAAGTTGTCGGCAAGGAGGCTTACCCATATCTCAAAGGCTCTCTGTGACTCCTGCATACTCGCCTGAGATGCAGAGTAGGAAGCCAGATATGATTTCAGAATCTTCTCAGGGGCAGGGATACGTCCGCCCACCATGAGCTTGAGGTAGCCGTTGACGAAGCTCCAGTAATCGGGAGTCGGTGAACTCGACTCGATGGTGCGGATTTCGTGTCCAGGCGGAAGCGAAATCGTCATGCCAGGCTTGATGGTGACGGTCTGCTGTCCCTCCTTGGGTCTCGGAGAATCCCTATGCTCGCCTGAGTTCTCAACCGATGCCTCAACGATGTCACGAACTGCGTCATCGTTGGGATTCTCGACAACATCCTTGTTCTTCGTAATGGCGAAACCGATGGAACTCTGGATTACGGCCTTGGCAACGTTTGCCTCGTTGAAGCGGTCAATCTGCACGAGTCCGTCAGCAATCGGCATGAGCATTGAAGTGCCACGGAGCTGATTCGGCTCTTGGACTCCACACTTGACGTGAATCATCTGGAGTCTGCCGTTGCGTGAATACTTGGGAATCCTCTCCCAATCGGTAGCAATCGGCTCTCCATGGGAGACCTTCTTCACGTAGTAGGCTATCTCTCGTCCTCTTGCATCAACCTCGATTCCTGAGATGATCCTGTCAGTATCCACGTTGTTCGGGCTTGACACCATCCTCGGAGAGATAAGCTGAATCTGAGGCAGGTAAATCTCTCCATAGACACGCACGATACGCACGAGCGCAAAGAACTCGTTGTGTTCAACGAGCATGGTCAGTGCCTGTCTCTCGATCTCAGGAAGACTTGAGATGTGGTAGTGGTCGCAGTAGATGGGGTTCATGCTCCAAATCTGGAATCTCGCCTCGATGCGCCTCTGCGCTTTCTTGACCACCTCATGCTCTATGATGCCGTCAAAGTATGCCTCGTTGACCGCACTCTCGCACGCAAGCCCTGTTCCGATAGAGCCGTCAACGATTGTGGACATGATCGAGTGACCGAGTACGGTTTCATTCGCCACGCCCATGTGACGGTTCTGAGCCTTGAACAGATTGAAGCCCTGATAGAAGTTGTTGTTGTCGAAATACAGGGGATTGAAGTTGTCGGTCTGCTGAGTCCTCGATGTCCTGACATAAGGGTTCTCGGACTTGACCTGAGCAATTCTCTCTCTCTGTGTGACTGTGCGCTTGTATGCCATTTATCATGCCCCTCTGAAACAGGCGACTCTTGATGGTTTCTTTCCAGTACCAGTGGCAGCTGCAAGCTCCGCCCTGAGACTGGCTATCTTTGCCTCTGCTGTCTGGATGGTCTTGATGATCTTCGGGATATCGACACGTGTGAGGACTCTTGTTGTGTCTCCGTCCCTCATCTCAAAGGACTGTCCGCCCTTGGCAAGAGCATCCATTGCGTTCTGCCAGTTGGTCTTGCTGTTGAGCCAGAACGTGAGGTCTGCCCTTATCTCGCTTGTCGATCTGATGATTTCCGAAGCCATGCGTCTCCCCTGTGCCTCTCGGACACTATCTGTAGTGTCAAGCCTTTCAGATGCTTTTTCAATACCCCATCGTGAGTTATTCGGTACTTGTTGTCACAAAATGATTTATTCGGCTCAAATGTCTTTACTTACCGTGTGTTATGCGCTATATTTAGTGTCATGGGACGAGGTTCACAGTTCTACATCATCCACAACATGAGATACGGCACGTGTTTCACGGCATACGGAAAAAACACGGTGGCAACATATCTCAGGCGCAACGGATGCCGTTTCAATGACCACAAGCTCAATGCCGTCATCGGAGATCAGGCTGTCGTCTTCTCCAACAGGCAGGGAGAAACCTACATAGTCGAGGAGAAGTTCGATGGCTGATTCCCACGAGTATGTCTCGATAAAGGAGTTCGCACGAAGAATCGGGACTCAGAGACAGGCTGTGCAGTACGCCATACAGAAAGGACGCATAGAACTTTCGGGAAAGACGGACGGCACGGCAAAGCTCATCGACTGGACAACCGAGAGCATAAAGTGGGAAGCCAACAGGCGTGCGCCGCAGAATCGTGGCAGGAAAAAAACGGAAAACGGACTTTTATCTGCCGATTTCGGAGAAAAAAAGTCGGAAAACGGCACTTCAAAGTCCGAAACCGAGGTTTCATCCAAGAAGCCTCGCAAAAAGAAAGAGAATTTCGACAAACTGGAAAAGCACATCGGGGACAGCGAGGTCTACGAGACAGGACAGATGGGGATTGACCCTTCTTTCAGCCGTTTCGACAGCATACCCGACATCGACAACATCCAAGCTCCTGTCGGGTCGGTTGCCTATTATCAAGCAAAGAAGATCGCCATAGACGCACTGAGGAATCTCAACAAGCTCAAGATCGAGACAGGACAGCTTATATCCGTACCAGATGCAATCTCGCTCTACGGCGAAATCCTGACGAAGATGTCCGATGTCGTGCAGACCATTCCAAGCCGTATCTCGTCCCTGATAGTGGCGAACATCAAGAAAAGCGTGGAGAAATGGCGGACACCTCCCGACAACCTTGAGGCAGAGATATTCCGCCTGTTGACCATTCAGGTAAAGAACATCCTCGCAGACCTCTCAAAGAAGCTCTCCGAGGCAGAGGAGACCACTCAGGACTTCATAGATGAGACAGTCGCAAAGAACTAACGCCAAACTGGAGGATTATCTACAGAACCTTCTCAGGGCGAACTATCCAGTTCTGCGTGATGCCTTGGCAAACGCAATCAAGCCCATTCCCGAAACCACGATAGAGAAGTGGTCGGAAGGGCTGTATCTTCCGCAGGAGATGACGAGCGAATACGGACAGTACCGCATGAGCCGAACTCCGTACATCCGTGAGATATGCGAATGTCTGCATCCCCTGTCTCCGTACAACGAGGTCATATTCGTGGCAGCTGCACAGGTCTCCAAAACCCAGCTGATGATGAACAACATCTTCTTCAACATCGTCAACGCACCTGCCAATATGCTTTTCGGATTCTCCAACGAGAAACAGAAAGACAATTTCGTGCAGTCCAGGCTCAATCCGTTCATAGACGCAAACCCTCAGATCAAGGCAAAGATTTTCTCAAAGAGACGGGGTGAAAGCGGTGACACCAAGGACAAGAAGATGTTTGCTGGCGGTACGCTGTACTTTGCCTCTGGAGAGGCCGCCGCTGGATGGAGAAGCAACCCCTGCCGTTATGCGTTCATAGACGAGGTGGATGCCATGCCACTGAATGTCGGCGGTGAGGGATCGCCTGTAGACCTTGCAAGGCGCAGGACAAACACCTTCTACGGACGGCACAAGATTTTCATTTGCTCCACTCCCATAAACGGAAAGTCGAAGATTCTGTCCGAATACTCGCAGACGGACATGAGGCACTATTTCGTGCCGTGTCCACACTGCGGACACCTGCATGAGTTCGAGTGGACGAGAATGGAATGGGAGGCAGAGGGAACACGTGTTCTCAGGGCGTGGTATGAGTGTCCGAACTGCGGTTACATCATCCATGACGAGGACAAGGCCGAGATGATGGCTCAGGGTGTGTGGATTCCCACCAACAGCGAGATAACAGACCCGAAGAAGGTCGGATTCTGGCTTAACGGACTGTACTCTCCATGGCTCACATGGGAGGGTATAGTCACAACCTACCTTGAGGCTCTTTCCAAGAACCTTGAGTCCGACATGATCTCGTTCTACAACACAATCTTGGCAGAGCAGTACGTCTCCGAAAGTCAGACTCCCGATTGGCAGAGAGTCCTCAATGACGCTCAACGCTCGGACTGGAATCTCGGAGAAGTGCCAGAGGACGTGCTGTTTTTGACAAGCGGTTCGGACGTGCAGCAGGATCGTATCGAGACATTGGTGTGGGGATGGTGCAAGAACTGTAGGGCAAAGCTCATTGACGTGCGGATATTCCCATGTGCCGAGGGCGAGACCACAAAGGACATCAACGCCAAGTGTTATCAGGACTGGTACAGCGAAATCTACAAGGGCGTGTGGCACAGGAAAGACGGCTTACGCATGACGAGTATGTGCAACGCAATGGACAGGAACTATCAGACGGCAACTGTCAACGCTTTCTGGGAAAGAGTCGGAGACAACAAGCGGTTCATCCTCGTGCGAGGAGACGACACCATGGAAAGCCCGATCTCCACCATGAAGAAAGACCGCCCTGGATACTCCACGGCAGAGCGTTCACGGTCTCAGAACAAACAAAGGGAATCGGGCGTGTTCTACTACTACCTTGTCGGTGCATCCTACCTTAAACACGAGCTTTACCACGCTTTCAGGACTGAGGACAACGCCGAACACACGGTCAACGGACTCTATCTGTTGCCACAAGACATCTCCGAGGAAACCTGTCGGCAGCTGTGTGCTGAGGTCTACATAGAGCCAGACGAGAGACACAAGCGAGGCTACTGGAAGAAACTCAGAGACAGGAACGAGGCATTGGACTGCACCAACTATGCCACGGCCTGTTTCTACCTCTTGGGCGCATACAAGTTCTCTCCCGAACAGTGGGACACCATCGAGGAAAAGCTGAAACAGAACATCGACAAGACCGAGAGAAAGCACATCAACAGGGCGACAGTACAGAGCCAGATTCAGATTCTGAATCAGGGCATGGATATTTGACTTGCTTTCCGTATATTCCATAGTATTATATAAAAAGTAGGAGTTTATGATGAGAAAGACCATTTCCGTTCTGTTGACAGTCCTGATTGTCGCCTTTTGCGTCATGTCATGCAAAGAGCCTGAGAAACCTGAGCCGTTCTCGGAATATCCGTTCTCAGCCTCGACAAACATCAAGACAACGGCATATTCGGACACAAAGACCGTAGGCGGTACATACCTCTGCTATGACGGCATGACGTATTCCGTCTTCTCGTTTGCTCCCAACGGCAACCTCTATTACTTTGACAGCGATATTGAGACAGGAACATGGAGCTTTGCCGACAACCTGCTGTATTTCTCATTCCCAGGAGTAAACGTCCAAGGTGCGGAAATCATATTCGTCACCGATTCATCGACTGGAAAATGTGTCGGATTCACATACGACAACGCTTATGGCGAGTCCATCATTTTCGTAAGGATTTCGGACGACATGATGAACCCGACAACCTATCACGATCTGTCCATGCTGCAAGGAAAGGTTTTCGGAGAAACGGACAAGTACGGAGAGACATACGGCTACGGATTCTCCACGGACTATTGCTACAGATACAACGGCTCAAACAAGTCCAGTTTCCGTTATTCGATGACGGTGGCAGGTGATAAATCAAGAATCAAACTCACAGCCAACGGAATGTCAACCGAATACTACTGGCTTGTGTTCGGTGACTATCTCGTAATCGGAACGATGTTCACCGATACCAAACTCTACAGGCTCTATTAAACCTCACAGAGTGTAATCAACCTATCTTCTTGCCAGAATCGCAAGTACTTTTTTTGCGTGGCATACCGAGAATCGCCCTTATGTTGTCAAGAGTGGTCTCGTCTGACTGAGCGAGATAAGGTAGAAATTCCTCGACATCCTCATAGGACTCGCAGAGAAGAAGAATCGGAGAAAACCTGAGAGCTTTTGCAATGGCTTTCGCCTGTTCAACCGTAATTGTGGCAATGCCCTTCTCAATCTTTGAAATAC
>Ga0310690_10001010_pt1 | contig 53247 bp, 37 predicted proteins | sample AusTroGonzalo_MG_2_FD_207661 | JGI IMG/M metagenome (GOLD analysis project Ga0310690, IMG submission 207661) | Bovine rumen microbial communities from tropical cattle in Woodstock, Queensland, Australia - Gonzalo_04 (v2) (version 2) | ecosystem: Host-associated > Mammals > Digestive system >... | reverse complement strand
TGAGGCTAAAAGGAAAGAGCCCGGTACAATACCGAGCTCTGTTCCAATCTAAGGCCTCGTAACTAATTTTAAACCGTCCAACTTTTGGGGGTCACATCAGTTTGACTGGCTTTTTTCGTGAGCCTGCCGGCCCTATTTCTGACCCCCTCCCACACCCTCCCCTCAGGGGAGGGCTTGAGGTGTCGACTTTGTCTTGCTCTGCCCCCTAAGACCCCCGCGGCGCAAAGCGCCGGCCGGTCTGGACCGGCTTTTCCGTCATGCCTTTTACGGGCCTGTCATCGGCTTCAGCCGATAGCGGAGCGCCGAAGCGAGAGCCTGCTGAATGGCCAGCGCAAAGCGGCGGGGCGTAGGGGCAGCGCCCCACTTTTATATATGACCCCATCCCAACCCTCCCCTTAGGGGAGGTCTTGAGGTGGGATTTGACTGGCTTTTTTGCTATTGGTCCCACCGCATTTTTGCAGAGTAACAGCACTGCGTCTTAGTTCTTTTCGTAAATTTGTCCGGATACGAAATTTCCGAAACTAAACAGTAATTTTATATGGTATACGATTCTTTTGAAAACATTGAGACCTACAAGGGGCTCTCGGGAGATATTTACGAGGCGCTGGTATTTCTTAAGGAGACCGGAGCGGACATCGAAAATGGCGTGCACCAGTTGAATCCCAGGGTGAGGGCCATAGTTTCTGAATATGAGACACTGCGGGAGAATCCCTACGGCTACGAGGCACACCGTCGCTTCATAGACATCCAATACGTGTTCAAGGGCGAAGAGAAGGTCTGCTACCTGCCCATTACCAAGCTCAAGGAGACCAAGGCCTACAACCCCGACGCCGACGTGGCATTCTTCAAAGAAGACACCGAAGCGCCCGTAGAATTGCCCATCGGCAACGGCTTTTTCACTATTCTCTATCCGCAGGACGGCCACATGCCGCAAATCTGCATCAACGAGCCCATCCATGCCAAGAAGGTCATAGTCAAAATAGAGATTGTATAACGCCTGGAGGCATTACAAAAAAAGAGAGGTCCGGACAATTCCGGGCCTCTCTATTTATTATTGGAGATTATTACTTCTCGTTGATGGGGATACCGCTGACGCTGGTTTCGTCTACGGGGATCTGGTACTGGATCTTGCCGCTGGTGTAAGGGATAACCTCGGTCACGGTGCGGCTGGGATAGCGACGGTCAATATCCTTGCCGTTGCGCACCAGGTCAATCACGCGGAAGCCTTCGTAGAAGAGCTCCATGCGGCGCTCGTCGAGGACGCAGTCAACCGAAGTCTTGTAGCCGCGGGAGGCCATGTTGGCTACGGTCATCTGGCCGTTGCCGGTGAGGCCGGCGCGCTTGCGTACGACATTGACATCTGCGATGGCCTCAGAATCCTTGCCGAGATGTGCATAAGCCTCTGCCCTGTTGAGCAGAACCTCTGCATAGCGGATCATGATGTAAGAGGTGTTGAGTTCGTATGCAGAACCGTCCCTAACGCTAAGCTTGTTGCAGAACCATGTAGGATAACCGCCGGGGCGGACGCTGGCCATATTGTTTTCCCAGATGACACTGCCGGAGGTGGTGATGGTCGGCGTCGGCATTTTGTGACGGACATAGCACCTTGTGTGAGCGGCATCGTTGAGGATATAGCCGGGGAACTCGTCGGATATCTTGGTGGAGGTGTTGTCGGGGATGGCCTTCATGGCTTTGCCATCGTAGGTGAAGGAATAGGTGCCGTCACCATTTTCGGTAATGCTGGAAGAGATGGTACCCTTAGCCACATCCACGTTAGGATAGATGTTTACGTTGGTCAAGCAGTCGTTCACGTCGTCTTTCTCGCCCCAGGTGATAAAGAGACCGTCCTGGGAGTTGAACAGGCGGATAAGGTCGGTGTAACGCTTGTCCTGGGGGAAACGCTCGAACAGGTCAAGCAGGGGGTCAGCGACATAGAGCTCGCCCCAGCCTTTGCCCTGGGTACCATCGGGAGAGTCGAACATGCTGGCAACAAGGCCCTTCGGGCTCCAGTTGGCCATGTCGGCATCGGTGATGTCTACGCACCAGAGAACCTCGCGGTTGGTGCTGGACTTGGCGTATACGTCGTAAACCTCAGACTCGAGATGTGCAGAGGGGTCGGAACCGAGAATCTCAGAAGCGACGTCGATGCACTTCTGCCACTCACCCTCGTAGAGGTAAACCCTGGAGAGCAGACCCTGTGCGGCCTCTTTGGTGGCATAACCGTTGTCTCCCCTCTTGGTAGAGGGATCCATGCACTTGATGGCTTCCAGAAGGTCCTCTTCGATGGCCTTGTAGCACTCGCCCACGGTGGCACGCTTGGTCTCGGAATAGTCGGTGCCCAGACGGAGCACAACGCCGGGATTCTCCGTTCCGAAGCTGTACGGCTTAGCGTACAGGTTGCAGAGCATCAGGTGGAAGAATGCACGCAAGAAATAGTTCTCTCCAAGGAGCTGCCTGTCAGAACTCGGGATCGATGTGTCGACATCCTTCAGACCGCTGATGTTGGCGTTTGCAGCAAAGATGATCTTGTAGCAAGCCACCCACATATAAGCGGCGTCTGCCGAGTTGGCATCGTCCATAAACTGGGCCGAAGTCCAGAACGGGTCGGTACTGGTCCAGGAGAAGCAGATATTGTCTGACTTGAGTTCGTTGAGCAGGTAATACTGGCGAACGAAAGTGTTGTTCTGGCTGTAACCGCCGCGGAACTCCAGCATGTCTTTCATCATGGCATAGATGCCGTCTGTCGTGTAGACCGCAGCAGCGGGGTTCTCAGAAAGCGCAGCACTGGTCAACATATCCGAAGGATAAAAGTCGAGATTGATACAGCCTGCTATCAGCAGGGATGCGAATATCATTGATAGTATCTTTTTCATGGCTTCCTTGTCTTAGAATTTAATGTCAATTCCCAAAATGAAGGATCTCGGCACAGGATAGTTGTCGCTGAACACGCCGGCGAGCGACGATCCGCTGCCTTCGAGACGAACCTCGGGGTCCGCACCGGAGAACTTGGTGAGAGTAAACACGTTGTCGGCAGAGAAATAGACACGGCCGCCCTGGATGAAACCACCAAGGATAGGCTTGCTGATGTTGTATGCCAGGGTAACGTTTCTCAGACGCATAAAGCTGCCGTCCTCGAGATAACGGGTAGAGTAACTGTTACTCTTCTTGTTACCGTTCATCTTGGGACGCGGGTGGGTTGCCACGGCCCAGGTGCTCTCGTCGTTGGGATCCCAACGTACCCAGCCGAGGCCGTTGTCGAGGCTCATCATATTGTAGTCAAGATAAGAGCCGTCGCAGTCGTTGGTGATACGGCTGCGGTTGAACACCTTGTTGCCGTACACGAAATAGAAGTTGGCGCCCAGGCTCCAGTTCTTCCAGATGAGGTTGGAGTTGATACCGCCTGTAAACTTGGGAGTTGCACTGCCGGTCATGCGATAGGTAGCGTCGGCGTAGTTGTTGGTCGCTGTCCTCTCGCCGGTGTATTTGGGCCATGCGGTGGACTCGGTGGTAGTCTCTTCGGTGGGGTTGCCCCTATCGTCCAAAACATAATAAAGAAGCTTGCCGGCATCGTCGGTAGCCTGCTCGTAGGACCACCAGAGCGGATCACCGTTCTCGGGATCGACACCAGCCCACTCGGGCATGTACCAAGTGTAGATGTCATGGCCTTCGCACACGATCTGCTCTACCTTGGGAGTGCCGTAGCCGCGACGGAACGCGCCGTTGGGGAGATAAACCACGGTATTGCGGTTGAGGCCAAAGTTGAAGCCGAGGTTCCATCTCCAGTCGCGGGTCTTGATAATGTCGGCGTCTACAGCCAGCTCGATACCCTTGTTATTGATGGTTCCGATGTTGGCGGTATACAGGGTGAAACCCGATGACGGAGCCTGCGGAACATCGAGCAGCAGGTTCTTGTTGTTGGTGCTGTAGAGGTCCAAGGAGAAGTTGACGCGGTCGAACATGCGGGCCTCGATACCGAGGCTGGCCATGTAAGCCACCTCCCAACCGAGTTCGGGGTTGGACATCCTTTCTGCAACCGCTACCACCTTGCCGTTGTATGTAGAGCCGGTAGAGAATGCGTCGTAGTAGAGGAACGGGGAGATATCGGAGTTACCGGTCTTACCGTAACCTGCGCGGAGTTTGAGCAGGTCAAACATCTTGACGTTATCCATGAAGGACTCCTTGCTGATGATCCACGCTGCAGACACGCCGGGGAAGAAGCCGCCGCGGGTCGCGGGTGCGAACTTGTAGGTCTTGTCGTAGCGGATGGATGCGGTAGCGACGTATTTCTCGTCGTAAGAATACTGCGCCTGCGCGAGGACAGCCCAGGCTGCAGAGTCGGATTCGCTGCCCGATACACCCATACCATCGGTACCTACGCTGTTGAGGGCATGCATACCTGTAGGCATGAAGCTACCGGAAGCGCCTACGCTCTCGGAGTGGCCCCAGCCCACCTCGTATCCGATGATACCGCTCAGGGCGTGAGGACCGAAATTCTTGTGTGCCTTGAGGAGTTCGGTGAGACCGACGCTCCAGCCGGTGCCGACGCCATGATACATGGAACCGACATCCTTCGCACTGGTATTGGTACGACTGTCGTAATAGTTCTTGCTTGCCCAGTTGTAAGAGCCGAAACGACCGGTGCTGGTAAAGCTCAGCCAATCGGTAATGTTCCAGGTGAGCTGCAGGTCAGCCACGATATCCTCGCTGGTACCGGTGCTGCTGTTGTACACGAGGCTGTGGAAGGGGTTGTACTGCTCCTTGCCATACCACACGGCGCCGGCTGCTGCCGAAGTACCGATGGCCAGGGGATTGCCATTCTCGTCGAAAGGATTATCCCACGGCAGACCCTGATATGCCATTGCGGCATCCTTCCAGTCGGTAGAATAGTCGCTCTTTGCGCGATTGTATGCGATACGCGCATTGAACATAACCTTCTCGCCGATGGGGGCGCCGAGGTTCAGGCGGGCAGAATTACGGTCGAAACCGGTGCCGATAAGGGAACCTTCCTCATCGTAATGGTCGATACTTGCAAAATAGTTGACACGACCTGTTACGCCCGAAACGGATGCGTAGTAATCTTGGACTATACCTTTTTTGAAGATGTTGCCATACCAGTCGTAGTTCAGGTCCAGAAGGCTCTCCGGACGCATGTTGTTAAACTGGGCCTTGCTCATCATCATGCGCTGGGTCTCATAGAGCTCTTTGGAGTCCATCGAATGGAACCTGCCCGAAAGGGCCTGCTTGATACCCGCACTTGCCTTGAAGTTGACCTCGGTGCGGCTGCGGTCCTTGGCACTCTTGGTGGTGACCACAATCACACCGCCCGCTGCAGATGCACCGTAGAGCGCGGTGGCGGACGCATCCTTGAGGATGGTCACGCTCTCCACGTCGTTGGGGTTGAAAGAACCGCCTGCAATACCGTCCACCACATAGAGGGGGTCGGCACTGGCCGAGATGGAACCGGTACCGCGGATACGGATCTGTGCGCCTTCGCCGGGCTGGCCGCTGGCATTCATGACTACGACGCCGGCAGCCTTGCCCTGGATCATGTTACCCAGGTCGGGAGTGGCGTTGTCGATGATCTCTTCGCTGCGAAGCGAAACTACAGAACTGGAGAGCTCGTTCTTCTTCTGGGTTGTGTAACCCATCACAACGACCTCGTCCAGGAAGTGGACATCTTCTTTCATGAAGACTTCGATTTTGCTCCGACCGTTCACCTGCTCTACAACATCGGCATAGCCGAGGAGATTGAAGGTGATGGAGGCATCTTTACCCGCCTTGACAGAGAAATTACCGTCCAGGTCGGTGACAGCGCCACCTCCGGTAGAAACAAGCACACCAACGCCGACGAGCGGTTCGCCCGTAGCGGCGTCTTTCACTGAGCCAGTCACGTTTTGCGCCAAAGCGGCCACCGAAACCAGGCTCATGAGAATGAAGGAAAATAATTTTTTCATCCTGAAATTGGTTAATAGTTGGTCAAAGCTATAAAAATTCTAGCTTACATCCCGCCAATTTTTTGAAAAAAATGATGACAATATCAATATGAAACACAGCGAAATAGCCATTCTGACGGCGCTTGAAAAAGGTGGCCATGCGATGGTATCCGGTTTCAATGTGAGAAAGAGTCGTGGCTTTATAAACAATTTATAAAGGACTCTTTTCGAGGCAATAGATTCTGCATTTCAGAAAGCATTTGGTTCGAAAAGGCTATGGAGAGAATGGATTGAGCTATGTGCCGCAGATATTTCAGATATCATTACCACCCTACCGTAGGCACTTCGTTATAATTCCTTTATTCAAAGACGGAATCGACTTACACACCTTACCCAACATTCAATGACTATAAGGACATTTCGTCTCGATTTTGAAAGGTGTGTTTTATATCATGTTTCTCCAGAAATCGGAGTGGTTTTTTAATGACAAATCAAAATTCATCAAGTGTCCTAAGATTGTGCAAAAACACGGGCAAAACGTTGGAGATGTCCCCGAATGTGGGACATCTCGTGCAAAAAACACGGGTAAACCGTTGGAGATGTCCACGGATGTGGGACATCTCGTGCAAAAACACAGGCAAAACGTTGGAGATGTCCCCGGATGTGGGACATCTCGTGCAAAAACACCCGCAAACCGTTGGAGATGTCCCCGGATGTGGGACATCTCGTGCAAAAACACCCGCAAACCGTTGGAGATGTCCCTGAATGTGGGACATCTCGTGCAAAAACACAGGTAAACCGTTGGAGATGTCCCCGGATGTGGGACATCTCGTGAAAAATCTGGGTGGAATGCGGGAGGCGTGTGGGAAGTGTCTCGACTAGCACGGGTAGGAGCGGGGGATGGGGTGGTGAGGAGAAAAAAGAAAAAATTTTTACGGGGCACCGCCGCCGGAGTATACGCTGTCCGGCGGCTACAGAGCGGGCGCTGCGGGGGGCTCTGTTGAAGGCACTCCTCGCGCCCGCCTGTTGCCCAGGCCCAGGCGTGAAAGGAAAGGGTGTTGGAGGTGTCCCTGAATGTGGGACATGTCGGACGAAAACGTGGTCAAAACGGTGGAAATGTCCCCGAATGTGGGACATCTCGTGCAAAAACACAGGCAAAACGTTGGAGATGTACCCAGATGTGGGACTTCTCGTGAAAAATCTGGGTGGAATGCGGGAGGCGTGTGGGAAGAGTTACGACTATCATGAGTATGAGTGGGTGAAGGGCGTTGAGGAGGAAAATAGAATAAATGTTTACGGGGCACCGCCGCCGGAATATACGCTGTCCGGCGGCTACAGGGCGGGCGCTGCGGGGGGCTCTGTTGAAGGCCCTCCTCGCGCCCGCCTGTTGCCCAGGCCCGAGCGGGAAAGGAAAGGGTGTTGGAGATGTCCCTGAAAGTGGGACATTTCGGACGAAAACGGGGGTAAAACGTTGGAGATGTCCCTGAAAGTGGGACATCTCGTGCGAAAATGGGGGTAAAACGTTGGAAATGTCCCCGAAAACGGTGTCTGGTGAGGTAATCTTAAACTGCTGCCGCAATGGACTCTGGCGAGGACCAGCGGGCTCCTTCATTTCCGTGTCGCCCGACTCCCCGCTTGAGTGTATGCAACAGGGAAAACCCGGTGTCAACACCACGCCGGCAAACAACCGCGAAGCTGGCTGAATGCTCATGCGCATCATAGCACCCCGCTTTGTGAGGCTTTGATATAAGGCCGAACAAAGGAGGGGTTTGGGGCGCGGGACTTGCTTGTGTTGGTGATAGTAATCGCCATCAGGCGATAGCGTAGCGCGAGCAGGGTCAGCATGCGCGCATAGCAAGCGCGAAGCGGTGGGGTCTGGGGCAGCGCCCCCTAGTGAAATGGTTGCCACAAAGGTGGCAGCACAAAAAAACCCGCGAGGTTTCGCGGCCGGCGCTCTGCGACGCGGGGGTCTTAGGGGGCAGCGCCCCCGGTATAATGGGTGCCCTGGCACCACAAAAAAAGGAAGGCTTTCACCTTCCTTTTTTGTGGTGCCACCGGGAATTGAACCAGGGACACAAGGATTTTCAGTCCTTTGCTCTACCAACTGAGCTATGGCACCATTGGTTTGGGGATGCAAAGGTATAAAAACTTTTGGCATCTCCAAATCTTTTGCAGGCAGTTTTACTGCTTCTTTATCTTAAGCTTCTGCCCGGTGTAAATCTTGGAGTTGCGGTTGAGGCCGTTTATACGCATGATGTCGTTGAGGCTCACGCCGGGGAATTTGTTGGCAATGCTGTACAGGGTGTCGCCCTTGCGCACAGTGTACACGGTATATCCGCCCGACACGGTGGTGGACGACTTGCCCGAAGACTTCGACGACGAAGACGACGATGCTACCGAGGTGGTCGCCGGTCCGCGGCCGGTGTAGATCTTGAGGCGCTGGCCGGGAACGATGGTGTCCCGCTTGAGGTTGTTCCACCGCTTGATGTTGGCTATGGTGGTGTGGTGGCGTGACGCAATCTTGCCCAGGCTGTCACCCTTCTTGACGGTGTAGGTCGTGTAGGTAGGCGTGCCGCCCGAAACGCGCGTGTTGCGCACCACACCCACATCCTTGACCCTTACCGGATCGAAGAAGATGCTGTCTTTATATGCATATATGGTGTCCTGCACATCGATGAAGGCTCCCGAGAAGCTGTAGGGAAGCTTGAGCACGCGGGTCTTGGTCTTGCCGGGAACGATGTCCTTGACATACTCGGGATTGAGGTTGCGCAACATGTCTACGCTGATGCCGATGCACTCCGAAATCTGGCCGAAGTGCAGGTTGCCGCCAATGTGGAAGGTATCCACCTGGGGCGGAGTATCCACGTGCGAAGGGACGATGTTGTGCTCTTTGTAATATGCCAGGGTGTACATGGCGGCGATGAACGCCGGCACATAGCCGCGGGTCTCGCGGGGGAGATACCGATATACATCCCAGAAGTCGCGTCCGCCGCCGGCACGCTTGATGGCCTTGTTGACATTGCCGGGGCCGCAGTTGTACGACGCGATGGCCAGCGACCAGTCGCCGAAAATAGCATACGCGTCACGCAGGTATTTGGCCGCAGCGTGGGTCTCTTCTATATAATCGAAGCGCTCGTCTATGTACTCGTCTATTTCGAGGCCGTACTGGGTACCGGTGCGGCGCATGAACTGCCACATACCCGCTGCGCGTGCACGCGACACCGCCATCGGGTTGAGCGCCGACTCTATAACCGACACCTTGGCCAGTTCCTGGGGCAGGCCGTACTGGTCGAAGATCTCCTCGAAAATGGGCAGGTAATAGGTCGAAAGGCCCACTATCTTGGAAATCTTGGCGCGAGACATCTTCTGGGTATAATAGATGATATAACTGCGCACGACGTCGTTGTACGGAATCTTAACCGAAGTGTTGATGCGGTTCAGGCGGGCAATATACACCGAATCGGGGACATCCGAGGTATACTTCATCTCCTCGACCTCCATCAGTTCCTCCTCGTCCTGGCTGTGACGGCTGAGGTTGTCGTACCATGCCACCAGCGCCGAGTCGGTGTTGAAATTGGGATCATCTTCTGCGTCAATCGCTATGCTGTCGTCCTCAGAAGAGAACGCGATCTCTTCGAAAGGAGCCGCTACCATCTCGTCATATGCACGCTGCATCGAATCGAGTTTGGAGAGCAGCACCGAGATGGAGTCCTTGAGGGTCTTCTTGGTCTCGGGCTTGCGCTTCTGCGCCGATGCCGACATTGGAATGAGTAATAGGAGTAGTAGTGTTAAAAGCTGTTTGTGAATGTTTTTTAAAGGTGAGTACATTGAAAAGTGTGATGTGTATGTGACTAAAAATTAAATGTCATGTTAATCCCGAACGACGGCATCGACTGCGACGGCGAGAAATTACTGTCTATATTATCTATCAGCGCCGGATTCACGTTAAGCGACAAGTCGTCGCTCACGTTGAAATCTTTCATATATGCGAATACGTTCGCATCTATGATGTTGAGGGCGTACACCAGCACCGTCGCCACCACGGAATAGTCGCGGTATCGGTGGTAGAGGTCCTTGTAGGTTGTCGCCTGGGTCATGTTGATATGCCCGATATAACCCGACTCGCTGTCGCTGGCGAGCTTGTAGATATATTTATATCTCTGATATTGAATGTTGTTCAGATGGAGGGTATAGGCGCAGATGCCCAGACCTCCGTACCAGATGGGGATGTGCCACCAGTCGCCTATGTAAGCCTGGCCCAGACCCGGCAGCAGAGCCGAGAAGACCGCCGCCTTGCCGGGATCGGGATCGCGCGCGTCGGGCAGGCAGGCAACACCATCGAGCATCTGGCCCCAATAGATGAGCGCCGCGCCGGCATAGCACAGGGTGCGGTAGGTGGCAAACTTTTTGTCGCCCGTCTCGTGCCACTTGTTGTTGAAATACAGGCCGCCGCCGATTCCGGCACCGATGCCCGCATATACTATGGGTAATTTCCAGTAATCTTTGTTATAAATCTGTATGCGGCCCGGCATGATGGCGGCGCCAAGGGTCGCATAACCCGGCCTGAGGGGTTCGATGTGATGGAGACCGCGGGTGAGATGCTTGAAAGAGAAGCCCTGCAGGGTATCGGCGTCGGCCTCGTTCTCGTCATCCTTGTATTCCGACGAGGAGACGTTCTCTCCCGGGACACCGGTCATGGTGTTGTTCTGCCTGAAAATACCCTGGCCCGACGCCTGCAAGCAGGCGAACATCAAAGCGAGGGCTATCAGCAGTATTCTTCTCATCGGGCGCATCTAAGCGTTATGGTTTACTAGTTCTTCTGCGAGGTTCATAAAATTGCCCGCTCCGGCCGACTCGGGGTCGTAAACAATCACCGGCTTGCCGGCCGACGGCGCCTCTACCAACTGCGAGCTGCGGCAGATGATGGTCTTGAAGACCTTCTGCGGGAACTGGGCGCGGATCTCTTCTATCACCTGGTTGTGCGGCTTGAGCCGGCTGTCGTACATAGAGAACAGGAAGCCCTCGATGCCGAGGTCGGGGTTCACCTTGTCCTGCACCAACTTGATGGTGTTGAGCAGCTTGCCAAGCCCCTCCAGCGCAAAGTATTCCGGCTGCACCGGGACTATCACGGAGTCGGCGGCAGTGAGGGCATTGATGGTGAGCAGCCCCAGCGATGGAGAACAATCCAGGATGATGTACTCGTAATCTCCCTTGACGCTCTCCAGGGTCTTGCGCAATGCCTTCTCGCGGCCGTTGCGGTTGAGCATCTCTACCTCCACCCCAATCAAGTTGACGTGCGAAGGGACCAGTTTGAGACACTCCAGCGAGGTGTCCAGCACCGTGTCGCGCAACGCAATCGAGCCGCAAAGCGCCTCGTACAACGTGCGGCCGGTGTCGGCATCGGCATCAAAGCCCAGATAGGCAGTCGCATTGGCCTGCGGATCGGCGTCTACAAGCAGCGTACGATGCTTGAGATACGCCAGCGAAGCGGCGAGATTGACGGCTGTAGTCGTCTTGCCCACGCCTCCCTTCTGATTGGCTATTGCGATTGTCTTTCCCATTGTCTGTTATGCAAACAGTAAAGCGACAAATTTAACAATTGTTTTGTTTACTAAAAATTATAATCTGCCTGCAGACGGCATTCCGGCGAAGCCGAAACGGCCACAACCCCCGTCAGGGTGAGCTTGCGGGCAGGTTTGATTTTAACAAGGCATCTTGCTGCAATTCCCTTGCCGTAGTGGTATTGAGCAGAAAAACTTCCGGGCAGATCGCTTTCGTAGAGATACACGCGGGCGTCGTAGTCCGGCGCGTCGAACAGCGACACCGAGGCGGATAGGCTGTGCCGCCGCTTGCCGAATTCGCGTCCGGCCGAAGCCGAGAGGGCCACGCCGTGCGAGAGCGGGTTGGCCGATGCGCCTGCGGGCAAGTCTTCCTTCAGAAGCACCGCGCCGCAACGCAGGGAGGCCTTCCAGCGCCCCCACTCCCCTTTTGCCGCCGCCTTGAGCGAATGCTTGCGGGTACCGCTGCTGCCCTGCCACACAAAATAATCTTGCAGCGAGATGGTCAGCGCCCCCAGGGCGAACTCCGCCCGCACCTTTTGGTATGCTGCATCCGACGCCCCTGTGACGCGATAGCGCTCTCCCGGATAATGGACAAATTCGGAAAACGAAGTCAAAAGCACGCCCCGCAGCGGCCTCCACAGCAGCGAGAGCACCGCCCCGGCCTGGTTGGAGACCAACGAGATGGTAGAATACGCCCCCGCGTGCGGAGCGATGTATGCCTTGCTGTAATAGCGCAGCGACGCCGACGCCTCGAAGCCATACGAGGGGGAATACACCGCCCCGGCGACAGCGGCCGGATGCAACCCCGCATCGGCGGCGACCTCGGCAAAAAAACGCCAGTGGCCCGCACTCGCCGCCACATCGGCAGCTATGTTCCCCATCCATCCGTCGTACATCTGGAATTTGTTGTAAGATGTTACCTTGCGGGCATTGTGCTCGCTGTAGGTGTAGGCGACGGCCGTCAGCCCCGCCTCGAACTGTCCGCCACGGAAGGCGGCATTCCCACCCACGATGTACTCCCGCATGGCGTTCTTGGCCGCCTTCTCGGCAATGGTACGGTGATAGCCGGTGACGGGCAGGGAGCTATAGCCATCCTCTCCCACCCGGGCGTCGACCCCGGCCGCCGAGGCAAAAAATGTGGTACAGAAACCATCTTGGGCGCCATAGTGCACTGCAAGCCCCCGCATCGCGGCATTCTCGTCGGCAGCCTTATAGGGGACGACCCCTTTCGAGCGGCGCATCAGCGATGCCGGAGAACATGCGGAGGTAAAACTGAAGGCGTTCCAGAGCGCCAGCCCCTGCCCGAAACAGGCGCTGTAGTCACCCAGCAGGGCGCTCCACCGCCCTCTGGAATAACCGGCATACCATCCCAGGTGATCTGCCAGCGGCATCTCCCCCGGGTCGCTCTCGGCCAGCAGCCCCGCCTTGAAACCGCCCGCCTCCATCAGCACCCGGTTATATTGGTGCAAACCATCGACGCCGCGCTTGTAGCGGTAGCGCGAACGCACCTGAAGCTGCAGCCTTGCTGCATCGGGGGCGGCATCCAAAGCCACAAAAGGGGCCAGCCGCCCTGCCGCGCCGCCCCCGAAACCGTCTATCAGCGCCAGCTCCTGCATGGTGAGCAACGCCCCGTAGTCTTTCCGGTATTCCATCAGGCTCGCTATCTGGAAAGGGGTAAAGAGCCCGCTGCGCTCCAACTCCGGCCGCGTGGCGGTGTTAAGGTTGATGCGCCGCCCCTGCGGCAGGCGCGACTGCAGATACTCCTCTATGGCATCGTCGGAGGCACCCTCCTCTACCATCTGTTCTACTTCGCTGTCGATGTCCTGCGCCGCCAGGGGCGCCCAAAAGAAAAAGATTGCTCCAAAGAGGGCAATCTTGAACGATAAATCTTTCATCACAATTCTCCCCCGCTATATATGTTATGCAAATATAATATCTTTGCCCGCAGAAGGCAACACTGATACCGATGAAATTCATAGTCGACAACCAGACCGACCCGTACCGCAACCTCGCCGCAGAAGAATACCTGCTCCGCAATTTTGACGAACCGGTATTCCGGCTGTGGCGCAACGCCCCGTGCGTGGTGATAGGCAAGAACCAGAACGCCCTGGCGGAGATAGACATCGACTACGTCCGCGCCAACGACATCATAGTGGTCCGCCGCCTGAGCGGAGGCGGTGCGGTGTTCCACGACCTGGGCAACGTGAATTTCACCTTTATCGAGACCCGTCGCGAGGGAGAGGATACCTCCGACATGTTCCGTCGCTTTACCGCCCCGATACTGGAGGCGCTGCGCAACCTGGGCATCGACGCCCGCCTGCAGGGGCGCAACGACCTTACCATAGATGGCCGCAAGTTCTCCGGCAACGCCCTCTGCGTAGACAAGAACCGCGTGCTGCAGCACGGCACGCTGCTGTTCTCGGCCTCCATGAGTTTGCTGGCGGGCGCGCTCAAGAACCGCCCCGAGAAATACTCCGACAAGGCGGTCAAATCTAACGTGAGCCGCGTGACCAACATCTCCAGCCACCTCAATGAGCCCATGGACTGCCTCGGGTTCATGGAATACCTGGGCGAATCCATCGGCCGCGACACGCCGCGATATGCCTATACCGAAGCCGACCTGGCCGCCATCGAGACCCTCACCCGGGAGAAATACGCCACCGACGGCTGGAACTTTGCCTCGTCGCCGCGATACTCGTTCTCAAACTGCGCCAAGCTGGGCTGCGGCCTGGTGGAGGTATCGTTCGACGTGAAGCAGGGCATCATAACCCGCCTGAACATCGGCGGAGACTTTTTCTTTACCCGCCCCATAGAAGAGTTCTGCGAGAAGATGGCCGGCTGCGAACACCTTAAAGAAAAAATCGCCGGGCGGATCTCGGCGATCGGCCCCGGCGACTATTTCGGGAGAGTCAGCGTAGAAGAGCTGACCGGTTTATTCTTCTAAAGACTATTTGAAGCGTTTCTCCTTTACGGATACGAGTTTCTCCTTGAGAATGCCCACGCAGTCGGTGATGGCCTCCTCAAACGTGTCTGCATTACGCTCTACAACCACCTCACTGCCCGGGATGAGAATCCTGACCATGGCGTTCTTGTTCTCAGGGTCGGGAAGTAGCGAAAGAGCCACCTCGCAGCGAACGGCGTCGTCATAGAATTTTTCCAGCTTGCCCACTTTACGGTTAACATAGTCGATCAGCTTCTGATCTGCATCGAACTTGATTGATTGAACCTTGATTTCCATTTCACTTCCGTTTTTTTGCTCTGGGATGAGCGGTTAAATATGTATTTTTGAGTTGCTCGAACGAGTTGTGCGTGTAGACCTGGGTGGCCGCCAGCGACGAATGTCCGAGTACCTCTTTTATGCTGTTTATGTCCGCGCCGTTGTTGAGCAGGTGGGTCGCCAGGGTGTGCCGCAACACGTGCGGCGACTTTTTACCGGTAAAGCCCTCCATACCACAGAAGGCCTTCTTGACCACGTTGTTCACAAAAGCGGGATACAACTGCCGACCCTTGTCTGTTACAAAAAACCAGCCATCGGGCCTCTCCCCCTCTACTTCTGCAACTCTTTTCAAATATAATACTATTTCTTCACAAATCCTATCGGGAACGGGAATTTCTCGCGTCTTGTCGCCCTTGCCCGTGACCCTGAATACCTGACGGCTGCGGTCAAAGTCGCTGAACCTCAGATTGCACAGCTCGGCGCGGCGCATCCCGGTGGAGTAAAGCAAAAGGATTATCATCCGCTCGCGCAGTTCGCCTAAAGGTTCCTTGCCGTCGGACGCGGCTGCGGCATCCTCCTCTCCCCGCTGCCGGCTCGCCATAAGATAGCCCTCCATGCTGGCCTGGGTGTAGAATTGGGGCAGCGGGCGGTCCTCCTTGGGACGATAGACCTTGCGCACCGGATTCGACTCCAAAAAACCGTTCTTGACCAGCCATGTGCAAAAGCTGCTCAGCGCCGACAGATGGAGATTCATGGTGCGGGGGCTTCGGCCCTCTTCCAGCCCCTGGGCAATATAGCCGCGAATCAGGTTGGGGACGAGTATCTCGCGCCAGCGGACGTCGTCCACGGCCCCTGCCGATTCGGGCAGCGCGAATGCGCAAAAACTGTCCAACGCGCTGCGGTAAAGCGCCGCAGTGCGCTCTGAATAACGCTTTTGCACAATTATATACTCTAAAAACCGATCTTCCATCACTGCCAAGGTAACAAAAATTTGCCGATCTGAAAAACTTGCTTATCTTTGCAGTCCCTAAAAAAAGGAGGTGTAGCAATTATGATTATCGTACAGATTAAAGAAGGTGAAAACATCGAGAAGGCCCTGAAGAAATTCAAACGTAAATTTGAAAAGACCGGTATCGTACGCGAGCTCCGCGGCCGCCGCGAGTTCAAGAAACCCTCTGTAATCCGCAGAGAGCAGAAAAACAAAGCTATCTACGTACAGCATTTGCGCCTCGAAGAGGAGTAATAGTAATACGATTTGCTACACGAACCGACCCCAATACCGGGCCGGTTTTGTTGTTAAATAACACTAGCGATGATGTCCGACATGCACACTGGATTCGACACGCTCAAGAGACTGATACTCTGCTGCCTGCTGATGCTGGGCTGGGGAGTGTCGGGCTACGCCCAGGGCACCGCCTCACTGGACATTGAAATTTTCTTCAGTAAGGCCGGCACCGCGATATACCCCGATTTTCACGAGAACGGACCCCGCATGCACGACTTCGAAGAGCAGGTGCAACACTACACCAGCCTTTTCGGCGCCCCGACAGCCGTCACTATCCGCACCAGTTCGTCGCCCGACATCCCAGCCCTAACCAACGCCAATCTCTCGCAAGAACGCTCGCAGAACGTGGAGGATTGGATTAAAGGCGTTACCGGCTGCCCCAAAGAGATAATCCGGCACGAGACGGCAAGCGACTTCTGGGGGCAACTCTCCGGCAAGATAAGCCAGAGCGACCAACCGTGGAAAGACAAGGCGTTGGAGATCATAACCTACTGCCCCGAATTCAGCAAGCACGGCGAAGAGACCATAGAATACCGCAAGCAAAGGTTGATGGAGCTCGAGGGCGGACAGGCCTGGAAATGGATAACCGAAGTGGCCTATCCCGAGCTGCGCTGCTGCCAGGTGACGGTCGCCTTTGGCACATCCGGTCATGAGGCAGTTCCCGCACCGGTGGTCGTGGCCGAGCCGGCAGTCGAGCCCGAGCCGGAGAAGGCCAGTGAGACAGAAGCGGCCATAGAGGCAGAGCCGGCTCCCGAACCGGTACCGGTTTCCGCCGCAGAGGTGGTATCCGAACCCGAACCTGCTCCAGCAGAAGAAATCATCCCGGAGAGCATATCCGACTCCGCATCCGGTGTAATCTCCGAGCCGAGAATCCTCCCCGACCCGAAAGTAAAAGCCAAAGCAGAAAAGGCCAAAAAGACCGTCTCAACCACCGCATACCGCTCGTTCCCCTTCGCAATCAGAAGCAACCTGCTGATGCCGCTGCTCAACGTCGGATTGGAGGTACCTCTGGGCAACCGCTGGTCCATTGCGGCCGACTGGTATTATCCCTGGCTGTTCCGCAACCCCGACCACAAAGATTGCTTCCAGGCGCTGGGCCTGCAGCTGGAGAGCCGCATCTGGCTCGGCAGCAAGCACAGCCGCGGCATCGCCAACCGCGAATGGCGGCTCACCGGCCATTCGATAGGCCTGTTTGCCATGGCGGGCTATTACGACCTTGAGCTCAACTACAAAGGTCTCCAGGGCGAATATATGCTCGGCGGCATCGACTACATGTATGCCCTGCGGATGAGAAACAACTGGCGCTTCGAATTCTCTGTCGGCTTCGGTTATTTCTACTCCGAAGCCCGTCCCTACGAGGTTTACACCCCGGGCGGCCAGGGTTACCGCGAGAAAGACGTAATCCGCGCGATACCCTTCGCCGGCCCCGTAAAAGGGAGCATTGCCCTTGTGGTGCCCATCAGTTTCGGTAAATAACGCTCCGGGCGATGACATTTCGCGAATTCATAAAACTCGAAACATCTGGCTGGAAGCCCTACGAACTGGCCTACCTGGCCGTCTGCACACTGGCGATATTCATCCCCTCGGTGATTGCGGGCGACAGCGCGATGGCGGTGATCAGCGCCACCTGCGGCGCGATATCAGTGGTACTCACCGGCAAGGGCAAACTCAGCACCTACATTTTCGGCGGCATCCAGTGCGCCCTCTATGCGATAATCTCTTACAAAGCCACCTACTACGGCGAGACCCTGCTCAACGTGGCATTCTTGATACCCATGGAGTTCGTCGGCTTCAAGGCTTGGATGAAAAACATGAACGCAGAAAACGCCGAGGTCGTCAAACTGCAGATGACATGGAAGCAACGCATCATCTGGGCGATGGTCTTGGCCGCCGGCACCCTGGTCCTGGGGCTGATATTGAAGCACTTCAACGACGCCATGCCTTTCATGGACTCCTTCACCACGGTGGGCACCATGATAGCCTTCGTACTCACGGTGAAGCGCTTCAGCGAGAACTGGTGGATATGGGTTGCCATCAACGTCGCCACGGTGATAATGTGGCTCTCCAACGTGATATCCGGAGGCGAAAACGCCAGCATCGCCACCCTTCTGATGTGGAGCGTCTACCTGGTAAACTCCATAATAATGCTGATCCGCTGGCAGCGAGAGGCCGGGAAGAATAGCTAAATCTCCCGGTTTAGCAATTCCCAGATCATATCTTTGAGATGCATTATGCCGGTGCCGGTCACGGCGCTGATAAAGGTGTGCGGCACGCCGCGAGGCAGTGTCTTGGTGATGTCAGCGCGCAGTTCGTCGTCCAGGAGGTCGTCTTTGGTGATTACCAGGATACGGTCTTTGTCCAGCAGCTCGGGGTTGTAGAGTTTGAGCTCGTTGAGTAGGATCTTATAGGTGCCGGCGACGTCGTCGCTGTCGGCTGCCACCATAAACAGCAGCATCGAGTTGCGCTCTATATGGCGCAAGAATCTCAGGCCCAAGCCTTTACCCTCGTGTGCCCCCTCTATGATGCCGGGGATGTCGGCGATTACAAACGAACGATCGTCGCGATAGCTCACAATGCCCAGACTCGGTTCAAGTGTGGTGAATGCATAGTCGGCAATCTTGGGATGCGCGGCAGAGAGGGTCGACACCAGCGTCGACTTGCCGGCATTGGGGAATCCCACCAAGCCCACGTCGGCCATAATCTTGAGTTCCAGCACTACCCACCCCTCTTCGCCCGGCTCGCCCGGCTGTGCATAGCGGGGAGTCTGGTTGGTGGCGCTCTTGAAGTTGTTGTTGCCGAGGCCGCCGCGTCCGCCGCGACGCAGAATCACCTGCTGGCCGTCTTCCATCACTTCGCAAATCAACTCGCCCGTCTCGGCGTCGCGCGCCACCGTGCCCAGTGGCACATCCAGCACGATATCCTTGCCGTTGGCGCCGTTGCGGAGCGCACCGCTGCCCCCCTCTCCGGGTTCGGCCTTGATGTGCTTCTTGTACTTGAGGTGGATCAGCGTCCACATCTGCTTGTTACCTCGCAAGATGATGTGCCCGCCGCGTCCGCCGTCACCGCCGTCGGGACCGCCTTTGGGGATATACTTCTCGCGGCGCAGATGCACGCTGCCCGCACCGCCCGCGCCCGAAGCGCAGAATATCTTTACATAATCGATGAAGTTGCTGTCTGCCATAATGCCGCGAAGATACTGATATTTTTTTGATTACTCTTTGTAGAGGAGGTAGGGCCGGCGCTGCTGCCTGAAGCGGGCGACGTCATCGGCCCAGCAGGCGCGAATCTCGCCGGCCGAGGCACCCGATAGGACCATCTCCCGGGGGTAAGGGACTCCGATCTGCAATTCGAAGTGTCCGCTGCCCAGGAAGAATGTACTGTCGCATGGGAAGTTGTTATAAGCGTCTATCAGGTAATCCAGATTGACCTGCTCGTCCCAAATATCTTCGAGCGGTTTGCCGCGCAGGTCCACCCCGTAGCAGAGCTGGTCCTGGTAGCGGGGCGACTTGGCGCCCGGAATGCTGCGCGGAGTAAAGGAGAAACCGCGGTCAGTCATCTGCGGATGGCCGTAAATCTCGAAAGGATACATGGTACCGCGGCCCGTGGTGACCTCCGTCCCCTCGAAGAAGCAAGTCGAAGAATAGAGGTATACCTGCCGCATGTTTTTCAGGTTGGGAGAAGGCGGCAGCACAAGGGTGCAGTGTGTGCCGTGGGTATAATTGAGACAAGGTATCACCGTCAAGTCGCACTGCAGGCCATCTTTGAGCCACCCTTCGCCGTTCATCATCAGAGCCAGCTCGCCGAGGGTCATGCCGTGCACCATGGCGACCGGCAGGGAGCCGATGCCGGAGGCGTACTGCATATCCAGTATGGGTCCGTCCACATAAAAGCCGTTGGGGTTGGGCCGGTCCAGGATTACCACCTTCTTGCCGTATACCGCGCAGGCATCCATCAGATGCTGCATGGTGATGTAATAGGTGTAATACCTCAACCCCACATCCTGGATGTCGACCACCAGCAGGTCGAACTTATCCATATCGGCTGCGGCTGGCATGTAAGAACCATCTTCATAGAGGGAGAGGATGGGGATACCGGTGGCCTCATCGATGCCGGAGGCGACATGCTCCCCCGCGTCGGCAGTGCCGCGGAATCCGTGCTCGGGCGAGAATATGGCGCGCAGGTCAACCCCTTTCTCCAGGAGGACATCCACTATATGCGGCCCGTAGGTCACGGGGCGGGTGGTGTCACTGGGCTGACCAAACGCCACACCCACGGTCGACTCGGTAACCTCCTGCCCCCCTTCGAGGCACCAGTTGGAGACTTTGTCGCCCACTATGCCGCTCTGGTTGCTGAGTATGGCGACCCGCTGTCCCTCAAGCAGAGGCAGGTATTCGTCGAACCTTTCGTCGCCCAGAATGACACGACGGCCGTTTTGGCAGGACATGACACAGGCCGTCATAAGTATAAGAATTAGAATGCGTTTCATATCGGGAGTGCGTATATGCAAATATACAACATTCGGATATTCGTTAAAAATGATTATATTCGTATAGCAAATGCCCGCCCGGCATTAAATTTGATAAGTAATACGCCAGATTATAATTTAACCTATTATAAACTTAACAATGATGAAAAAAGTATTTGCAATTGCAGCAGCCCTGCTGCTCATCGGCACCACCGCTTTCGCACAGAGTTTTGGCGCAGGTTACGTACAGTCGACAAAAACCGACGGTTCTTCTTCCGTAGCAGCCAACGGTTTCTATGCAGGTTTTGGTTACACAGCGAAGTTTGCTCCCGGCATAGCCCTCAACCCCGGTATTTACTATGAGTTCCTGACCAATAGCAGCGCCGGTTCCGTAGGTATCCCCGGCCTTGCCACAGTCAGCGGCAACAGCAAAACCACCGAGCACTATGTAAACGTGCCCCTGCATCTGAGTTTCTCTTACAGCTTTGCACCGACATTCAAACTCTTCGTGTACGGTGGCCCTACTGCCAGCATCGGCATCGCATCCAACACCAAGAGCACCACAAGCACCTCTACCATAATCGGTTCCGGTTCCAGCACCTCCACCAACGACAACTATGCCAGCGGCAACTACAGCCGTTTCGACATCCTTGCAGGCGGCGGCATCGGCGCTGAGGTGATGAAGAAAATCCGCATCAACGTAGGTTACGACTTCGGTCTGCTCGATCGCGACAACAGCGAGAACAGCTCCCTCAAGCGCAACCGTCTCACCGCTGGTGTGGCATACGTTTTCTAAAGGATTATATTTCTTAACAAAAACCCTTCGCCGGATATCCTGCGAAGGGTTTTTTGTATACTGACGATAATGTCAGTCTTCGAGAAGATTGCCACTGCTTGAGACATACCCTCCCAGGGCATCGGCCATGAGGAACATGTTGGAAGCGATGGTGCGCATCCGCTCGTTGGCGATATTCTCTTTGAGTGAATACCATGTAGCGTCGGTGTCCTCTATCTTGTCGCAGAAGCTGAGGCCGGGGAATCGCGCCTTGAGATTGGTGCGGAAGGCGTCGGTGTAGTTACGGCAGAGGCTTTCGACCTCCCCTTCGAGTGTCCGGTCGGTCTCCTGCGAGCGGGCAGATGCATACACCTCCCTGAAGTCGGAGTAGAGCTCCGAATTGTTGATGGAGACGTTTTCGCCATCTTCGTTTATCAGCCAGCAGTGGTTCACGTCACCTTCGTCGCGCTTGATGGCCAGGTCGTTCAGCTTGGTGAACCGCACGCCGTAGAGCGTCAGGTCGCCGTTCTCTCCCACCGAATACTTGATTTTGGTAAAGTCGAGACCGATGGAGGCCTTCACATAGTATTTGCCTATGTAGAGTACTTTCTTCTTGCCGGGACGCACGAGGTCACTCACCCAAGTGGCGATGCGGTCTATCATGTCCTTCTTGTCGGGAAGTTTGTATGCCGGGTCGGAGAGGAATCTGTCCAGCGGCTCCTCCTTCACTATATATCCCGACTTGTCGTAGGTCATGGTCTCTACCTTGAAGGTGAGATTGACGTTGGCCGGATTTGCGGCCGTCTGGCTCCAGGTGTCGATACGGCTGGAGAGCTCGCGGTTGCGGTTTTCGAGATTGATAACCCGCTCTGTGAGCTGCCGCTCATGCGCCTCATTGTCTGCCAGCTCGCGCGCCTTCTTTGCAAACTCACTCTGAATCAGATTGTTGACAGGCTGGATTGCAAACAGCATCAGCATCACCGTGATGGCATTGGAGATAACCACCGCCAGCGGCGATATAATTCGCGGGAAAAGCATGAAGGCCGCCACGTTCAAAATAATGAGCACCATGCACAAACCAGCCACTACATAGCTAGTGACCATCTTTTTCTTGTCCAGCGCGGACTTTACCGCCTTGTTTATGAATATTCCCATAACTTGCACATTGTTCTTACGCAAAGTTATCCAATTAATACGAATAAAAAAACCGCCGGAGGCGGGTGGCTTCCGGCGGTTTGATTATAACGGATTATACTACTGGGCAGGTACTACGTAAGGCTTGAGATTAAATCTTGCCTGATATGTTTCCTTGCGATAGTTGCCGTCGTTGGTACTCATACCGGAAGGGAAGGAACCGGTGAAATGGGCAACCTCTCCAAATTTATTCGTTCCAATGAGGTCAAACGTGGGATTACCACCGGAGAAGCTGACGGAGCCACCCGTGATATAATAAACTGTACCAGTATAATTATTCTTTATATAGCATCTTGACGATGTGGAGTAATAACCGGGAAGAATCGACTTCTCTCCGGAAATAACAGCATCTGAATATGGATATGTACCATCGGGAACCACCTGAGTTGAGTACCTATCCCTAATACTTGCAACAAACTCAAAATCAGGACCAAAGTCAAAGGTAAGGAAGACATAATAGCAACCGAAATGTGCAGCTGTCCAACCAAGGGTTGCGATGTTGCTTCCAGTGCCGAGAGGGTCACCATAAAACTGACCCTGCATCAGGTTGGTCAGAGTACCGCCATTCTCCAACACTGCGTCTCCGTCGGGAGCGATACGCATACCGCTGTCAGAGAGCTGACCTACTGCCACATTGGTAAATGTCCCATTGAAGGGAACCTCTTCGTTGATTACTTCTTCGTCCTGAGTATAGGTGCGGACTATCGTCATATTAGTCTTAATAGTATAGAGACCGTTGTCCTGCTTGATTATCTCAAGGGTTGCATCCGTTCCCTCCTTGGGTGCATACGAAGCGCCATCCCAATCAGGCTTGTTGAATGAATTCAGATAGAATGTACCTGCAGGAGAAATCTGGATACCATTTGCATAGGACTGCTCGGAATCGGTTGCGGGAGCCTGGTATGTAAACTTGCCTGTAGGCAGAGTGCCGTCGAAAGCCTCGGAGAAAATATTGAACTGAACGAATGAAATATAGGTTTCACTGCTTACGGGCTGGTTCATCTCAAGTGCAAAACGGGTCTCATAAGCCTTGGTTGTAAAGAAGGTGTTATACTGTCCGTTGCTCTCTGCGGTATATACGAACAGACCCAGAGAAGCATCGGTTGCAGCAAGTTCGCCCTTATAGCTGTACAGGTGGGTGGTACCGGCAATATCGGTGAGCTCCGCTACGATTGAATAAATGTCCCCGTTCTTGGTAACGGATACTTTACCGTCAATAACAGTCATTTCCTTTTCACCCTCAACTACAGTGGTATAATAAACCTGCTGCTGAGCGCCTGTAGAAATTGAGAAAGTGCCGGGAGCGTAAGTTGCAGCATCATCCATAACATATTCACCTACAGGAACCTGAGTTTTGTTTTCAAGATTAGGATCTACGTTGAGGGCAAGGGTAACGTTGCCTTCTGCAGTTGCAAACTGTATTGCGTACTGAGCAAATGTCTTGAAGCCTGTTTCCATGCTGTAGCAATCCTGAGAGTTGCCCAGGAACAGTGCGGTAGCGCTGCTTGCAGCTGCATACTGTGATGCCTGCAGCACATTGTAGGTCTGCACGTTGCCGCCGGCTGCCACGGTAAAGCTGCCGGAGCGGGAGTCGAGCTCTTCATTTGCGGCCACACTTACCACGATCTTGCCGTCTGCGGGGTCGGCCTTGGTCTGAACCACTGCCAGCCATGCGCCCTCTACCACCTTGACTTCGGGAGTCAGGTTGGAGTTGTAGGCAATCTCGATATTCTGCTCGGTATAATCCACACGTACGTCAACGCTGGTGTTGAACACCTCTTTCTCAGACTGAACCACGGTGAACACGGTGTTCTTGGTGGTGCCAGAATGGGTGGTGGAGAGGGTCACACGACCGGTGCGGGTAGAATAGAGTTCGCTCTTTGCGACCTTCATAGTCACATTGTTGGAGCCCTTGGCGCCGCTGGTCTTGTCGAAAGTGATCCAGTCGGCTTCGCTGGAGATGGTCCAGCTGTCTTCGGTTGTGAAGGTGATCGGTTGCTCCACGGCCTTGTTGGGCACCTGGAGTTGGGCAGCGTCGAGGGTGAGGATGTCGACTATCTTCTCTACCTCAACTTCTACCGGAACCTCAACGGTCTTGGTGCAGGCAGCCAAAGCCACAACTGCAGCAATAAGAAGTAATGTTTTTTTCATGATGATTTGTTTAATGGTTGATTAATTATGGTTGCTTAATTTATGTCAAGCGCTGTATCTGCAATGTGTATCAAAAAGTCCAGCCGGCCTTTCACATTCGCATCCGCGGCACGCGCGCGCCCCTGGCGGAGCATCGTGCGCACTCTATCAAGATGCTGCTTGCAGAGGATATCCATCTCTTCCAGATAGGCCGTGGGCACCCCGGGCATCGGGGTGAACAAGTCTGCAGGCACGTCGCCGGCGACTCCGGTGCGGAGCGGGTCGGCATGACGGTCATAGTTGACCCTGAGCACCGGCGACGAACCTATGAGTGTCTGGGCCATATAAATCGCCAGACTCTGGTCTTCCTGCGCATCGAGGCGGCCGCTGAGGGCATTCTGGAACAATTCGTTCTCAAAGTCGGTGAGATACTCGTCGGGAGTGTAGTCGCTGCCGGCCTCCTTCCATGCGAAGAAGACATTGTTGATGCGACTGCGGACGCCCGTCAACGTGCTCGAGTTGAGGACGGCCATATCATTTGAGCTGCGCAGCGCTCCGGCGGTATGCAAAAGCTCGCGGTCAGCCTCTATCCAATCCCGGTCGCGCCAACTGGAAAATATGGTCTTGAGATACTCTTTCTGAGTCTTTTTATCCACCGGAGTGAATTTTGACATACCGTTGCCCACAAGGTTTGTGGTCACGCCGCCCAGACGGGCTGCAAGCAACTGAATTGCATCGCTGTGGCCCAGCCAGAGCCACTCGTAGAACAGATATCTCTCGGATGAATTCTCGAGACGAGGGTCGTTCAGCCACTCCATGGCATTCTTGGCCACATATTTCAAGGTGGACATCCGGACGGTATATTCTGCCATAGGGTCGTTGCCCAAATCGCCGCTGCGGGCACGGATGTCGCGGGCCATCATACCGACGCCCTGTTCGGGCAGGTAGAGGTATTCCGGATCGCCTTCGTGAGAATCTGCAAGGGCCTTGAGGGCTGCGGCATCCTCCCCTTCAGGAAATACTTTATAAAGCCATTCTATGGCGTATTTGTCGTAGGTCCCAATCTGATTGGAGACTGTAGGCACACCGGCACGGCGGTCGCCCGGTCGGGCCAGGGTGTTGAACATAGCCCCCTGGTCCATCACCGATGCAGTGATGCCGTGGGTGGCGGTGAATGCCGCATCGCGAAGCTGCTCCGGGCTGTAGGCCGCGCTGCCGGCCAGGTTGTCGGACAGGCCCAGCACGTTGCCGAAGGAGCGCATCACCCCGGCACAAAGTATCTCGCACAGCGCCGACTCCTTGGGGAAGAGGGTTCTGAAGCGCTGGTCCGCCTCACTTACCTTGAAGGCATACTGACGCCACATCTGGGTGAGATAGCCCTGCGGAACGGTGATAGTGGCACCCAGCACACCGCCGGTGAGTCCGCTGCCCAGAGTGCTGCTGCGCAGCAGATTGACATCGCAGCCCGTGGGAACCACCTTGCAGATGAAGGGGTTGTCGGCGCAGAATGCCGAATCGGCGGGATAAGGGACCGCCCTTATCACATCGCCCAGCCCCGCCTGACGGAAACCGGCGTTCCAGGCCTCCAGGCCACGACGGATAGCGGCGCGGCGGGTGACGGGGAACAAGGTATCTATATAAACTGTGATGTGGTCGCCGGGGGCAAGATTCCAGCGCACGGCGTCGTATGCGGTTTTGACACCCTTCTCGGAAGAGAATGTGCGGTAGCTCTGACGGCGCACCCCCACACGGGGATCTGCATTGCGAACCGGAATCTCCCGGTCGGGAACCAGCGAGAGCATAGTGACAAAGGTGCCGGAAATCCTGGCTTTACGTCCGTTGCCGGATACGCTGTTGCGGTTGAAGGTACCGTCGTCGCCCTCTATGGTCAGCTCCCGCCTTACTCCAAGATGGCTGCTGCCATAGCGCACGGGGGAACTTTTGAGGGAGAGTTCGCTCTTTACGGCGGGTTTTATAAGACCTTTGCTGTCGCCGTACAGCATCGCCTGTACATCAATCACATCCTTGTTGGAAGGGTCAAAAAGCCGGGTAGCCTTGACCACCATAGCGGTCGTGTCGGCATTGCGCATCTGAATCGGGAAAGCATAGCGGATCGCCTCCGCCGCAGCTGCACGCAGCGTGGCCCGTTCCAGAGAGTCCGCCGACTCCGGCAGACGCACCGGCTCGGAGAATACCAGCAGCGAATCGGTCCGGCCAATCTGGAATACCTTGGCCGTGGAGACCTGCTGCCCTACCTCGACCCAGGGGTCTGAACTCTCCTTGAGCACGGTAGAGAGTATCAGCTTGCGGCCGACCAGGCTGTCGGGAACCTCCAGCCAGACATCGGTGCCGTCGGTGTATAGTTTGATGTAGCCGGTCTCCCTCTTGAGACCTTTCTTCTTTACGAACTTTTCGTAGGGGGTGGGCTTTTGGGCGGTGTCGGGGGCCGGCGCAGGGGCGGCAGCACGGTGAGGACGCCTGCCATAGGGTCTTTTGAAGGCCTGGGCATAGAGTCCCTCGGGCAGCAACGCAGCCACAAGGGCAATAACCACAATTGCGAATGTAATCCTCCTTCTCATAGCGCGCTATTTGAGAGAATATGATATCGTGCCCATAAGCAGCTCATAGTGGGCTTTGTCGGTGGCATTTGCCCCTGCCTTAGCCGCCTTCATCACATCGTAGGCCTTCATCAGCTGGCCGTACATCACCGCCTGGGTCACGTCACCCACAGCCATAGTCCAGCGCGGCACCCATTCAAAGCCGCTTACCGGATTATATTCGAATTCTCCTGCCGAGCAGGGGTCGCTGCCGCTGCAAAGGCCGCAGATGTGCATTTGGTGAGAATGGTGCACCTCAGGCTGGGTGGCTGCAAATCTTTGCAACGACGCTCTCGGGGTCTTGAACATACCGCTCTGCATCATGGTTTCTACATACTGCTTCTGCACAAAGCGCTGCTTCTCGGTGAGTTTGCGCCCTTGCCTGGTGGGCTTGAAAGCAAAGTCGAATATGGCGTCAAAGGCATCGGCAGACGAGTATTCCTTGGTATCTACGCCGTCGCTTTTGCTCGCGCTGAAAGGGGTCGTGAAGATGAAGCTCAGCATAGCCTCCTCCAGCGAGCGGGAAGGCTGGCCTATCATGGGCAGACGGCCGATCACGGCAGGGTCGTCCAGCCACTCGGTGTCGTCGAACATCTTCAGAAGGTAGTCCATGCAGGCGGTCTGCTTCTCGCGCGGCACGTTCACGAAGGGTTTGTTGCCGTCACCGGCAAGCACCTCGTCGCGGTAGAGGCCACCCACATAGTTACGTACGTGCAGGAAGTAGCGGAAATACTGATTCAATATCGTGCTATAGAGTTCCATCCTGATTTCGTAGTCCGGGTCCGACTCGTCGCTTATCCAGTCCAGATATTTGGGAAGGATAAATTTCAGGTTGGCGACGCCATATTTAGAAGAGGCTATCACGTCATCGCCCAGGTCTTCGGTCTGGTTGCGCGGGTCAAAGAACATGTTGCCGTCGCCGTAGACCTGCTGCTTGCCGTAGCGGTAGAACGGGGCCGCTTTAAGGGAATCGGTGATCCAGCCGGTTGTGATGCGCGCCTCCTCTTCAAAAGATGCGGCATCGAATACGGGAGTATAGCCCCAGCGGATGGCCCAATAGTCGTTGACTCCGAACATAGGCGGGGTGAGCTTCACGCCCCGCTCCATATCGCCGGGCTGCGCCACATAGTTGAAACGGGCGTAGTCCATGATGGAGGTGGTGGTGCCGTGCTCCCGGGTGAAGGCGGCATCGCGCAGCATCTCGGTGGGAATCACGTTCGATGCGCTCATATTGTGCATCAGGCCCAGCGTATGCCCCACTTCGTGGCGGATGACATACATCAGGGCATCGCCCAGCTTCTCGCGGGGGATGTCGGCGGTGCGCACGCCGCTGTCGGCTTGTGCGGTCTGGGCAAACATCCAGCTGGAAATCAGCTTTATGACGTCGTGGTAAACATATACCGATGCGTTTATTATCTCGCCGCTGCGGGGGTCGACCCAAGAGGGGCCCATCGCATTCTTGATGCCGATGGGAGCATAGCGGATGCAGCTGTAGCGGATATTGTCGGGGTCAAAGGCGGGGTCGTCTTCGGGGAACGGGAGCGCCTTGACGGCGTTTTTGAAGCCGATATTCTCGAACACCACGTTCCATGCCTCTACGGCCTGGGTGACATAAGGCTTCCACCACTCTGGAAAATCACTGTCGATATAGAAGGTAATGGGCTTCACGGGCTCCACCTTCTCGCCGCGGCGGTAGGCCAGCGTGTCGGAGGGTTCCAGCCGCCAGCGGTTCACGAAAAACTCCTCCCGGGAGCCTTCGCTGCCGCTGCCCATCTGGTTGCGTCCGGTAAAGAAGAAATTGATGCGGGGGTCGGCCTTGCGGGGGTGATAAATCTCCTCGGGCAGCAGCAGTATCGAGCGGGTCACAAGGGCGGTGAACGGGTGATCCTTGACCACCTGCTTACCAGTCTGCGCGTTGGCCAGCGAATACGAATAGGTCATGCAGCTGGTCACCGAGAGATTGTCTTCAAAAGACTTTACCCCCTCTATGTAAGAGAGATCCTTCTTGTAACTCTGGCTCCTGGTGTATGAAGAGCCATAGGTGGAGAGGTTCAACAGCGGCCGCATCTGCTCGTCGTCGTTCAAGAACCAGTCGGTGACATCTATCACCGAATATCCCTCCGGCGAAGTGGCGGCAATCTTGAACTTGCGCGTCACGGCGCCGATATTGCTCTTGGAAAGCGCCCGGGTGATGTTGGGCTCCGGCGAAGTGATGTCAAAATTGACGCTGCGCACCATGATGCAACTGTCGGCCATAGAGAAGGTAAACGGAATCAAATCGTCTTTGCTGCCCACCACGCCGTTGGCATTGTCGCTGGTGGCCTTTACGGTGGAACCCATTATGAAGGTGCGACCCAGCAGGCTGTCGGGAATCTCAAAATAGACCTTGCCGGAGGTCAAGTGCACGTTAAGCAGGCCTCGGCAAAGGCTGTCGCCCTTGGCAAACAGTTTCTCGTATTTGGGATTCTTCTTTACGGTGCTGTCCTGAACCTGCTCCGTGGCGGCCTTTTTCTTCTTGAAAGGCCAGATTGTGGCCCATGCGGGCGATGGTGCGCACAGGAACAAAATCAGTGCAGCTGAAATAAGGAATATGTTTGATCTCTTCATAAGTTTCTATCTGAATGTCGGGCAGAGGGCGGTGATTTCGCCGAATCCTCCGTAAGTACCATTGTTTTTGGAGGTGAAAAGGCCGGTGGATACATTGAAGGGGCGCAAGTAAATCTTGCCCTCGCCGGTCTTTTCGTTGTATGTAGTGATAATCAACTGGAGTCGGTTTGTCTCAAGTTGGAACGGGTAATCGTCCAAATTGTACTGGTGGGTACCGTACCATCCCTGCACATACTGCCGGATGCAGGTAATCTTCTCGTCCGGACTGTCGGGCGACCAGCTGACTTTGCGGGTGCTGACCCGTCCATCAGCCAAGATGGTTGAATAGATTGCATCAGTAGTGGCAAAATACATTATGTCGCAGTTGTCACAGAAAGCTACGGTTACTATGTTATCCATCGCTTCGTTCTCAACCTCATAAGCCTTGCACATCGGTGCAGCACCTTGCACATCCAATATGCAGACGTGATACGCCCCCTCGGGGCTCCTGAGCAGAAAACATAGCGACTGGTTGCGGGAACAGCCACCACCAACACAGACATTGTCCGCCAAAGAAAAGGCCAAATCTACGTTAACCTCAGAGAATGATGCTTGAGTTGCGTTCCATCCCGTAATAAAGAAAAACTTGCTCCTGGTTTCATCAAAGACAGCCAAATGTCCCCTAGACGGCATCATACCGTATGCGATATTGGTCGGCTTGAAAACGTCGCCTGGCTCCAGGCCAAGGTTCAGCAGCGAATATTGGCGGTCGATGATGCATAGCATACCGAAAGCTCTGCCACCGATGATGGCGCCGTTGGAGTAGCCGGCAAAATTGAAGATGGTAGAGGTACCGAATTCGGTGATGGTATTGGAATAAAACAGATTGGCATCGGCAGCATTCTGCACGAATGTCATAGGGTCGTAGGAATATATATGATTATCCGTCCCTATCAGAATGCGATTTTCGTTAAGGCTGGAGCCGTCGGTATCCACTATTTCGCAGATGGCATTGACCTTCTCTCTGAAGGCCTTGTTGTTAGCCAGAGCGTGGATTTCCCTTGTGTAACGAGGCTCGTCTGACTCATAACCGTAGGTCACATACTTATTGGCCAGCAGGTCGAATTCGCTTGTAGCGCCCCCATCGCGGGTATAGGCCACCAACAGCCCCTCTCCCAGCGAACTTCCAACATATACTTTGGAGTAAGCCACTTTCACCAGCCCGGTCTGCTTGTCGGTCACATCCAGACGGAGGACATATGCAGCATCGGAAGGTTTGTTGGAGACCTTATACTGAAGTGTCTTTTCAGTACCGATTTCTATCCTCTGCGCATATGAACCAGGCACCAGGTCTATGGTCCACAGATATTCAAAACTGTCGCCGCCACGTCCTTCCTGATGCACAACAGGTTCAATCACTATTTCTTCTCCGTAAAGAATACTCATTTCTGCAGGAACCCCTTCTATGGTAAGGTCGGGAATCTCGATTGTGGCCTCGGTGCTAAGGTCCTTGTAGCAAGATGTCAGCGACCCGGACAGGATTGCGGCCACCAGAAGGCTCAATAATAATCTGCGTTCCATAATCTAGATGACATTGAGGGTTTCAAATATGGTGGGAATTTCCTGAGGCTTCTCTCCTTCTCCGTAAGGAATGAGATAGCTTTTGTATACCTCATAGTCTTCACTATGCATAAAGGGGGGCTCAGTGCCAGCCTCATCGTGTTTACGGACATAGTTGCGGAACTCGCGTGTAGAAGTATACCACCATGTGGACATCTGAAATTTGAGGGATGGATCTTCTTTGGCCGGTCCCTGCTGCATCACATAGGTCTCTATCTCTTCGCCAAAATAGCCAACCAGTAGTTTGTGGAATTCTTTGCTGTATCCATGACAGAAAAAGGTGTACCAACCCCTCCAGACTGCTTCCTGGGGACGGGCATACTCTTCCGACCAAGTAACCGCAGCCGCAGATGTATTAGGCGGGCCCGCCCGGAAATATTCATTGGGGACGATACTCAGCGTCACTTCTTGCCGCTCTATCCCTTCAGGCAGGTGGTTGACCCGCAAGAGGATTTCACCTTTGACCTCCCCCGCCTTCAGGACAGAAGAGAGAATCTGGAAATCGCGGTCGAGGAGTGCAGACTCGCCGGCAGCCTCTACTTTGAACTCACGGTCATAGTCGGCACAATAACCAATCAGGTCCACGCTGATTGAAACGTCGCGATATTGCTCTGTCATCCCCTTGAAAGAGAAGCTGTAAGAGCGGGCGTGGAAAGCCACTGCGCTGTCTTCTGGAGCAAAAGTATGGATAGGCTCTTCCTGGCATGCAGTCATGAGCATGCCGCAAAGGCACGCTACCGACAATAATGTATATAATCGTATGTTTCGCATTGCATTATAAATCTTGAATCCTGCCTTCAGTAATTTCTGATTGAGGATATGGATAAATCAGATTATTCGTAGGGTATATTGCCACCTGAGTACCCTGGTTTGCCCGATCTACTATTTCCTTATCGTATTTGTCGGCAAACCGTCTCAGAGTGAACACATACTGACCTTCACCCATCTGTTCCCTGAGATACTCTTCAAGGATTGCCGTCAAAAAGTCCTTGCGCAGATTCTCGGCAGTTTCGCTCATATTAATCCAAGTGGTCACGCTGGCGGTAATCCCCCTATGGAAACGAACTTGGTCAAGATAGCCGGCAGCACCTACAAAGTCAAACGAGAGTACGGCTGCCTCGGCCATGATATAATACATCTCAGACAACCGGATAATTGGCAAGCGATCTTTATATGGGGATTCTGAAGAGGCATAGAACTTCAAAATCTGATAGCCGGAGGCGGTGTAGCGCAGCATACATGCCGGGCCTCGCACATCCTCGTAGAGGTCGTTGCGTCCGGAAAGCGGATCTGACGGGAAATGAGCCATGGCGGCTGTTTCAAGATAAACAAACTGACCGTTGATCACTATGGCGGGGAAGAAGTTGAGCATCTGAGTGGTAAGGCCCGTAAAGTCCAATGAAAAAAGATGCTCGCAAGATAATGTCAGATCCCTCATAGCCATATCCGATTCCTTTACCAGTCCCTCGGCGTCCAGTAACGAAACCAGCCCGGCAGCCTGGGCGGCACTGGCAACATCAGCCGCCTGCTGCGCAGCTTGTACATAATTGCCCAGAAACATATTAACCCTTGCGGACAAAGCTTCCACAGCATAATAGTTGAGATGTATCTGACGGTTGGTCCAATAGCCGTCCCCGTTGATTGTGGTTTCAAACGCCTCGTTTCTGACACCGCGGACAGGGTCATCCTTGAGGCACTCCAGTGCATCCGCAATATCCTTCAAGAGCAACTCCTTGGTTTGGGCATAAGTCAGCTGGCGAGTCGGATCTCCACCGTAAACGGTAACATAAGGAACCGTAAGCTTTGTCTCATTATCCCCGCCCCAGTCGATATAGCCGTACATCCTTATCAAATCAAAGTGGACAAGCGCCCGTGCTGCGAGCAACTCTCCTTTGATGAGGCTATACTCCAACTCGTCGGTGACGACATCTCGGCGGTTTTCCAGTTCTGCCAAAGCCTTGTTGATGTTTGCAATGGCATTATAATTAGACAACCAGATGGATTCAATTTGTTTATTGATGACTGCGGACTTAAAGGCGTGCTGCTGCAGGGCCTTATTTTCTGAATTGCTAGCAGGTGCGAACGGACCGCAAATCATATCGTTGAACGTTATCCTCGTTGTACCTGAAGACATACTATTTCCCATTGCCAGATACACCCCATTGAGAGCCTCGTGAAAACCACTGCGGGAAGAGAATAACTGTGAGTCGGTCACCTTGGAAGAAGATGTGGCCTCCAGCCACTTCTCACAGGAGGTGGCCACAGGAAGAGACAGCCCCAATGCAATCAAAATAACCAATGTCGTTTTTTTCATAGTCTGTCGGGATTAGAAGGTGGCTGTAAGTGAGAGTGATGCCGAACGGGCATACGGATATTGTGTGCCTCTCTCTATGTGAATTGAAGAGAAAGTATATAAATCGTCGATATAAAGAGTAGCCCTCAGGCGGTTCATTTTGAGTTTCTGAATCAGCTCAAGAGGAAACTCGTAATAGACAGAAGCGGAGGCTATTTCCATCACATTGTTTTTCTGAACAAATCGTGAGGTCGGCAGCGTCATTCCTGTATTCCACGATTGCTCATCTACCATATCAATGGAGATTGAGCGGAACGGCGCATTCTGACCTGGAGTATGCCAGCGGTCTTCAAAAACCCGTCTGTCCACATTCTTGGTTGGCAGAATATTCTCTACCTTGTTTACCAGAGTTATGTTATAAAGATAACCGCCTCCGTAAAAGGTCATCACCAGATTGAATCCGAAGTTGGCAACCTCTCCGTTGATGCCAAAATTGCCGTTGTAAAGCGGGTCCTTTGAGCCAAAATTCTTGAGGTCCAGGGCGTTCCACTCCGTAGTCATGTCCCCGTTCCGGTCCAGGAACACCTCCCTGCCGTTGGCGGAGTTGATTCCGAGCGACTGTACGGCCCATACAGAATTTATAGGCATACCGTTGTAATACATCACCACCGGCACCGGAGAGTTGTTTTCCTGAGCAATTGCAGCCTTTTGGCGGTTGTATTCGTCCAGTGCAGCCGATATTTCAAGGATGCGGTTGTCGTTTACCGCCACCTTGCCAAAAACGCCCAGGTAAGAAGCCCCTTTCTGGAAAAGCGTATAACTCAGACTGGCTTCGATACCTTTATTGCGGACCTTGCCCATATTGTCTACCATAGTCCTGAAACCGGTACTCGGGAGGATATTGCGGTCGAACACCAGATTACGAGTGTCGGCGATGTAGGCATCTATCACAGCATTTATACGTTTGGTGCGGAAGTCTATACCGACATTATAATCCATTTTCTCTTCCCACTGCAGCCAAGGGTTCTCCATATTGTCCAATGTAGCCCCGGCAAAGCCACCATAATATCTGGAATTGTTATATTTATACACCGGCATAGTGACGTTGGTAGAATAATTCTGGTTACCGGAAGAACCTATTGAAGCACGCAATTTGAATTGCCGCAACCACTCTTTGGTCCCTTCCATAAAACTCTCATTATGAAGGTTCCACGCCACGCCGAAACTCCAGAAGATACCCCAGTGTTTTTGCACACCAAACACGCTGGCTCCGCTGGCTTTGACGGTAGCATCTGCCATATAGCGATTCTTGTAGGAATAGCCGCCGGTGAGCAAGGCTCCCAGGCTGCGGTTGATGCCGTCGTCACCTTTAGGCCTTAACTCGTTATAGTAATCCTTGGCCTGGACGTAGTTGTTCATATAACTATTGGGGAAGCCCTTTGTAGTATTTGTGACCTCGTCGAACCGGGTCTCGGAAATGTTGTACTGAGCAGTGGCAAATATATCGTGGATGCCCCCTATGTTTCGGTTGTACTGGACGTTCACATCGCCGGAGTAATTGAGGTAATTGCCGGTGGTCAGCTGGTACATACCGCGGTTCACAAACCTCTCGGGGTCGTTCACAACGGAATATAGTGCATACATGGTATGCTCTGCCGGGTAGAATTCGTCGAACTGGGTCTTTTTTGCATCAACTCCTATCCTGCCCACTATCTTCATAAAATCCGCCAAGTGGTATTCCGCATAAAAGTTGTCGGTAAATTCCAGGTAGCCGGAGGTGAGCGAGGTTCCCACCTGTGCATTCCACATTGGATTATATGCGACGCCACCAATGTAAATATCTTGAATTGAGCCGCCAAAAAGGACTTTCTTTACATTGCCGCTCTCGTCATATGGATAGTAGTATGGATTGGCATTGGCATACTCATCGAAAGAGCCCCAGGGGGAATCAGACGCATTCATAGAGCTGATGCTGATGATGTTGCGAAAAATCCAGTTGTTGGCACGGTAGGAGACGTTCATATCAGAAGAGATGACGTCGCGCTTGGAGCCTTTCATCGCCCCCTGTACGTCATCGTAAGAGAAGTCGAGCAGGGCCTTTAGGTCCTTGCTTCCCAACTCGACAGAAAGGGTGTGCTTATGGCCGATACCGGTACGGAGCGGCTTGCTGAGCCAATAGGTACTCTCCCCCTCCAGGGCCCGCTTCATCCTCTCATAATAGAGGTTGGCCCCTATGGCCGCCCATTCACTGCTCAATCCGCCGCCTGTATACAAGAGACCCTCCCGTTGCTCCACAATCAGTTTTTCGTATGCATTGCAAAGGTTGTAACTTGTTAAATCAGGCATAGTGGCAGTGATGCTACCGGTGTATGTCACCAGCGTCTTATCCCCCGTGAGAGCCTTGGTCTCGATTACGATTACTCCGTTTGCACCCTTGGAACCGTAGATGGCCTTAGCGGAGGCATCCTTCAGGATGGTGATGCTCTGCACGCGGTTCATATCCATATCGGTAATCTTCTCAAGGCTGGTCTCAAAACCGTCCAGGATAAAGAGGGGCGTATTGGCCTCTGTCACAAAGTTACTCTTGAGTCCGGTGGTCTCCATTGCCAGGGTCGATGCTCCGCGAAGCTGCATAGAACGCATCACGTTGGGGTTGGAACCCGCCTCCAGGTTCTCCAAAATCAGCAGCGAAGGGTCGATGTTTTTGAGGCTCTCTATCACATTGACGTTACCTACCCGCTTAAGTTCTTCGCTGGTGATGGTCTGCACCGCTCCGGTAAAGGACTCCTTCTTGCGGGTAAAGATACCGGTCACGACCGCCTCGTCAATGGTCTGATGGTCTTCTTTGAGTACAACCCGATTGGCATCTGCGGCCTTAACATCCCGCACTACATAGCCGATGGCAGAAAATTCCAGCACCACATCCTTGGATTTCACGTTTATCTGGAACGAGCCGTCTTCTAAGGTTGCCGTACCGGCCTGGGTATTTCCGCGGGGATAGACGAACACGCCGGGTATCGGCACGCCCGCCTCGTCCACTACCTTACCGACGACTTTTGTTTGAATCTGTAAGCCTCCGGCCGTTTGCGCATGCAAACTGTAAGCGAAAAACACCGCAAGCATTACAAATAGCAAGTGTATCGATTTATGTTTCATATTTAGCCTAATATCTAACCAGCAAAGGTCGCATTTTTTTCATATATTATGGGTGTATTTACGAATTTTTTCAACGCAAAACGCGCAAAATTTTGCGCAAAAGGTGTACTTATGCCTGGCATTTTGTTTTTGTGGATAAGGAGGGTATCTTTGTAGATTGTATTCAAATCTGCAATGAAAAAGACTCTCTTATCCCTTTTTGCGGCACTGACGGTTGCGGCCGGGTGCGGCGACAGTTACGTCAATTCGTTCAAAACCTCCGGGCAGACCACCCTGGACCCCGCCGAGACAGCCATCGACTGGAGCGGCTACACCAACTGGTGGAACAGCATGTACGCGCGACAGGTGCGTAGCGGCAACCTTTCCAAGGTGAATATGCTCGATGCCACCAAGATGCTTGAACAGCGCCGCCGGGATATGGCAGAGGAACTGGGGCTCCCTACCCTGCAGATGCAGGAGGGGTTCCTGGACGGGTTGCTGCGCGAGCCCTTCACTGTGGCGGAGAACCCCGATGCGCGTGCGCTCAAAGCCGCTTTCAGGCAGTCAGGCAGCGTGTTGGCGTTCATAGACAAAGATTCCGAACTGGGTGAGGCGCTGGCTGCAAAGGCACCTGAGGAAGCGCCGGTTGCGCCAAGTTATCAGCTGCGCGGGGGGCGCGAAAGGCTGGATGCATTCGTGCTGCGCAAGGGTGCAAAGACGCTCTATGCAGCGGTCGGCAATCAGGCTGACCTGGCCCGCCTGCAGCAACTGATTGTCCAGGCGCAGGATGTGGTGAGCCAATACGACCTCAAACGCGGCTGGTTTGGCGTGCAGACCGACATCCGTACCGTGAGTTGCAGCCCCATGACCCCCATCGAAACCATGGCGGCGGGCATGAACGAGGGCAACAGCTGGTTCGTATTCAGCGGAGAATACGAGCGCTTTATCAAGAGCGAACTCGAACGCTGGATAAGCGAGTCGAACTCGGGCGTGCTGGCGGCTGTGGGCACCCATTCGCTCTACGACTGCAGCGACTGGGAAGGATTCCAGGAGCAACTGCTGCGCGACAACCAATACGAGTATGCCCGGGAGCGCGATGCACGCGGCGGCTATTTGTTCCGCCCGATCCAGGAGTGGGGCGACTATGCCGGCACCGGCCTGGACATATACAACGGTTACTTCGCTTCCGAAGGCAACAAGGAGATTGTGGATACCTGCGGCATCCCGTTTGTGCTGACCACCGGCAACATCTCCAACGGCGCCACCAACGCCATGGTGCTCTTTACCCCCAAGGGTGCGGCATTCGATCGCCCGGCCATGTGGGATGCCATCATGGATCGCCGCGAGGTGGCCATCGAGTCAAACTCCGAGAGCCTGACCGTAATGGGCGACTCCCGCTGGCGCGAGACCACCCAGCTGCTTATGGTAGAGCAGGCGTTCCTGGAGAACTACTTCGGTGACCAGGTGGACATCACCGCCCGCGTCGAAGGGACGACACTTAAGATATGCATGCAAAACCATGGCGACAAGACCGCTCAGGGCAAGTTCTCGATAACGCTTCCCGAAACCGTGATACCGGCAGGTGCAGTGCAGCGCAGGGTCAGCGTCCCGGGCCACGGCGTCCGCGAGATATCACTCGAGCTCGTCCCTTCGCCCGAAGCGATGGGCCGGCGCAGCGCCATAACCATCAGCTTCGACTGGGGAACATCGTCTAAGAAAGTCCTGGCGGAAATGGATATGCCCCAAGGGGTTGCGACACACAGGCTGCTCTATGGCAGCACCTCCGGCTGCAAATTCCCGGTATCGGTGTATAACTTCACCAACAGCAAGAACGTCGCAGTCAAGGTAGCCGTTTCGCCCATGGGTGCGCCGGAACAGGTGGCGTTCGAGGCAGAGCGGTCGTTGCAACTGGCCAAAGCCGCCTCCGACACCTTGCTGTTTGACTTGCAGCTGCCCGCCGGCAACTACACTGTGACCACCTCCGCCATGGGAGCGACTGCAGCGACCCAACTGGGCATTGGCGAGTGCGAAAATGCGGTGACCCTGCGCCGCGAGGATGTCAACGGCGACGGCATCGACGAGATTATCATGGAGAACAGCCGCGTGCGGGTGATGCTGCTGGCCATCGGCGCGCGTGTGATAGAATATTACATAAAAGACAAGGACGACAACGTCTTTTTCAAGAACTGGCCCAACCAGCCCTACGACCCGGAGCGGCCCTACCGCAAGCGCAACTTCTGGCCCTTCGGCGGCTTTGAGGATTTCCTGGGGCAGGCCAGCGTAGAGACTCACGAAGTATATGACACAGAGGTGGTTTGCGACGGCGGCGAGTATGCCGAGGTACGCATGAAGGCCGACTACTGGGGCAACACCATAGAGAAGACCTTCACCCTGTACGGAGACTCTCCCCTGCTGGGCATCCGCTTTGCCCTGAATATGATTAATCCGGAGTTCAACGTGCTGGGTCCCCAGCCGATCCTGGAGGTGGGCGCTGCACATGACGAGCAGGACCGCGTGATCGTGCCCGAGTCCGACGGCCTGCACGAATACATCATGGAGCGGGGCGATTACTGGGGCAAATTCCTCTTCCCCGTGCAGGGGTGGAATGCCGACTATGACACCGTCGAGGATGTTTATTTCCTCGGAGCGTTCCCCGTGGACCAGCCCTTCACGCTGCACATGTGGCACAACCATCCTCGCAACCGCGACACCCGCTTCTACTACTGCGAATTGCAGCCGTGGATGGAGATTTTCAGAGGCAACACGACCTATTTCTCATATTACATGTGGGCCGACGGCGGTCCGTGGGAAGAGGGACTGGCAGCGCTGCGCGAGCGTAACCTCATCACAGAGAAACAATAAAACCATACCGATATGAAACTTCACACCATTTTGACGGCGGCTGCGGCGGCACTGATGACAATCTCCTGCTGCAACAACGCTCCCGCCCCCGCAGAACAACCCGACACCGAGGCTATGAAAAACAAAGTTTACTCCATATCCATGAACAAGATATGCAAGGAATGGGACGGACAGTGGCAGGGCATGGCGGTGGCCAGCGACGGCAACTGCTACTTCGGCTCATCGACCCACGCCAAGAGTCACGGCGCAGGCTTCCACAAGTTTGACCCGCGCACTTACAAGCACACCATGCTGGTGGAGGATATGACCTACCTGTGCGGCGAGCAGGACCTCCCGTTCCAGCAGGGCAAGATCCACAGCCCGATTGTAGAGGCCGACGGATGGCTCTACTTCTGCACCCACCTCTCCAACTATTGGAAGGAGGGCATCGAGGCCTATCCCGGCGCACACGTGTTCGGCTATGAGATGGCTACGGGGACTTTCCGCGACTTCGGCATCGTCAAAGAGCGCTACTCCATTTATTCTGCCATCGCAGTGGATCCCGTGCTTAAAAAACTGTATGTGTTCAGCGTGCCTTTCGTGCCCGAACTCTACAAGGAGGACGGCTGCCACCTGATGAGCATCGACATCGCCACCGGCGAGAAGAAGGACTGCGGCAAGGTTGTAGACGGCCGTCTGGGCGCCTCTTTCTGGTTCTTTGTGGACAAGGACAGCAACGTATGGTTCACACTCTGGAAGCGCAACTATTCTTACGAGAACGACTTCGGCAACCTGTATTGCTACAATCCTGAAGCAGACAGCATTACGACATACGACAACGTGCTGCCCAAGGGCCAGCTGATAGACGGCACCCCCGTTTCGGAGGCCCGCAACGAGCAGCGCGCATGGACCTGGCTGAGTCCCTTCCCCGGCCGCGACAAGTGCTACTTCATCCAGGGCACCCTGGGCGGCGGCGACGAGCGCCTGTGGATCTTCGATCCCTCCAAGGATATCGTTTCTGGCGAGGCATTCGAGCCCGTGGCATACATCGGCTCCTCTTACTTCGAGACCGCAGTGGGCGGCGACCGTCTATACTTCTGCCAGTACGAAGACCTCGAGGATGCCCGCACCATCTTCAGCGAGGACGAGCGCGAGATTGACCCCGCCAGTCCGGAATATGTAGAGCGCAAGATACATCTGCGCAGCATTTCGCTGGCTGAGGGTGGTCTTAACCGTGAGATCAAGGACCACGGCCCGCTGGTGGACCAGGACGGCCATGCCGCACTGATGATCATGTCCATGGCGGCCGACAACGACGGACACGTGTTCGTCTACGGCAGCTGGAGACCGAATTCGTTCAAGGAGGCCACCCTGCAGTACCTGCTGTTCGAGTACCCCAACGGCGACCTCTACCGCCTGCTAAAACGCGGCGAGTTCTTCGCGGTCATTAACACTAACGAAGATTAGTATCTGCGCCGGGCAGAAGCCATCCGCTTGAAAGTTGCGTCACTATTCCGTTCGATAGCCTTTTCTCCGCTACAAAAATGCCTAAGCTCGGGGACTCGCTTCGCTCAGACATCCCTCGCTTTTAACGGCATTTTTGGGCGCTGCGAAATAGCACGCCTTGCGGCGCTTGCACCGGCTCTCTCACTCAAACCGTTCCGCACCCTTTCAAGCTCCGGCTATCTCTGCCCGGAAGCGAGTGCGCCTAATGGCGGCAGAACAGGTCCATTGGGTACAAAAACGGCCTTATTCGTACCCAATGGCGTCAATTTTCCGCCATTGGGAACACCTGAAGTAAAGGTTTAATATGTCGGAAGATGCATACATACGGTTTATAGTGGAGCACGCTGGGGATGACCCCGGGCGGCTGTTGCTGTCGGCGGGCAGGTGGCCGGAGATTGATGTGAGGCGGGCGGCGCGCAATATAGCTGCCCGGGCTAAGATCCGCACCAAAATTCCCGCGTGGTATACCCATCCCGAACTGGAGTATCCCGGAAGTCTGCCACTGGAGCAGGCCAGCAGTGAGGCCACGGCGCTATACAAGCAGGCGTTCGTCCCCGACGGAGCCCGCATTGCCGACCTCACCGGCGGCCTGGGTGTGGACTGCTGGTTTATGAGCCGCCGCGCCGCCAAGGCCCACTACTGCGAACGCAACGGTGAACTCTGCGCCGCCGCGCGGCACAATTTCGCTGCTCTCGAGGGAACTCCCGACACCTTTAAAGCATCCATCGGGGACACTCCGGAAATATCCTCCGGCAGTCCTCAAAAAGACAACTCCGGCGATGACTGTGGGGATGCTGACGCCGTCACCATAAAAACACTCGGCGGCGCATCCATCTCTGTCCACGAAGGCGACGGGATTGAGTGGCTGGCACAGCAGGCAGGACATTTTGACCTGATATATCTGGATCCGGCCCGCCGCGATGCCGCAGCCCGGCGGGTGTACGACATCACCGACTGCGAACCCAACTTATTGGAAATCAAGGATATACTCTTTCAAAAGTCCAGCCGCGTCCTGGCAAAGATATCCCCGATGGCCGACATCAGCCGCACGCTCACGCTGTTCCCGGAAGCCCGCGAACTCCACGTGCTGGCGGTCGCCGGCGAGGTGAAGGAACTGTTGCTATTGCTGGAGTCCCCCGGAGATAACGCCTCCGGCAAAAACACACAAAGCACAGAGCATAGCGCAACGGCAGTCGAGCCCCTGATTGTCGCCCATGACATTTTACACCCCTGCGCCAGTCACCGTGAAGGATCACAAAGCGTAGCTGCTATGCTTTCGACGGACCGACCGTCCGAAGGCACGCAGGCAAGTCGCGCCGCCACACCTGCGGCAGGTTCCACCGCCCCGCACCACTTCGGATTCCTCCCATCCGAAGAGCCTGTAGCCGAGGTCCGCTACGCCACAAGCATCGGCAAGTATCTGTTCCAACCCTCCAAGGCGGTGCTCAAGGCGGGCGCGTTCCGGCTGCTGGCAGAGCGATTCCACTTGGAAAAGCTGGCCCCGAGCACCCATCTCTACACCGCTGACACCCAGCCGGAAGGCTTCCCCGGCAAATGTTTCATGGTCGAATCTGTCCTCGACTGGAGCAAAGCCTCCCTTCGCTTTCTGAAGCAAACCCACGACCGCCTGGAGATGACCGCGCTCAACTTCCCGCTGTCCACCGATGCCCTGCGCCAAAAGCTCTCAATCCCCGGCGGCGGCACACATCACCTGTTTGCCACCACCCTATCGGACAGCAGCAAAAAGCTGATAATCTGCTCTTAGCAATTACTTCCTCCAGCGTTTGAGCATCGGAAAAAAGCCGCGCATCATCTGCTTGTACTCCTCCTTGGTCATGGGCTGCGGTATCATCTTGTTAACCTCGTCCACAAACTGTGCGCAATGGTCAATCATCTCGTCCATGGTGCATTCTTGCAGGAACTTGCCATCGGCATAGCAGTAGCGGCAGTAGTCAAAGTTGATGCTGCCGTCGGCGTTACGCCCGCAGTCTTCGTCTTTGGTGAGGGGCATTCCGCAGCTCTGGCAGAACTGCGGCAGCTGGCCGGGGACAAAGTGCTTCTCCTTGGGTGGGAAGGTCGCATCGTAGGCCTCGAAGGCCCCGGGATCCATGTCGGCCACAAAGTAACCGGCAGGCGGGCAGTAGGTCCCTTCACGGCTGCCCCAATAGCCCGGAATCAGTTCCTGTGCCAAGAAATAAGGCACTTCGCTCTCCACAGGCTCGCTGTGGTAATGAATCTTCAGCTTGCTGGCAAAGTCGAAACCGGCAAGCCGGTAAAAATCGATGTTGCCCTCCATGCAAAGCAGGCCGACACCCATTTCACGAGCCTTCTCCAGGGCGTATTGCAACAGCTTCAAGCCATAACCCTTGCGCTTAAAGTCGGGATGTATTGAGATGGGGCCGAAGGTCCACGAAGGGAAGCGGATGCCGTCTGCCAGAATGATTTCTGCCTTGGAGAACATCACATGGCCGATTATGCGGCCGTCCTCCTCCATCACAAAATCCAGTTCCGGGATAAACGCCGGGTTGCTGCGGTACTGGTTCAGTACGAAGTGCTCCTGGCACCCCGGACGATATACGTTCCAAAAAGATTCGCGTGTGAGTTCTTCTACAACCCGTCGGTCCCCAGGTTGTTCCAGTCTGATGTTCATATCGTTTTATCTAATCTCATTATTCTGACAGGGCGGTCGGCACCTACCGACAGGTTCGGGCAGAGGGTTTCGCGGCCGGTATCCACAAAGCCGCACTTTGCCATCACGCGTCCGGAGGCGGGATTATCCGGGAAATAATCGCCCCAAAGTGCAGAGAAGCCCTTGTCCCGGAAGCAATAGCCGACAACCGCCATCAAGGCCTCGGTGCAGATGCCTTTGCCCCAATACGGACGGGCCACCCAGTAGCCGACCTCCGCCTGATCGGCATCTATCTGCAGGTTGGAAGCCGCCGACGGCAGATAGCCGGCGCAGCCTATGGCCTCGCCGGTCTGTTTCAGCTCGATGGCCCACATCCCTTCGCCCGAAAACACCGTCCGGATAATCTCCAGGCTCTCCTGCTCGCTCCTGTGCGGCGGCCACCCGGCACGCGGTCCCACCTCGGGATCGCTCGCATACTTATACAGCGCCCCGGCGTCGCTCTCACGCCAGGGCCGCAGTATCAATCGTTCTGTCTGTAAAATCATTTAATCTACCAGCGCTTCTACCTTCTTGTAGTTCTGCTCTATGGAACCGTCGGCAACCACTTCGAAATATTTGCCCTGAGCTTTGTAGAAGTTGATGACGGGCTCTGTCTTCTCGTGGTAGTTCTTGATGCGGGTAGAGATAATCTCGTCGTCGGCATCGTCGGCGCGGTTCTCTACCAGGGCACGGCCCTTGATGCGGCGGCGAACCTCTTCGTCGGTAATGTAGATGGAGACTACCCGGTCCAGATTCTGGCCCATGTCGGCGAGAATCTTGTCCAGTGCCTCTGCCTGGGCCACTGTGCGGGGGAAGCCGTCCAGCAGGAAGCCGCGAACGCCGGGATTGGAAGCGAACTGGGTGCGGATCATGCCGCAAACCACCTCGTCGGGAACCAGGTTACCCTTCTCTATCAGGCTTTTGGCCTCGAGGCCGAGAGGAGTGCCCGAAGCGATCTCGTTGCGGAGCAAATCGCCGGTGGAGATGTGGAAATAACCCTTATTCTGTACCAACAGTTTTGCAAAAGTGCCCTTGCCTGCGCCGGGAGGGCCAAAGAGAACATAATATTTCATGGCTGTTATTCTATTTGGTCTTTGAGAATATATATGTCGCTGAGCTGGCGGCCCATCTGGTCGTAGTCCAGACCCCATCCGACTATGAACTTGTTGGCAATCTCGATGCCCACATAGTCGAGCTTGATGTCGCGCTTGTAGACGTCGGTCTTGAGCGAGAATGTGCACACGCGCACGTCGGCGGCACCTTTCTCCTTAAGTTGGCCCACCAGCTGAGCTATGGTGGCGCCGGTGTCCACGATGTCCTCCACTATGACCACAGTGCGGCCTGTGAGATCGATGTCGAGGCCTATCACCTCTTTAACTTCGCCCGTGGACTTGGTCCCCTCATAAGACTTGAGCCGAATCGAGGCCAGTTCGCATGAAAATTTGAGACGCGGCAACAGGTGTCCGCAGAAGATGATGGAGCCGTTGAGCACGCAGAGCATCACCGGCGTCACGCCGCTTCCGAAGAAGTCGTGGTTGAGCTCTGCAGCCACCTTATCGACTGCTGCGATGATCTTTTCGTTGGGGATGTAGGGCACGAAGTCCTTGCCGTTGATTCTGATGGATTCCATCGTTGCGACTTATTTATCTATTGTTATTGTGCGAATTTAAGACTATCTTTGTATTCTTACAAAAAAATATAAATGACCCCTATCGTTAGCATAATAATGGGCAGTGTTTCTGACATGCCCGTAGTAAAACCCGCCGCCGATTTTCTCGACGAGATGGAGATTCCTTTTGAGATTAATGCCCTGAGCGCACACCGCACTCCCGACCAGGTCGCAGAGTTTGCACTCAACGCGCACCAGCGCGGCGTGAAGGTGATTATCGCCGCCGCCGGCGGTGCCGCACACCTGCCGGGCGTGATTGCCGCCTCCACCCCCCTGCCGGTGATCGGCATCCCGGTGAAGTCTTCCAACTCCATCGATGGCTGGGACTCCATCCTTTCGATACTGCAGATGCCCAGCGGCATCCCCGTGGCCACCATGGCTATGGACGGAGCAAAGAACGCCGCCATTTTCGCGCTGCAGATCCTTGCCGCCGGCGATGAGGGCTATATGGCGAAGATGGTCGCTTTCAAGGAGTCGCTCAAGGCCAAGATCACCAAGGCCAACGAGGAGCTTGCAAAAATTGCATACAAATCCAAAACAAACTAATAAATCCCAACTAACATCATGTCCAACAAACTGTTTGCCGAATTCCCCCCGGTGACCACCGAGCAGTGGGAAGAGGTGATAATCAAAGACCTCAAGGGCGCCGACTACGACAAAAAGCTAGTCTGGAAGACCCAGGAGGGCTTTTCGGTTCGTCCGTACTATCGTGCGGAGAATCTTGCTGACATTAAATTCCTGGACAGCGCGCCGGGCCAGTTCCCGTTCGTGCGCGGAGTCAAGGAGGATAGTAACGAATGGCTTATCCGTCAGGATTACTGCCTGTGCGAGGGCCCTGCAAAGGCCAATGAACTCGCGCTGGACGGCCTGATGAAAGGCGTTAACTCAATCGGTTTCAAGGTAGACGGCAAGAAGGGCCTCACCGACGAAGAGATGGCCACCCTGCTCAAGGGCATCGCCATCGCAGCCGTGGAGATCAACTTCACCGGTTGCTGCGCAGGCAAGACCTTCCCCATGATTGCCAGCTTCCTGAAGGTTGCCGAGGCGCAGGGCGTCAAGAAAGAGGATGTCCGCGCATCGTTCGACTTCAGCCCGCTGCACGCCCTCACCGTAAAGGGCCACGTGTGCGAAGACAGCTTCGACAAACTGGCAGAGTGCGTCAAAGCCGTTGCCGGGTATCCCAACATTCGCGTCATCAACGTCCAGGCTTATGACTTCAACAATGCCGGCAGCAGCATCAGCCAGGAGCTGGGCTACGGCATGGCGGTGGCCAGCGAGTATATGGCAGCCCTCACCGAGCGCGGCCTCGCTGCAGAAGAGGTGGCAAAACGCATCAAATTCACATTTGCCATCAGCGGCAACTACTTCTTCGAGATTGCCAAATTCCGCGCCGCCCGCGTGCTTTGGGCCAACATTGCCAAGGCCTACGGCGTCGAGTGCCCTTGCGCACAGAAGATCCAGAGCCATGCAGTGACCAGCAGCTGGAACCAGACAGTATACGACGCATACGTGAATATGCTCCGCGACACCACCGAGGCCATGTCGGCAGCCATTGCCGGCGTACACTCCATCGAGGTGCTCCCGTTTGACCACCCGTACCACAAGCCGGGCGAGTTCTCCAACCGTATGGCGCGCAACGTACAGTCCATCCTCAAAGAGGAGGCTCACTTTGACAAGGTGGTTGACCCCGCAGGCGGCAGCTACTACATCGAGAACCTCACCGCCAGCATCATGAATTCCGCATGGAACATCTTCAAGGGAGTCGAGGAGCAAGGCGGTTACACCGCAGCGTTCAAGGCCGGCAGCGTACAGGCAGCCATCAAGGATGTCGCTGCAAAACGCGACCTCAACATCGCACGCCGCCGCGAGACTATCCTCGGCAGCAACCAGTACCCCAACTTCTTGGAGAAAGCGGGTGACGATATCACCGCCGACATCGTAAAGCGCGGTGCCAGGAAAGCCGGATGCGGCTGCACTCCCGAGGCTGAGCCGCTGGAGGCTTACCGCGGCAGCCAGGCGTTCGAGGCGCTCCGACTTGCCACCGACCGCAGCGGCAAGCAGCCTATGGCGTTCATGCTCACCTTCGGCAACCTTGCGATGTGCCGAGCCCGCGCCCAGTTCAGCTGCAACTTCTTTGCAGTGGCCGGCTTCAAGGTAGTGGACAACAACCGCTTCAGCACCATCGAAGAGGGTGTCAAGGCCGCTCTCGAGGCCAAGGCCGACATCGTGGTGGCTTGCTCTGCCGACGATGAATACGCAGAGGCCGTTCCGCAGATTGCAGAGGCTATCGGCGACAAGGCCGTAGTAGTTGTGGCCGGCGATCCCGAATGCCGTCCCGATCTCGAAGCCAAAGGCATTATGAACTACATCAACATCAGGTGCAACGTCCTTGAAACCCTCAAGGAATATCAGAAAATGATGGGTATCGAGGAACTCTAAATCACTATCACTATGAGACCGAATTTCAAAGATATAGAATTCACGGGTGCTAAGGCTGCCGAGTGCGGCTGCAAAAAGGGCCAGGAAGAACTCTGGCACACCCCCGAAAAGATAGACGTCAAAGGTCTGTATACCGCCAAGGATCTCGAAGATATGGAGCACCTGAACTATGCTGCAGGTATCGCCCCCAACCTTCGCGGACCTTACTCCACCATGTACGTGATGCGTCCCTGGACCATCCGTCAGTACGCAGGTTTCTCTACCGCAGAGGAATCCAACGCATTCTACCGCCGCAACCTGGCTTCGGGCCAGAAGGGTCTGTCGGTCGCATTCGACCTTGCAACCCACCGCGGATATGACGCTGACCACCCGCGCGTTGTGGGTGACGTCGGCAAAGCCGGTGTATCCATCTGCTCCGTAGAGGACATGAAGGTGCTCTTCGACCAGATTCCCCTGGGCAAGATGTCCGTCTCCATGACCATGAACGGCGCCGTGCTCCCCATCATGGCCTTCTACATCGTGGCCGGCCTGGAGCAGGGTGTCAAGCTCGAAGAGATGGCAGGTACCATCCAGAACGACATCCTCAAGGAGTTCATGGTGCGCAACACCTACATCTACCCGCCGGCATTCTCAATGCGTATCATCGGCGACATCTTCGCCTACACCTCCAAGTTCATGCCCAAGTTCAACTCGATATCCATCTCGGGTTACCACATGCAGGAGGCGGGCGCTACCAACGACATCGAGATCGCCTACACCCTGGCCGATGGTCTGGAGTACCTCCGCACAGGTATCAAGGCGGGCATTGAGGTGGATGCGTTCGCACCGCGCCTGTCGTTCTTCTGGGCCATCGGCATGAACCACTTCATGGAGATCGCCAAGATGCGTGCCGCACGTATGCTCTGGGCCAAGATCGTGAAGCAGTTCGACCCCAAGAACCCGAAGAGTCTCGCGCTGCGTACCCACAGCCAGACTTCCGGCTGGTCGCTCACCGCTCAGGACCCTTTCAACAACGTAGCACGTACCTGCATCGAGGCTATGGGCGCCGCCCTGGGCCATACCCAGAGTCTGCACACCAACGCACTGGACGAGGCCATCGCACTGCCTACCGACTTCAGTGCACGTATCGCACGTAACACCCAGATCTACATCCAGGAAGAGACCTCCGTCTGCAAGAGCGTAGACCCTTGGGCAGGTTCTTACTATGTAGAGTCGCTCACCAACGAGATTGCACACGCTGCCTGGAAGCACATCCAGGAGGTCGAGGAGCTCGGAGGTATGGCCAAGGCCATCGAGACCGGTATCCCCAAACTCCGCATCGAGGAGGCCGCTGCACGCAAGCAGGCCCGCATCGACTCCGGCATCGAGAAAATCATCGGCATCAACGAGTTCGTGCTTGACCACGAAGATCCCATCGAGATTCTGGACGTGGACAACACCAAGGTTCGCGAGAGCCAGGTAGCACGCCTCAAAGAGCTCCGCGCAAACCGCGACAATGCCGCTGTGGAGGCTGCCCTGGCAGCTATCACCAAGAGCGTCGAAACCGGCGAGGGCAACCTGCTGGAGCTTGCAGTCGAGGCTGCCAAGCTGCGCGCCACCCTAGGCGAGATCAGCGACGCATGCGAAAAAGTTGTAGGACGTTATAAAGCCGTAATCCGTATGAACACAGGTGTTTATTCTTCTGAAATCAAGCAGGACGCAGAATTTGAGAAGGCCAAGGAAATGGTGGCATCTTTCGCCAAGAAAGAGGGCCGTCAGCCCCGTATCATGGTTGCCAAACTCGGCCAGGACGGTCACGACCGCGGCGCCAAGGTGGTAGCCACCGGCTATGCCGACTGCGGCTTCGACGTCGACATGGGCCCTCTGTTCCAGACTCCCGAGGAGGCCGTGAAAGAGGCTGTCGAAAACGACGTTCACGTAATCGGCGTATCTTCGCTGGCAGCAGGTCACAAGACCCTCGTGCCGCAGGTTGTCGAGGAACTCAAGAAGTACGGCCGCGAGGACATCATCGTAATCGTGGGTGGTGTGATCCCGCCCCAGGACTACGACTTCCTCTACAAGAGCGGCGCCGCAGCCATCTTTGGCCCCGGTACCCGCATCGCCAAGTGCGTCATCGAGATCATGAAGCTCCTGGGCGAGAAAGAGTAATCCTTCACGTCACAAATTGCAGCAAACCCGGCCACCTCGGTCGGGTTTGTTGTTTATGGACTGTACCCGTGGCACCTTCGTGCCTGATTATCAGTCTTTTCCACACATTCGCTTGAGTAAAAATGCGCAAGCGAAAGTATGTAATCAACTGGTATTCAGCGGTGTTCCTGCCACGGGCTGCGCTTGACAGAAGCCCCTCTGTATCATGTCGAACGCAGTCGAGACATCTCACCACCTATGATACTGGGGCTCTGCCCCAAACCCCGCCGCTTCACCCTTGCTATTGCACTAACCTGCCCTGCCCGGGTTCCGCTATTGTCTGCAGGCAACCACTAACGGATTATGGCGGAAAATCCACTGTTCCCAATGGCGGAAAACTGACGCCATTGGGAGCAAAAATGGCCGGTTTTGCACCTAATGGACCCGTTCTGACGCCATTAGGCGCACCTGCTCACCCACCCCAACCGACCCTCTTGCGATTGCCGAAAACGTGTCTGGCATATGTTTGTTACAGAATAATTGTACCTTTGCATACATGCGGGTGCTGCGTATTCTCATAATCGTTCTGATGCTGCTGGCGATGCCGGCGGTGGGGTTTGCGCGGCCCGGAGCCGGGGCGTGGCCGGTAGCCGCAGGGCGGGAGCCGGCGGCGAGCCCCGCTGATGGGGATTCGCTGGCGACCTTGCGGGGCAGAATAGGGCGTGAAGCGCCCGGGGCCGGGAGGGGCAAGGATTACACTGTGGGAATCCCCGGGGCCGTTGTCCAGTTGTTTTATCAGAGCAACGGAAAGGTTGACTCCCTCTACACCACCACCGGCCGTGGCGGGGAGTTTACCATCCGCAAGATAGAGCCTCAACGCATCGGGCTGCGCATCAGCTCCATGGGCTATCAGACTGTGAGCGGCGTATATGACATAGACGCCGGGGATAATGTATTCTTCTTTACGCTCAAGGAACAAGTAGAGGCTCTTGCCGGCGCCACCATCACCGCAGAAATCCCCTTGATAAAGCAACTCCAGGACACCACCTTCTACAACACCAAGGTCATTAAAGCCGCCGACGAGGACAATCTCCGCCAGGTTCTGGAGATGCTGCCGGGTTTTGTCGTCACCGGCGATGCCATCACCGTGGACGGGCACCCTGTGAGGCGCACATATGTCAACGGCATTCTTGTGTTCGGAGACAAAGTTACGACTGCCATCGACGCACTCAAGGCTGGCGAGGTAACTCAGGTGAAGGTCTACGATGAGCTCTCCGACATAGACAAGCATCGGGGCGTAAAGAACGCAAAGAAAAACCGCGTGCTGGACATCATTACAAAAGACGCCATCGTGTCTATGACACTTGCCTCTGCCGGGGCAGCCGGCGGTGCAGACCAAACATCTCAGCCACGTTATGCCGCAGCCGGACTCCTGGGCTTCCATTCCGAGATGTTCCAGTCGCAGACCATCGTCAGCACAGACAATATCAACAATTTGTCCGGAAGCAGCGGCATTTCTTTGGACGCTAGTTCTTTTTTAGCACAGAAAGCCCCTTTGGATGCCTATTCGGAATCAATATTTGTAAATTTACGAAACACAAAATATTGGAAAGACCGCTATTATGGCAACTCGCTCTTGCTTGACTATACTCTCGACAAAGTTTATTCCAGGAGCGCGTCAACTGCTCTGACAGACTACTATGGAACGGCCGATGATCCCGCGATGAATATATTGGACACTTTGTCCAACCGATCCAATACTATTCATCATAAAGCACATATATTATTGTCTTTAAAAGACACTCCTCTCAAAACATTCGACATCAACATTAGCGGCAGTTTGGCGAATGATATGAAAGATGGTCTTAGAGGCAATCTGACTCAAACCAAAGGAATGCCTGAGAGCAGGATCCATCAGGAGTCTGGCAACATGGGGAGGGATTATTCATTGAAAGCAGCCATCATATGGACAAACAATGACGCCAAGAAATGGCGGCCGTTCGTTGAGATAGGCGGCGGCTTATCCCGCAACAACAACATTTCCTGGAGTGTGGATACATTGAGTTCATCTTTTCTGCAGCGCAAACTCTCCTCCGACGGATACGGGCTCGGCACGGACATCTGGGCAGCGGCGGGTGCAGAGGCCACTCTCGCCAACGACAAGAAGAAAACCGCCCACCTTTTTTTAGTATTCAAATCCGCTTATAATCATTCACTGCACCGCCAACTGGCTTATGACGAATTCGGCTTAGAGACGCCTGTGATGGATATGGCAAATTCTTACGACTTCACTCACAATCAGCTAAACAACACAGTGCAGGCTATGTTTAACCTATCGACGCAGTCCGGCACGACGGTTAATCTAAATACCTCCTTAAATGACGTCGTGCTTTTCGACAGAGAAAGACTTCCTGTCGATTTCAATAACACAAAGCATTTCCCCTCCGTGTCCTGCGACCTGCGTCTTACCGCACCCCGCTGGCTGATCACGGCTTCCTCCTCCGCCCAGACTCCGGCCATAGAGCAAATCCGCAACCGGGTTTCCGATGCCAATCCTCTCTCTCTTGTTGCCGGCAACCCCCATCTTAAGCAGGGGTACAATATTTCCATCAATGCAACTTACCGTTCGCCGACCAAACAAAAAGGCCCGGGACGCAATTCCAACTTCAGCGCATCGCTGGGCGGCGACATCACTCTAAGGCCGGTAGTGACCAAAATACAGTATTTCAGCCAGAGTACGCAACTGACAGACTACGACGGCTACACGGCCCAGGCAGGCAGCCTACTGAACACTTATGACAATGCCCGCCAGCCAAGGATCAACCTTTCGGCAAAGGCCACTTACGACAAGATGATTGCGCGATATGGGCTCAAGTATATCGTGACGCTAAGCGAGAATTACCTGCGCAGTCCGATTTATTACGGTGGAAGTATGAGTCCGCTGGACGAGAGCGCTACCAACTTTTCATTACAAATTAATTACAAGCCCTCATCCAAGCTCAGCATTGTTAATATCGCCTCTACCGCCTATCTAAACTCTTTCAGGAGCAGAGAACTGCTGTCGAGCAGGTTTCGCACAAGCGAGGTATTCAAGATTCGCTGGTACATTTCAGATAGGATACGACTGATATCCGACTATTCCTGCACCTGGTATGCCTATACAGCCGGCACTGGCCGCAACCATTTTTCGCAATTTCTCAACGCCG
>Ga0310690_10001007_pt1 | contig 53344 bp, 56 predicted proteins | sample AusTroGonzalo_MG_2_FD_207661 | JGI IMG/M metagenome (GOLD analysis project Ga0310690, IMG submission 207661) | Bovine rumen microbial communities from tropical cattle in Woodstock, Queensland, Australia - Gonzalo_04 (v2) (version 2) | ecosystem: Host-associated > Mammals > Digestive system >... | reverse complement strand
GAAGAACATGGGCAAGGCCATCGACACCTTGCTCGAGTTCAACCCGATCTCCGACATCCGCATCATGTCGGATCTTTGGGTCGACAACGAGATCGTGGAGGTGGGCGATGAAGCATAGCCTCATCCTCACCGGTCTCCTGATCGCAGTGCTCGAGACCGTGTACAACATCGGCTGCGCTGGTATAAGGATCGTGGACTACTGGCCCCAGCAGCGCGGGGAGATCTGGACCGTCGAGCTGGAGCTCGCGGACACGGAGAATACCGAGGAGATCTCCGAGCTTTGCCAGGACTGGGTGGACAGCTACAGCCTGCAATCCGCAGGCGTGATCTTCAACCGCAACTACTAAGGAGGTAGCAATGGACATGTCCATCATCGACAGGCGGACCATGGTGGTCCGCGCAGAACTGACCTCGGCCAAGCAGTGGACCAAGGAGTCCGTCTCCCTAATCACCAAGGCCGGCAAGACCACCGGGGCGCAGCGCAATGTCCTCTTGGACGAGGCCAGGGCCGCTGACCGAAAGGCCAGCGAGGCCATCGCCCGTCTCGAGAGCGCGATCGAGGACATCAACGAGGTCAGGCATTTCATCCGAGTGGCCATCGCTAGCTCGAGGGAGGTGGAGTAAAGATGAGCGACGTGGCCAAGGCCATGCTCGTCCTGTTCGGCATCATCGTGGCATGGGGCATGGCCGAGTGGCTGTGCTCCATGCCCTGGTAAACAAGGAGGTAAGGAATGAAGGTCAACAAGTTCGGCTCCGATGAGCACATCGAGAGCACGGCCAAGCTGATCGATGGCATCATGCACCTCGACCAAGTCAGCCGGGAGAACCTTGTCAAGCTGATGAAAGACGGCAAGGTCCCGATGGAGATCGCGGTTCCCACGCTGCACCGCACCGGCGGCGACGAGGTCCTGGAGGAGATGGGCTTCAAGCTGCCCGTCAAGCCGGAGCAGAGCGACGGCTTCCTGCTGGCTGCGCACGAGGTCGCGGGCACGGTGACCATCATCACGATGGACCCGTGCGAGAGCGACGAGTTCCCGTACAGGGTCTGCGTGTGGGTGGACAACGAGGCGTGGATGGACAGCGTCACCAGGCTGTACGCCATCGCCGAGGTCCCGCTCCGCTGCGTCACCGAGGCCGCCGGCCGGGACATCAGCTTCCCGATGATCCTCGCCCGCATGTTGTTCGACGAGTGGCCCGAAGGACCGGAGGGATACGTCAACGTCAAGCTGGAGCTCCAGCCCTGCGGCATCCTGGACTTCATGGAGAAGTAGCGTGTGCGAGAAGGGCCCCGTCGATCTCGGGGCCTACGACCAGGGTGACCCGGAGTGCGCTTCCTGCCAGTCGGCAGCCGAGTGCCTCCGGGTCCAGGAGGAGATCGATAAGGAGGGAAAGTGTTTAACACAATACCTGTGAGCTGCGTCGCAGACACGTTGCTCTCGGCATACCAATGCCGCTCGGAGATAGTGCCCTGCCTCATTGGTGCGCCCGGCATCGGGAAGACGCAGGGTATCGAGGAGCTGGCTGAGAGGTTGAACGTCAAGCTCGTCACGTTCATCCTCAGCAACACCATCCCGAGCGAGGTCTCCGGCATCCGCATGCCGGATAACGAGACCAAGAAGCTGGAGGTGTTCGACGACAGCAGGATGGCCAGCCTCAGGGATGGCGACATCCTGTTCTTCGACGAGCTGCTCGAGGCGCCGAGGGAGCTGTGGTCTGCATGCCTGACGCTGATCCAATCGAGGATCATGGCATCCGGCAGGCCGTTGCCAGATGTGTTCATCGTGGCAGCCAGCAATCCGCTGGCCAGTCCCATGGCGATACCCGCATCGGTGCGGGATAGGTTCCAGTTCCTCGAGGTCGAGTTCGATTCCGATAGCTGGGCAGCATGGTTCGAGGCCAAGTACGGCAAGCGCCCGGGCGGCGGTATCCTAAGCAACATCTCCGACACCTCTGCGGATTACAACATCTTCACGCCGAGGCGAGTCGAGAAGCTGTGCAAATGGTATTGCATGGCGGAGGATAAGGACGTCGTGTACAGAGCCATCCATGCCATGTTCGGCACCGGCATCGCCAAGGCCATCAAGGAGCTGTGCGAGGTCGGCAAGCCGTTCAAGGATGCGCTGTCCGAGGCGCTCGAGGACATGGGCATAGTAGCCGAGATCGGAGATATCGGCATGTCGAGCATTCTCGCCAAGCTCCAGGCGATGGATAACTGGCCCGAGATCGAGGCCAAGCTGGCGGGCATGGAGTACAGCGACGAGGTCAAGTACATAATGTAGGAAGGAGGTAACAGTGAAGCTGTTCAAGATTCCGGGTGTGAACCTCCCGGAGATCTACCTGGCCGAGGACAAGGAGCAGGCCAGGCTGGCTAGGAAGCACGGGCTTCCGTGGATCAAGCTCCCACGTGGATGGACTGTGGAGATGCTGGCCAAGGCGTTTCTCTACAACTGGCTGTGCCGTGAGTTCCCGGCCATCGATTGGAACGATGTGCTCGGTATCGACGATCCGAAGCACAAAGCGGAGATCGCCACGAGGATCACGGTCCACGTCCCGTATACCCGTGACGTTGGAGACGGCATCGGCAAAGGCATCGACGGCAGCATGGACGTGACCGAGGGAGGCTACCGTGAGACCGTTAACGGTGGTTCCATGCAGGACGTGGACTTCGGCAAGGTCGACCTCATGCAGTACGTCGGCACCGAATGGGAGCACGACGTCAACATGGTCGGTCTTCAGAGCATCGGCATCATGCCGACGTTCATGGCCGACATCGCCACGGCCATCAGGAAGAACCTCATGTCGGTGGCATGGATGGACGGCTGGAACAAGAAGCTCGGTGCCCCGCTTGGCAAGCCGGGGTATGCGTCGCAGGCACCGAACCTCATGGTGTTGGACGTGTCCGGCAGCATCCCTGGTGGCGTGGCCCTCACGATGGTCAAGCTCATCGACACGCTGAGGGAGCAGGCCGATGCCGACCTCATCATTACGGGCAAGCGCTCGTGGTGGTATCCCATCGGCTCAGAGCTGCCGTCGCCTGATGAGCTGGCCGGCATGATCGGCGGCGCCAACGAGGTCATCGAGTTCCAGAAGATACTCGAGGACAACGTGTACGGCAAGCACTGGGGCAACCTCGTGGTCTTCGGTGACAACGATGCCCCGAGCGACGAGAGGTTTCGGAGCAGTCACGATCCCAACGAAAGAGATGCCGCCGGTAAGACAAGGGACATCATGTCATCAGGCACCGTCTTCGATAACGTGCTCGCGTTTCATACCGGCTGCGGCGACAAGCTGCCCGGGTACGGCAAGTTCGCCAGGCTCGCATCTCCGAACGTGCCGATCCAATATTCCCATGACTGGGTCAGGGATATGAACCCCAGCTATAGAAGGTTCGGTTCGAGATGGGTACGACGATGATCGAGGTACCCGACGGCTCGCTGTACTTCTGGTGTTACACGCAGGGCCTGAAGCACATCCCGTTCAGCGAGATGTACACGGCGATCAGATCGGCTGGCAAGGACCTGCGTCCGAAGGACATCCAGAACTATTGGAACGGCTGGTACCGCAGCGACCTGTACGGCGGCGAGGACTCCGTGTGGGTCGTCAGGTCCAGGACGTACGAGAAGCCGGGGCTCCTGCCGCTGCTCGAGTATCGCATGATGCCGATCCAGTACATGGGCAACATGGTCGAGGAGCGCTGGGTCCCGTGCAACAAGGACAACAAGCCCATGGTCAAGTGGGGCCAGGGCTGCATGTCGCTGGTCGACGCCAGCAGCTGGCCCAACCAGGTCTACCTGGCCGAGAACAACCGTGGCTGCTCGAGGATCATCATCGATTGCGACGGTGACCACGGCGACAAGCTGGACCTTGAGACCATCCTGTTCCTCGCCAGGTATATCCCGAAGACGCATGTCCTGTATAAGGACAAGATGGTCACGGATTATCCGGGCTACGAGGCTAGCGGTATATCGGACCCAGCGTCCTTCCACCTGAGCTTCATGGTGGACAGGATCATACCGACGATGCACTTCCCGAAGGCCGGGATCGACATCATCGGCAACAAGGAGAACACCCTGCGCTACCTCAAGACCAAGTCGTGGAACGGCAGGCAGCCGGTCCATCTGGACGAGGAGACGTGGGATGAAATACGGGGTTACATAAAGCTCCGTGAAAGGAGGTAGCAATGCCCAAGGGCATGAGCTTCCTTGACATGCTGAACGCGGCTGCGGCTGCGGACACCATGACCAAGGATGAGTTCGGCCGCATCATGCACGACGACGATGCGACCGAGGAGGAGAAGCAGGAGGCCCTCCGCATGATGGAGGATGCCGGCGGCTACGAGAACCTGGCGGATTAGGAGGCGGCTATGGGAAGGAAGACCGAGGCCATCCGCAAGGTGCAGGCCATCCTGAAGGAGACCGGAATCGACGGATGCATCACCGGCAGCTCCATGCTTGACGCCGACTTCGACCTGTGGGACGAGCAGCCCGACGTCGATGTGTTCGTGTACGACCAAGCTGGCCTGGTGAACCTGGCCGACATGCTCGAGTACAGGTATGGGCTGATGCCCGCCACTCCGGGCGAGGAGTGGAAGCTCAACCGCATCCGCACCCGTGGCATGCAGCGCAACGCAGCGCTCTCGACCGTGAAGCTGAAGGTCCCGGTGGACGATGTCGTGGTCAACGTCACGTGGAAGAAGGGCAAGAACACCATGGCATCCGTGCTGTCCTCGTTCGACATGAGCATCATCATGATCGGCTGGGATATCAAGCACGGGTTCGGCCAGGACCTGAGGACCGGGAAGTCGGCCGGCATCTTCGACGACGTCAACCATCTGTGGTCCGACGACCCGACGGTCGCCGTGCCCAACCCGCTGCGCGACCAGGACGTCGACATGTATGGCACCGAGATGTGGGTCCGCCAGTTCGACCGTGTGATAAAATATTGGAAGCGCGGGTACGACACCAGGAAGATGGCCGAGTTCTACATCCGGCTCATCACGCAGGTGATCGAGAATGGGAAGCTCTTCCAAAGCGAGAAGGCGGATGCAGCCTTCACCATGTTCGTGACGACCTACGAGCCGTTGCGCGACAAGATGGTCGCATGGCTCGAGGACAAGAAGGAGGTGTAGCATGGCTGATACCATGTGCAAGATCGAGGATGGGTGGGTCACCATCCTGCTCGAGGACGACAACCGGGTTCCGCATTGGGTCATCGTGTCGCACGTCGACGACGCACAGACCGATAACATGGACCTCGTCAAGGAGTGGGGCACCTGGCTCGCAGGCGAGATGGAGCAGCCGTTCGGAACGGCCGGACAGCGCAACACCGCAGCCGTCAACGTGAGCATCCTGCTCCGCGCGCTCGGCATCAAGACCCCGTCCAAGTGGGTCAACGATGTGGATAACGATTTCTGCAACGAGTTCGACTCGCCGCTCATCAGAGCGGTCGACGACGGCCCGCTCCTCGAGGCGTTCGATAGGGTCGACCTCTACCTTGACCGTTGGGATGACGGCAAGGGAGGGATCATCAAGTACATGTTGGACTAGCCATTAGAGACAGGAGGAAAATAAAATGGCGAATCCCTTCATCATCGGCAACAGCAGCAACGTCTGGAACTACAGCGACGACACCAAGGAGAACTACAGCGAGCAGCTGTCGGGCACCGTGGTGGAGATCGCGTACGTCCAGGCCCGGAACTTCCAGACCAAGGAGCCGGAGTTCTGGCCGGACGGGAACCCGAAGTGCAACTTCCGGTTCACCATCGCCGACCTGGCGGGCAACGAGTTCGCCTGGTTCGTGAGCAGCAACAAGAAGAGCGCGGGCCTCATGGCGGTCATGGACGCGCTCGACCCGGCGCGCAGCGACAACTCGCCCGTGGACATCAGCAAGGCGCTGGGCAAACTCGTGACCATCTCGACCAAGCCGGGCAGCTACAACGCCAAGCGACCGAGGCCCTGGTGGTTCCGGATCGCCGGCGAGGGCGACCAGTCCAAGGTGCGCGGAGTCGTCGACGAGGTCCACGCCGCCAAGAAGGAGCAGGTCGATTACGATGCGCAGGCCGCGTACGCTGCCGCAGCTTCCGCCATGCTCCGGGAGAAGCAGGAGGAGCGCATGCAGCAGCAGGCTCCGGCTCCCGCTCCGAGCCCGTACAGCGAGGAGGAGATCCCGTTCTAGGATCGGGACGATAGGTTCAACCATATATCCGGGGGCCGGTGGCCCGGTCCCCGGGGAAGGAGAAACGATCATGAAGCTCATCTTCAAGAACAACTGTCACTACGAGAAGGGCTATGTCATCGAGTTCATCGAGGTCGTCGGCCTCCCGTTGGCCGTGAGCCTCCAGCTCAACAGGCTCGAGGGCATGCTCCAGCGCGCGCGCTACCTGAACGCTCAGCCGAAGTACCAGCCGGTGCCGAGCCTCGAGGGCTTCAAGAAGGAGTCCGAGCGTCCGGAGTACCCGATCGACGTCAAGGTCGACACGCCCGTGCTCGACGACAAGATCGAGGAGAGCCTGGCCATCTGCCACGAGATCAAGCTGATGCACGAGGGCGCCGGGTTCGCCGAGCTGGCCAAGACGTTCAACGACCTGTTCGAGTTCGTCAACGATGACAGCTTCATCGAGCATAAGGTGCCCGTGCGCCTGGACCTGCCGACCGTCGGCAACCCGCTCAAGCTCGACGAGGAGACGCTCATCGGCTACCTCCGCGAGATCTACGATGTCGACGCCATCGACGTGGAGAAGGGCGATTGCGATGGCGACCTCTAGGATGGACTGGTACCATGAGGTCGACGAGGGCTGGCTGATCGCCCGCAAGGGCGTGCTCACGGCCACGGAGATCTCGAAGCTGGTCTCTCCGTACAAGCGGTTCCCGAAGAAGCGCGTGGAGGCGGGGGAGGTTAACCCCGCCTTCGCCGCCCTTTGGGGCGAGAAGACCAGCGACTGGCCGGTCGACGTGACGAGCTACGGCGCAGCAGCCAGGGGCCATGTCATGGAGCCGTATGCCGTGGACGAATACTCCAGGATCACCGGGCTCGACATGTTCCACTGGGACGACTGCCTGCTCTGCAACGGCGCGATCGGCTTCAGCCCGGACGGGCTCGACGTGCATCCGACGTGCACTGATGTGAACTTGACTGTGGGAACCGATGGCCTGTACGCCGAGGATGGCCTCGCATGCGAGCTGCCGACCAGGATGCTGGAGGTCAAGTCGTTCGAGCCGGCCTCGCACATGAAGGCGATCGTGACGCCGAAGTACGAGCGCGACCAGCTCATGCAGCTGGCGGTGGCGTTCCATGTCCTGCCTTCCCTGGATGAGGCGACGCTCATGTTCTTCTGCCCTCCTGCCAGGATACCGATCTTCCTCGAGACCTACACCAGGGACAGCCTGTCCGCCATGATAGACCTCGTGGACGAGATCGTCGTGGAGTACAACCGGACCAACGTGGCGATGATGAAGATGGCTACGTGCATGCCGTCGACCAAGGCGAACGAGATGGAGATCTGGCGCGAGCACATGGACACCAGGCTCGCATAGGGAGGAGGTATTGGATGGCAGACAACAAGCTCGACAAGGTGAACGATGTCAAGTCGCTCGATGCCGAGAGCGCTATCGAGCTGAACGCATATGTGGTGGACACGACGCATGCGATCAACGAGGCATGCAATGAAATCGATGTCCTCACCCGCAGCATGAGGAACCTCGGCGAGGCCAAGAGCAGGTACGACCTGAAGGTCAAGAAGTTGAGGAACCAGTACGCCGACATCGCACCGAAATTGTAGGCATCTACCAGGGGGCATCGGGGAGACCCGGTGCCCCCGGCTTAGGAGGTAACATGGATGCGATAACCGCATACCAGGCGAGGAACAGGGTAGCGCCCTGGATCGGCATCGGGGCCAAGGGCCAGTGGGACGATTACCATGAGGCCCTGCATGCCGGCGGGCTGGACTTCACGGTCTACCCGAGGGACGTGTATTGGAACAAGCCGGACGGGTTCACGCTGGACGAGATGGCGGCATCGTCTGATCCGAACGCCTTCACCGGGTACCCGTCGTACATGGAGAACGTGGACCTGGTGGCCAACGTTCGAGGCGATACGAACAACCTGCTGGGCGTGGTTACCCCGAGGTACAGGATCGTCCAGAACGAGAGGGCGTTCAAGATCATGGAGCAGGTCATCGCCGCCGGCGGGATCATCACCAATGCCGGCATGACCGAGCAGGGCCTGTGCTTCATGGTCGCCCGCATGTCCAAGCTGGGCATCGATGGCGACATGTACGAGATGAACGTGATGGCGACGAACAGCTTCAACGGTGCGTTCCCGCTGGCGCTCATCATCACGCCGGTGAGGATCATCTGCCAGAACATGTACCGTGGGCTCATGGGCCAGGCCGACAACGTGGTGCGCATGCGCCATGAGACGAATGTCTGCGACAGGCTCGACATGCAGTACGATATCATGGGCAGGCTCAACAGCTACGGCGTGGACTTCAACGCCAAGGTGCTCAGGCTCGCCGATGCGACCATGGTGGCGGGCGATTACCAGAGGCTGCTCGAGATGCTGTTCCCGTATCCGAAGCCCGGAGGGGCGAGGGAGCAGACGTCGATCGCCAGGATCGAGTCCATGCGCGAGGAGTTCACGCGCGACTACTACAACGTGGCAGACAACATGCATTACGTCGGCACCGCGTTCGGGTTCGTCAACGCCTACATGGATTGGCTGAGCCATGCCGGGAACACCAAGCGCACCGCCGGGAGCTGGCAGGACAAGCGCCTGAGCAAGCTCGTGTCCGGCGACCTGATCAAGCACAACGTCATCAGCGAGTGCATGAAGCTCGCATGAGGAGGTAAAGATGAAGAAGTTCCATGTCAAGGTCAAGTACGTCGAGGAGGTCCTCGGGACCTCTCCCAACAACAAGGAGCTGCACTCCGAGTACATCGCCTCGAAGGCACCGGACGCCGCAAGCCGCGAGGAGGAGATCGCGGCCCTCGGCGCCGACGTGGTCGAGGAGAAGGGCATGACCGTCTTCCCGAGGGACGACGACGGCAACCCGTTCCTCTGGGATTACCAGTGGAAGGGGTTCTTCAAGGATGCCTGCGGCATGCTCCGCAAGGCCGATGGCTCCAAGAGCGCCGGACTCCGCGCATACAAGAAGGAGATCGACGGCCTGCTGTTCGTCGAGCCCAGGAAGATCGTGCTCGACCTGCCCGAGGGCGGCGAGATGGGCGAGCGCCAGCGTCCGCTCCGTGCGCAAACCCCGCAGGGCGAGAGGGTAGCGCTTGCCCACAGCGAGACCGTCCCAGCAGGCACCACGCAGGAGTTCGACATCGTGATCCTGAAGGACGCGCTGCTGCCCATCGTGGCCGAGTGGCTCCAGTACGGTGTGCTGCGCGGCATCGGACAGTGGCGCAATTCCGGCTGCGGCCGTTTCGAGTTCGCGATCACCGACGAGAACGGGAACAAGCTGTTCGGCAACCTCAGCTAGGGCGAAGCCCGGCATCGCATGGGAGTTGCTTTGCACCGCTGTGGAGTGGCAAAGCGTAGCAGCGAACGGCAGAACGGGGCAGCGGAATGGCAAAGCGAGGCAGGGCGGCGAAGAGGATATGCGACGCAAAGTACCGCGATGGCGGAGATCGCAAGGCTAGGGCAAAGCGTGGTACAGCTATGGCGGAGCGCTGAGCAGATTCGCACTGCAATGGAGGGGCCTAGCACAGCTGCGGAAAAGCTGCACATCGCAATGGAGTTGCAGAGCGTCGCCGAGGAATGGCTAGGTAAAGCCTTGCGGCGGAATGGCTTAGATATGCTGAGGAAAGGCGAGGCGATTCTGAGCGGCGGCATGGCTCGGATTTGCCAGGGAGTGGCTTGGTAATGCGTGGCGGTGGCAATCATTGCATTGAATGGCCATGGCTTGGCTCGGTGCTGCATCGCAAAGCAGATGAGAAGCACGGCTTTGATGCGCGAAGCATGAGCACTGCCATGCAAGGCAATGGACAAGTACTGCTACGCGAAGCAGGGGAGGGGCGTGGAGTTGCACTGCAGTGGCGGGGCCATGAATGGCTATGGCAAAGCTAAGCAGCGATTAGCAAAGGCATTGCATCGCAGAGACTTGCAATGGCATCGATCAGAATAGCCAAGCACCGCAATGGATCAGCTGAGCGTTGCTCTGACTAGTATGGTGTAGCTGCGTATTACATTTAGAGACAAGGAGGTAGATCATGGATGATGCTGTCATCTTGAAAGCGTTCAAATGCGTGAAGAGGTTCATCACGCAGAACGGCAACACGATTATCGAAGACATCGCGAACGAGCATGGAGACGACTACATCGTGTATTACGACAACGATGAGGACGAGATGGTGATCGCCAAGATCCGTATCACCGATGGCGAGTTTCCGGAGGAGGCGTTCAGCAGGAAGAAGTTCGAGGCTATTGCCGCGGAGTATCTCTCCAACCTTGACAAGGCGATCGACGCTAAGATCCGCGGAGACGTCATAGACGTGCGCATCATCAACGAAGACCGTGGTTTCCTAAGGCATCATAAGCGCTTCGTCTAAAGATTGAATCATCCATGAAAAGATCCCCGCTGCCTTTTGGTGGCGGGGTTCTTTTTTTTAACATGGTCTTTTTTTTATCATTGGCCTATGGTATCATTATCATCATGGTATGGTCATCATATAGTGAAAGGAGACCTTATGGCATATCGCAATAAGGACGATACCATCAGGGAGGCGAAGCGGCTAGGAATCGATGTCGAGGGCATGGATTGGCCCACGATGCAGAAGGAGGTCGGCAACGCCCTGAAGGCCGAGGAGATGAAGAAGATCCTCGGGAAGGATCGCAAGGAGATGGACGAGAACATGAAGGCGCTGCTCCCGTACCTCGGGTATACGGTGGAGATCGCGCCTGAGCTCAGCCCCGATCCCAACAGGCTCATCAGGTATCTCCAGGACATCGGCGACGACATCATGATCGAGGAGAAGACGTTCTCCGCAGGCAACGTCAATGATTCCGAGTACCGTGCGAGCAGGGATTACACGACCGGCACTTTCCGCATCCTCGGCAAGAGCGGGCAGCGCACCATCGCAGAGTGCTCCATCCCGAAGGAGAACGCCGGTGCGAGGTACAGGTTCACGACCGACTGGTTCCCTGTGCTCAGGTACATGGGGCGTCAGGGATACCCGATGAGGGCGTATGCCGGCCATCCGGGATTCAAGGACCTGCTGATGCAGTGCGGCTACTGGAGCGAATACAAGGACAAGCTCAGGGACGAGCCCAACGTGTTCTACCTGACCGGGCGGCTCTGCGTAGACATCGACGTTGCGCATAGCATCATGCGCGACATCATGCGCAAGGAGAGGATCAAGAAGGAGAGAGGGGAGACGTTCTGATGGCGGCTTTGACTGACGAGCAGAGGAGGGTCCTGAACAGGCTCTTCGAGATGAACAGCTTCAGCACGACCTGGAACACGATCGACCAGGTGTACAGGCAGCACGGGATGGGCGATAGGATGGACGACCAGGAGCGCATCGCCGAGTACACGTACATCAACCAGCAGCTCCGCAAGTACATAAGCTCGGCGGAGGGCACCGTGCTCTCGCATGGAGCCGACCTCGACGGCATGAAGGCCGAGGTGGAGAACCTGATCTCCACGGCTCCCGAGTACGCCGACACGCGCAAGCAGCTGATGTACAACTTCGTTCGCGACATCTGGCTCCTTGACCTGTACACCGGGATCATGTGGGCGGCCAACGGAGGCGACGATGACGGGACGGAGGTCGAGTGATGGATGGGCAGAGCAGCAGCGCGCCTGAGCCGCAGGATATCGCTCAGGCTTTCCAGATGCTTAGAACGGGAAACCAGGAGCCAGCTGAAGCTGATGAGCCGGGAGGCGAGCCTGTCGTCCAGGATGCAGGAGCAGGGCCTGACGGAGGAGCAGAGCCGGAACCTGAGGCTGGAGCAGTCGAGGCTGGAGTCGCTGATGTCGGAGTCGGTGCTGGCGGGGATGACGGAACGGGAGCTGGAGGATCTGCAGTTGACCCTGCGTCGGTTGATTACAGCTCTTCGAGGGACGGCCTGATCCGCAACATCCAGCAGCAGGCGGTCCGTGAGATAGCGGACGAGTTCAAGAAGCACGGTGTGAAGACCATGAGCATGTCGGACATCTACCGGCGTGACGAGGACGGCACCGTGCACTTCGACAACCCGGACAACCCGAGGGCCGAGTTCCAGTCGAGGGCGGAGGCCCAGGCTTGGATCGACTCCATGAACAAGGAGATCGCGAAGACATTCAACGACGAGGTCCGCAAGAAGACGCAGGAGCTGTACAACCAGGCCCAGCCGGCCATCATGCTCCTCGAGTTCGCACCTACCTACGACGCCATGGACGATGACATCAAGGCAGTGTTCAACGACCTGGTTGAGCCGTACTCGGTGTACAACGCCAACGGCGACATCGTGGGGTTCTCGTGCAACCTGAACAAGATGGCCGTGCAGGCGCAGAACATCGCGAGCAGGTTCGGAAGGCAGCAGGGAACGCAGCAGGATAATGCCTCTGTGAGCGTCTCCAAGGACCAGGGACCGGCACTTGACATCAAGACCGGAAGTGGACAGCAGGGCGCGGATGAAACCGAGCCCAAGACCGTGGAGGAAGCGATGGCTCTCCTCCAGAAACAGAGGAGGCAGAATGGCTAGGAAGAGCGCGGCCAAGGTGAAGGTGGCCGACCAGCAGTTCAAGGGCGAGCTGTCGCCGATCGAGGAGGTGTTCGAGGATGCGAAGGCCATGTTCGTCCTGACGGTCGAGACCCAGGTGACCACGGCCAAGCGGGTCGACAACCTCATGAACATCAGGGACTTCTGCGACAAGTTCTGGAAGGGCGACGACGGGCACGACGACCTCGCGTACTACAAGAGGATGCAGGAGCTGTCCGTCGCCACGTACGAGAAGGTCAAGGAAGCTGCCGAGACCTTCGAGCTGGAGGAGTTCCTGAAGGACGAGATCAAGGATTACTTCGCCGACATCATCCCGCCGGTTGGTTCCATCTCCACGCTCCAGGAGCTGTGCGAGGCGGCGCTCGTGTTCATGAGCGTCCAGCCCTACGGCGGCAAGCTGATCCAGCTGCACAGGCTGATCCAGGACGAGAAGGCGAAGAGGGAGCAGTAGCATGGAGAAGTTGATCCAGGTACCGAGGTACTACCGGCCCTATCCTCACCAGGCTGCCGCCTGGAAGCGGAGGGCGACCGGCAAGTACAACTACTATGTGAAGCTATGGGGCAGGCAGCTGGGCAAGGATACCGACGACATCCAGAACTGCCTCAACGCCGCATGGCTGAACCCCGGGACGCAGTCGGCGTACATCGGCCTGGACAACGTCTGGATCACGAACAACATCTTCAAGAAGTACATCGACGGCCGGACGCACTGGGAGGACTATCCGCCCAACCTCATCGAGGTCAAGGACACGCAGAAGGAGGTCTACATGGCCAACCAGCCCGAGGGCATGGCCCCGGCCAGGATCAAGTTCATAGGCTTCCTGAACGACCAGGCGATCATCGGCTCGTCGTACGACAGGTTCTACATCTCCGAGGCGAGCCTGTACCCGCGCAACGCATTCCAGTACATAGAGCCGATTTGGGATCGCAAGCTACAGATGGGGCTGCCGCTGAGCGTCAACTTCAACGGCACCCCGCGCGGGATGAAGAACGTGTTCTACGAGCTGCTCCGGATCTACACCGGATGCGACGATCCGGACGATTTCCCCGGCGAGCACGGCAACTGCTACGTAGATAAAGTGACCATCGCCGATGCTATGATCCCCGACGGCGAGGGCGGTTACAAGCACATGTACACCGAGGACGAGATAGAGGCGCTCAGGGCAAGGTACATCCGGGCCTACGGGAACGACGCGCTGTTCAGGCAGGAGCATTTCTGCGACTTCACCGTCGTGAACGCGGGCCTGGTGTACCGGGCCATAGAGCAGCTGGTGAACGAGAAGCGGTACTGCCCGCTGAACATCGACAGCTCCAAGCCCGTGTACGTGGCGTTCGACATCGCCTCCAAAGGCAAGGAGTCCGACAGCACCGCAGCCATCATCTTCCAGTATTACAACGGGAGGATGCTCATCTACGACATCTTCGAGGCCAGGGGCATCTCGCTCGTGGAGGCCGTGGCCGAGATATCCAAGAGGGATTACTTCCACCTCATCAGATGGGGCATATTGCCATGGGACTCCGAGAGGTCGGCATCGAGCAAGACGCCGATCGAGGAGGCGCAGGCCATGTTCCCCAAGATCAACTGGCATGCGCTCGAGAAGGAGCGAGTGGACAGGGGAATCCAGCTGGTGAGGGAGCAGCTCCCCAACATGGTCATCAACTCGAACAGATGCGAGTGGCTGCTCGAGTGCTTCAACAACTACGAGTACCGGAGGCTCGAGAAGGCCGACGACTGGAGCGCGAAGCCCATGCACGGCAAGTGGTCGCATATGATGGACGCACTCAGGTATGCGGCCATGGGCATAAGCGAGATGGCCTACTTCAAGCTGAACGACGAGGGCGGGGAGGACCTGGACTGGAACCAGAGCTACGCCGGTTTCTACGACGCTTCCGAGAGGCCGAAGTGGGACAAGCCCTATCCCGAGCATTGGGTCAAGAGGGAGAGGAGGTCATCCGGTGGCGTCATATATTACGGGTGACGATTGGACGTTCGATCTGAGCGGCGCGCCTGAGAAGCCGGAGCCCGCCGTCGATCCATACGCCATGCCATGGGTCACGGACTACAGGGCATGGGAGCAGTACCAGAACCCCGTCGTGTACGAGGTCGACTGTCTCATCAGGGGATGGGTCGAGGCATGCTCCAGGAACGCCGAATGGGCGAGGAGCTATAAGAAGCGCAGGTATACCATGGGCATGGTGATGGAGCAGGCTTTCGGGAGGAAGTGGGACCACAAGGAGGACTCGAAGAGGGTCCATGTGATCAAGAAGGTCCTGTCCTATTATTCCAGCAGGATACAGAAGGAAGCGTACATCGGCGGCAAGCATGTCAGGAAGACCGTCTACACCGTGGCCCCGAGCAGGCTGAAGAAGCCGCCGTACTCCCTGAGGCTGAGGCTGGAATGGCTGGCCGAGAAAGGCGAGGTCCCGACGCCGAGGAACATGAGGCTCCCGGAGGATGATCTGGAGATCGGCCATGCGAGGAACCCGAGAACCGATGCCAACATGGAGCGCAGGCGGGAGCAGGCCAGGGAGAAGTACAACAAGAGGTACAACCGGAAGGAGAGGAAATGAGGAAGATCATCGCAGCGGCGGCGATAGCCGCCGTGCTCCTGATGCTCGCCGGGTGCTCGCAGCCCGAGCCGCAGCAGCCCGAGGAGCTGGAGGTGACCGAGGTGAAGATGGTGCCGGTGATCGTGGAGTACGAGCCGGAGCCGGAGCCCGAGGTCTCCTACGAGGAGGAATACTACTACGAGGAGGAGGTCTACTACTACGAACCCGAGGTCTACTACGAGCCGGAACCCGTGGACGATGGCTCAGTGCCGAACCTCAAGCGTGATGGCAGGGTGTACGCCGATGGCTCCGAGTGGACCTGGTACAGCCAGAATGTTCTTCCCGGCAACGGGCTCACCGACCTGAACAGCAACGGTAGGGCCGTGAGCGATGAGGGCTATGTCGTTGATGGAGACGGGTACATAGCCATAGCCAGCCCGGACGAGAGCTTACCGATCGGAACCGAGATCGATACGCCCTGGGGGCCGGGGCGGATCTACGACTACAACGACGGCAGCAGCTACGATGTATATACCGATTGGTAGTAGGGAGGCACATGATGGCGAATAACAGGCTTTATCTCTGCGAAGTAGATGACGATGGAAAGATCGTCGATCTCGCCAAGATAGCGAAGAACAGCGGCGAAGGATGGTACTTCTTCGGCAGCATCGAAAGAATCAACGAGCTGTTCGGCAACGCCTTCGTGCATGGGCATGGGATCTCCCTGGTTGATGAGTACAACGACGAGCCGATGGGTATCGTCTACAACGGATGGTGAGGAGGCAGACTGATGGATCTTCGAGAATACCACGCTGAGCGCATAGAGTACATCATCGGTTGGGACGAGAACCTTGTTATCGACACGTTTTCAAAAAACAGCTTGTGCGAGCGGGTCATTCGCTGCCGTGATTGCAAGTTCTGTCATAAAAACTACTGCGAGAAACGGGTAAGCCCGACAGTCAGCCCGTCTGAAATTTACTGGATACCAGTTGAGCCTGACGGTTTCTGCAAATGGGGAGAGAGGAAAGAGGAGGATAAAGATGAGTAATACCAGGCCGTGCCCTTTCTGCAAGGGCGAGAGACATCAGGTCAAGACCGTATGGCAGACATACAAGTTCGTGGCCTGCTTGAACTGCAAGGCCGGAGGCCCGGTCAGGAAGACCGAGGAGGAGGCCATCGAGGCATGGAATGAAAGGGACGACCAGCTCGAGATGGATCTAGGATTGTCATGAGCGCGCAGATCACCGACATAATCCCGATAGTCGACGATGACCCTACGATGGACGGCTACCTGACCAACGTGTGCATCACGCGCACTATGGGACAGGTAGTCCACAACAGGGAGTACGCTACCGACGTCAAAGCGTATACGGTGAACTCGCTGATATACAACGCCGTGTTCGAGGCCGACGTCGACCTGATCAAGACGATAATCCGAAGGGTCGACGGCCTCGTGCCGGACGAGGACGAGAGGGGCGGCTATGCCAACATACTAGGCGATGCGCTGGAGGACGTGCTGGCATACGACCAGAAGGAGATGATGGTTCTCACTCCAGATGATCCGGTCATCATAGCGATAGCGAAGGTGCTGGTGTACAAGGCTACGATGCTGGCTGGGACCAACCAGATGCTCCGCAAGGAGAGGAACACCGCAGCACAGATAATCCTCGAGCGCACAGGAGGCAGGAAGGTCGGCCCCACGAGGCTCCTCGTCGAGACGGTTTACGTGGAGCCCGATTGGATGAAGGATGATGCAGATGGGCAGGATGAGCAGGAACAAGGGGAAGAAGGGCGAGCGTGAGGTCGCCAGCTTGTTGAGGGAGCATGGTTATGAAGACGCAAGGAGAGGTATGCAGTTTAAAGGATCTCCCGATAGTCCCGACGTTACCGGGCTGCCTGGATTCCATATCGAAGTCAAGCGAACCGAGCAATGCAGGCTATATGACTATCTTGCTCAGGCAAGCGATGAATCGGGGATCGACGAGATACCCGTCGTATTCCACCGACAGAACAACCGGGAATGGGTTGCTATATTGTCCGCCGACGACTTCCTGGAAGTGGTGAAGCTTTATGCAGATAACCGTAGGTGACTACATCATCAGGCCGTATCAGAACGGGCTGTGCTGGACGATCGACAAGTGGGAGGATACCGAGAAGAAAGATGGGAGCGTGGCGAGGGAGCTGAAGAACATCGGCAAGTTCCCGTCATCCCTCGAAAGCGCGATCAACCTGGTGTCCGAGATGCTCCTCATGGACTCCAGCATCGAGGTGGTCCATAGGTTCAACGAGGCGGCAGATGAGGTTAGGGCCTTTAAGGAACGTATCGCCAAGGAGATAACCGTAGCAACCATGACGTCCAGAAAACGGAAGTGAAGGCAGGGCCCTCTCGCTGGAGGTGTGGCGAGGGGGCCCAGAGGAATGGAGGCCGGCGGCTGTCACGGGTATGGGAAGGAGAGCGCCGCCGTATCCAGATTGTATCACGTGACGATCGCATCTATCAAGTCATCGTATCCGCGGATTAGGTTGTTATAGTTGTCGAGGTAATGGTGGTCGTCGGTGCGCCCGCCGTGCCTGTTGGCGTAGGAGGCGTGGTCGTCGAAGCCGTACATCGTGGCGATCCTGTTGGATTCGACGTAGACCTTGGCGTTGATCGACACGAGCCTGAACCTGGCCTTGCCCTTGATCCTGATCCTGTAGCTCTGGACGATCATACCGACCATGATGTGCTCGGTGTACTCCCTGTACAGCACGTTGCTCGACGTGCCATCGGGCGGGTGGTTCGCCCTATCCAGCGTCTTCTCGATCTTGAACGCCCTGCCGTAATAGTCCTCGCCCTCCACGGTCACCTGTGCCGTGCCGATGAAGTAGTCGAACCTGAGCTCCAGCTGGTGCAGGTGGTGGAACCCCTGGATCGGCATCCTAGCCGCGATCTCGCCGGTCTCGACAAGCACGTCGAAACTCGGGGCCACCCTGTTCTGGTCGCGTCCGGCAGTCGGGTACAACCAGATCGCCTGCTCGGTGATGACGCCGAGGCCCTCGGGCTTCTCGTCTGAGTCGAGGGAGAACAGGTGGATGATCTTGTCGGTATCCTGGGACACGTCCTGCGGGATTCCGTACTCGTTGATATCCGGCTCCACGTTCGAGATCGTCTCGTCATGGGTGAACGTGTACCATGCCTTCTTCTCGATGTCGTACACGAGAATGACCTGGTCCAGCTTGTTCCCGCTCGGCTGATGCAGGCACAGGTAGATGACCGAGTCGATGCAGACCATCCGGCAATCCTTGAGCCTGCTGCCGAGGAGGTCGGTGAACACCGGCTGGATGACGTTGGAGACGTTCTGGTTCTTCATCTGGTTGTTGTACTCCATCGCCATGGTGGTAAGCATGAGGCCGTAGCGGGACACGGAGTACAGGCCGTCGTCGTACACGCCATACCCCCATCTGGAATTGCAGCCCACGACGTTGCTGACCTCCTCGTACATATAGCCCTTGGAGCCGTTCTCGTTGGTGATCATGAGGTTGGTCTCCACGAGATTGAATCTCTTGACCATCCCGGTGTTCGGGTTGCCGCACATGATCGTCACGATGTTGGCGCCCTGCGAGGTCTTCCACTTCGCGGTACCCTTGATGTCAAGCCCGCTGCCGGGCTCGATATCGATCCATCCTCCGCCGTATCCCCGTGCGATAGACAGCTCCGCACCGGGGGCTCCGCCGATGTATAGACGGTACGGCTTGTCCGGGTTGCCCCAGAAGTACAGCTTGCTGTCATGGATGTTGAAGTAGGCGGCGGGGACTCCTTTGGTCGAGTTCTCCTGCGGGAGGTCATGGTCCCTGAGATCCCAGTCGTCGATATCGTCGAGGGAGCCGAGGTACCTGACGCGCCATGCTTTCCCGGCATTATGCTGCCCTGCTTCCGGCGGCGCGATCTCCGCATGTCCCGAGAACGCCTTGTTCTGCTCGTTGTTGATCGAGATGTACACGTCGACGCCGGTGATCGAATCGACCATCTCGTCCGTCCAATCAGGATAATCTGCCGTGCCGGGGTCTGGCAAGGTGCCTGAGAACACCATGTAGCCCAGCGACGAGTAGTTCACCGCCATGCCAGTCGTCCATGCCGTCGTATGGTCCGGGCAGGCTAGCGTCATGCCGACGTCGTTCGTGTAGATGTACGTGGCATCGATGCGCTCGGTAGACTCGGGAGTCTGCGTCGGGGACACGATGATGCTCGAGTCGCTCGAGCTGATGTCGAGGCCGACGGACGGGTCCTTGATGAACGTCGGGGACTTGAGCATGTTGGGCACCGTGGCGCTGCCGTTCTTGTAGCTTATCGAGACGCCCTTCTCGTATCTCGTGATGCCGGTATCGTACTCGACCTTGGTGCTCCACTTCTCCTTGAAATCGCCGATGAACATCTCGCCCTCGTACTTCTTCGAGGTCTGCTGGGTGTCATCGACGCCATGCCTGGCGAGGGCGATGAACTTCTCCTCGTAGATGCCGATCTCGGTGATTTCGTAGTTGGCGGGGTCGACGCCCTTCTCTGCATCATCGAGCCTGATGAACGTCCAGTTGGATATCATGTTGCCCCACGTCGGGATGGTCGCGTACACGATGTACTCGATGAAGACGCCATCTGGATCGACCGTGTGGATCGTGTCGAACGTCGGCTCATCACCGTATGGGTACCTGACCACGGCGAAGATCCAGCGGTCATGGACATGGACGACGCCGGTGAACTTGGAGTTCTCGGGGGCCGCTGCCACCTGCATGGAGTCCGGCCTGGTCTGGATCGTCATGGAGTCGTCGGTGACCAGGTTGTTCTGGACCATGAGGTAGTTCGGCTTGAGATCCGACTGCCTGTGGTCCCTGAGCCCGGTCTCCAGGGGCGACCACTTCGGGGAGGCGTCCTTGATGTTGATGCCCTGCCAGCCGGTGAACACCTGCATCCTCGGCTCGGCTGCCTGCAGGGCCTCCTTGGTTGCGGTCTTGGTGCTGTTCTTCTTGGCCATGCGGCACCCCTTAGACTATCTCGATGTAACCGGGGATGTCCCACTCCAGGTAATCGGCGTCGGTGGCCGATGCGTCGTTCTGCCTCATGGCCGACAGCAGCCTGACGGCCTGATCCTGTAGGGACTGGATGCGCCCGGAGGCGGGAGGACTCCCCTCGGCATGCCTGGCCGCCGTGGCGAGGATCACGTAGTTCGGATCGGGAACCTCGACCAGCGCCCTCTCCTCGATCTTCGCGCACGGGTTGATCCATTTGCCGTCATTATCGCGTTCATAGGAGATCGCCTGATCCGGGTTCTTGCCCTTGCAGTACGGGGTGCAGATGTGGAACTCCTCGATCCTGCGCTGCACGTCGATAACGGCGATCCGCTTGGACTCGAAGGGATTGAGCCTGCGGTTGAAGGTGATCGTGTTCCCGATGCACACGGCCCTGAGCTTGGGATCGTTGACGTGGATCGCGCCGTTGCTGGTGAACAGGTACTCCTTGCGCCACTGGTTGTCTCCGGCCGAGGCGATGGGAACCTGGATGTAATCCATGACATTGTAATGGCCGTCATCGTACCACTCGTGATTGTGGTGGTGGCAATGGCAGCCTGGATACGCCTTGTACAGCTTGATGGAATCATGGTGCAGCGTGCTCGGCTTGTAGACCCATGGCGGAAGCTCGAATTCGGGGATCTGCCCCTTGTGGTGGAAGCACGGCCCGAGGACCAGCTTGTCCCTGAGCCACGTCCAATCCTCGGTGCCCTGGAGCTCCTGGAGGACGAGGTTGGCCTCGGTGAGGACCTCCTTGTACTTGTCATCCGTGGGCCAGAAGTCCAGGAGCACCTTCTCCTGGGCGTAATAGACCTGCTGCACGAAGTCGTATGGGGTTATTCCGAAGCTCATTTCACAACCTCGATCCCGCGTAGTCGTTGGTCATGGTCTTCCAGTAGTTCTCGTTCGCAGACGAGCTGTAGTTGACTTTGTTCTTATTGGGCTTGACTGCGTTCGCCTGCGCTGCATCGGGCCTGCTGAGCCTGAAGTTGACGAGGTAGTTGATCGGGTCCCACTTGTTGTCCTTGTAGTAGTTCATGCCGGACTGGAGCCATGGCGGCAGGTTGACCGTTCCACCCGCGATGGCGTTCTCGGCCGTGTTCTCAACGGAGCCAGCGGCCTTGATCGCCTTGACCCTGTCACCGGCCTCGCCGCCTGTCTTGCTGGTGATCTTGTCGGCGACGCCGGCCGTGGTGTGGGCAGCCTCGGCAGCTCCGAGCTTGATGGCCTCGTACCACTTCTCGCCCTCGTCGTTGTTCTCCTCGGTGCCGGTATACTTGCCGGTAGCAAGATCGGGATGGATGTTCGCGAGCTGGAGGATGTAGTCGATTGCGCCCTGACGCAACTTGTCTTGGGTGTCCATGGCGAACTCGTTGCGTCCGTTGACGATCTTGCTCAGCGTTTGCAGGTACTCGTTGTCGATCGCCGCGATGTTCTGGTCGTACGTATCGATGACCTGTCTCGCATCGACGTCCTGCTGGTAGGCAGTGTTCTGGTTCAGGTCGAGGAGCGAGCTGCCGTAGGCGGCGTTGCCCATCCTGGTCCTGAGCTGGTGCCTGACCCTCTGGAGCTGCGTCTGGAACGGGTGCCACTCGGAACCGGCCTTCCATGCGGCATTGCGCCACTGGGCTTCCTTGTTGTTGTTGGCGTCCTTGGCGGCATCCCTATAGATGTCGTCGGCGTTCTTTGCCTTGTCAAGCAGGTTGTCCTGGTTGAACTGGGTGATGGGGCCGAGCAGCTTCGCCATGGTCACCTGGTTCTCGGTGGGACCGGCGTTGCCGTTGCCTGATCCATAGCCGTAACCGCCATAGCCATAAGGGTAGCTCCCATACGGATCTTCGCCGTTGCGGTACGGGTTATACGGGTTATCGAGGGCGGAGCTATCGACGGTCTTGTTGTTCTGCGGGGTGTTGTATTGACTAGACGGCCCACTGTTACCGCTCCACGGCGAGCTCGAGCTGCCTATGTTGCTCTCGATGAACGAACGGGTCCTGCCCTTCAATGCATCTACAACATTTGCAGCTACGCTGTTGTTCTTGTCTGCCATCTTCGGCCTACCTAACCCTGTTCAGCTTCGGGTTCTTCCGCTTGGCCTCCGGGGAGGCGTTCCTGCTCGCGTTCGCCACGATGGCGGCAGCGGCCTTCTTACCGTACTTGCCGCCTTTCATGACGTTCTTTACTGCCTGCTCGAATGACATGGCTATGCTCCCGCCACTTCATGTACAGCGGAATAGATAACCGCTATATCACCTGTCGTTAGCGTTACGCTAGATGAAGCGGGGTTGTACACGCCGATGAAAAGCGTGGTGCCCTGCCCACCCATAGGGTCTGAGATATCGCAAAAAAGGAGACCCTTCTCTTTAAGTCCCCCTATCCCGGCTATTGAAACAACCTTATTATAAGAGCTAACCGTAGCGTCAAGATCGATCTCTATATAGCCGAAGCTGTTTGCGGCTATTGTTTGATTACCAGTGAAGCTAGATATGAAACGAGTTATGGAATCGAAGGTCACAGAAGGTATCATCAGCGGGGCGGGGTAGTCCAGGATAATCGTGCTCCCGCTACCGGCAGGCCCGCGTTCTCCCTGGGGACCGGTAGCCCCGGTATTGCCGGTATCGCCCTTGTCGCCCTTCGGGCCCTTGATGGAGTCGAGATCGCTATCGGCGACCTGCAACGGCGTGAGCACATCGACCTGGATGCCCTCGTCGATCGTGGTCCTGTAATCGACGTAGATGCGCTTGTTGACCCTATCGACATAGAAGGTGTCGGTGGGCCTATCGTCCTGCGTCTGCATCGCACCCTCGGGCTCGTGTTCCATGAGATCGAGGCCATTGATGTTCACGAAGAACAGGGACGCATCGTTGTAGAAGATGCTGCTCGGGATCGCGTAGTAGTTCTGCCCGGGCACCTTGTTGGCGAAGAAGCTGTTCTTCGACATGATCGAGGTCGCGACGTTCGCCCTGAGCTCGGCCTTCTCATCATCGGTGAGGTCGCTGTACCTGAAGGTGTCGCCCTTCGGGCCGGCAGGACCCCGCTCGCCCTGGATACCCTGGATGCCCTGGATGCCCTGCTCGCCCTGAGGTCCCTTGGGTCCGACGCCGATCGGGGAGACGATGGAGCGGTAGGTGTCGACGTCCTTGTCCCAGTAGGGCCTGTGGATGAACTCGTCATCTATCTCGTGGACGTGATTCTCCATGTACTTATCCATTGTCCTGCTCCTGTTCCTGTTCGCTGTTGAAGTTGGGACCGGGGAGCACGGTCAGGAACGCATGGCAAACAGCGTCCACCTGTCCCTCTCCCGGATTGTCGATGAACACCGTGAACCTGAGATCCTTCGGCTTGTCGGAGAACGTTGGGAACCTGGCATCCATCTTCAGGTAGATGATGAACGGGTTGTCCTCGTCGATGTAGGCGACGATGTTCTGTATCCCGGAAGCCTGCTCGGGCTCCTCGAACATCACCTGGACGCTCTGGTAACCCTCGTCGATGAGGTCGATCTCCTCGCCCGTGAGCGTGTACCTGCCGAAATTCACCGGGTACGACCCATGGTGATGATGATGGTGCATGACCCGGAAAGTGTCGGTGCCGACCTGGCAGATGTGGTCGGGGTGCGTGGGACTCGGCCATCCGATGTAGTCGTGGAACCGCTTGTCATGCAGCTGGAGGTAGTAGCAGCCCAGCGCGATCCTGATGGTGGCACCGTTGCGCACCGAGAACCTCTGCAACATGTTCTCCGGCTTAGGCGGTATGTGGTTATATCTGTAGCCCATGTCAAGCTCCTAATCTGTCGCCACGATTATAACATGGCTATCAGGCGTATTCCGATGCCCTATGCAGGCCGATGTCGTAGTTGGATAGATCGCCTTCGAGCAACGCCAGGATGTCATCCACCGGGACATCGTTGTAGATCAACGTGTCATAATCGATCTGGCTCGGGTCTATGATCCTGGCGAACGGGTCGTACCACCGCTCCCTCGCTCCCTCGGTGTCGTAATCCTCGGGGTTCGCGGGCCTCGTGTACCTCAGCTCGTCGTCATCGCCATAGATCCCGAGCAGCTGGTTCATCTCCGCTGCTGAGAACGGGGTGTCGCCTGTGATCCCCCTGAGGTTGTCGTCGCCGAGATACTTGTAGACGGACAGCATGTTGGTGACACCGTCCGCACCGGGTATGTTGAGCGGTATCCTGCCGAGGGCGTCGGCGTTGGCATCGATCATTTCTTGCGTGTAGCCAAGCGCAGCCATCTGCTCCGGCGTTATGTTGGTGACGTCGAGGTAGAACGGGCGCATCTGGGCATTGGACAGGTAATCGTTCGTGCTCGCCATGCCCAGTGCCGACGTGCCCTCGAGGGCGAGGTATCTCAGCGGATCTATGGAGGCCATGTCGATGGGGTCGGCTCCGATCCAATCCTGGTAGGCTTGGTACGAATAGCCGTCATCACCCCAGATATCCGCGTCCCTCAGCCACTTGTAATGCTCGCCGATCGGGCTCGCATCGGACATCGCGTATTCCCAGAACTGGTCGTAGTAGGGGTTGTTCGTGTCGAACTGGAGCCTGCCCCAATCATCGCCGTATTCTCCGCCGGGACCGTACAGCAGCATGAACATGGCCTGCTCGACATCGTCCATCGTCCGCGCCTGGCGGCCGCCGACCGTGAGGTTGAGCTCTCCGGTCTTCGGGTTCCACATCCCCTCGGGCGTATCCTGCCAGCTGTTGAGGAGGTAGTTCCAATGCTGGAACTTGCCGGTGTTCGGATCGATTTGGAACAGGCCCTCGGTCCTCTTGTTGCCGGCCATGTCGGTCATCCACTGGCCGCCGAACTGGTTCATGTAACGCTCGTTGGTCTTGGCGAGGTTGTCGGGATCTGCGGCTGCTGCCGCAGTCTCCTCTTTCTCTCTCTCGACCTTCTTCGGAGCGACCCATGACTCGTACATGTTCTTGGACGTGTCGTTCCTCCCGATCATCGGAAGGTATCCGCTTTTATCCAGGGTCATGGCATCGGGATTGGTGACGAGCTGGTTGGCGAGGAACTGCGGATTGTACCCGTTCTGGAGAAGGTACGACATCTGCCAGTTTGCCTCGTCGTCCATGCTATTTGTGTTATCGGCGGCTTTTTCCTCCTCTGGCTTATAGCCCCATTTCTGCGCAGCCTCGGCATATGACGGATTCAGGAATGACGCATTCAGGAACCCATTGCTCATGAGGAGGTTGTTATCGAAGAGATTCTCTCCCCAGCTAAGGGAGTTATCAGATCCTTGCTTATCGGGAGTATTTTTAAAGAATTCGGGATATTCCCTTTTACTCCAGACATTATCCTGGCCTTTCGGCAGGGTCTTGCCTTGGCTTGTAAGGCTAGGGGTGGTGTTGCTCCCGTTCTTGGCGGCATTGACCCTCTGGGTAATCCCACGTACGGCATTTGCGAATATATTCTCATTATTGCTTCCGATATACGGGGTTCTGCCCATAGACGTATTCACGGATACCTTATTCCCGGTATACGGGATGCTACCGATAGGCGGATTTGTGGATCTATCTTGGGGATCATCCCCGATATACGGGATGCTGCCGATAGTAACTGCCATCTTACTCACTCTCTTCCTCTTTGACCGGAGCCATCGCTACGGGATGCTGCATCCATTCGGCAAGCTCCTGCGACGGGATCGCGCTGGAGATGGACGGGTTGGCAGACTGCATGGAGTTCATGATGTTCATGCGGGCCATGTTGTACGGGAGCGCATACTGCTTGCCGCGCCTGCTGACGGTGCCGAGCAGGTTGTTCGTCCAGCGCTTCGGACCGGGAGCGAGGAGCGACAGCAGAAGGGCCGGGCTCGCGCCGCCCTGCATGGTGAGCGCAGCGTAATCCTGGAGAGCGGTGCTCGGATCGGTGCCCATGTCGGCGGCCATCTGGAGGGACTGGTCGAGATAGCCTGCGGCTCCTCTTCCCGCCCAGCCCTTGAGGTCGCCCATGAACCTGCCACGGAGAGATTTGCCATCTGCATTGGCGAACGCCCTGGCACGTCTCACCGGGCGGAACAGGGGGTTCGTCCTCTGGAGGGCATCGAGCGCCTTGTCGACGCTGTAGTCGTCCTCGATCTTCGCGGCCTTCTCGAGAAGCTCCTTCGCCTTGGCCTCGTTCTTCTTGGCATCCTTCTCGAGCAGCTTGGCAGCTTCGTCCTTGAGCGTCTGGGCTTCCTTGGTCTTGCCCTTGACCATGGCCTCGGCAGCTTCCTGGTTGAGATCTGCGGTCGTGCCGCCGCGCATGCGCTGGAATCCGCGGGCGATGGGGTTGGAGACACCGGACGGGATCTCGATGTCCGTTCCACGGATCTTCCTGCTCCCATTGGCACCCGATCTCCTCATGTAGTCACGGGCGATCCTCTCGGCCTCGCGGATGGAGGTCCCACCGGCGGCTGCCGTCGAACCGACCCTCGGCGCTATGAGGTCGATGATCCCGGAGAACAGGCCGGTATTGTTCTCGAGGGCCTCGTCGAACAGGGCCTTGTTGGTGTCTGCCAGCGATTTCGCTTCCTGCGCGTTGAGCTTGGGAGCGCTCGCGACGGCAAGGTCTGAAGCAGGTGTGCCGATGATGGGCTCCTCGGTACCCTTCCCCCTACCTTTCTTGCCGGGTAAGAACCGGCCTTCACGCTTGGCGTTCTCGATCATTAAATCATGGAAATCCTGGGTATCCCCGATTTCCTTCTTCATAGCTATGCCCGGCGTAGCCGTGAAGTCCGCTATCTCCTGCTTGACCCTCGTATCGGCAGCTCTCTGGATATCGGCGACGAGCTGCGACCTGTTCTCCATCGTCAGCTTCTCGGGGATGTTGATGGGGCTCTTCGGGTCCACATCCTTGTATTTCTTGGCCAACGCGATGATCTGGTCATCGGTCATGGTCTCGATCCCGCCAAGCTCCTTCGATATCCTTGCAAGCTCGTCAGTGGCCTTGGCGGCTTCCTTGGTTGCCATCTTGCTCGCCTGCTTCACCGCAGCCTTTCCAGCGCCCAGGCCGGGAATAGAGGAGAGCGCGATGTCGACGGCGGCAGCTCCACCGGAGGTGGCCCTCTGCCCTGCATCGATCTGCTGCAAAGTCAACGGGTCGATGCCGGTCAACGCCTTCTCGAGGTTGTCGCTGTTCTCGACGGCGGCTTTGCCTGCCGCGAGGGCGGGCCCGACGCCGGGGACGAACCATAGGCCGAGGTCCTCTGCTCCCGAGAGGATGCCGCCGATGTCCTCGGCGCTGGCCATGTCCTTGAACTGCTGCCCGGCCTCCTGGCCTCCGAGCAGCCCGACGAGGTTGCCGATGGTCTCGTCTCCGATGGCGTCGACGACTCCGCCCAGTCCGGTGTTGAACCCCCTGATGCCCTCGTTGGCGGCATCGAGGACCTGGAACATCGGGTTCCTGCGGCTCCTCCTGATATCGCCCATCGACAGGTAATCGCTGCCGAGGATGCCGTTGTTCGTGAACAGCTCCTTGAGAGCCTGGTCGCCGTATTCGTCGAGTTCCTGCTCGGTACCCGCGCCATGCATCTGGGCCATCGTGAGGGCCGTCTGGTATGCGGTGCCGTACTTGTCCTGGCTGTTGGCTATGTTCTTCTTGAACTCGGCCCAATCCTGATCGCTGTAGTGGCTCCTGTCGAAGGGCTGGGCGGGGTTCTTCGCGGAAGAGACGACGGCTGGGACGATGGACGAGGGCTGCTTGTTCGGGGCAGCCTTGCCACCGCCACCGGTCGATCTGGAAACTAAGCTGACTGCCATGGTATCTCCTAACGAAGAACGGGGCTCCCGGGCCTACGCAGCCGGAAGCCCCGTCGGATGGACTGCGGGTTTAGAACTAGTCGCCAGACTCCTCGCCGGATTCCTCGGAAGGCATCTCGATGACCTTGACCGGGATGCCGAACTTGCCGGTGTTCTCCTGGGTGTCGATGATCGGGAGGATGCCGTGGGACAGGCTCTCGATGACCCAGGCGTCGTACTTGATGTCCATGACCATCTCGGTGAACTTGCCACGGGTCTCGCCCTCGGCGGTGCGCATCTCGCTGTACTCCTGCGAGAGCTGAGCGGCAGGACGGTAGACCGCGCAACCGATGACCTGGACGCGGTCCATCGTAGCAGCGCCCTCCTTGAAGACCGGGCCGGTCGCGTAATCGGTGCCAGACTCGCCGGACTCGTAGGGGTTGAGGCCGTAGCCAGCGCCGGGGACGGTCCACGGATAGACCTCGCCACGGGTGGTCGCGTTGTAGTTATCGATACCGGACTCGATGGTGATCGCGTTGCCCATGTAGTCGACGGTGGTCGGCATGCCGAGCGGGTAGTTCGTGACGACCTTCTTGAACACCTTGTTGGTGCCGTCCCAGACGGTGCGGACGTAGTTCGGACGGTTCATGCGGTCGGCATCGACGAGCTCGAGCATGAGCTTCTTGTCGAAGCCGTCGGCGTCATGGTTGATGGAGTTGATGACCGCATCGTAGGCGGCGGAGCCATCAGCCGAATGGACGACGTTGAGGTTGGCGTCCACGTAGAGGCGCGGCCAGTAGTAGCTCGGGATCGTGAAGTCGAAGTCCCAGCCCATGAGGCGGGTGAACGAGCCGTTCTGGAGATCGGAGTAGGCGGCCTCGGTCGCGGGGACGCCGCCGCCGGTGAGGGCGCACAGCAGGCGGTACTCGTAGAACGGGTCGATCAGGATCACGCGGTTCTCCTGCGGGATGAACAGGTTGTTCCAGGTGACCTTGATGTTCGAGAGCAGCAGCGGGATGTTGTTGTCATCCCACTCGATGCAGTGGATCGGGGCGAAGCGCGGCGGGATAGCGGCACCCTGGACCATGCCGGGCTGCGCGACCCACGTGCCGTCGTCGTTGAAGATCTGGTCCGGATTGGTCTGGACCCAGCGGCCGGAGATGTGGCCGTTGAGGATCGCGAACAGGTTGTACTTGTCGATGTCGGGACCGAGGACCTGCTTCTGCCAGATGTCCTTGGCGCGGCTGAGGAGCTGCGCGGTCTTCATCAGGGCCTGGCCGTTGGTCAGCACGTTCGACGTGGAGTCGGTGCCCCACTCGCCGATGCCGCCGGAATACTGCATCTCGTCGAAGATGCGCATGGCGATCGAGCGATGGCGTCCCATGGTGTAGACGCGGCTATCGAAGCGCACGTCCTGGAAGACGCCGTAGGCGGAGGCGGACCAGCCGTCGTTGCCGTTGCCGTTCTGCGGGCTGCCGAGCAGGCCGTTGATGCGGCGGTCGTCGTAGTCGGTGATGTAGTCGGTGACCTGGATATCCCACACGCGGCAAGCGTCCTCGTTGTTGGCGATCTTGACGCCCTTGCCGGTGAAGATGTTGGTCGTGTAGCGGCCGGGAAGGAGGCGATTGTCGTCGATGCCTTCCTGCCAAACCTCGGGGCGGATAACCTGAGCCATTTTCTTCTCCTTAGTCTCTGACTCTATTATCTTTGCACCGAGTTACGGTGCGATGATAACTCGATGGTTCTACCTTTGTCAACCCCTATACTGGAATTTCCCCTCCCTGGGCTTCCTCAGGGACCATTGGCATGGGGTTCTCTGCCATTCCGGGCATCGGCATGCCCTCCTCCATCGGAGGCCCTGGGATCGCCTCGGGCGGTAGCGCTGCCTGCGGGTTGGCCCCAAGCGGCATCTGCGGGGCAACCTCGGGCGGCATGCCCTCGGGCGGCATCTGGGGCTGCCCGCCGCCCATCATCATCTGCTGCATCTGGTCGATCTGGCCCTGTTGCCCCATCAGCACGTCGGCGATATTGCCCATGGCCTGGAGCACTAGCTTGCTGCCGATCTGGTCGGCCACCTGCTGCGAGATGTCGATGTCGCTCAGCTCGCACAGCCGCATGACCAGCTGCATGATGACGTTCTCGAAGGCGTCGCGGTTGTTGTCCGAGATGTTGCCCATCATCTGGGAGACCGGGATTAGCATCTCCTGGATGTTGCGGCGCTCGGTCTCCTTCTCGTTCTCGATGAGCGAGCCGCTGCGGACCTCGAAGCTGAGGAGGTCTGCGGACAGCTCCGAGAAGTCAACGGTGATCTTGTTGCCGTCGATGATCGACTCGGGGATGTCGTCGACCATGGGGTCGAGGTCCTGCATCTTCGACTTCTCGATATCGTAGATCCTGCGCCTGGTGCGCTCGTCCACGGTGAGCTGCTTCTCGCCATGCATGGAGGAGATGTAGCTGCGGAGCGCATGGTTGGCCCACTCCTGGAAGAACGTCTCGACGCGCTTCTGGTACTGGTTGACCGTGATGGTCTTGTCCAGCTTCTGCTGCTCGACGCCCTGCGGCGTGGCCGAGTACCTGGCGACCTCCGCATCGGAGGCGACCGTGGCATCGGTGATGTTGAGGCTCTGCATCATCTTGCCGGAGATGTGCTGCATGAGCGAGCCGTACTGGGTCAGCGTCGTGGTCTCGACCCTGTAGGGCTCGATGCGGTTGTTCTGGTTGGTGCCCATGGGCCAGATGGCGTTGGGTTTCATGCGGATCTTCGGGTTGGTCAGGTTGCCGAAGGTCATCAGCGGCGGATGGAGCGCGAGGAGCAGGGTCTGATAGGCCGTGCTCTGGAAGGCGTCCGCGAACTGCTGCTGCGCCAGGGTCCACATGACGGAGCTGCAACCGAGCGGGAAGTCGGGGTCCGGCTCCAGGATCATGAAGTGGAGCGGCACGTCCTTGCGCGGGTCGTAGTTCGGCGTCTTCCGCAGGATGCAGTTGATCGCCGGGACGTAGGTGATGAACTCGTCCTCGCCCTTGAAGTAGTAGGTGTAGATCTTCACAGACTCCGTGCGGGACTTGCCGTGCTTCCTGTCAGCGAGTGGGATGGCCCTCGGGTCGTCGGCATCGACGATATGGTTCTCGACGAGATACTTGACCACCTTCTCGTCGTAGGTCGTATCGCTCACGACCCCGGTGTCCCAGTCGATCAGGCCCTTGAGCGTGGACAGCGGCACCCACTCCCTGATGATGTACCAGTCCGCCTCCTCGATGAAGTCGCAGTCGGGGGACGGGAACACGTCCGACCACTGGATGAGCTTGTACGAGATGCGCGGGTCGCCGTCGAGGTCCTTCTCGAACCCGGTGCGGACGCATGCGTACCCGTAGTCGTAGCTCGCGTTGAACGTCTTCCACAGCTGCTTCAGCATGTCCTTGCCGTCGAACTCCGATTGCAGGACCTTGTGCTTGAAGATGTAGTCGATGATCGCCTGCTCGATCGAGTTCTTGTCGTACTGCGTGACGATCTCGCCATCTGGCACACGCTGGATGGTCTGCGCCCTGATCTTGCGCTTGATCGCCTGCGTGGAGCCCTCCGAGAAAGAGTCCTTGCGGTCCTTCTCGAAGAGGCTCATGTTGTGCGCCACGCGGCTGAAGAACTCGTGGCCTGAAGTCCTCTGGATCTGGTGCGAGTGCGCCACATCCCATTTCGCGAGGAGCTTGTCCGCCATCCCCTTGCACTCGAGCTGGATCTCGTCCAGGTCGATGTTCCACTTCTTCTTGACGTCGCCCATTAGATATCCTCTCTACGATAAGCCTCGCGGCTGCCCTTGGTCTCGAAGGACGGCCTCAGATAGCCGTACTTGGAATCCTGGAGGTTGACCCTGCCCATGCCGTACGGGACCGACATGTTCGGCGTGCTCCAATTGCTCCTGATCGACGGATAGTAGCCGCCGCCACCGGAACCGCCGGAACCGCCGCCGCTCCTGTAGTAACCGCCGCCACCGCCGCCTGTCGTGGTGGTCTTCGTGGACTTGGACGGTGTGCCATTCGCGAGCGGGAGGCCGGTGAGGGAACCGGTCTGGTCGCCGGACTCCCCGTCATCGTCCGCGGTGTTGACGCTATGCCATTCGTTGTACAGCTTCGAGTAGCCGTTCGGGTTGTTGTCATCGGCCCAATCATCGAGGCTGGGCCATTCGGATGTGCTCTGGGATGCGGGGATGAGCGCCCTCTGGTCCATGGGCTGGCCGGTCACGGCGCTGACCGTGGCCCAGTCGTTGGCCCACCCTGCGGTGCCCTCGGGGTTGCCGACCTGGCCGGGAGCGGCCTCGAAGGGCATTATGTTCTGGAACGGGAACACGCCAGCCGGCCTGAATCCAGTCGCGTAGACGTTGCCCTCAACATCCTCCGCGTAAGTGGTGTTGTACCTGTTGTACGAGACCATCGGCTCGGACAGGACGGCGGAGCGGACCTTGTTGTAGTAGAAGCCGGTCCAATACTGCTTCATCGAGTTGTAATACTGCTTGATCTGCGCTACAGCCTCCTGGCCCTCCTCGAAGGAACCGTAGGCGTAGTAATCGAACATGCCGTCGGACTGGAGGCTATTGTACCAGGTGTCGAGCTCATGGACGATGTCATGCACGAGCGAGGAGAGCGCCGCCTTGGTGGTGTAGTCGAGGAAGAAACCGGTCGACCTCAGCTCCTCCATATCGTCGTAACCCTGCATGACCGCGACGATCTCGAGCAGCTTCGCCTCGGATTCCTCGGGGCCGAGGCCCTCTATGGACCATTTCTCCGCCATGGCGAGCTGGGCATCGTCGAGGTACCTGGTGTTCGGCATGCCGGTCGCGCTGTAGCTCGTGTTCGGATCGAGCGCGAGATCGAACAGCCAGCCGAGGATCGGGTTGCGGCGCGTCGCCCTTCTCAGCATCGCATCCCTGTACGTGGTCCTCATGACGGCTTCCCCGGCAGCGCCGGCCTCCGTCAGCTGGCCGTATTGGTTCTCCTCGAAGATGTTCTTGTAGGAATGCTCCTCCTCCTGGGCGGCGTTCCACATCTCCCTCACGAACGAGGGCGTGAAGAACTGCGTCGTCCAGTTGAGGCCGAGGCTGGCGCCGTTCATCACAACCCATTCCATGACGCTCGGAGAACCTCCCCTGGCCTGCTTGTACGCCTCGAAGTCCTTGTCGTAGTTCGTCAGTATCCTGTTCTCGGGGTCTGCGAGGAATCCGGCCACGTCGGCGACCTTGATGATCGGGTTGTTGTACATCACCTGGGTCGATCCGTTGAACAGGATATCGAACCTCGGCTTGCCCATCATCATCGCCTTGGTGAAGGCGGCGGACGGAAGGGCCATGCCGAGGATATCCTCTATCCACCATGCCTCTCCGACGCGGACGCCGCATACGGTCCACTCGTCGATGTTGCCCCATTTCTTCTCGTCCTCGGGCGGCTCGATGCCTCCCGCCATGCTGACGAGGATAGCGGACACGGCCGTGACGCCGAGATGGGTGATGTCGACGAGCATGGCCTCTCGGAGGCTCCTGTGGATCTGCGCCCGCTCGTAATGCGGATCGATGTAGCTGTCGCTCTCCGCCGCTTTCCTATGCCCGCGCTCCGCCATCATATTGGTGAACACGTAGTTGATCGAGCTTATCGGCATGACCCAGTTGAGCATGCGGCCGGTGATGTTGAGCCCGTATTGCGGGAACCTGCTCACCATGGTCGTCATGAAGAACTTCGCGGCCGGCCTGTTGCGCACCGCGTTCTCGTACATCATCGACAGCACGTTGCGCTGCGCCATGTCGCCGGTCTTGGCCCAGTTCATCGCCTGGAGAGCGATCGTCAGCGAAGGCGTCCTGCCCTGGTTGCCGCCGAGGACGTCCGCGAACCATTTGGCCGGGTTCTTCGCGAGGGCGTCCTCCAGGTAGCTGACGCCGTCCGGGGTCGCCTGCTGGAACCAGAAATCCTGCCCTTCCTCCTCTGCGAGCATGACGAACCTGTTGATGAAGTTCTCCATCTGCGTCTTGATGAACTTGTTGCCGCCAGAGGATAGGCCGTAGATCCTCTCGCAGAACTTCTGGTACGGGGTCATGTTCTTGTTGCGCTCGTCCAGCCATTGGGACAGCTGCTCGGGGCTGGACATGCTCGCTATCATCTCGAGCTCCCTGCCATCGAAGGCGGCCATCCTGTGAGCCGTGTACAGCTTCACGAACAGCGGGTTGTTCACGGCCCTGCGGACAAGCCCCTGGTTTATGACGCGGGTCGTCGCATAGGGCCCGAGGTGGAGCGTCCTGCCGATGTAGAGCGACGCCTTGGTTATGTTCTGGTGGATGAACCGGTCGAGCATGTTCCCGAGCATGACGTTCGGGTTCATGAGCGCCATCACCTGGGCAAGCTCCGTCCCGTTGTTCAGGACCATCGCGAGCGTCTTGTCATCCTTCGTGGTGAGGTACAGGTACTTCTTGCCGTCGCGGACCTCCATGCTGGCGTTCTTGAACCTGTCCGACTCCTCGATGATGTTGTGGATGTCGTTGATCAGCTGGACCTCGCGGTCGCAGAGGCTGTTGAAATTGTCGACATCGATCGGCTCGCCGTAGTTCTCGCCTTGCATGAGGGCGTCGACGAGCTCGTTCCTCGAGTTCACGAGATCGAAGATGTAGACACCGCCGTACAGGTACCTGGACTCGCTGGGGTTGAACCTGCCCCAAGCTCTCTCATCGGACTCGAAGGCGGTGTAGAGCGCCCTCGCCTTCGCGGGGTTCGATTGCTCGACGTATTCGAGCCTGGCCTTCGCCTTGTCTGATGCTTTGTGGATCTGGTTGATGAACTCTTCCTTCGTGCCCCATCTGTCGCGGATCGTCTTGCAGCACGCCCACCACATGTCGACTTCGTCGATGCTCAGCTCGGGCAGCGCGTACCTCTCGTTGCTGGTCCTGGCCTTCTCCGTCTTGCTCTCGACGGGCAGGCCGTAGTTCTTGATGTTGTAGGCTATGTCCCTGATGCTGCTGGCCAAGCGCGTTATCGATACGTCGTTTACTCCGTTGTCGAGATCGGTGTGGCCGTCGATGCGTTTCGAGGCCATCTCGAGGAGGAGGATCGGGACGTTCTTGTCGAACTCGACCTGCTCGTCGAGATACGCGATCTCCTGCTTGACGCGCGGGTCCTCGTATGCGTTCGCGACCACGGTGCCGTTATCGGTGACGTTCCTGAACCTGGTGTATCCTTTACGGTATTTTATCTGGTCAGTGTTGTGCTTTATCTGCGCGAACGAATCGTTCGGATGCGCCTTGATGTTCTCTATGAGCGAGCTCTCGTCGAAATCGCCGAAGGCCCTCTGCGCCCGTTCGCTCGCCTCCTTGACCTTCAGCTTCGTCCTCTCCTGGAGGAACGATGGATCTCCGAGGATGAACTTCGAGTAGTTGACCATCTTCTCCATCTCGGAATCGAGATACCCGTAGTCAAGGCCGCGACGGTACAGATGCTGCCATGGATATGCGGCATCGTAGCCTGCGGTCCTGCTTGCCGAGGAGTCGCCTATCGAGTTGAGGACATCCCATCTCACGGTCGCGTACCTCGTGACCGACTTGCCGTCCTGCCCGGGGAGGGGGATCTCGACCTTGAACTTGCCGAACCTGTTAAAAGCAGGTTGGTCCTTGCCCTTTATGGCCTTGTCGTTTTGCGTGTCGTTTATGCCTTCGGCGCAGATGCGGTCGTCCATGCCGCTGTAGAACAGGAGCACCTCGTCGAAGGTGAGGTCCTTGAAGGCGATGGGGAAATCGGTGTCCATGAACGTGTTCTTGCCATAATCCTCCGCGAAACCGACTCCGGTGGCATCGAAGCAGATCCTCGGATCTATGCCGTATCTCCTGCAAGAAGACAGTATCTTCTGCATGATGTTGTTCCTGCGGTTGCTGATGGCAGATCCATCGGTGTAGTATACGAGGGTCCCGGCGAGGAGCTCTCCCCATACACCGTCCCACGATCCATAGAGGAAGTCGTTGAGCGCTTTCACCGCCCTTTCGTTGTCAGGGGTGATCTCGCCGTACCTGCTCTTGATGAGCTCCTTGATCTCGCTCCTGACATCGAGCGTGGCGTTTGTCTTAAGGCCGTTCTGGTAGCTGATCTTGTCGTATATGTAGCTGAACCCCTTGAGCAGGCCCTCGTACTTGGTGTAGTACCACAGGTCCCTGACGAGGAATATCCCCTCCTTGTTGGCGGCTCTCGTGCTCTGGGTCTCGTTCGACACGACGAAGACAGCGCTCTCGTACTCGCCGTTATCCCTCTTGCATCCGATGAGGATCGGCGCCTGCTCGTCCTCGCCGGCCATGGTGAGCTCGCCCTTGAAAGCCTCTCCGCTGATGGCCAGCTTCATCCTGTCGTCGAACTGGCCGCCGACTCCGACCTCTCCGCTCCAATACATCCTGATCGTGCTGCCGACCAGCTCGACACCGCATATCTCGGACGTCCTCACCGCGTTATCGGGGAGGAACACCGGGGCGAAGTTCTTCCCATCGCTCACGAAGGCTATGACATCGCCTCTTCCACGGCCGCCCTTGATGATGCCGTCGACGTTCTCGTTGATGGCGTTGAGGTCGTTGACGAACTCCGCCATCTTCCGGTATGCGACATCCGGCCTTATATCGGTTCCGAAAAGCCTCGGGTTGAGCCTCTCGAAGGTCTCCGCCTCTATCTGGTTGTTGCCTACGAGCTGGGCGATCTCCTCCTTGCTCATGATGTGGTACGATCGCCTGGTCCCTCTTCCGAGGAGATCGGAAACGTCACGGGAGGTGTGCTTGGCATCGAGGTACTTGATGTTGCCAGCCCTGCCGAAGCCCCTGATCTCGGCGTCGCCAACTCCGTAGATACCGTTCTTGCCCCCTGCTCTGACCTGATTGCCATCGTCATCGAGGACCGGGTTGCCGTTGTCATCGAACACGAGGACATCGGTATCATCGACGTATGCCGGCATGATCGTGTCACGGTCGGCATGGGTTATCCTCGCCTTCATCTTACGTGCGGCGATTGCTCTCTGCGCGGCATCGTACGTCGGATCGACGATGACCATATTGACGCCATCCATATTGAAATGCTTGCGCACCGAGGACCGGCTCCAACCGAAATCTTCGGCCGTTTGCTGCGACATCACGAGCGCGTTGCCGGTCCGATACGACCAGAACGCCGCCTTCTCCATGAGGCTTCTGTCGGAATCGGCGACGAAGGCGACGGCGTTGGGATAATGGCCCTCCACCTCGCTCTCGTCGAGCATGTTGCTGAACTCCTTGTACACGTTCTGCTTCTTGCCCAGGAAATCCCTGACGGTGTTCCATGCATCCGGGATATACGCCTGGATGATCCTGTAATCCACATTGTCGATGCTTATCTTCCTGGCATGCTGCACACGGGCGTTCTGATCGGAGAGGTTGCTCGACGAGCCGAGCCTGTACGAGCTCTGGACGGTCGATCCGATCCTGCCTCCGAACATCGCGTTCACCATCGATTGCACGGGAGTCGATGTGTTCTCGGCTATGATCCCGTTGCTATACGAATACCCCAACGGGTCCACGTTCGCCATGATCCGGCTCACGCTGAGGTTGTTGGCGGATCTGTTATCCCAGCTCGTGACGCCTTCGGCAGCGGCCCTGTTCACGATGGTCCTGTTCCCGAAATCAGCTTCCGGAACCCTGACGACGCTCCTCATTATGCGGGCGCTTATCTCTTCCGGGGTCGCGAATTTGACAGATGCCGTGACTATCTCGCCATGCCGGGCTATCATGTCGTTCCAGACCCTCGTGAAATCCTGGTCATCGTTCTTGAACAGATGCTCGACATCGATGAAGATGGCGTCGCCGTTCCTGAACCTCAGCTTATACGCGGGAGTGAGCGCCTGGGAGATTATCCTCGCCGCGTCATAACCGAGGTTGTTCGATTTGTGGTTGTCCTTGAAAACCTGTAGCAAGGTGTTCGCATAACCGCGTCTCGTCTCGAGGAGATACGACCTCATGTTCCTGAACGCCATCGCGGCGTTCTGCAACTTGTCGGCATCGAGATGATATTTGTCGGGATCGCCGATCTCGCGCTCGTCGACGATGAGGTCGCTGTTGCTCAGGAACTGCTTCTTGGCCTTGAGCACGAGCGCTTCCTGCGCATCGTCCTGGAGCATGCCGATGATCGAGCCGAACCTGTTGTATTTCCTGACGGTCCTCTCCGACGGAAGCGGTGAGCACAGGTCATAGATCCCATGCGCGTTATCATCGGGATGCCAGAACCTGATCGGGGCGTTCCTCAACGTGGGATCGTCCTGGATCTTCTTCCTCATCTGCCTCATGGTGATGACGTCCCGGCCGGTCAGCTCCTGGCCCTCGGGCACGAGCGTGCAAGCCCACGAATCAGTGTTCTCCTTATGCTTGTTCACGCCATTACCGGTCTCGTATTCCGTGAAGTTCAATATGAAATCGCCGTTCTCGGTTCTCGAGGGAGCGCCCTCGTTCCATCTTGGGGAGAGGAAACCGAACCCGGTGTACATCTTCGTCTGAGATCCGTTAACGCCGACCTGGGTGCTCGCTCTCGATCCGCGCTCGACCATCTTGAGCGACGATACCATCGCCTGCCTTCGCTGGGACGTGAACTTCATCTTCGGCAGCTCGTAGTCGATCGAGCGCCTCTCGTTCCTCTTCGTCACGAACAGGGTGGTGGTGTCCAATCTGGGCAGCTTCGTCGGGAGGTAGCAGAACAGCCTGTTCAGCGAATCGATGGTATCCGACATATCGGTGACCATGTTCACGTTGAACTCCGTGCCTATAGTGCCCCTGATGTCCTTGAGCATTGTATCGAATATGCCGCCATCGTATACCGACATGAGCTGCACGAACGGCCTTATCCTATCTGAATCTGTGGTGTCCGGTTTCTCCGAGAGCTTGATCATCTCGTCGAGAGCTTCCTTGAACTCCTTCGTGACGGCTTTTGGATCAACAGGCCGTTCGGATTTCGTGACGAGCCTCACTGCCTTCGAGACAAGGTTGTTGAATCTCGCCCTGAACTCGAAGCTGTTGGTGCTTATGCCGCTGTTGCACATGTTGTACAGTTCCCTGATATCGGCGAGCGTTATGAAATCATGCGATTCTAGGAACGGGATATCGATGATCTGCCTGATGTCGATAGGCCCGGACAAGCTGGTATCGATGTCGGCGATCCATTGCGACGCGATGTTCTTCGCGCTATCGAACGAACTCCTCTCGTTCGGATTCGGGGTGATCTCGCCGTTCATGTACTTTTCGAGACGGTCGGCGTCGATGCCGAACTGGGCGGCCGCTTGCTTGTACGCCTGGCCCACGTACTCGTTGCGGACATCGCCGGAATTGAGCTCACCGAGCCCGCTCACCTCGAACGCCTTCCCCCACATGTGGTACAGGGCGGTGTACATCTGCCTGGCGGTCCTGAGGGCGGAGTCGATCTTGGTGTTGACGGCGCCCTTGACCTGCTCGACCTCGGCATCGAGGCTTTGAGACAAGGTCCCGTATTGCACGTTGACGGCGGTCACATCGAACCCGTTCGAGCTGAGCTTCGCATCGAGCGGGCCCTTCTTTGCTGCCAACATCGCCGCATCTCCGACCATCACCTGTAGGTTCTTGCCGAGCTGGGTACCATCGAACATGGACGTGACCTCGTTGGATGCCGCGAAGAACATCCCGTTTATCTCGCTTATCTCCCTGTCTATGAGGGACGAGAAGTAATTCTTGATGATGCTCTCGGCGTTCAATCCGTTCGGATGCTCCAGCATGAGAGCATGGATGCCACAGACGAATTTGTAATGGGTGCTCTTTATCTCGTCGTTTATCGCCTTCATGGAGGACGTGCTCTCGATGGCATCTCCGGCCGCCCTGACGAGGTACCCGGTGTAATCGCTCCAATTCATCAGCACGTTGCTGATCTCCTGCATGCGGAGCTCCTCCTCGAGCGTCACGAGGGTATCCTCGTCTCCGAAAAAGAGACCGGACGTGCCCCTCGAATATGCGTTGTACGCTTTGGTGAGGGGCATCGCCTTCCCAAGGACGCTGCCGACGTTCGCATCGCCCTGGGTCGCCGTCGCCTTCACATCGGAGAGCATGTCGGCGAGCATCGGGTACTTCTTGAACAGCTGGATCACATGCTCGTTCGTGAGCTTGGTGTTGCTGTCCCATCCGGACACGACATCCGACATCAGCACGTCGAACGACATGGTGACATAGGAATCGCTGGCGATATCGTATACATCGACCTTGAAATCCCTGTCGGATAGCAGCTTGAGGAGGACCAGCCTGTTGTTCGCGAAGTTCTGCATGGTGAGGACGCCGTTGTTCTCACCGGCTATCTGGTTCATGTACGGGACCATCGCGCCGTTCACAAGCTGCTCCAGCATCTGGTAGGAGATGGTGCCGGCATCTTCGTTCGTGCCTTTCTCCATCTGCTTGTTCACGAGCACGGCGCTTGCGAACGTCTTTGCACCGAGGACATCGATATCGACGGTCATCCTGAGGTTGTTGACGAGGTAATTGAAGAACCCGACCAGGCTGACCTTGTTCTGCGAGGTCTTCCAGAGGTTCTCGAGGTTCTCCACTTCCTCGTAAGCGCGGTCGTACATCAGCTTCTCGTAGTTGTTCTTCGCGCTATCCGCTTTCCTGAGCCTTTCCGACATACCGGAGATATCGAAGTTCGAGGTCTGCGTCATGAGGCAATCGAAGAAAAGGTCATCGGTCGCAGCGGTGATCCCGCTGCACAGGTCGAGCTTGTTCCACTGGCCTTCCTTCTTCTCCCATGATTGGTCGGGATCGGTGAGGAAATCGAGGAGCTTGCTGTATGCGGTCCCCTCGTTCGCATATGTGTCCTGGAGCTGTGCCGAGATGACGCGGTGGATATCGGATATCTCGGCTTTCTCCTGTATGAGCATGAGCGCACCCGCCCTCGTTTCAGCGTTATCGCTGGCGAGGAGATTCATCAACGGCCTGAACGTGTGGTTCAGCACGATACCTGCCACTGCGTTGAACCTGTCATCGGTCTTGTCGCTGAAGAGCATCCTTCCAAGCCTGGTGTTGAGGATCTCCTCTCCGAAGACTCCGCTCTCGAAGGCGACCTCTGGATCTATGACAAGCCCGATCGCGTCCGTTATGACCTGGAACTGCCTATGCTCGAGATCGCTGAACTTGAAGTCAGGGTCCATGCGCTTGCCGTTCTCCCATATCTTCCGCAGCTTGCTGAGCTTGAGCTCGCTCAGGAAGGTCTTGACCTTGTTGGAGACGACCTTCTTGTCGGACTTCCAGCCGCTGACGAGCTTGTCGACGAATCCCTGCACGCCCTCATCTCCGAACGTCAGGGCCTCGGTGTACGTCCTCAACCCGCCTTCCCTAGAGATCATCTCCAGGAATTGCTCGAACGTCATGTTGTCATGTATCCTCGAGGAATGGTCGAGGTTGTCGAAGAGCATGTCGATCGGCATGCTCGCGAACACCTTGCCGAACTGCCTGCCGATGGAGACGTCGTCGATGCCGGTGAGCTCGGTCTTCCTGATGGCATCGAACGGGAGCGCCAGCCCCTCGGTGCTCATCTGCTCCATCGCCTGATTGTACATCAGGACACCGTCGTTGTAGGCTTCCTTGAATATGCCGAGGAACTCCTCGACATCATGCCTGGTCCTGATCTTGTTGCTCTTGCCCCATTTCCCAAGGGTCCTAGTGATCACATACGATTGGAACATTCCCTCTGTGGCGGATTTTGGGGAGACGCCCTCGGTCACCATCCTGAACGAGGCCCTGATCAGGGACTGGAACACGCTCTTGTTGCCGGTCAGGCTCTCGGCCTGCTCGAGGGCGTTCATGTAGGCATCGACGGTCTTCGCCGTGAATCCAGCCTCGCCGTACTGTCTGAAGATGATGTTGCCCTTCGTGGTGAGGACATAGGTGACGAATCCTATGAAATCGAATATATCGACAGGCAACGTGCCATCCCCGAGGGTGCCTCGCGCGTTGATCGATTTGAGATTGGACTCTATGTTCTCCCACGTCTTGATATCGTCTATCTCGCCGCGCCTGATCTCCTCGTCGATGACCATCGCGGTCCTCGATGCCCATGTGTCGCGGTAGGAGCCCTGCGTGGTGTCGGATGCCTTCATGAGGAAATCGCAGTATGCGTTCCTGCCTATCCTCGATGCATCGTCATTGGTCGCCCCCGCGCTCCTCGCGGCATCGCGCGCAGCGAGGAGGAGGCTGTTCATCGCGCTCGAGAACTTGTTCTTCTCGTTGTAGCCTTCCATGAACGTCTTGGCTATGTGGTCGATCGTGGAATTGCTCAGGCTGTACTGCGCCGGGATCGACTGGCGGACTAGGTTCTTGACATCGTCTTCCTTCAATCCGTACCTTATGTTCAGGAAGTTCTCATCGAAATTCGATCTTCCCTCCTGGTTGATCCCGATCTCGCTCGCGTATCCTCCGACGTTGGCTTTATCGGGGTTGAACAGGAGCACCGACGTGTCGCCGTCGACGTCTGCGCCAAACAGCGAGTACACTGCTGCATGGACCTGGAGGTCTCCTCCCTGGGTCACCTCGGTTATGTTGACGTAGAAGCCGCCGTTCTTGGTGTCAGGCGATCTCATCAAGGCGACCTTGACGCCATACGGTTTCTTCTCGCGTATGAGGGCGGTCATCGCCTCGGCTCTTGTGGCGAACGTCTCCACCGTGCCATCCGCATGGGTGACCCTTCTGTTATAGACGGCGTTGTCGAACTCGGCCTTCGTCGCACCGAAGGCGTTGAGTATATCGGCCTGCCCGTCGTTCGTGGACCTCTCGTAGGTATCGACGATGTTCTCGTCGGAAACCGATATCTCGTCCATCCGCTTCTGGTTCGTGAACGTGCGGGCATGTTTCAGGATCATCGATCCAGGCGTCCTCGAGACGTAATGGTTGAGGATGGACTCCTTGACGGCGTTGGTCATGTTCGGCATATGGTCGAACATGCCGCCGCTGTTCTGGAGATGCTCGTAATATTCGGAGACATCGCGGATCTGGTCCGGCCCGCCGGTGTTCCCATCGCCCTGATCGGTGTTGTTCTGGTCGATCCTCTGCTCGTTGCGGATCTTGCCGCGGACATAGGCGATTCCCTGCCCTGCTCCGGACATGATGCCGCCGCCGAGGGCGCCCCATTTAGATGCCTCCACCGCTCGATCGAACGAATCATCTCCGAGATGGCTGAACGTGATGTCGTCGAGATAGCTCTGGGTGAACTCCTCGCCAGCTTCCACGGCAGTTCCCCTTGCCATGGACAATCCGACTTGGGCCGGCTTGGACGCTCCGTTGAGGACATTGCGGCCGAACGCGCCGACGGTCTTGAACCAGGGGCTGATCGACCTGAGCACCTGGCCGGATGCGCCGGTGAGGCCGGTGTTGATGATGCCGTTAACGATCGATGCGGCCCTCTGCGCACCGTCGAGTGTCTCCGTCGTGATCGTGCCGTGCTCGGTGTCGACCTCGAGCTGCTCGGTGTACGGGTTGTCGAGGTACTGGTTGCCGGTGATGCCGGATGCGAAGTTGGCGGGAGCCTGTAGCATGCCGGATGCTATCTGGCCGGGGAGGCCGGCGACGAACGCGGCGATGTTCTCCGGAGTGAACCCCTTGTTCGGGTCCCATCCGGAATAGCTGCCGACGACGTCCGAAACATCGTTTCCCAAGAACGCGATGCCCTGCTCGAGGGGGTTCATGCTCCTGGTGAGCTGCTGTGGGTCCGGCGACGCTATGGTGCCCGGATTCTGCTGGGTGTACCGGTCGTAGAGTCCCTGCATCTGATATGCCTGGGGAGTTAGCTGGGCCTGCTGCTGCTGAGCTAGCTGTGCCTGCTGCGCCTGCTGGGCTTGGGCGCGGAAATAGGCTGCGCGGTTCTCGAGCCACTGCTGCCTCTGGTCGAATCCCTGGGGCACAGCCGCCTGGGAGATGCCAGAGTATTGCGGAGCGCCCGCAGGCACCTGGCTACGCGCTACGCCATCGTAGTTCTGAGGAATGAGCGAGACTGCCATCTGTTCTCCTATCCTGATGGATCAGGCTTTTTCGCGGACATTATACAACGAAACGGGGGGCCTGGGAATCCCAAACCCCCCGCCTGTCCAACGGGAGCACCGGCTAACTCGGTGCGGTAAGCTGCCGGAGCCCGGTAGTTGGCTATCGGATGCGGATCGCCCGCATGTAGGTGCCGACGTTGATCGCAGACCCGGAGTTCTGCCTGATGGCGCATCTGAAGGTGGTCTCCGAATTGCACTGGGCGATGCGTATCGCCTGGGTGTACGAATACCCGGTCGGGTTGGCGGGCACGAGACTCGAGTATCTCCTGACCTCTTTTGAAGTTGGTATCACGCCACTGGAGCCGGCCTGGCTCGTGGTGATGCAAACCTGCCTGAATCCAGCGTTGTTCGAGCTGAACTGGGCGGCGGCGACTATGATCCAGGTGCCAACCGGCAATGTGATCTCGCCATAATATGCACCGGTCCAATCGCCCTTGCTGTTGGTCGATGCGATCGGGATGGTCGCATCCATGGTGCTATCGTTGGTGACGATCGAACCGAGTCCGCTGATATCGGTGGTTGCAAGAGACGGGAGATCCGCTTTGACGATCTTCCTGAACGTCGGCTCGCCATCGCTGCCATTCGGCGCAGCATAGAACGTGTTCTTGGTCTTGGTTGACCCTATTCCAAGCGCTAGCTCGTCATCATCGATGTTATCCTCGATAGCCTCGAACCTCTCATCGAAGATGGAGGGATCGAATCCGGCGGCAGCCTCGAGAGCGGAGATCCTGTCGAGGTCGTCCTGGAGGTCGTAGCGGCTCTTGTCTTCGTTGAATCCGTAGGGCATCTAGCTCACCTTCTTCAAGATCGTGCTCATGGTCTTGTTGCCCGCCTTGACCTGGGCGGTCAGCGCATCGACCTTCTTCTCCAGCTCGATGATGCGGTTGTTGAGGATCGGCATCTGCGCAGCGCAGAACGCGGCGTAATGACCACCCCAGCTGACCAGCTCCCAGAACTTCTTGTTGGTCTGCTTCCCGTTGAGCTCCTGGTAAGCGACGGGATAGACCATGATATCGTTGACCTGCATGGTAACGTCCTCTCTCGTGATGGTGTCGCGCAGCGTCTCCCACTCCGCGTTGTTGAAGCCCGAGTAGTACAGCGGGCATTCCTTCCTGCCGGTATGGCAATCAAAATGGCGCACGACATGGTCGGCGTCTATGCCGAGCTGGGCCATGAGCCTGCGGACGAGCCAGCGCAGCTCCGCGATCTCGTCCACCGTGAACCGGCCGCCGTCGTTGCATACCTCGATTGACACGCTCTCCCTGTTGCCGATGAGCTGCGTGGCGCCGTCCCATGCTCCCACGGCGTAAGCGGTATCCGTCAATTCCATGACCTGGTAGATGGTCCCACTACCATCGGAGTAGAAATGCGCAGACGCCTGCCGCCCGTCGTTGTTGTACATGACGTTGTTGGCCTCGTTGCGAGCGGGCGCATCGTTCGCCGTGTAATGGATGACGATGTACCTGGGCGAGTTGCCGCCTGCGGAATAACGCCATGGATGGCACCTGAACGCTCTGCTGATCGTCGGCATGGCTGCTCCTCCTAGAACGACCATGTGGCGAGCGGCAGCACCGGCATTAGGATTTCGTCGACCCCGGACACGATATATTGTGTCAGATAGTCGCCATCATCGATGATTTCCTGCAAGCTCGGGAAGATGGACACGGACGGTTGGCCACCGGTGGTGGTACAGCTCGCAAGCGTACCGAGCGGAGCCGTGAGTTCCTTTGCATTGGGAACGTCAGTCGAGTCGACGAGCGTGGCCGGCTCACCGTCGATTTCAATGGTCACGGTGGAGGTATTGAAGAATATATACACCGTCACGTTCTCGCCACCTCCGCCGCCGGAGCCGCCGCCGAGGGCATCGGCCAGCTTGGCGGCCACATCCTTGGTCATCTCGACCTCAAGGTCGGGGAGCCGCTCCAGCCCAGGCGGAAGGGGGCCGTCGAACTGCATCATGAAATTCTTCTCGTCAGCCATCTCAGTCTCCGATCTCGATCTCGCCCATCATCGGGCTCTTGCCATCGTTCGCCTCGGGGATGCCGGCAAGGCTGGTGAGCAAGGAGAGGATGAATCCCCCGGCAGCCATGCTCAGCACCGCGAGCCAGTTCACCTCGCCGATCAGGAACCCCGTGACGGGGAGAGCGGCGATGGCGGTCTGAGCCGCCGTCTTGAGCGCCCTGACGAGCGCCGCCTTGATCCAGGTCTTCATGTCGTTACCTCACAATCCATATATCGGAGTCTTTAAGGTCCTGGTACATCTGGCTGATCGTACCGTTGCCCCCCAAAGCATGATACGCTTCGTACATTTCATCGAGCTCCTTCTTGCGTTCAACGCTCAAGGGCTTCGATTGGTTATGGTGCTGGTCGTAGAAATTGATGATCTGCGCGCGTAGCATCGCTTTCATGCCGAGCATCATGGCCTCATCTCTGGTCGCGCGCTCATGGTCGAGCCTTACAAGCTGCTCGTGCCTCTCATCCTCCTGCTTTCTACGCCGGGAGGCCTTAGCTTCGATAACTGCTACCGTGATGGTCGCAGCCGCCGCGATAAGTGCCGTGATAATAGCTTCCATCATTTCACTTCCGGATACTGAACATACTTCATAACATGCCCACATCGTACACTTGGAACCGCCACTATGTCTATCCCGTTGTCGTGACAGGCTGAGCAGAACACGAAGTCTTCAGATTTGAATGAGCCGTTGTTCAAGTTCTCGTAGACGAACCACGGGTACTTTACCTGCATGAACACATCCCTCTTGACGAGGACGCAGCCGAATCCGCCACCAAGGACATTGAACGGCTCATCATGAGCGATGACCTCATCGACAAGCATTGCCTTCGAGAAGTTCTCCATGTGCAACGAGGTCCTGCCATCTGACGGACCGCCCTTGATCCTGCGCAGATACCAGCCCATAGCCACGGGGACATCCGCCGATATCAGGGAGATCAATGCGTCATTCGGGATCTCCATGTCGCTATCGACCGTGAGGACGGCGTCGTAATGATCCTCGACGGTCTTCCTGCCGATCATGTTGCGGGCCTTCGCGCAATCATAGCCGGTGATGTACTCGAACGAGACATCATGCCCGCCGCTGTACAGATCGTAGATCGATTTGAACGTCTGCGGGGCGATGTTCTCGAAAGTCGGTATGGCTATGAGGATCTTCATCGATCGTACCTCGCAAGGATATCGTCATGGCGGGCGATAGCCTCATCCCATGTCATGGACCTGTACCTCTTGACAAGCGGCTTGTTGATCCATTCATCACGCTTCATACCGGCGTAATGGACGATGCACGGGTTGTCGTCGCTATCCTTATCGGTCCAATGGTTCGAGTTGTACGTGGTCGGCATGTCGAATATATGACCTTGGCACAGGTAACTCCCGACATCCTGCTCGACCCAAGGATATTTGCGCCTGTTCAAGGTGTCGATGCACTCGTCCGCCTTGCCATCACGCATCTTGTCGAGGTTGTATAGGACGACTCCGAAATTGCAGTAGAGCAAGCCATTGTTGCTGCGATGCCATTCGGATGATGCGGCGAGATAGCAATCGGAGATAGGTAGATCGAACACCGGAGTGCAATCGCGACGCGCCACGGTATCGCAATCGAGCACGAGCGCCCTCTTAGCATCTGGAATCAGATGGCACATAGCGATCCTGATCATAGCCATGTACGTGAACTTCGATTTCATGTTGGGCCCATTGGGAGGGAAGAACTCCTGCTTGCTGGCATCATGCACCTCGATAAAAGGAGGAAGCTCGGAAGGAAACTCCTCGTCCTCGGTGAAGAAGTGGATCTTGTCCACAGCCGAGTTGGCGACCAGCGACTTGGCAGCGGTTTCCATGTCGGAGTAGATGTTCCTCGTCCCGGTGTATACAGCTATACGGTCCATTAGCTCGACTTCCTTCCGACAACCATGACCGGGACCTTCTGGGTAGCGGCGGTGCTAAAGCTCGATGGAGACGTGTACCTGAACGGTAGTCCATAGAGACTGCCGGAAGACGGCAGGTAGTTGGCGTTGTTACCACGCAACACGGCGCTGACGCCGGAGTTAGAAGCTCCACCGAACGCGGTGCCGAAGATGCAGGCGATGATGTTCGCGGTAGCATACGGCAACCTGAGATACCTGTCGGCGCTCTGGATGTAGTACGGGCCGAACGCCGTGGAGCAGGACACCGATGCGGACACGAAACCGAAAGCGACGTAGGTGCTGCCGAAATCGAGGATCGTCCAGCCGGTCGTGCTGGCGGACGAATACGCCGAGGTCCCGTTGGTGATGCTGGTAGAGTAATACGCAGCCCTCTCGGTAAAATCGAGATCCGTTAACAGGCTCGCGACCGCTCCGCTGATCGTGTGGGTGTGAGTGCCCTTGGTCTTGATGTGGCCTTGCGCATCGAACGTTGCATACGGGACGGCGACGGTCGCACCGGAAGATGCCGAGCTCGATCCGATGGTGCCAGCGGTGACGGAGTTGCTGTGGTTAAGCGTGTTGCCCGAGAACTCAAGGCCGGAGCCTGCTGTGATGGCATCCTGCTTCCCACCTAGAGCGGTATTGATCACCTTGTTCTGGACCGGGTTCTCGCTCGTGGAGCTGAGCGCGGAATCGACGGTGACGCCGCCCTGGGCCGTGACCCAGCCGACGTCGTAGTCGGTGGCGGACGACTTCGCCAGTACCTGCCCGGCGGAGCCGCCAGCTGGGAGCAGCTTGCCCTTGATCAGGGTGAAGACCTTCGACAAACCGGTGCTATCCAGGTACTTGCCCACCTATCCTCCTATGCAGCCGCCCAGAGCGCGTCGATCTCGGTAGTGGTCAGGGTCTCGATGTTCGTCTGGACCGCATCGACGTTCCCGGCGTTCATCGATGTGCCGCTCGCGACATCCTGGTTCGCGATGATCATATCGCCAGCCTCGACGACGATTGCGGGCTTCGCGCCAGTGCCGGTGGTAGCCGGAATCGTGAAGCTGCCGCTTGCGATCCAGTAATCGCCCTCGGAGAACCCGGTGGTCACGACATCGCTGATCGTGCCCTGGTACTGGAGGAGACCTGCGACCTGGCTCGAAACGAATGCAGCGACAGCTTGAGAGGTTGGGAGGTTCGTCGAGGTCGAGCCTGCCGAGATGGAGGTATCAACGGCCTTCTCGCAAGCGGCACCGAGAGTGTAGTTCTTTGCGTTCGGCACAGATATACTAGAAGCGCCGGTACCGATCGAGAAGCCGTAAGATAACAGCTCTTTGGACATGCTCACCCCATTGACACTCACATGGGTAAGATTGCCGGTAGACGGGTTGAGTGCCGGGTACGAGGTCTTGCCAGTGGAATCGGCGAAGTTCACAGAGTCTGTCTCAGATGTTTCATTAGGAGACGCCTTGAGAAGTATGGGATAAGCAGCGTTATCATTTATCCCGGTCTGCGTCACCTTCGTATCGGTGTTCGTATCGCCGGTGTCGGGGATGTAGTCGTTCATAACCCAGCTCGTGCCATCGTAGGTGAAGCTCACGACGGCCCCGGCTTTCCAGCTCGTCCTCTCGGTGGTGCCGACGCGAGTAGTCCCGTAGCTGCACAGGTTCTTGGCGCCCGTGGAGTTCACGTTGAGCGTGGCGTTGGAAGCGGTGTTGCTGTTGGTGAACTTGACATGGATGGTCACACCGGTCTCGAGCTTGGAGAAATCGGACAACGTGACGACCTTGGCAGCCGTGGATGCGCCGGTGGAGCAGGTTCCGTAGAGCATGGAACCGACGAGATGGGTGGTTCCTGCGGTGTCGGTGACTTTTCCGATGTAGGCCATTGGGCTACCTCCTTATGCAGACGCCTGGCCGGTCGTGGACGGGATCGCTGTGACCACGGTCGCCGGGGTGACGGCGGTAGGCGTGTTCGCGGTGAACGTATCGACCTCCTTGATGGAGATCGCCGTGCCGAGCGTTGGAGCGGAACCGACGCTCGTGACGTTGGGCACTGAGAACGCGGTCCCCTCGGTGACGGAATCGCCGGTTGACGAGCTGTCCTTGGTGATCACGAGGACGTTCGAGTTCGACGCGACGGTCGCGCTCATCGCAGTATGCGACGTGACGACGGTTTTCTTTGTGATATTCGGAATGGAAAATGCCGTCCCGAGGGTCGGGGCGGAGCCGACGCTCGTGACGTTCGGGATGCTTACCGTGTTCGTGCTAAGGCTCGCCGCCGTGCCAGCCGTCACTGAAGCCGCCGCACCGGTTGTCGGGTTGCCTATCGGGTGCGTATGGCCCGTCGCGCTCTTGCCGCTCAGGGCGGTCTTGATGAGCGTCATCAAGTGGCTCAGGCCATTGCTGTCCAGGTACTTAGCCATATCTCCTCCTTATGCCCCGGCGGCATTCCACAGGGCGGTTATGTCTGCATTTCCAAGTGCGTAGTTGTCCGATGCCGGGTGGTCTTCCAACGGGTCGTAGTCCGGATCTATGAAGATGCCGAGCTGCGGGAACATCTTGTCGCCCACGAGCGTCACAGACTCGATGCTCGGCTTGTCCGGGAGATCGGAGTACCTGATCGACGACGGGACCCCGTTGATCTCGTCGGACAGCGTGACCTCGAGCCGTTGGCTCTCGAGCCCGAGCCTCGAGAAGTTGTGGTTCAGCTTCCTCATGACGAGCGGATCGAGCCCGTCGGATGGCTGGAATGCGACTATGTCACGCCTGTTCTCCATACCGCGGATTCTAACATGAGGGCCGCGTTCCCCGCAACAGGGAAAAAGGTGAAAAAAACCATCGTAGCTTTACATAAGATCCTTGGCAGGGAGGGCGCGATGGGCTAGAATCGTGTTGTCCAGCCATATCGTCCGTTCCCGGTCGGACCAATGACCGCCCGCAAGGTATGAGTCGAATAACCGGGTGAAGCCATGGAGCGGCGGAAGCGCGACTACCCCGTGTGAGCGGAAAAAGCCGAAACCCCTCCGATGGCGCTCCCCAGTCCCGCCTACTGGAAGGCCGAGGGAGCCGGTGGCAAGGCCGGTGGAGCGGAACTTGAGGCAGGGTGCCGGAAGACTGGGGCCCCGAAGAATCCCGAGGACCCGGACAGGGATTTCCTTCAGAACGAAGGATGGGCTGCCAGAAGCCTTGGGGAACCTATGTCCAGAGCCCCATGTATCGCAGATGGTGGGGCATGGGGGGTAGACCAACCACACTCACAACCTCACCCACATCTGAAACCTCTTTATAACTGGAAAAAAATAAAACAGGTGGCGGGGATCCAAGGCTGCAAGCCACCTGATGCCTTATTCCTTGGCGCACGTTTTCCCATGAGGGCCTTTAGGAGATGGGAAAATGTTGCGGGGGATGGACACACAAATATATTGATAAACAATAGTTCCCTATATACCCTTCCCCCCGTATACCCAGTGCTGCGCTGAACCCGATTTCCCGTCTTAAAGGGAACATGTGTGTCTTTTGTGACTGTTTATAGCTGGTAACAGGGGTTACTGGTTAGAGGAGTCGAACGGCGTAAGCCTAGTAGAGCCTCGGCGGTGAGCCTATGGCCATGCGGGTGGATGGAGTTCCCACGGGGAACCCGAAAGCCGGTGGCCTGGGCTGTGATCCGTGTCCTATTCCCGATCGCACTCTGGAAGGAGGTGCTATGGGAGGGATCGATGAGATGTTGACGGTCATCGTCAAGATGCCGGTCGCGCAAGCGGCTGGTGACATCATCAGGGACGTCGTCGAAGAGTACAGGACGATGCCTGCTAACGATCCGCGCAAGGCCATGTTTGATTATCTGGCCTTTGCATCCGTTGTCGGTACGGTCGTCAAGCTGTAGCTTGGCGGCCGTGCTGATATCCTTCTTTTATTCCCGGGTGCGGACGGTTTGCCCTAGCAAATCCGCCGTCTCCGGGAATCGCAAGCGGGAATCCTCTCCTTGTCTGAAAGAGCAAGGAGGTTCTCCTGGCCATGCGGTTGGCCAAGTGCTTGCATCCGCATGAAGCAGTTGATCGCTGTGGATTAGCAAAGCAAGCAGAGATCGGGTTCAGCGATGATCGATGGCAGCCCATCCTGTCTAGGATGGCTGGGTTGCCACCGACCATCATGGCCCGGGGGTTGAGCGCCCTGGCGACTCGATCATGGATATCGCCGCCGAGAAAGCGCGGTGGAAGAGGATGTCTCGTCCATGGGAGCATCCGGCCGTAGACACGGTCCATCGAAGAAGGAGGCAGCCGTCCTATCGGCAGTCAAGTCCTCCGAGCGGTCATGGAGGCTGGTAAGTCCGCGTGGTAGCGGCATGGAGGCAGCAGAAGGACCGACCGCCGGCAAGGTCCACCTCCGTTCCTTTCCATCCGGGGCCACATGGTTCTCTCAGAGACCCAGTGACCCCTAGACCGAGGGGACCATGCGGTCCCGGAAGAGAGGAGGCGCGATGAAGCGCTTCATGTACGTGCTGGTCAAGGACGACGAGCCCATCGGGAACGTCGATGCCAAGGCCGATGGTCTCACCATCATGACCTGCGCCAACGTGATGCTGGTGAAGGTCGACATCGCGGCTGCCGATATGGCGACCATCGGCGCCGTCCTCAAGTGGGCGCAGCGGTGGGACTGCCGCGTCAAGTTCTCGAACTGCACTCATGTGCTGACCGAGGACGACGGCAAGGTCAAGGTCCTCCAGATCAAGGGCCGCTGACCTACCGCTGCAATCACAACTGAATAACAGCACATTGGGCCGGTCCTCCACATGCAATCTAACCGCAGCATGGGGGGCCGGCTCTCCGCACTTCGTTCTACCCTTTTGCTTTTAACCCGGCACATCGATACGCCGGAGCAAGAGGGATTGTCATGCAACGTTCCAGAGGGAAGGGAGAGACGATGAAGAAGTACATCGTCATCATGTGGAGCGAAGAAGGTCTCACGAACGAGATCGGCTTCAACAACTTCTGGGGTACGTGCAAGGTCGCGTACTCCATCTCGCCCGATGCCTACATCGGGTGGCACAGGCCGACGGAGACCGCTTGCATCGTGATCCCCGTCAAGAAGAACATGGGCAAGGCCATCGACACCTTGCTCGAGTTCAACCCGATCTCCGACATCCGCATCATGTCGGGTCTTTGGGTCGACAACGAGATCGTGGAGGTGGGAGATGAAGCATAGCCTCATCCTCACCGGTCTCATGATCGCAGTGCTCGAGACCGTGTACAACATCGGCTGCGCTGGTATAAGGATCGTGGACTACTGGCCCCAGCAGCGCGGGGAGATCTGGACCGTCGAGCTGGAGCTCGCGGACACGGAGAATACCGA
>Ga0310690_10001006_pt1 | contig 53380 bp, 36 predicted proteins | sample AusTroGonzalo_MG_2_FD_207661 | JGI IMG/M metagenome (GOLD analysis project Ga0310690, IMG submission 207661) | Bovine rumen microbial communities from tropical cattle in Woodstock, Queensland, Australia - Gonzalo_04 (v2) (version 2) | ecosystem: Host-associated > Mammals > Digestive system >... | reverse complement strand
CGATACCTTCTTCGACGGCAGCGCGGGTTGCGTGCATGGCGTCGTCGACGCGGTCCTTCTTTTCCTTCATTTCGACTTCGGTAGCGGCACCGACCTTGATCACGGCCACACCGCCGGCAAGCTTGGCCAGGCGTTCCTGGAGCTTTTCGCGGTCGTAGTCGCTCGTGGTGGCTTCAATCTGCTTCTTGATCTGACCGATACGGCCTTTGATGGAGGCTGCATCACCGGCACCTTCCACGATCGTGGTGTTGTCCTTCGTGATGGTGATGGACTTGGCCTGGCCAAGAACGGTGACCGGAGCGTCTTCGAGCTTGGCGCCCGTGTCTTCGGAAACCAGCATACCGCCAGTGAGGATAGCGATGTCTTCGAGCATGGCCTTGCGACGGTCACCGAAGCCCGGGGCCTTGACGGCGGCGACCTTCAGGGTGCCGCGCATCTTGTTCACGACGAGCGTTGCGAGAGCTTCGCCATCGACATCTTCGGCGATGATGAGGAGAGACTTGCCCTGCTTTGCCACGTGTTCGAGCATCGGGAGCAAATCCTTCATGGTAGAAATTTTCTTGTCGTACAGGAGAATGTACGGATTTTCGAGGCTGACTTCCATGCTGTCAGTGTTGGTGACAAAGTACGGAGAGAGGTAGCCGCGATCGAACTGCATACCTTCGACGACGTCGAGGATGGTGTCTGCAGTCTTGGATTCTTCGATGGTAATCACGCCGTCGTTGCCGACCTTTTCCATGGCGTTGGCGAGGAGGTCACCGATTTCCGGGTCGTTGTTCGCAGAGATGGTAGCGACCTGGGCAATGTGTTCCTTGCCATTGATCTTCACGGCCATCTTGCCGATTTCCTTGATGACGGCGTCAACCGCAGCGTCCATGCCGCGCTTGATGTCCATCGGGTTTGCACCGGCAGCCACGTTCTTCAAGCCTTCGCGAGTGATAGCCTGAGCGAGAACGGTTGCAGTCGTGGTGCCGTCACCGGCAGCGTCAGAAGTCTTGTTTGCGACTTCCTTGGCCATCTGGGCGCCGAGGTTTTCGTAGGCGTCTTCGAGTTCCACTTCCTTAGCGACAGTCACGCCGTCCTTGGTCACGTTCGGGGCACCGAAGGAGCGGGCGATCATCACGTTACGGCCCTTGGGGCCGAGAGTTACCTTGACAGCGTTGGCGAGCTTGTCCACGCCCTTCATGAGGGATTCGCGAGCCGCCACATCAAACTTGAGTTGCTTTGCCATTGTTGTTGTTCCTTTTTGTTTAAACTTTTTTGGTATGGGGTTTGGGGTCGGCGCTCCGCGCCTTTGAGGTATGGGCTAAATAATCGCGGCTTCGCCGCCAAATTTTATGCTCAAAGCTCTCGAAGAGAGCGTGCTCATACCTCAGAGCGAAGCGACCTCACACCTCTTAGAGCGTAGCGATGACGTCCGATTCCTTCACGATGAGGTAGGTTTCGCCGTCGACGGTGACTTCGGTGCCGCTGTACTTGCCGTACAACACTTCGTCCCCGACCTTGACTTCCATAGCGACGAGTTCGCCTTTGTCGTTCTTACGGCCCGGGCCCACGGCCACGACCTTGCCCTGCATGGGCTTTTCCTTGGCGTTGTCCGGAATGAAGAGACCCGAGGAGGTCTTCTTTTCGGCTTCGGCCGGCTTGACAACGATTCGATCTGCTAAAGGCTTGATCATTTTATTTTACCTCATTTTTGCGGGCGTCCTTTGTTTCGCCCATTGTTTAAAATTTTTGCCCCTAGAGGGGTGTTTATGTTTCGACCCCCTTGAAGCAAATTCCGTGCCAAATTGGCTTTATGTTTGGTTTTTTCCCTGTTTTCGGGGTTTGGCAGGGTTTTTGCTCTAATTGTCATGGCGAATTGCGCATTTTTCGAGAATTTTGGGTTTGAAAGTATAATAAATTGTTTCAAAATGAAACTGCTGTTTTGGGCGTATTTCATAATGAAACGATGGCTTTTCTGCTGTTCTGGGTCCGTTTGCCGTAATAAAGGCGTCTTTTGACCATTTTGCGGTTCCTTGTCGGGGCTTTTCCCCTGCATTTGGCCTATTTTTCTAAATTGATGAGCATGGTTAAGAGTTTTTTCGCATCAGCTTCCATACTTACTTTTGCTGTACTGATTGGTTTTTCTTCGTCTTTTGCTGCCGACCCGCGTGTAGAACAGGGTGCCCGCTTCGAGGCGAAGGGCGAATATGAAAAGGCCCTCGGGGAATACCGCTCCATCCTGGCCGACGATCCTAGAAATTCCGAAGCGTATTACTTGGCTGCGCAAGTCCGCATGAAGATGAAGGACTACAGCGGTGCTCTTGCTAATTACCGTTTGGCTTACCGCTACAATCCCTCGATGAGCGAGGCCTACGAAGGTGCAGCCAAGGTCTACGAAGCGCTGGGCCAGAAGCCCAAGGCCGAAGCCGAACGCGCGAAGGATCCGAAAAACAATCCCGTGGCAGAAGAGCCCGTTGCAACTCAAGAAGAACCTGCGGCTGAACCGCCGAAGGCGGCCGAGAAAAAGGTGGAGGCTCCTGTCGAGGAACCTGCTCCGCAGCCTGCAAAGGTTAAGCAGGAACCGGTAAAGGATGTCAAGGCCGAACCGGAGGAACCCGCGGTTCCTGCGAAGTCTAGCGTCGATGAGTTGTTCGAAAAAGGTAAGGCTTTGTTCGATGAGGGCAAGTACAAGGAAGTCGTCCCGGTCTGGAGAGAAATTTTGGCCAAGCGTCCTGGTGACCCGGGTGCGTATTTCTATGCCGGTTTGACTCGCTTTGAACTGGGCGAATACGACAAGGCCGAGTACAACCTGAAAAAGGGACTTACCTTTAAGGAACGCGGCAACGATGCCAATTACTTCCTCGCTCTCGTTTACGAAAAAAGTAAACGCAAGGAACTCGAAAAGAAGTATCTGGACGCTTATCTGAAAAAAGCTGCGCCGAGTGCGGTGTTCCGCGCTACTGCCGAAAGCCGCCTTGCCGAATTGCGCGGCGATGCTGTCGAAGCCAAGCCCGAGGCCGAAAAGCCTGCGGCTCCCGTACAAGAAAAGGTGGAAGCCAAGGTGGAAAAGGAACCCAAGGAAAAGGCTCCGAAGAAGAAGGCTGCTCCAGTATCGGATGATGGCCCTACAATCGAAGTGGCGAACATGCTTTTCAAGTCGGGCAACTTGGAACCTGCTCTGCAAATGTACAAGCAACTTTTGGATACGGAACTCGAACCCGAGGAACGCTATTTCGCGATGTTGCAGATGGGCAATATCTACCGTGAACTCCGCGACTTCCATTCGGCGGTGAACCGTTACCGCATCATCGTGCAGGAGTACCCGGATTCCGATTGGGCCACTGAGGCCGAACGCGCTCAGCTCGAAGCCATTTGGCAAGAAAAGCACGCTTCTGAACTCCCTCGCGCCACTCGCCGCTGATTCGTTGCGCTTGAATCACTTCACACCCGTGAATGTGCCTTAAATTATGGGATGTTGACGGTTTTGCCGTTACCTTGTCTATTGCATTTTTCGTTGGAAAAACATAGATTGGTAAAGAAATGTGGAGTCGGTTATGACGTTAAAGAAAATACATTCTCTTGCTGTTTCGGCGCTGCTTGTTGCCGTGTTTTCGGCTTGCAGCAGTGATGATAGTAGTCCTGCTGGTTCGGGCAACGAACTTGGCGCATTGGATGGTGCGGATGTCGTGGTTTCGCAGCCTTCACGCTTGCAGGCTCCTGGAGAAAAAACTTCAGACGTGAATGGGGCTCTTGAATCGCAGGGTGCGTTATCTTCTTCTAGCGAAGAAATTTTTAGTGAAGGAGTTTCCTCGAGTGAACCTGAGGCTCCGAGCACAGAGGCTCTTTCTAGCGAAGCGGCGCTTGTCGGTGAAGCGGAATCTTCTTCAGGCGTCGATTCTTCCGCTGTCTTTGATTCCGTTTTCAACATACTTTTCCCCGACGGCATTAACGGTATCGATACGGCCCGTCATGATCCCGATAGCGTGGGCGTGTGGCATTTCTACGACCCCAAGGGAACGCACGACAATCCAGACTTCGCCTATGGCTCTATGACGGACCCGCGCGACGGGATTGTCTACAAGACTACGACAATCGGTGGCCAGGTATGGATGGCCGAGAACCTGAACTACTTCGACATTGAAGGCGCTGCGAGTTCTATCAAGAATGACTGGTGCTACTGGGATGAGCCCGAGAACTGCGAATCGGCTGGCCGCCTCTACACGTGGAAAGTGGCGCAGAGAATTTGCCCCGAAGGTTGGCGCTTGCCGACGAACGAAGACTGGAGGGCTCTGTTGACTGCTGTCAGTGCGGATTCTGTGAACGAGATTCTTTGGACTGGCTCTAGCAAACTCAAGTCTATAAGCGGTTGGGAAAACGATGGTAGCGGTACAGATGACTTCGGCTTTACGGCGTTGCCCGCCGGCAAGAGATTCTTCGCCAATGTCCAGGACGGGTTCTCGTTCCACGGGTGTTCTGCGCTCATGTGGTCTTCGACGCAAGCAGAGAACGGCGCTGCGGATACATTGGCTTTCCAGATGAGCTTGGATTGCAGCAACGACAACATTGTCATTAACACGGTGAAAAAGATTGATGGATTGTCGGTTCGTTGCGTGAAGGAATAATAGGTGTGAGCGGTGAGCCTTGAGCTATGAGGGTTGCCGCTTTGTGGAGTTGGATGAGGAATATTTGATATGAAATTTTTAAATGCAACGTTGTTGACGTTCTTGGCCGCAGGTGTTTCTTTTGCGGATCCGCCATCGAATTATAGCGGCTGGGAACTTGTTTTTGAAGACAACTTTGATGGAACGAGTCTCGATAAGACAAAGTGGAACCCGACGTACAATTGGGGCCCGACGCACAACCACCGCGCCTACTGTGCCGAAGAGAACGTAATCGTATCTGACGGTACACTCAAGCTCAAGGGCGAAAAGAAAAAGCACGCCAAGGCGACGGGTGATAGGGCCAAGGCAAAATTCAATAACAAGGAAATCCCAGTCGACTACACCTCGGGTGCGATTGATACCAAGAATCATTTTGAAGTGAAGTACGGCTATATCGAAGGCCGCTTCAAGGCCCCGTGGCAGAAGGGGACATGGCCTGCCTTCTGGACGTTGCAAGACGGCTGGCCTCCCGAAATCGACATTCTTGAAATTCCGGCTTCGCGCAAACAGCATCATTACTATTTACATTACACTGACCCGAGCTGGTATAGCAGCCACGGCTCTGCGTGGGACCACGAGGCTTCCTTCGGTGGTCACAAGGACGACAATACGGACCGTTCTGCCGACTTCCACAACTACGCAGTGGAGTGGGATGAGTCGACGCTCAGTTTTTACTTTGACGACAAGAAGTTTGCAAGCTACAACCGCCCGACCGAAATCAAGCAGCTTTCGGCGCAGTACATCATAGTGAACCTCGCCATCGGTGGCTGGGCGGGCGACGATATTGAAATCACGGCGGACAAGCCCGCTTATTTTGAAGCGGACTGGGTGCGCGTATGGCAGGCCAAGCCCGCAAAGCCCGACACGGTGCGCATCATGTCGATGAATTTCGGCACGTGCATGGTCAGGACTGCCGATGATAAGCTTGCGCTGGGCGACTGCAAGGGCGACAATGCGATTGCAACCATCACGCCGCTCTCGGGTTCGGCCTACCGCATCAACTTCGGAAACCTCTCCCTTGACACTCCGAATGAATCGAAGGAAGCGGGCCACACGATGAGCCTGTACGAGTGGAACGGCGGTGCCCACCAGAAGGTGACGATGCAAAAGCAGTCCGGCTATGAGGGCTCCGTGGTGCGAATGAAGATGCAGCACAGTGATATGTACCTGCGTGCGACGACTGACGCCGAACGCGTGGTGCAGAGCTGGGAAGATGACTGGCGTTGGTACCAGATGTGGCGTTTGCTCAAGCCCGACGATCCGATTCCAGAAAAGGATACGGTTCAGAAGGATCCTGTTCCTGCGGACACGACAGCCGAGGATACTACGAAAAAGGATACCCCGAAGAAAGATTCTACGAAGACCGATCCGGCCAAGAAAGATTCTACGGAGAAGGATCCGGCCAAGACGGATTCTACGAAGAAGGATTCATCGGAGGCTGATTCGGGCAAGTCTGCAATTCCTCTGCTCGGCCTGATTACAAATTTGTACGGAACGTCAGTCCATTACGCAAGCAATAGCTTGTTTGTGGAAATTGGCAGTACGTTCAAGAACGGTGCGACGGTTCGTATTCTGGATTTGCAGGGCCGTGAAATCATGCGCCAATATGTTGCGCACGGTGCGGTGATGGATGTTCACTCGTTGGCTCCAGGCCTGTACCATGTGGCAGTGAACGACGGCAAGCACGTGGACGTGAAACGGTTCAAAAAATAATATAGGAAGAGCTATGAACAAAATATTATTTGCTTTGCTTGCTTTGATGTTTGCCCTTTCGGGTTGCGGAGATTCGACTTCTGCAAGCGATTCCGGCTCAAAAGGGGGAAGCTTTCCTTCAAACGGCGACCCGGACTTTTACTGCGAAGTGACCGAAGGCGATAACTGGTGGCAGATGAAGGTCAATATCCCCAAATACAAGGGAATCGTTGAAAAATTCACCTATGAAGACGGCGGAACGGGTACGCAGTACTATGAAGAATCTTATTTTGGCCTGTCTTCCACAGAAAAAATGATGATGTGCATGGAGTGGGATCAGGAAATAAAGGAAAAATCGAGAAAGAAGAATTTTAAAGAGAATTACTGTGGAAACGGCGTGTTCTATTCCATCATTGAGTATGAAGGCCACACAAGAGAGTCCATTTTAGGAGAAGTCAGTTCCTTTGAAGAGGAATGCCAGCGCTACAAAAGAAAATGGGAAAATGGCGAATACAATGAAGAATACGACGATTGATTTCTTACACCACTTGTACGAGCAATCCCTTGAGGTACTGGCCTTCGGGGAAGGCGGTATTCACGGGGTGGTCGGCGGGCTGGCCGAAGCGTTCAATGATTTGAACGCGCCGATGTGCATCGGCGGCGGCATCCGCAATAATCTTTTGGAACAAGTCCATTTCCATGAGCCCTGAGCAGCTGAAGGTCGCAAGCATGCCGCCTTCGGCTAGCAGCTTCATCGCGAGCAGGTTGATGTCCTTGTAACCGCGGGCTCCCTTTTGCAGGTTGTCCTTGCTTTCGACGAACTTGGGCGGGTCCAAAACGATGAGGTCGAAGGTTTCTGCCTTGTCGCGGCACTTGCGCAGGTACTGGAATACGTCGGCTTCTACGTGCGTTGCATGTGCAGTGCAGAGCTTGTTGCGCATGATGCCTTCTTTCGCGAGTTTGAGTGCATCCTTGGAAACATCCACCTGATAAACCTTCTCGCAACCGCCACGGAGGGCGTACAGGCCGAATCCGCCGGTATAGCAGAAGCAGTTCAGCACCTTCTTGCCCTTGGAAAGTTCGCCGATGCGGCGGCGGGCGTCGCGTTGGTCGAGGTAGTAACCGGTCTTGTGACCGTTCTTCACGTCGATGGGGAAGAGGATTCCATTCTCGTTGATGATGACGGGCTCGTCAGGAACTTCGCCGAACACGACTCCTGTACGGAGGGGGAGGCCTTCCTTGCGGCGCACTTCGGAGTCGCAGCGCTCGTAGATGCCGCGGCAGTGCGTTTTCTCGGCCAGGAGTTCGTAAATGTCCTTGCGGTGGACTTCTGCGCCGGCGGCGAGAATTTCGACGGAATAGATGTCGGCGTACTTGTCGATGATGCAGCCCGGAATGCCGTCGTTCTCGGCGTTGATTAGGCGGAATGCGCTTTCCTTGTCTTCGATGTCAAAACCGCGGCTCTTGCGGGCGGCGATGGCGCGGTCCAGAATGTCGCTGAAAAATTCACGGTCGATGTTTGCCTTCTCGCCGAACGTCCAGAAGCGCCCGCGAATCTGGGACTTGGGCGAGTACGCCGCAAGACCCAGAAAATCGCTCCGGTAACTGTACACTTCGACGGTGTCGCCAAGTTCCGGGTCGCCGACGACTTCGTCGACGGCTCCGCTAAAGATCCACGGGTGGTAACGCAATGCGGACTTCTCGCGTCCGGCTTTCAAGGTAATCGCTTTCATGCGGTAAAATATAGTAATGATAGACGAGAGTCGAAAGACGAGAGACGAAAGAGAAAATAGTGACATACTTTGCCTTTTCTTTTGTTTTTTCTACATTTGTCGCCAAGATGTTTGAATCGCTTTTTAGCAAGTATCCTTTTTTTCGCGCCGTTCCCTGTATTCTTTGCATGGCGGTCATTTTCAAACTCTCGTCGATGACGATGGAACAGTTGGAAGAATTCCCGCATATTTGGGATAAGCTGGCGCATTTTTGCGAATACGCGACACTTGCCGGCTGTTATGCCATGCTGTGGACTCGCGCCGAATGGTCCAAACGCCAATGGCTGCGAGTGCTCGTGGTGACGGCACTTGCACTTGCCTACGGCTGCACGGACGAGTTCCACCAGAGATTTACCGAAGGTCGCGACAGCAGCGTACTGGATCTTGTCGCCGATTTGGCCGGCGGCCTGATGGGGGGTGTGGTTTATGCGGTAATTACGCGGATATTAAACCGATTTGATCCGGTAGACCCCTCTCAAAAATAACACTTGCGTTTGTTTTGAAAGAATTTTTATTTTGGCAGTAAAACATATTGTTATATTTTAAATGAAAATTTCACCTTGGAAGGATCTATGAAATCAAAAATAATTGCCTTTGGTATTGCTTTGCTGGCCCTTTCGGCCTGCGATCTGCAGCCCCGTCAGGCCGCTGTCACCGATGTCAAAATTGACGCGAATACGACCGACGACCAGAAGTTCTCCTACATGTTGGGTTCCCAGTTCGGTGGGCCGAGCTTCCAGAACATCGCTATGCAGCTCGGTGAGTATTTTGAACTCGATTATCTTGTCCAGGGTGTACTTGACAATTCGAAGGCTTTCAAGGACACAAACTTCAAACTCCAGATTCCGCGTGATTCCATGCCGGCGATTGATTCCTATTTTGCCGAACAGGCCGCTGAACGTCAAAAGCTTGCAAGGCCCGACAGCGCAACCGAGATGTCTTTCAAAGGCGATTTCTCGAAACTCCGTGCTTACGTGGATTCTGCTATGAAAACGCTCCCCATCAAGCCGGCTGCGAAGTATTTGAATACCACCGTCACGATTGGCGAAAAGTCAACTCCGATGCAGAAGTATTCCTATATCATGGGTACCCAGCTCGACATCATGTTCCACGGTGTTGAAAGGCAGTTCGACCAGAAATTTGACATCAATTACTTTATCCAGGGCCTTCGCGAAGCATGCCTGAATGTGTTGGATACAAACTTCAAGACCCAATTCCCGATGGATTCCATCAAGGCTGTCAACGACCGCTATGTTGTGAAAATCCGCGAAATCACGCAGAAAAAGCGTGAAGAGTTCATGAGGCAACAGCAGGCTGCGCAGGATTCCGCAGCTGCCGCCAACGATTCTACGGCGAAGGATACCGCGGCCGCCAAGGCCCCTGCGGCAGAAGCTCCTGCTCCAGAACAAAAGTAATCCTTGACATTGTCGATTGTAAAGAGGGCCGTCGTTTGTACGGCCCTTTACAATACCCCCTCATATATTTAAATTTTTCGCAATTAGTTTTTGTGCCCCGAAAAGCCCGATTTGGCGTATGCCCGGTCGGAGAGAATCCGGTGAAAAACCGGAGCGGTCCCGCCGCTGTAAGGGAGGACGAAACCGGCAGAATTTCGAAACCAGTGTGCTTGCATGCGAAGGAGCCGGCGTAGGACGATCCCCGAGCCAGAAGAACTGCAAAAACGTTTTTTAGAGGTATGATGCGAAAGACGTCATTCTTTAAGGCTGCGTGTGTTGCGGCTTTTTGGTGCTGCGCTCTTGCTTGGGCGGACGGTGCCGCAGCCCCTCCTTCGGAAGGTTCCCTGGAGGATGTGTCTATCGTTTCTGCAAACGACCCGGTGCAAGATTTGGGGTCTTCGGATGTGGTGAGCGCCACCGGTTATCTGCCCGCACAAGATGTTAGCTATACCGAAATCAATTCGTCGGCCTGGGAGGGTAAGTCGCTGACGGCAGCGGACCTCCTTTCGACGCTTCCCGGAATCCAGGCGTACAAGCAGGGGGGGCTCGGGAGTTTTCAGTCGGTGTCCATTCGCGGGATTGCGGCGAGAAACATTTTGATTTGCGTGGACGGGGTCCCGCTGAACGATGCGAGCGGCGGCGCGGTGAACCTTGCGTCTATCGACCTGAACCAGATGGAAAAAGTCGAGGTCTTCAAGGGCAATGTCCCTGCGAAGTTCGGCGTGACGGGGCTCGGCGGTGCAGTCAATTTCGTGACGAAGAATGCCGTGAAGAAGGGTGGGCGCGTCTTGCTTGCTTACGGGAACCACAACACATGGGAGGGTGCCTTCCAGGTGAGCTCTCCGGTGACCGACAGTATCATGTTTGCCTCTTCGTTTGCCACCAGGCATTCCGACAACGACTACGAGTACACGAACCGCAACGGGACGCAATACAACGACGATGATGATTATACGGCAACGCGCCAAAATGCAGAATATACCGACGTGTCGGGCAATGCGCAGTTCCGCATGCTGCACGGGAACGGCTCTTTTTCGACTTTGGCTGTGACGGCGACCCGTTTCGAAGGCGGGAACCCCGGCAAAGAAGAACAGCAGACGGTCGTGGCCGATTTTGTCGGGGAGTCGGCGCTTATCCGCTATGGTTTGGAATCACCCGGATTTTTTGACGATGCGCTTTTCTTGTATGGCGGGCTTTCGTACCGGTTCGACAAGAACGTTTCGAGTACCTATTATCCGTTGGACCATCTGGGTTATACGAGTAACGAGTATCTGGAGTACGGTGCTGCGGTTTATAAGGTTGTCCCCGAGTTTTCTGCCGAGTGGACTTTGTGGAACCGTCTGAAGGGCGCTGCCCGTGTGGCTGCGGAGTGGGAACGTGCCGAAGCGCGTGGTGTCTCTAAGGACTGGGCGCTGGACCGCTTGAACTTGGTAGGCTCTGGAGACCTGTATTACCAGTTTTTCAAGTACGCGGGGCTCGGTGGCGAGGGCTCGGTGCATTTTTTGAAGGACCATCTGGACGAGGGAACTTTTGTGTTGCCTACGGGGGGCCGTACCTTGGACGAAGCCGAAGATCGCGATTTGACTTTTTCGGGGCGTGCCTACACACGCCTAGGGAATTCCGAAATCCCGGTGACGGGGGAGGTTTCGCTGGGTCGTTTTTACCAGCAGCCCGCATTGATGGAACTTTACGGAACCTTCCCGGGAGCCTTATCGAACCCGAAACTCAAACGGGAAAAGGCGACCAAGTTCGAAGCCTCGGGCCTGTTCAAGATGCCGGGAAAGCATACGTCCTTGAGAGCCGCGTATTTTGAATCGCATATCGAAGACGGTATTTGCTGGGTGATTGTCGTGGAGCACTTGCATGCCGAAAACATAGCCCGTTCACGGGTGCGCGGTGCCGAATTCGAACTGAACAGCACTCCCGCAAAATTTTTGGATGTCGTGTTGCGTGCCACATTCCAGAAGACAGAAGACCGCTCGAAATCGGATACGTATAACGGGAACAAACTCCCCGGGGAGCCCGACCGTAGCTATTTTGCCGAGGCCACGCTCCACTTGCCGCTGCATCTGGATTTGATGTGGGCGTCGGAGTGGCGCAGCATCATGTACAGCGACCGTGCGAACCGTATGGACCAGCCGGCTGTGGCAAACCATCGCGCCATGCTCTCGTACAATCCGTTCGAAAAGACGCGCCTCGCTTTTTCTGTGGATAACATCACCGACGAACAGTACCGCAATTTTTATACCCCGTTCCCCATGCCGGGGCGGGAATACAAGTTCACCATAATACAGGGGTTCTAGCCCCCGCGCAAAAAAATGCGTAAAGCCAGAAAAGGAGCACAAAATGAATAAAATGAAAAAGAATGTCATTGCGAGTGTGGCGAAGCAATCCTTCGCTGCATTGTCCATTGCCTCTCTCGTCTTTCTGACGGCTTGCGGCGACGACTCCAGTTCCAGCAGCGCCCCGGAAGAAGTCGAGGTTTCCGTAGCCGGTGTCGTATTCGGCTCCGACTACCAAACCGGCGAACTTCGTTGGATCGACAAGGATGGCGAAATCTCCGAAAAGAGCCTTTCGTTTTTCCAGGATTCTAAGGTCATCTCCCATGGGGCTGACCTCTATGTGCTGGAACGCATGGGTGCGGACAACATCACTAAGATTAATCCCGACAAGCTGGAATCCAAGGGTAAGAAGGCCGTTGTCTGGCAGGTCTCTCTGGATGACGGTGCAAACCCGACCGACATGTCCTTTGACGAAGATATTGCCTGGGTAGCTCTGCAAAATGCGGATTCCCTGGTGAAAATTTCTACTGAGGATGGCAAACTCGTTAAAAAGTCCATCAAGATAGGGAAGTTCTCTTACGAGGGCGAAGCATCCCCCTATGTGACGGACATTGAACTGGATAATGGCAACCTCTATGTGCTGATGCAGCGCTACACTAAGGATGAAAATTACGTTGTCACGTATCCTAAGGGCCTCCTTGCCATTTACGATGCCTCCAACGGCAGCCTGAAGGACACGATCCAGCTCAAAACCAAGAATCCCTCGGCTCTTGCCGTGGTGGATGGCCAGGTCTTCGTGGCTACCCATGGTGAATACAACTCCGCCTACGCTACCGATGCCGACAACAAGCGCGGTATCGAAAAGGTGGATATCTCCAAGAAGAAATCCGAGCTTCTGATTTCCGGTGAAAAACTGGGTGGCGGCATTGTTTCCATGGTTGTCGATGACGACATCGCCTACGTGAACATCGACCTGGGCATGGACGCAAACTATGCCGCAATACAGGAATTGAAGAAGGTGAACCTTTCTACCAAGAAGGTGGAAAACATTAAGGACATCACCGATCCGTCCGGTTCCATGGCCATTAGCGAAGGCAAGCTCTATGTCGGCGACCGTTCTGCTTCCGCCATCCAGGTATGGAATGGCAAGAAGAAGAGCACCATCAAGCAGCCGAAGGGTGCCCTTCCTCCTTACAATATCGCTCTGTTCTAATTGCAGATTAAGCGATTGATGTTTGTATAATTGAAACGCGGCCCCCTTGGGACCGCGTTCTTTGTAAAATGTTTAATTAAGCTTGCGTATCCGGCGGTGGTGTCGGCTGTTCCGACCTGTTCAGCTTGGTTCGCTCGTTGTAGAGGCGTTCCGAAATATGGCAGAACGCTTCCACGACCACAGGGTCGAAATGCTTGCTCGAGCCCTCGGTGATGATGGCCATGGCTTTCTCGTAGGTGAATGGCTTCTTGTACACGCGTTCGGCCACAAGCGCATCGAATACGTCGGCCACAGCCATGATTCTTGCAGACAAAGGAATCTCTTCGCCCTTGATTCCGGTGGGGTAGCCTGAGCCGTCCCATTTCTCGTGGTGGTAGTGTGCCATTTCGATGGATTCCTTCAGGTAGTTGTCGTCCATCGTGTTGTTCGCGTTTGCCTCGATCTTGGAAAGGATCTTCATGCCCTGCGTGGTGTGGCTCTTCATGATGGCGAATTCTTCGTCGGTGAGCTTGCCTGGCTTGTTCAAAATCAAATCGGATACGGCAATCTTGCCGATATCGTGGAGAGGCGCAGAACGTTTTAGCTTGTCTTTGTAGCTGTCGGTCAAAATGTCGCTGAACTTGCCTTCCTTTTGGAGCTCGTCGGCGATGGCTTCCACGTAGAAAGCCGTCTTTTTAATATGGTCGCCTGTGCTTGTGTCTCTTGCTTCGACCATTTCAGCGAAGTTGATAATGATTTCGTCTTGCATTCGCGTGATGCGGTCGGCTGCGGCTTCCAGCCTGCGAATGAAGTCTAGCGAGTCTTTACATGTTTTGGTTAGCGCTTTGTATAGGTATTCGATTTCGTCGAAGGTGCGAATCTTCAGGGATTCGAGTTCCTTGAGCCCGTTGACGCGACCTTGTTCCAAGCTGTAGGCAAAGTGAATTGATGCTGCCGCCATGCGGTTCACAGGATGTACGATTCCTCGGTTCACAAGTTCAAGGACAATGCTCATGATGATGATGGAAAGCCCGAAGAACATGGACAGGAGCTTGATGAAGAACTTGGCCTCTTCGTAGATGAGGTCGCCCATTGAAATGTCGACGCCCACGTAGGCTACTGTATTCCCTAAGGAGTTCTTCAGCGGTTCGTAAGCAGTCAGCAGCCAGCCGTATTCGTCAATCGTGACAATCGGCTCGACATGTTCACCTCGGAGGAGGTTTTCGCGCACGGGTGCAAAGCCCTGGTTGAACGCGACGCGGTCGCCGGGCTTGTCCGGCAGAACACCGCTCGTGTCGCGCGCCTCCAGGTCGAATACGACGACACTGCTGTCGTTGGTAATCCTGTAGACGTAGAGGTAGAATACCTGCGGGAATCCGTCGCGGATACGGTACAAGTCTTTCTCGATGTCGTCGTAACCTTGAGCATCATGCCCCATGGTTTCCCACTCGTTGATTCGGTCTCCGTCGATGATTGCTGCGGCGGAGGCCCCTACACCTTGCGCAATTGCCTTGTTCCTTGCGATTGTGACCTGGCGGTACAGGAGGAATCCAGTGGTGCTGGCCAAGGCTCCGAGCAGGATTTCGGCAACAATGACCATGACCACGACCTTGCGCAGCAGGGAGCGCTTGATGAGGTGGCTACTGGCCATCTTGGTGCGTTCGCCCATGTTCGGGTCAAAGAGGAATATGTGGCTGAATAATTTTTTTAGGTGGATTGGAATCTTGCGGTAGATGATGAGGGATATTGTGAGAACAATGGTCTTGTCGATGATATCCAGTGCGAAGTCGGCTGTAAGCTGGGACAGGAATTTTGAGAGGCCTAGGTGGTTGTATATGGCTAGGGAGAATGGGGCTGAAATCCCTTCGCCAAAGTCGTAACCGTACAAAAAGTAAGTGAGGATGGAACCGAGTCCGCCACCCATTAAGGCGAAAACAGTAATGGCGATGCAAATTTTGGAAATTCTCTTGAAAAAACCGTATTGTTGGAAGAGTGCGGCGGCTACGCCGATGAGGATGCTGATGATACCGTAGTAGAGTGTTTCCCAGTTAGAAAAGCCGTTTATCACGTTGGAGAAAAATCCGACGATTACGGCAGGAAGAGTTCCCCCGATCATGGCGGCGAGAAGGGTGCCGACGTTGTCCATGTAAACGGGAATTTCAAGAGCGAGCGCGATTTTTGCGGGTATAATGTTCGCGAGGAGTGCTGTGACAATAAGTCCAACCGCGAACAGGAGTTTTTTTGATTTAGTCAAAGAGAGCTGTTTCATAACCGCCTCTAAATTTATAAATCCTTACAAGTATAATTTATTAATAAAAAAACAATATGGTAGCAAAAATGGCTAAAAAATCGTTTTTTTTTACCTTTTTTTGCGATAAAAAACAGGTTTTGCTTCTAGTATCCAAATTGTCCAGCAAAAAAGCCCTTTTGTCGACTATTTCACCCGAAATCTGTTTTTTGGGGCATTTTCTATCTAAATTCTTGTTGATGCTTAGAAACGGAATACTGATATCTTTTTGGCGTAATATTTTAACGTTGTCCCTTGCTTTGCTTTGCGGTTTGCTTACCGCTTGCGAGGTTCGTACCTACTATGCCGACGATTTTGAGAATGTCGACAAGAATTTCGGAAAGAAGCAATCTGTGAACGGTTCTTCTGATATGGATTCCCTTTCGTTGTATGGCGAATTTGCACTGATGTCGGTGCTTGAACCTAAAAATCTTGAGATTGTATCCGTCGATGATGCCTTGAACGGTGTTGATAGCGTGTTTGCGCAGATAGTTAACAAACGGTCTGAGTTCTCTTTTTCTACAAGTAAACTTCAAATGCCTTCTTCAGTTGTGAAATTGAAATTTTTGTGTGTATTCGCGGATTCCCCGCAGATGGAGCCGATGGAATTCGAGGAATATGTAAGTGTCAGTGAGAACGAACCCGTCAAGGTCAAGTTGCTGGATGCTTTGATGGCCGAGCGAATCGAAGGCTTGGTGCGCAAGGAGGATTACTCTTACGCAGAAGCGCATGATGTTGCCTACTTGGAAGTCAGCCACCTTTTGGAGTGGGGGAACGACAACAAGTACGGGCTCGAAAACGAGCCTTTGCCAAAGGCAGAATTGGAAATCCCGATTTACCTGTACGGAAGGTTCTTCTTGCAGGATTCGACCTTCTACCAGACCTTCAAAAAGTTGTCCAAGTCCGTGAAAAAGAACACGACCTGGAGGAACGTTCTGCCGTCGGTTGAAATTGCCGATGAACTGGTGCGTTATTACAAGATGGACCAGGTCGGCTTAGACGATTCCCTTTATGCCGTTTCGCAAGGAGGTGTGAATGTGTCATCTTCGTTGCGTGAAGATGTGTTCCTCCTTGTGGAAACAGTTTACGGAATGCCCCCTTGCGATTCCCTGGGACGGATGTTCACGAACGAAACAGAGACGAGCGATTTTGCGGGCACGACTTTTGTCTGCGATCGCTTCAATTCAAATTATGTCTGGCGTACCGCGAACAATTTGGAAGAAACCCTCGGTGCCTGTGTTGATGGGATGAACGACAGCTTGTATCGAGATGGACGATATGCTTGCAGTGGAAAAGATCGTAATTGGTTGGAACTCGGTGATTGGAAAACGTTCGTGCAGTATGCCGAAGAACTTTTCGGTGATTGCGATGTGGGCAAGGAACAGTTGATGATGCACGCCGATTCCTTGTACGCTCGATGTGAAAATGGCGTTTGGAAACAGATTGATAAGGTCATGTATTATGAAGGCCCCTGTACGCTGAATCGCGAAAATGTCAAGGTCGAAATCGCCGAAGTCGGAAATTTTGTTTGTAGAAACGGCAGCTGGGAGGAATTGAAGTAAGATGATTCGGAAAATTCTTTTCGCTGTGCTTCTGTCTTTGGCCATTGTTGGCTGCGGAGACGATGAGCCGGATCGCTCGGGAGGGAGTGATTTCCGCTATATTCAGGGATCCGTAAATCATGTCGATCTCAGAAAAACCCTTAAAGGGGTGTTCTTGCTGGTGGATTCCCTGGTCCCTGTGGATTTGAAAATTACCGTTGTGGACGGGGACTTGGATTCTGTCGCATCGGTGAAGGCCAAAGTACTCAAAACCAACGATGATTCCTATTTCAAGGGCATCGGTGACAGCTATTCCTATACGTCGGAGCCATTTGACTATCCTTCCAACTATGTGAAGCTTACCTATACATGCTTGCATTCGGATTCAAATTATAAAATGGAATTCGTGCAGTATGCCGCTATTTACAACGATTCGACACCGGAATTGAATATCGTCGAAGCCTTGGAAAGCGAACGCGTGGAAACTCTCGTTAAGGAGGAAGGTTTTTCTTTGGAACTGGCAAAGAAAAAGGCCATGCGTGAAATAGTCAAGGTACTGGATGCCGGGGATAAACTGGCACAGGCTGGCGAAAATGAGGTCCCTCTTAGAATGTGGTGGATTCCTTATCTCTATGGAAAGTACGATGTCAATACTTCTGACAGTGCGTTCTACGATTTATTCGTAAAGATGCGTTCTTCCGTGGGTTCCGAAAAATCGTTGCGGGATTATGTCGACGAAGCCGCGATAGTGGATACCCTGTACTCGCGATTCAAACGGAACGTGAATCCCTGGGGAAGCGGGGTTGAACGATTTTACAGCAATTATGTCACGTTTGCGGATGTCTGGGCCGGTTTCTACGGATTGAAGGCTTGCAATGATTCGATTTTCGGCAATATGGTGAAAATTACCAACAAAAAAAGCTCCTTCAAGGGCGACTCGCTCGTTTGCTCGCCAAATGTCTTTGAATATAGGTCTTTCTGGAGACCATTGAGCCGAACTGAATTGAATCTAGGTATTTGCAAGAAGGATACGATTGCACTGGATGACGTTTACTACAAATGCGATGCCAAATTGATGAGTTGGCAAAAGTTCTCGTTTATGGATGGGGTAGAACGGATGTTCGGAAAATGTTATGGCAGCCGTAGCGGAAATATCTATCTTTACGACTCGACCCTAGTGAGCTGCCAATGCAACAAGTTTGGCGATTTATGTAAGTGGAACATGGGAATTCCCGAAAACGACATAGGAAATTTCACGAAGGTCGATTATTTTGTCAAGGGAAATGTCGGTGAATGTACCGAGGAAAGGGAAAGCGAGCGGGTCGCCGTCAACAATGCCTTCTATATTTGCGATTCCGGCAAGTGGCAACTGACTGATGACAGAACCTACTACTTTGGGGTATGCGATTCGACTCAGAATGGAAAAAGGGACTACGAAGAAAAATTGGGTGCTTTTGAATGCATGTACCATGAGAGAAAAGTCCTTACACACGAAAGCGAAGATCATATGGGCCGGACTTATCGAATAGAATTTATTGGCTGGGAATGGGTCGAAATTTTGCTACCGGATTACTTTGAGGACGCCTGTAACAAGGACTTGCAAGATTTTGCACGTGTCTACGACGGTAATTATTATGTATGCGATCATTCGGCGTGGCGCACGATGACGGATGAGGATTTGACGCATGTGATTCTGGATGGGACCATGTGCGACTCCTTGATGGAAGATTCTGTTAAAGGTGTTAATGATGTTTACTTTGTTTGTAAAAATTACAGATGGCAGGAATTGAATCCGTACGAGAGCCAGGCGTACAAGGCTAGGCTGAAAAACAATCTTCCTGCGGATTATTGCGATGCGGGCCCGGTCGGAACGACTCTGTTCTGGGAAAAGGACGACATGATTCTTTACGGGTGCGCCCACGTGTATACAGGAAAAAAATACCGTTATTTGTGGCGAGGCTTTTCTTATCGCGGCGAATCGAAATCTATAGACGACCATTACTTTATGAAGATGCATGACGATGCCTATTGGGGAAGCGGGGCGAACCTGGCGGGCGGAGAATTTACGGCCGAAAATGTCTACGAAGTGGATTTCCGGGGCGAAAAGTTCATCTTCAAGGTGACCGACTACAGTATTAATGACGACTATTATGGGGTCTTGAACGAAAATATGGTCGAAGTGGGCGGGGAGAAGTACATTTGGGCGCTGAGTGGCGACCGGATTCTTCTGCGTCGGCCCATTGGCGACACGTCGGTCCCCATGTCTTCTATAGAAAATCGAAGTGAAGGATTTGAAATTTATTTTGAAAACTGGATGACTCAAATTAAGAAAGATACTCAATGTTCTGATTCGCTTTCTTCTAAGACTTCGTGTGACAATGATATGAAGGGTTCTTTGAACGATGTTTTGGCGGTGCGCTACGGAAAAGATTCCTATATGACCTTTGAAAAGGCGAAAACGGTTTGCCCTTCGGGCTACCATATTCCCGACACGACGGAATGGAAATCTCTGATTGAAAATGACCCTCGCTTGGAAAGCCCGCTTGTTGTTCGTAAACGTAGATTTGCCGAAACAGCTTATCATGCGACCCACCATAATTTATTCTGGACCTCTGACGTAAAAGATGAAAATATACAGTATTGCTATGAATACGCAAGGAGTACCGTTGATTATCTGCCAGATGGTCTTGTTCATGATAGGGAAATCGTTTCAGCTCGCGTAACCGAATGCCTTAAGGATCTATACCCGTTGGTGCAGGTGTTGTGTGTTTCGGAGGAGTAATATGTTTGCCTTGATGAAGAAGATTTTTTTGATGCTGCCTATCTTGGCCCTGTTCGGTTGCTATCTGGAAGAACATGAAATCGAAAAGGGTGGGCACAGTTGGCGTCTGGAGGGCATTAAGGATGATTCCACGGCCGTGGTCAAGGTGGTTTATTGGGAATCGGGTTCGATACACGACCATCATTTTATGTCGCTGTATGATGATGAGACTTTCTATAATGAGATATCGTCGGAGTACATTGCGGTCCGTATGACTTCTTACTGGAGAGGCAAGTCCCATTCGACGCGAAACGCTTTGCTGCCGGCAGATACTATGCCTATTCCAAAATGGTGTGACAGTTGCATTGTTGTCGGAATTATAGACGAAAAGACTTACGGTGTCGAGCGGGTTCCTCTCGATAGCTTTTCGACAGACTGTGCTTTGGTCCTCATGAGCGAAAAGAAGGTTCTGGATTCGCTGGAGTTGGAAAACTGTGACGGGAATACGACCAGATCCATTGCCTTGGAGGCGCATTACTTGAGGTTAAATGGCTTGCTTTACGAAATCCGTGACGGAAAATTCCCCCGTCAAACCCCGATTATAGAGATTCAGCAAAGCGATGGAGGCCTGAAATTCACCTCCAACGGCGAATATGTTATTTACGGCGGGGAGCCTTAGATAAGTTTTTTCGCGCGTCTTTCGCTAATTTTTTCATCACTCTTGCTTTTTTGTGCACTGTTTATTATATTAGTGTTCAAAGGAGCAAGTGAACAGATGGACTTGCGTGAAAAGTTGAATATTCTGGGCGATGCGGCCAAGTACGATGTGTCGTGTTCTTCGAGCGGGTCGTCCCGCTGTGCTCCGAAGGGGGGCTTCGGCAGTGGTTGCGATGCCGGAATTTGCCATACCTGGGCGGCCGACGGGCGCTGCATTTCGCTCTTGAAGGTGCTGTTCAGCAACGCCTGCAAGTACGACTGTGCCTACTGCGTGAACCGGCGCAGTAACGATATTCCTCGGGCGACGTTTACTCCCAAGGAACTGATTGATTTGACGATGGAATTCTACCGGCGCAACTACATCGAGGGGCTTTTCCTCAGCTCGGCGGTTGTCGGTTCGCCTGACAATACGATGGAATTGCTCGTTCGCGTGGCGAAGGAATTGCGGATAGTTCACCATTTTGGCGGCTACATCCACCTGAAGGCGATTCCCGGGGCTAGCGCTCGCTTGCTTTTCGAGGCGGGCCTCTATGCCGACCGCAGCAGCGTCAACATCGAGATTCCCTCGGATTCCGCGTTGCAGTACCTGGCTCCCGAAAAGAACTACGAGTCCATTTACCGCCCCATGAACTACCTTGCCGAACGCAAAATCGGTTACGATTCCGACCATGCCCGGCATTCCCCCAAGTTCTTGCCGGCGGGGCAGAGCACGCAGATGATTGTCGGGGCGTCGGGGGAGACGGACCTGCAAATTTTAAGGCTTTCGGCGGGATTTTACCAGCAACAGCAGATGAAACGTGTGTATTTTTCGGGCTATGTCCCTATCAATGCGGACAAGCGCCTGCCTGCGATTTCGAGCAAGCCGCCTCTGCTGCGCGAACATCGCCTTTACCAGGCCGACTGGCTCATGCGTTTCTACAACTTCCGGCACGATGAAATCCTGGACGAATCCAATCCCAATTTGGATGTGGATTTGGATCCCAAGGCCATGTGGGCGCTCCGCCATCCTGAATTTTTCCCGGTCGATTTGCAGACGGCGGATTACGAATCCATTCTCCGCGTCCCGGGAATCGGGGTCAAGTCGGCGAGGCTGATTGTGAGCGGTCGGCGATTTTCCCGCATCCGCCTGGAAACCCTGAAAAAGATGGGGGTGGTGCTGAAACGGGCCAAGTACTTTATTTACCATCCCGATACTCCGGCGAGCCTCCGCAGGCTTTATCCTGAGATGGTGCGCCCGTTCCTTGTGGCCAAAAAAAGGCCTGAACAGCTGGGCTTATTTGACAACTTTGTTCCTGCTTTGCCGGGAGCGCTTTCGCGATAGGCGGGGAAGGCCATGCTAGTTATTCATTATGATTCTACTTTTGACGGATTTTTGAGTGTCGTTTTCGAAATTTATCGTCAGCACCTCGATGTGGGCGATATTGTCCCGGTCCGGCCTTATGGGGCTGCCCAATCGGTGCCGACGGATTTGTTTTTGCAGCCGTTCCGGGTCGAGTCAGACGAGGAATCTGCCCGGAGGCTCCGTCGGGCCATATTGAACTTGGCAGGCGAGGATGTGTTTGCTGTGCTGGATGCGGCTTTCCGGTCGGAGGAGCCGGGCGTCGAGATGAAGATTTTCGCTTACCTGCGCAAGCTCTTTGCGGGGGACGTCCCCGCTTATGCCAGGAACCCGACGAGCGAGGAGATGTTGCCGCTGTTCTGTATTGCCCGTTCTGTCCGTCGCGAACAGGGGTTCATGCTCGGGGCGGTGCGTTTTTGCAAGGCTCCCGACGGCATGTACATTGCCGCGGTAGAGCCCAAGTACAACGTTGTCGACTTGTTGGCGCCTCATTTCCGCTCGCGCTTCCCCAACGGGCGCTGGGCCATTGTCGATATGGTGCGGCGCTACGGGATTTGCTACGAAAATTCGCGGACGCAACTGGTATCGGTAGCCGACCCGGCGGCGATTGCGGGGATTGAACGGGCCGATAGCGTTGCCCGGATGTGGAAATCGTATTACGATTCGATGGCTATCAAGGAACGCCTGAACCCGGAACTCCTCAGGCGCTGCCTGCCTGTGCGTTACTGGAAACACTTGCCCGAGCGCCAAGTGGATGCCTCTTCGCTGGTGATTGGCGGCAGGAATTCGGAGAAACGGGGTGATAACGGTCTAGGTGGAGCCAATTTGCCTTCTGCCGTGGCGCAGGGCCGTTCGCTTGCATTGCCCCATAACGGCATGTGATTTTTATCACACGCTACTTTGTAAAAAATATTGCTGCGTTTCCCTTCGCTTTTTTCTTTCTTTTTTTTAGATTTTTTTTGTATTTTTTACGAAGTAATTTTTCGATGAAATGTTTCCCTCTGGGGCATTGAAGAGGTTTTTAGAGATGAATAGGGCTCCTGCCAAACCTGGCTTTTTTGTACAAGACCGCTTTTTGTACAGCAAGGACAACGAGAAGGTTGTCTTGCGCGGTATCAACCACATGTTTATTTGGACGGACCGGGAAGGCAAAACGATTCCTGAAATTGCAAAGACGGGAGCCAACTGCGTCCGTATTGTCTGGAATACTCGTGGTCGCATCAGCGACTTGGACAACATCATCGGCCTTGCGATTGCAAACGGGATGATCCCTATTCCCGAAATCCACGATACGACAGGCAACTGGCGCCGCTTGCCCGATGCTCTCGACTTTTGGCTCCGCGACGAGACGCTCCAGGTCATCAGCAACCACCAGGAGTACATGATTATCAACATCGGCAACGAGCCGAGCGATGTTGAACAGGACCCGAACGACTTCTTTGAGGCTTACAGCACGATTGTCATCAAGATGCGTGCTGCGGGCATTCGCGTGCCCATCATGATCGATGCCGACTTCTGGGGCCAGAGCGAAAAGAACATCTTCCGCATGGGGCACCAGCTTTTGCAGGCAGACCCCGAACACAACCTCATTTTCTCCATCCACATGTGGTGGCCTTCCGAAAGGCACGACGTCTCCAGCGGCTACGATACCGTCGAGGCGAGGGTCACGGGTGTCCTTGAAAAGTCCGTGGAACTCAAGCTGCCCCTTATCGTGGGCGAATTTGCACCGGTGGCTGCCGGCGACGTGAAGGAAATCCCGTACCGGCATATCATGGCGGAATGTGAACGCCTCAATATCGGCTGGCTCGCCTGGAGCTGGGGCCCGGGTAACTTCGACAGCCCCGAAATGGACATGACGGCCCACGGTTCCTACAACACCTTGATTGGGTGGGGCAAGGAAGTTGCTGTTGATAGCCCGCTCGGTATCCAGAATACGAGCGTCATCCCGGCGTTTATCCAGAACAAGAACTACACCACGGGTTCCCAGGGCACGGGTGCAAACCTTATCGAAAACGGAGATTTCTCTGCGGAACCGCCCCTCAGCGGTTGGACCACCGACTTCTGGGGTGGAAAGGCCGATGTGGTTGTCAAAGGTGGCGAAGTCCGCTTTGACGTGAAGTCTGCCGGCAAGGAAACCTGGAGCTTGCAGTTCAAGCAGAGGCTCACCTTGCGCAAAGGGCTCACCTACATCTTTAGCATGCGTGCCAAGGCGGACAAACCGCGCACGCTGAACGTGAATATCAAGAAGGACTGCGAAAATTACGTTCCCTACGCGAACGGTCGTATCCTCGACTTGAGCACAAGTTGGCAGAACTTTAGCTGGAAATTCACGATGAAGGAAGACTCCGATACGGACGCCCTGCTTATCTACGATATGGGGGGCGTGCCTATTTCGTGGACGCTGGCCGACATCTCGCTCGTGCATGCGCGCAGCGTGGCCGACCGCCTGAACCGTACATTCCAGCGCAACGTCCAGAAAAACTCCGGGTTCTTCAATGCGCCCAACGGTCCGTGGCAACTCCAGCTGTATTCTGCGACCGGCGAACTTCTCGAGGTGCTCGATAGTGGCCATGGCGGGGAAGGCATGCGTCAGTATCCCAAGATTGAACGCAGCGGAATTATGGTCATCAAGGACATTTAGGGCGATTTTTCGCTTTTTTCCTCAAAAAAGGGACTTTTCGGGCTAAATGCCCGGGGTCCTTTTTTTTATGCGTTCGTTGGCCGTTATCAAACGGAATATTTCATATTGTGCGTTAAATCACGATTTTTTTGTTTCTTGTATCATGACTTTTTTACTGTTTTTGATTAAAAATCGGCAAAAATGTACAATATGTTAAAATTTTTTGATTTTTGTATCATGAACCTATTGCTTTTTGAAAATGATGAATATAAATTAAAGGACATGAAACCCGTGATGGAATACAATAATTTTCGCATTTATGTACGCGACTACTATTCGGAACGCAAGGACCGCTCCGGATATACTTGGCGTGATTTTGCAAAAGCTGCCGGATATTCTTCCCCTGTATTTTTGAAACTTGTGTGCGATGGCAAAGCGAACTTGAGCGATGTCGGTGTTGAACGTGTTGCTGCTGCGATGGGTTTGGTTGGTGTTGATCTGCAGTATTTCCGCCTTTTGGTGACGTTCAACCAGAGCAAGGATTCCGCTGTGAAGAAGGCAGCCTACAAGCAGATGCGTTCTCTTGCAGCGGAAAATTCCGTAAGCCTTGTCGGTGCTGACCAGTACGATTATTTTGAAACTTGGCACAATCCGGTTCTTCGGGAACTCGCTCCGAAAATGAAGGGAGCTACCCCGGCCAAGATGGCCGAACAGTTCCGGTTCGGTGTCGGCACTGCCGAGGTCAAGAAGGCTTTGGCCATGTTGACCGAGCTTGGCCTCCTCAAGAAGAATGAAGACGGCGACTATGTACAGGCCTCCAAGTCCGTGACTACGGGCGATATCGATGTCACCGCACTTGCCGTGCGCGATATGCACCGCCAGATGGGTGGTCTCGCGGTCAAGGCCATTGACGAAGTCCCTGTGGACGAAAGAGATTTTTCTGGGATGACCCTCGGTGTTTCCGAAGTGGCCTTCCACAAGATTGTAAAAGAAATTACCGATTTCCGTCGTCGCATTGCTGCCATCGTCATGGACGATACGGGTGCCGAACGCGTCTACCGCATGAATGTTCAATTCTTCCCTCTGACCAAGGATTTTATTGATGGAGGGGACCATGAGTAAGAAGAACCTTTGCATGTTGGTGAGCTGGGGCGTTGTTGCGGCGATAGCCTTCTTTGCGGCTTGTACTCCTGAGGATACGGCTGGTGGATTCGGGGAGGAGACGAATGCACTGGCTGGTATCCTCGTAAACGAGAAGGGTGAGCCGCAGGCCAATGTTCGCGTGTTTGCTCGCCATACCAAGGCGAACATCTCCGACTTGGTCGATACGACGGATTCCGAGGGCAAGTTCGAGTTCACCCCTGTCCGTCAAGGCGCCTACGGCCTTTCTGCTACTAAGGGCAAGGCTTCCATGTACAAAAGGGTCAATTACTATGGTCAAAACGTGAATGTGACTGCTCGTTTGGTATCTTCGACCGATATTTCGGGCAAAGTCTACCTCCGCGACGATACGGTTGCGACGGACGTGTATGTGTACATTCCTGGCAGCCCGTGGGAAGCTAAAACTTCCGATAAGGGCAAGTTCAGCTTCAAGAAGGTTCCAGAAGGGACTTATCCGGTGCTCGTGAAGTCTCCGGATCCGGTTCGTTTTGTCGATGTGTTCTATGTGGGTACGTTCGAAGATGGAAAGGCTGATTTTAACGGTCCTTATCCGGAGAGCCTGATTGACGCCGTCATGGCGAAGGTCGCACCTGATTCTAGTGACGTGGTGGCTGATTCTTCCGAGGAATCCGAAGAGGCTGATGTTCATCTCGTGAACTCCGAAGCATCGAAGAATATGTTGCTGCCGCTTTCTCCGGAATACGGGACGCTTTGCTGGTGGCCGCTGGACTACCTTTCCGAGGGATTCGCCGGTACGAAGGTTTCTAGCGATGCCCGTGGACATACCGATGGTGTGGTTTTCTACGGAAATCCTGAACTTGCGGATGGCATGTCCCGCAATGCGATTGAGCTCAAGGGGGCGAATCAGTATGGTGTAGTCGAACTCGACTCCGATCACGAAATTCTGAAGGGCGCTACCGAAATTACCCTTGAAGCCTGGATTAATGTGCTCAAGCTTCCGTCAGATTCTGCTTATCGCAGGAATATCGTAGGCCAGGTTGGTTTTGGCTCCAGTGGCGACCAGGATGTGTTTAGCCTGTCTCTTGTCAGGGGTGAATGTGGAACGAAGAAGCCGAAACTTGCATTCTTTATCGCTTCTGGCTCCGAAGAGGATTCCTTGGGCTGCGAAAACGCTGTGCTTTCGGATGTTGTCGAGACGAATAAGTGGATGTTTGTCTCCGTTGTGTGGAACGGTCCTACTCTTTCGATGTACGTGAATGGCCAGCTGGTCAATTCTTCGAAGACATCTGTCAAGAAAATTAATCCTTCGTCCGAATCGATTATCTTCGGCAAGGAAAAACTGAATATTCAATTAGATGATGTACGATTGAGCAATACTGCAATTAATCCTGTGGACGTGCTCTATCGCTACTATTATAAAGGAGGAGCACTATGATGGGCATGGATCTAAATTCTCTGGAAACGGCCTGCTTCGAAGTTAACGAACATGGTCGCCTTATCAGTGGGAACAAACGCTTCTGCCGTATGTTCGGCTTTAAGAGCGAAGACGAAGTCATGTGGCACTACGTCACGGACCTGTATCGTCATGAAAAGGAATGGGAAGAGTTCCGCAACTGCAACAGCACCGCGCAACACCATTTCGTATCCCGCATGCGTAACCGCAAGGGTCGCAGTTTCAAGTGCAGCATCGTTCGCGAAATTGTCCAGGATGCCGAAGGCAGGATGATTTTCCGCAACACGATTCGCCGCTTGGGTGATAAGGAAGTTGTGCAGGTTGTCGAAGACAACGAAGTTAAAACGTCCTCGGTGGTGTTCTTGGCCAAGTGCGCCCACTGCGGCGAACAGATTCGCGTGTCGACTCTTGCCGAAACCCGTATGCGTATGCTTTGCGGTAACTGTACCGCCAAGGCTTATCCTGAAGCTTTCCATATATCCGCAGTCGCTGCGCAAATGTAGCGACGACTACTAAAAGCCTAATTCTTTAGTACTTCATCATATCTCCTAAGTCCGGCAGGTTGAACTTGCCGGACTTTTTATATGGTGAGTCAATGGGTAAGTGTGTGGTTTGCTTACTTGAGACGGAGCTTCTTTTGCGCGTAGATGGACTTGCCACCGTTGCAGGCGTAGGCTATCGTGCATACAATAAAGAAGGCGGGGAGCGTGTCGAATCCGAAAATCTCTGCGCCGACAAGGATGGGGGCGAAAAGCGTGTTCGTGGCTCCACCGAAGACGGCTGCATAACCGAGGGCCGCTGCAAGCGGGAACGGTACGCCAACGATGGTCGCGACGATGGCCCCGAACGTAGCGCCGATGGTGAATAGCGGGGTAACTTCGCCTCCCTGGAACCCGACCGAGAGCGTGACGATGGTAAACAGCAGTTTTAAAATCCAGTCGTAAGCGTAGATGCCTGCATCGTTTGCCGAAAGGGCTGCGGCGTTACCAAAGCAAATATCGGTGAGGTTCGTGCCGAGACCGGAATAACGCCCTTGCCAGAATAGGAGCAACAAGGCGCTCAGGACAATGCCCATGATAGCGACTCGCTTGACCGGGTTCGGGAATTTGAGCGCGAAGAACTTCCTAGAAAGCGGGAGAAGCCTTGCGAAACCGCCACCGACAATCCCGAAGAGGATGCCGAGCACCACGAGTTTGAGGATAAAGTAAATATCAAGGCCGGCTTCGCCGTAGAACAGGCTTGCAATGTTCCAGTCGGGTGAGAATGTGTTCAAATCTATCGAAAATTTCTCGTAGCCGAGCATCTCGGAGACCTTGTAGGCTGCTACGGCAGCGACTGTTGCGGGGAGCAATGCTGCCATTTCGAGGTGGGCGGCAAGAAGGATTTCGAGCGAGAGCGCAATGGCTGCCATCGGGGTCTGGAAAAGTCCGGCGAAACCGGCGGCCATGCCTGCCACGAGTAAAACTCGGGGAGCGTTTTCCACATGAATTTTGGAACTCATGTTGTGCCCGAGGGTGGCTCCAATTTGCATTGCAACGCCTTCGCGGCCCGAACTGCCGCCAAAGAGGTGCGTGACCCATGTGGTCGCCATGATGAGCGGGATGAGGCGCAGGGGAATTTCCCTTTCCTTGCCGTGCGCAACATCGAAAATGATTCCCATGCCGCGTTCTGAACCTCTGCCGAACTTGCGGTAGGTGAGCACGATGGCGATACCGCCCAGGGCGAGCGCCGGAATCCAGTACAATGGGTTTGCATCGCGGATTGCGGTGACATTTTGCAGGATAGAACCGAAAAATGCGGTGAGCGCACCGACAATGGCTCCGAGGACCAGCGCAACCGCAATTAAAATTGGCTGGGAGAGCCAATGCATTACTTTTTCCTTGACTTTGGCCTTCGCCATGTTCATGGCCTGTTCCTTCATCTCAGGGCTCATGTTCCGGAACATCTCTTGCCAATTATTGAAATTCATCGCATACCCTTTTTTCGCCGCCAAATTTAGAAAAAAAGTTCTTGAGCGGAAAGGGATACGAAAAGGGTGCTTTTTTGCTATACTTAAATTATGGCTAGATTTTTTAGAAAATGTCTTGGGAAGATTGTTCTGATGACCGCAGCGGCGCTGTGGGCCGGTTGTAACGATTCCGAAAAAGCTGACGATACCACCAAGCAGGATGATTCTGTGCTTGTTCAATTGCAGAATGTGAAAAAAAGAGTTGATGAGAAACCTGAAGTAAAAGATTCAAGTATTCTGAATGAAGCGAGCGTAACGCTTTATGGTTGCAATGGGTGTTCATTTTTCTTATTGAAAAGGTCGGGGGATTCTTTAAAGCTCCCTTCAAAAATTAGGGGGGCTGTTAAACCTCTAGTTAAGAATCAAGTAAATATTACCAAAGGCAGTGCTCTTGGAAGAGATTCTGTTTTTGCCGGTTTGGAAAAACGAACACAGGCATTGCTTCATATTTATAACAAATATTTAAAACAGAATCCAGAACATTTTTTTGAAGGAACAATGATTTTAAAGATAAAACTGTTGGCAGATGGTTCTGTTAAAGAATGTCAGATTGTTTTGTCGACTACAAATAACAAAGAATTTGAAAAAGATGTCAGAATAGCTGTAAGCCATTGGACGTTCCCGAAGGTTGAATCGGGAGAAACCGTTGCAACGTTCCCGATTACTTTTCAAGAAAATACGGTTGAAATAAAGGCTTCTCAGCCTGAATAGGGAATGGATTTAATCGTGATTTTACCTATGCATAGAGATTCGAAATTTTTAGTATTGATTGCATTCTTTGTGTGCATGGGTTTTGTCGCTTGTGGCGATGACGCGAGTAGTTCTGGCCCCGAGAGTGGCGATAGCAGTGCGGTTGAAGAATCGAGTTCATCGGATTCCGCGCAGTCCTCGTCTGTTAAGCGGTCGAGTTCGTCGGAAAAAAAATTGTCCAGCAGTTCTTCAAAAACTGTGGCCACTTCGTCGAGCTCGAGGCGGGCTTCTTCTTCGAGTTCTAGCAACAAAAAAGACTCTTCCGCGGTTCTTGTTGCCGACACTATCAAAATTACATACGCTCTTAAGCGTTTCGACGGCCCGCTTTCTAACCCGCACAAGGGTTTCACGGTCCCGACCGAAGGCCTGTGGACTTTCGTTCCAGAATTCGAATATGGGCCTTACGGTTCCTTAAACAACAAGGCGTGGGACCTTGTCACATACGGCTCCGGTTACCAGAAGTGGAACAAGTTGAACCCGGCAAAAGGCGTTTATGACTGGACAGAACTGGAAAAACTGCTGGATGATTTGGCCGAACACAACATGGGCTACGCTTTGCGCGTGTTGCCGTATTCGCAGTCGATGGGAATCAGCAATAAATTTACGGTAGAAAGCGATTACGATTGGACTCCGGAATTTGTCTATGACGACGGCGCCAAAAAGAATTATGCCAAGCATAAATATGATGGAGTCGAGTACACTTTGGTGGTTCCTGTCTGGGATGATCCAGTCTATTTGCAGGCTGCGAAGGATTTCGCGAAGGCGCTGGCCGAAAAATACGATGGCGACCCGCGCATCGAATACATCGACATCCGCACTTTTGGCGAATGGGGCGAATGGCATGCCTCCCACTTGGACGGCAGCGAAATGCCCTCCGATTCAATAGAAATGGACATGCTGGATTACTACGCTTCCGTTTTCAAGAAGACTCAGCTGGTGTTGCCATCTAGCGGCGTGGGCGATGTCTATACGCATGCGCTGAGTCTCGGCATTACCAAGCGTGACGACGGGTTCATCGGCATTCCTGGCAGGCCGGATTCGCTGGTGCGTGCCTACGAGGCTAACTTGCCGACCATCGCCGAGAACATCGCTGGCTATGCCACTATGTTGAATTTTACCGACGTGATTCCCAGCGGCTACTTGAAATGGACTCCGCAGCGCTGGGTGGATGCGATTACCACGGCCCACTTGACTTACTACGTTTTGGACCAGGACAGCGATTGTGGCTACAATTTCTACAAGGACAACAAGGCCCTTGCCGATTCCATGAGCAAGGTTATCGGGTACAATTTCACGGTGACGCAAGCGAAGTTGACAACTGTCACCGATGCCAAGAATGTGGCGAGTACGTTGAACATTACCGTCAAGAATACGGGCGTGGCGCCCTGTTTCTTCGACATTTACATGGTGGCGGAATTCGTAGACTCTACGGGCAAGGCGCTCGCACAAATTGGCGAGACTATCCGCATTCCGAAGGCGACATTCAAGGACGGCAGTTCGCAGGATTTCTCTTTTATATATAAGGTTGCGAGGAAGGCGAGTGTTGCGACTCAGCCGGGCGTTTCCGTGGCCCTTTCCCTCTACGAAAGTGAAGAATCCTTCAAAAAAGGCCAAAATCCGACAGTCCGCTTCGACAACGACGGCCTCTTGGAAAACAAGAAACTATTGCTGAAACCGTAAATACTTTTGAAAAAAAGAGTATATTCAAGTTATCATGCGTCAATTTCTAAGATTTTTATTGCTGACGGCTTGCCTTGTCTGTGCCGGCTTTGTCGCTTGTGGCGATGATGATAGCAGCAGTGCCGCCCTTGTGAGTGGAGAAAGTAGCGCAGTCATCGTTGAAGAATCAAGTTCGTCGTCAGAAATTTTTTCAAGCAGTTCTTTTATTGAAAATCCGTCCAGTTCTTCTGTCGGTTCATCGGAATCTACGGAAATCGTTCCCGCAGAGAAAATTACCGAGATTTCGGCGACAATCATAGAAGATACGTTGGATTTGTTCTATTACGGCTGCATGAACCTCAATTTCAAGGCGGATTCGTTTCTGACCATATTTGAACACGGCGACCTCGTTACGTTGATGGTGGATGGCTACGATACGGTGGATGTCCCTGTGGTTGGGTATAGGGGCGATGTTTCTGTAGGTGAATTTCTTTTAAGCGTCGGTGACGGCACGGGTTACGTTACGCTGGAGGTTCTTAATGGCGATCCGGCAGAAGCCATAGGTATCGGGCGCGATGTCAAATTCCCGATAAACGTTGTCGTGAAAATGAAGGAAAAGGGTGGCTACATCAAATATTTGGAAATGCGTCAACATCTGACGATGTCGTATTATTTGGAAGCGTATCCGACTCTTTCCATTGAGGAATTTGCGAATTTCAGAATGGTGAACACGACGGGAATGGGCGAGGGCGTGTTGTATCGTTCATCAAGCCCGATTGATGCATCGTTGGGCCGCAATCTATATGCCGATTCCCTGGCCAAGGAGGCTGGCGTCGCAACCTTCGTGGATTTTGCCGAAGGTATGGAAACGGCCATGACGTACAGGGACTTTGCCAATTCCTATTATGCGACGCAGAATGTGGTGTTCCTTGGGGTTCCTCCGGCATTTGTAAACAAGGTATTCAAGGATGGGCTTGTCAAAGGGTACCGCTTTATGATTGAAAACGAGGGCCCCTACCTGTTGCATTGCACTTATGGCATGGACCGGACCGGCTTCTCGATTGCGGTGCTCGAAGCGCTGATGGGGGCAACGGCTGACGAAATCAAGACGGATTATGCAAAGACGTTCATAAACTATTGCAGCGTGGTTGATAACATGCAGGTCGCCTTGACTCAGGATCAAGTGGATTTGCTTAAGGACATTATCGCCATGAATATGCGGAACTCGTACCATACGGTGGGTGTTGACATCTCGGATTTCGATAATGTCGACTTGGCGACTGCAACAGAAAAGTACCTGGTTGCTATCGGTATGGAACAAGCCGAAGTGGATGCGCTTAAGAATCGCCTGAAGTCCGTACAGACGAATATTGAATAAAAAAGAACGGAATTGTGCATTCCGTTCCTTGAAAGTTTTGCGCTAGGAAATTAGCGTGTTATAGCGGTTTCGCTGCGATTACTTGTTGTTGGCGCGAATCAGGTTGAGGGCGGAGCCTGCCTTGAACCATGCCCACTGCTGTTCGTTGTAGGTGTGGCTGAGGGCGATGTTGTCGACAGAGCCATCCTTATGGTGGGCGACGAGCGTGAATTCGGAACCCGGGGCGAACTGGGTGAGGCCAACGATGTCGAACACGTCCTGTTCCTGGATTTTGTCGTAGTCGGCGGCGTTCTTGAAGGTGAGGGCGAGCATGCCCTGCTTCTTGAGGTTTGTTTCGTGAATGCGGGCGAAGCTCTTCACGATCACGGCCTTCACGCCGAGGAAGCGCGGTTCCATGGCAGCGTGTTCGCGGCTGGAGCCTTCACCATAGTTTTCATCACCGATAACGATGGAGCCCACACCGGCAGCCTTGTACTGCTTGGCGAGTTCCGGAACTTCCTTGTAGGCACCGTCGTTGCCGAGAACCTTGTTGGTTTCGCCGTTGAAGGCGTTCACGGCGCCGATGAGCATGTTGTTCGAAATGTTTTCGAGGTGACCGCGGTAGTTGAGCCACGGACCGGCCATGGAAATGTGGTCGGTGGTGCACTTGCCCTTGGCCTTGATGAGGATCGGAGCACCAGTGATGTCCTTGCCGTCCCAAGCGCCGAACGGAGCAAGGGCCTGGAGGCGCTTGCTTTCGGGGTTGATGGAAACGGTAATCTTGGAACCGTCTTCGGCGGGAGCCTGGTAGCCGGCGTCCTTGACTTCGAAGCCCTTCGGCGGAAGTTCGCACTGTTCCGGCGGGTCGAGCTTCACAGCCTTGCCTTCGTTGTTCACGAGGGTGTCGGTCATCGGGTTGAAGCGGATGTCGCCAGAGAGGGCGGCGATCACGGCCATGAGCGGGCTAGCCACAAAGGCGTGCGTGTTCGGGTTGCCGTCGGCGCGCTTGGCAAAGTTGCGGTTAAAGCTGTGAACGATGGTGTTGAGTTCCTTCTTGTCGGCACCGGCGCGGTCCCAACGGCCGATGCAAGGACCGCAGGCGTTCGTCATAATCGTTGCACCGAACTGCTTGAACAAGTCGATGAGGCCGTCGCGTTCGGCGGTGTAGCGCACCTGTTCGCTCCCCGGGTTGATGAGGAGCGGGCACTTCGGGGAAAGTCCCTTGGCGAGGGCCTGCTTGATCATGTTGGCGGCCATGAAGAGGTCTTCGTAGCTGGAGTTCGTGCAGCTACCGATGAGGGCTGCGCTTACGACCGGAGTGGATTCCGGCTTGGTTTCGGTTGCCTTGAGGCTTTCTGCCATGTCGGTCACGGCGTAGGCGCGGTCCGGGCTGAACGGGCCGTTGAAGTGCGGCACCAGCGTGCTCAAGTCAATTTCGACCACGCGGTCAAAATACTTTTCCGGATTTGCTTCGACTTCGGGGTCGGCCTTGAGGTGTTCTGCAATCTTGTCGGCAGCGGCGGCCACGTCGGCACGGCCAGTCACCTTGAGGTAGCGGCTCATGGAATCGTCGTAGCTGAAGGTGGAGCAGGTAGCGCCCACTTCGGCACCCATGTTGGCAATCGTTGCCTTGCCGGTAGCGGAGAGGCTGCGTGCGCCTTCGCCGAAGTATTCGATAATGGCGTTGGTGCCACCCTTAACGGTGAGGATGCCAGCAAGCTTGAGGATGATGTCCTTGGCGGTAGCGAAGCCCTGGAGCTTGCCGGTGAGCTTCACGCCGATCATCTTCGGGTACTTGAGTTCCCAGGGGAGGCCGACCATGGCGTCCACGGCGTCTGCACCGCCCACGCCAATCGCGAGCATGCCGAGGCCGCCAGCGTTCACGGTGTGGGAGTCGGTACCGATCATCATTCCGCCCGGGAAGGCGTAGTTTTCGAGCACCACCTGGTGGATGATGCCTGCACCCGGGAGCCAGCAGTCAATGCCATACTTGGCAGAGACGGACTGCAAGAAGTCGTACACTTCCTTGCTTTCTTCCTTGGCGCGGGGGAGGTCCTTTTCGACACCTTCGCGAGCGATAATCAAGTGGTCGCAGTGCACGGAGCTGGGTACTGCCACGCGGGACTTGCCGGCGGTGGTGAACTGGAGGAGGGCCATCTGGGCAGTAGCGTCCTGCATGGCCACGCGGTCGGGGTGGAATTCGGCAAAATCCTTGCCGCGTTCGTAGGTCCTGTTCTCGGCACCATCGATCAGGTGACTGTAGATAATCTTTTCGGCGAGGGTGAGCGGACGGCCCAGCTGCTTGCGGGCAGCTTCAACGCGGGCAGGAATGCGGGCATACACGCCCTGGATCATGTCGAAATTGAAAAGCATAGTCAGGCTATGAGGTTTGAGGTTTGAGGTCGGTCGCCTTCGGCTCCCTTTGAGGTTCCAAGTTCAAGAGTTTCATCTTGAACGAAGCCTGCAAGGACGGAGATGAAGGATCCGGTTAATTGATTCGGGGGCAAAGATAGAAAAATGGCTCCGTTTAGTCGAGCCCTAGAGGGGTGATTTTGCGCTACCAAGGCAAATTGTACTGGAAATTGAGTCCCCAGCCGCCCATGATAGAACTGTCGTCACCATAATGCTCCTTTCCGCGGGGAAGATGGTTTCTATGAATTCCATAAATAATCACGTGATAATTTGCGGTTATACCTATAAAGAAGGCTTCGTTCAGTTGATATCCTAGGCGGTATTCGTAGCCAAGGGTTATCCGGTATCTGTAACTTTCAGTTCTATCAAAAAAAAGACTATCAGAATATGTTGACAAGTTGTTTGCGTCGATCATCAAACCTACATAAGGAGCATATTCGAACATGATATTACGTTTTGTGGTAGACAAAATTACTGGTTTGAAGTAGGCTTCCCAAAAAGAAACACTTACTTCGCCATCGGAATGGGAATATCCGAATCTGTCTATGCCGAAGGCGAGTTTGTAGTCGAATTCATTCTCCGGTTCATTAAAGAATCCCGTTTCTAGAGATACGTGAAAGATTCCCCCAGGTTTATAGATTTGATTATCCTCTTGCAGGCGACTGTCTCCGAGGGATGCCGAAAGATAAATCGCATTTGCTTGGACCACGCAAAGAAAAAGAAGTAGGATGGCTATTCTCTGCATAGTGTCCATCCATTTTCGAATCTTTTTAGATAATCATCAGAGTTTGTCTCCCAGTTGCCTATTTGAAGATTATCATAATAGAAACCATCTATTTTTGGATTCAATATTTTAACGACAGCTGTGTCGTACACCGTTGTATCTAATCTCCATAAAGGGTTAGCAAGGGATGTATCGGTGTCTTGAAAATTAGTATCGGCTTTGTATACTTTTTTTTGCTGATAACGGATGGAGTCTACAAAGCAATCCTTGACGCACTCTAAAGAAGCTTTCTGGGAATAATTTAATATCCAAAGTTTTTCAAGTTTATGACATCCTTGTAAGTCCTTGAACGATATTTTGTCAGGAGCCTCACTTTCTCCGCTTGCGATATAGGGACATCCTTGAAAAAAGAATGCTATTATGAATAAAATTGAAAGGTCCCTTCTTTTCATACAGATTAAATATAAGTAAAAAAAAGAGCGACCCCGGCAAGAACCGGTGTCGCCCCTGTTATTAGGAGAGTACTGTTACATGTTGCTGAAGATTTGGAACCCGCTGTAGGATTCTTGTCCGTGTTCGCTTTGGTCGAGACCGCGGAGTTCTTGCCTTTCGGTAACGCGCAGGCCCATCGTCTTCTTGATTGCGAGGAAGATCAGGCTAGCAGCACCGAAGCACGGGACAGCGTAGGCAGCGACGCCGATGAGCTGGGTGAGCACGCTGTAGTCGCCAGTCATATCGAAGATACCCACGGCGATTGTGCCCCACACACCGTTCACCAGGTGGACCGAGAGAGCACCGACCGGGTCGTCCAAGTGCAGGCGGTCGAACATGAACACCGCACCGACTACGAGCACACCAGCGATGGCACCGATAATCCAGGAGGAGAGCGGGGTCACCACGTCGGCACCGGCGGTAATCGCCACGAGACCGGCAAGGCATCCGTTGAGGGCCATGGTGGCGTCGGGCTTCTTCGAGACAATCCAGCTCGTGAGCGTCGCGGTAATGATGCCTGCGACAGCGGCGAGGTTCGTGGTCACAAGAATCCAGCTAGTAGCCTTCGGGTCGCCGGAGAGGGCAGAACCGGCGTTGAATCCCCACCAACCGAACCAGAGCATGAACACACCGACAGTTGCAAGCGGAATGTTGTGGGCCGGGATGGCATGAACCTTTCCGTTCACGTACTTGCCGATACGCGGTCCGAGAATCATCACGCCGGCGAGAGCTGCCCAGCCACCCACGGAGTGGACGAGCGTAGAACCAGCGAGGTCATGGAAACCAGCCTTGCCAATGGTCGAAAGCCAGCCGCCGCCCCATGTCCAGCTACCCACGATGGGGTAAACAATAGCGACGTAGACGAGGGTAAAGACCAGGAAGGAGTTTAACTTCACGCGCTCGGCGACTGCACCAGACACGATAGTAGCTGCGGTTGCTGCAAACATTGCCTGGAACAGCCAGTCGGCGAACAAGGTGAAGTGGCCGTTGTAGGCAGCGGTGAAGCTATTGGGGTTCGCCCAGTCACCGATGCCGAAGCCTGCGAAACCGAGAATTCCGTTAAAAGTTCCCGGGTACATGAGCCCGAAACCAATCAGGGCGTACATCGTGATACCTATGGCGGGGACCGCGATGTTTTTGAATGCCACGTTGGCGGCGCACTTGGCACGCACAAGGCCCGCTTCCACGCAGGCAAAGCCTAGACCCATGACGAACACCAACATGGCGCTGATCATGATCCAAATGTTTTCTGTCATAAAGATGGCGTCGCTGACAGGTACGACTTGTGTAACTTCGTTCATTGAAAAAATCCTTTTAAAAAGTGTTGAGGTCGGACCTTCGGTCCTTTGAGGTGTGAGGTCGCTCGCAGGCTCGCTTTGAGGTTGTCTTGCTAATGCATGACTTTGAGTTTTTTCCTCATACCTCAGAGCGCGCTAGCGCGACCTCATTGCTCACTACCCGATTGCCTCCGGCCCGGTTTCGCCTGTGCGGATTCGGATGCACTGCTCGAGGCTCGTGACGAAAATCTTGCCGTCGCCGATTTCGCCAGTACGGGCACCTGCGATAATGCCTTCAATGCATGGCTGCACGAATTCGTCGTTCACCGCAATCTTCAAGCAAATTTTCTTAAGCAAGTTCACTTCGGTGACGACGCCACGGAAACGCTGGTTGTAACCCTTCTGCTGGCCACAGCCCAGCACATTGGTAACGGACATCTTGAATATGTTTCTCTCGTAAAGGGCTTGCTTCACGAGGTTTAGTCTTTCGGGTTGGATGTAAGCTGTAACGAGCTTCATGTTCCTATCCTTTGGTTGAGGTTATCTTGTTACGCCACACATTATGCAAAAGTCGTGCCAAAATAAGAACCAAAGGAAAAAACGGGAAAATTGAACCGAAAAGGCCGATTTTTCGCCTTTTCTTTACGATTTGTGCTTTACAATTAGTGTAATTATCTTAAAAAATGTAAAAGAATTTATGCTGTGAAAAAAACGCATTTTTTGTGTGCAGGATATAAATTGAATGGGTGTGTTTTTGTGGGGTTCGAATGAATTTGAAAAAAATGCTTTTGCTGGCGCTGGCTTTGGCTGCTTTTCTCCTTGCGGCGTGTGGGGGAGATGAGGCCGAGGGAACGGGGCTTGTTGAAGATCTGGCAGAATCGCCGATTGGAACTTCGAGTTCTTATTGGCAGAGTTCGGCGAACGAATCTAGCAGTAGCGAGGTCGCTGGGACCATGGATGTCCCGGCTGATGAGCCCGCTGAATCTGTCGAAATGGCTGAATCGTCCGAATCTGTAGAATCGTCCGGAACGGCAGAACCATCTGAATTGGCAGAACCATCTGAATCGGTAAAATCATCTGAATCTGCTGAAATATCCTCTTCCAGTAGCGAAAATGAGGTCTTTTCGAGTTCTAGGGGGACCGAAGACATTATTTTGCCTTCTATAGTTGACCCTGAAATACTGGTTAAGGCATCCCCTTGCAGGGTCGACAGCACGGACAGCTGCGAATACGGTACGTTGACGGATGAACGCGATGGCCAAACATACAAGACTGTCAAAATCGGCAACCTGTGGTGGATGGCGGAGAACCTGAACTACGCCTACTTGCAGCCCGTGGCGGATATGGATTCCGGCAGTTTCTGTTTGAATGATTCGCTGGAGTATTGCGAAAAATATGGCCGCCTCTATCCATGGGCCGTTGCTTTGGGAATTTGTCCTTCCGGCTGGCATCTGCCTTGGTATATGGAATATACAACGATGTTAGATCGCTTTTATCGTCAAAGCCGTATGCTCAGATCTACGGAGTGGGACGGGACGGATGACTATGGTTTCGCTGCGCTTCCTTCGAGCGCTAGGTATTATGAAGGATCATACACCCTTGGAGGCGACGGCTGGGGCGGTGGCGGTATGGGTGGTTATGCCGGAGATCCAGCCTGGTTTTGGACGGACACTAAAGTGACTGACGAGCGCTATCCCATGGTTGACCTTAATGGTGTATCTCATGAACAGGCTCTCGCTTTATGGGTGCCTCCAAGCGGTGAAGCAACCATGCGCACTGGGATGTTGAACGAAGCGTTCTCTGTCCGCTGCGTAAAGGACTACTAGTTCTACTAACCATTTCCCCATCCTCCCATGCCGGTTTGCCCTTTTTTTGCTTACGGAACTACACAAAGGACCCCATTTTTTGTATCTTTGAAGCCGACAACGCACCATCCTGCCCCAAAAAGCGGGGTGAAGCAATTTCACAACAAACAAAAAAAGGATCCAATAATGGCTCTCAAACTCGGTATCAATGGTTTCGGTCGTATCGGCCGTATGGTTTTCCGCGCTGCTGTGGAAAACTTCGCAAATGACATTCAGGTTGTTGCAATCAACGACCTTCTTGACCCGGAATACCTCGCTTACATGCTGAAGTATGACTCCGTCCATGGTCAGTTCAACCATGACATCAAGGTCGAAGGCAACTTCATGATCGTAGATGGCAACAAGATCCAGATCTTCGCTCAGAAGAGCGCCTATGATGAAGAAAACAAGAAGGCTCTCATCACTTGGGGTGACCTTGACGTTGACGTCGTTGTTGAATCCACTGGCTTCTTCCTTACCGAAGAACTCGCTTCTGTGCATCTCAAGGCCGGTGCCAAGAAGGTCATCATGTCTGCCCCGTCCAAGGATGCTACTCCGATGTTCGTGTACGGCGTGAACGACAAGACCTACGCTGGTCAGAAGATCATCTCCAACGCTTCTTGCACCACCAACTGCCTTGCCCCGATCTCCAAGGTTCTCGATGAAAAGTTCGGCATCGTCCGTGGCCTCATGACCACCGTTCACGCCGCAACTGCTACTCAGAAGACTGTTGACGGCCCGTCCAAGAAGGACTGGCGCGGTGGCCGTGGCATCCTCGAAAACATCATCCCGTCTTCTACGGGTGCTGCTAAGGCCGTGGGTAAGGTTCTCCCGCAGCTCAACGGCAAGCTCACCGGTATGTCTATGCGCGTGCCGACTTCCGACGTGTCCGTTGTTGACCTGACTGTCGAACTCAAGAAGGCTTGCACTTACGAAGAAATCTGCGCTGCCATGAAGGAAGCTTCTGAAGGCGAACTCAAGGGTATCCTCGGCTACACCGAAGACGCTGTTGTTTCTACCGACTTCCGCAACTGCCCGAAGACCTCCATCTTCGACGCCAAGGCTGGTATCCAGCTCGACCCGACCTTCGTTAAGGTTGTGTCCTGGTACGATAACGAATGGGGCTACAGCAACAAGGTTTGCGAAATGGCCCGTGTTATTGCCAAGTAATTGATTTCTGCTAAGTGCTAGTAGTGCGGACGTAACAGCCTCCGGGCAACCTGATTTCCGCACTTCCGCTTGAAACTTTTACAAGAAGCCCCGCTCAATCGAGCGGGGTTCTCTTTTTGCGCGAGCCCCGCTTCGGCGGGGCCTTTCGCTTTTTTTTACCGTGCTCATGATAAAGGTTAGTTTATATGGCTTGACAACGTTGTTTTTTGATATTAGCTTTGACGGGAGGGGGTTCGAATGTGTGTTGAAATAAAAAAGCTGTTTTTCCTGCTTGTTGCGCTGGCTTTCGTGTCGTGCTCATCGGATGATGACGAATTGGTGCTTTGCGATGCAGAGAATTCGTGTTCTGAAGATTCCTCAAAAAATACGGAGGAAGAACACGAAAAACCTGTTGATGAACAGGACGAGGATGACCCTCGTGCGGAATGTAATTCGAAAAGTTACCCGTTCCAAAGTACTATGAATTTGAAGGCCGAGTGGCCGAATGAGCTTTATGACGCCTCTGCTTCCGGCTTGGCTTATGCGACCCTTGATTATACGTCTTGTGACTCTGTATCGCTAAAATCGGTAGGGATGAAGGTGACCCAGCTGTCTACCGGGAAAAGTGATTCCGTTCAGGCCGAATTTGTCAAGGACGAAAATTCTCCAAGAAAGCTCTACTTTGGTGGGCGAGCGTCCGTCCGTTTAGATACGGTTTGGAACAAAATTTCCCCGTTTACGAATGGGGATTACCTTTTTGAGTGGGATTTTGTGCTGGAGACGTTCGTTGCCGACGAAATCAAGGAATCCCATCATTATGCCAGTTCCAAATCGCGCTTGGATGGCACTCCTCCGGGCCTTTTGCTCCAAGTTCCCAGTCACTATGTTCGTGGAACCCTCGCGGACGGGAATTGGGCGAACGTACGCGATACGCTTCGCGACGGTGCATTGCGGGCCATTCGCGCCTATATCGTCAACTTGACTACAGGCGAGGCGGATACGTTGTTCTACAAGGCTCACGTGAATGCGGAATTTCAGGATCTTCGCTGGAATCCTGACCATGTGCCCATGGACGGGGGGCGCTATGCAGTCGTGGTGCAGGCGTATGATTATGCGGACCCCGATGCGGATATACGGAATGCTCTAGTACATGTTGGGCGCGATTCATCAAGAACGTCATGGGATCAAGTGCTTGATGCTTCTACCGGCTTGTTTGTTCCGGGAATCAATGGCGTAACGTTGTCTGATACTATTTGGGTAAAGACTGCTCCACCCTCTATTGTGGACGGTTCTCTGGAATTCCGCTCCGTTCTTGACACTACGCCGGCCTTCTGTATAGATTCGGCGGAGCGGACCCTTGCAGGGTATCCTGTATACAATGCGTGCAACCAACTTTCTCTTTCTTTTGAATTTAGCGATTCTATCTTGGATATGCCGCAAAAACAGACTAAAATTCGCCTGATTTTTTCGGATTCGGTGTCTCAATTTGATCGAGTTATTAGGGATTCTCTTGAATGGACTGGCTCAACGGCTCGGTATGAATTTACTCAGCCATCTTCGAAGTGGATTAGGGATGGGATGTATACCCTGACCGTGGAGCTGGAGGATTATATGGGTAATGTTTTCTCGGAACGGGTGGCCGATACGGTTGTGCTTGATAGGACTCCTCCGTCGGTGATTCTCACTGCTGGGCTTATGTATAAAAGTGATTCTACGGTTGGCGATATAACGGCCATTGTTTCGCAGGCGGTGGATAATGTGCGGAATGTTTCTCCAATTTCCTGCAGAAGGAAACTAGATACACCGGATACCACGTTTGATTGGACTTTTGTGCGCACGGATTCTGCAGCGGCAACAACCAAAGATTACAGGTTCTCAATACCTCTTAAAGATTGGGCTATCGGACGGGCAGACGGCAGGTGGCATGTCTATGTGGCATGCTACGATGCCGCCGGGAACGCAGGGTCCGGCGTTGATTTCTTCGAAGTAGGGCAATAGCCGCCCTGCTGCTGGTGGGGACTATTTCTCGGTTGCGGTGAACACGCCGTCCCAGACTTCGCCTTCGGCGACGGGCGGGGTGACTTTGTACTGTTCGCAACGTTGGATATAGACGTGCGACGGGGTGGTTTTGCTGCCGGGGTCGCGGTCGGGGTGGTGGGGCTCGAAATCGAGGCAGAGCGTGAACATCTTGATGGCCTCGTCCCATTGCATGTTGAGGTAGAGTTCTCGGGCCTTTTCCCATATTTCGACGAGTTTTGTCAACACGGGTTCGTCCTTGTCCCCGATTTTGCCGAGCAGTTCGAATGTCTTGACGGGCTGGCTCTTGCCTATGACGCGGATGGTGTCGAGCGAGCGGTAAATGAAGAATCCCGGTTTGAGCAGCGCCTGCGTGTCTTCGCTAATCTGTATGTAGGCGCCGTACTGCTTGGCTGCACTTTCCAGGCGCGCGGCGAGGTTCACGGCGTCGCCCATCATGGTGTAGTTCTTGCGCATGGTAGAGCCCATGTTGCCCGTGACGATGTCGCCCGAGTTGATACCGATGCGCATGTGCATTTCGTGGACGGCTGTGGGCCACTTGTCACCCTCGTTTTTCCACTTCTGGCGCAGTTCGCCTAGTTTCTGCTGCATATCCACTGCCGTTTCGCAGGCGCTCTGGGCGTGGTTTTCGAGAGGCATGGGCGCCCCGAAGAAGGCGATGATGGCGTCGCCTTCGTACTTGTCGAGTGTTCCTTTGTTGTGGATGAGCGTGTCGGTCATTGCGGTCAGGTATTCGTTCAGCAGGTCCACGAGTCGGCTTGGGTCGCCGATTTTTTCGGAGAACGTGGAGAAACTGCCGATGTCGGTGAAGTAGGCGGTGATGTTCGACTTTTCGCCGCCGAGGGTCGGCATGATTTCGTTGTTCACCATTTCGTCGATCAGTTCGGGGGAGATGTACTGCTTGAACGCGTTGTCGAGGAACCTCTTTTCGCGGGATTCGTAGTAGAACTGCACAATCAGCGCAATGACGTTTGTCGCTAAGATGGCGATGAGCTGCCTTGCCACTCCGATATAGGTGCCCGCCTCAAAATACCTGTACGCTACGAAGGTGTAGATGATGGCGATGAGGACGGAAATGCCGATAGACCAGTAACTCTTGAGGTAAAGCCCGAGGAGCATGCAGATGAGGGTGAGCAGGATGATAATGGCTTTTTGATAGCGTTCGGCCAGCACCACCATGTAGCTGTCGTTGAGGATGTTCTTGATGATGGTGGCGTGGATGAGCACGGCGGGGTTGTTTTCTTCGTGGGGGCCGGGCACAAAGTCGAACAGGGCCGGGGCCGCAGACCCGAGGATGAATATCTTCCCTTGGTAGAATGCCGGATCGAGGCGGTTCTTGGTCACGTCGTAGTAGGAAAGGTGCTGGAAGGCGCGGTTGATGTCGGTGGTGTTGTAACGGCCTTGGTAGTTGACGAGGAATTTGCCGAACCGGTCGATGGGGACGCGCTTCACGTTGCCAAAACGTAATTCTTCGCCGGCCTTGAGCCTGTTGATGACGGAGTCGGGCGTAGCCTGGATGTCGCGGATGACGTTGTCCGAGAGGATGATGTTGTTCGAATACCACTTGTTGGTGGCCTTGTCGTAGCGGATATCCAGGTCCATGGAAAGGTGGACTGGGTGGTTTACCGGCATGCGCGCAATGGAATCGCGGAAGAACTGGATGGTGCTCAGGATATACGGGGAAATGACGGCTTCTTCGTCTTCTTGGTTGTCGTGCAGGAGGAATCTCCCGTCGCCGTCTTCGTCGTGCTTGAGCGTGATGTCCCCGCCCAGGTCGAGTTCTTCTTCTGGTTTCAGGTGTTCCAGCGTCTCGAGCGTGAGCTTCATGAGCGTCTTGGAAAGCCTAGGCGTAAGGAGCTGCCCCTCGAAAATTTCAAACGAGAAATCGCCTTCTTCGGTTTTCGTGACAATTATCTTGGAAGAAATGTCGATGAATTGTTCCTGGTCTGCTTCGATACTGCTTGCGAACTTGAGTTTGTTGTAGAGCGAGAGGAACATTGGGTAGCTGAATCCCGGATACGTCGTGTGGTAGCCCCCGCGGGAGTCCCTGTATATGCCGAAAGGTTTGCCGAGGTCGATGTACTTGCCCATCTCGATGACCACGTTTTCGGGTTTTTGATGGAACAAGTGCAAGACAGTCATGAGCGACATTGTCGAATAAATATGCGGCGTGACATCGGGGTAGAGTTCCGGGTTGGGGAACCTGTAGAGCAGCGATACGCGGCGCACCACGCCGTCTTCGTCGGGGTAGGCGTTGATGGAGCCGATTTGTGCAGAAGCCTGGGCCAGTTCGGGGAAGATGTTGTCGAGGAGGTCTTTGGGTTCGATGTTGTTGGCCGAGTCGGCCTGGTCGAGGCGGAATGTGGAACCGTAGCCCAGCGCATCGGCGCGTTCGGTCGTGCTGAGAGGCCTCCACTGGGTCTCGTGCTTGTATGATTTGCTTTCATCAAACATCAGGCACGATATGGCGTTTCCGCTTTCCTTGACGGCTTTGACGAGTAGGGAATCGTAGTTGAAACTTTCCTTGATGGCCGAATAAAGGGAATCCCACATATTTTCTGGGTACAGTCTCTTGAGGACTCCCAGCATCTGGTTCGCTTTTTGCTGGCCGAAATCTGCATTCTTGAAGAGAATATCGAAACCTATGGCGGCAGCGCCCCCTGCGGTGAGGTTGCGCACCACGTTCGCGTGGATGGAACGGTCCCATTCGTTGTAGTTGCCGAGTTTGGCGAGCGAGGGCTCGTCGATGTCGACAATGAGGATGTTGGGATCGTACCCCTTGGATACGGAGACTTTGTCGTTAGAGTAGTTTTCTTCTTCGTCGACGCGGGTCACTGCCTTGAAAAAGAGGTCGTAGAAGTTGTTTTCTATAGTGTCGGCGCCGCTGTGCGTGATGTTGAAAAGATCGTTCTGCGAACTGGCGAATAGGAAAATGGCGATAGTGGTGACTGTGGCACCGATTAATCCCGCAATGAGTTTCTTGGATCCTTTAGATAGCTTCGTTCGCATGTTTCCCCTATTCTTCGACTAGTTTCAATTTATAAAAAAAAGCCTGGAGTTGTCACAACGTGACATGGATTAATAATTATATTATGCCGTAGACGATAAGGAGGCCAGATTGGCGACCCAAAAGAAAAATAGCTCCAAGAAATCAACCAAGTCCAAGTCCGGTGCCGCAGCGGAGAATGTTCAAGATTCTCCGTTCTTCTGGGTGGTTGTCGGTTGGCTTATTGCGGCCGTCGGGGCCCTGATTCTCCTGGGGAGCATCACCTCCGCATGTACCGCAGGCCATGAAAATTGGCTCGGGCCTTATCTTGGCGATCTCCTTCCGAGTTTGTCCACCTACGTTTTTGGCCGTGTCGGGGCGATTTTCCTTTCTTTCTCGCTTATGTTCTGGGGTGTCTGTATCGCATTGCCTGCATTGCGCGAAAAACTCCTCCGCTTTGCCATCGGGTGCTCCTTGCTCACGTTCGATCTGAGTTTCTTGCTTGCCCTCAAGTCTTATGGCGAATCGCTGCCGTCTAGCGAGGCGCTGTCGATGGGCGGGGGGGCTGTCGGGCATTTCTTTAGCCAGTATGTGCTGTTGCCGTTTTTTGGTCCGGCGTCTATCCTTGCTCCGTTAATCGTGTTGCTCACGGGCCTTGCTCTCATTTTGGTGCTTTCGTTTGGCCTGCGTCCTCGGCATTTCCGCTTTTTGGCCCAGACAATGCGCTGGTTCCTGTCGCTCTTTGGGCGGCGGACGAATGCTCCTGCTGTAGAAGTGGATAACGATGGGGAATCCTCCGACGACGAGGATACGGTGGTGAACCGCCGTGGTGTTTCCATGATGAGCGACGAGACACTTCTCGGGAACATTAACGATTACAAGATTTTGCGCAAGAACAAGGTGAAGCCTTTCAGCGGGCGCAATAACTGGCTCGAAGGCGAGGCGGATTTTACGGCTCCTGCTGAAAATGCTCCGGTACAGGATCCACGCCCGTTGCCGCCGGACGAGAATACGTTGAATACGCCGCCGGTCGCAGAACCCCCTGCGGTTGCCGATGGCGAAGATCCGGAAATCGCCCGCCTCGAGGAAGAACTTCGCCGCAACGAAGGGCGCATGAACGCGCTTGAAATTATGGAAATCAAGGACCGGATTGCCGCGCTTCGCCGCGCCCGCGACCTGATAAACTGGGAGAAGGCTCACCCGAGCCGCTTGGTGGTGAAAGGTGCCGTGCGCGGTGGCTCGAATACCCGCGAGGTGGAAACTGTGGAGGTGCCGCCGATGCCGCCGCATGTGACCGAAGCGCAGACGGTTGTCGCTGGCAAACCCGATTTTGAGAACGACCCGACTGTAGCTCCGACGTTGCTCGGCGAAGATTTGATGGGCAGCGATGGAACCCGCTTTGATGAACCCGCCGCTGACGATGACGAGACGTTCTACCCGGAGGTCGTGAGTGCCGACGAAGTGGGCCGCGACCCGACTTACGTGCCGCCGAACAGGATAGGAACGGCCGAGTCGACGGGAATCCCACAGCCCGACCCGACACAACATTACGACGAATACAAGATTCCTACGGTCGACGAGATTTTGGATACGCACGACCCGCAGCCTGCCGACTATACCGAAGAGGAACTGAACGAGATTGGCCGCATGCTTGAGGAAAAACTCGAGAACTTCAAGGTGAAGGGCAAGGTGGTCGGTTGCGAGACTGGTCCCGTGATTACGCGCTTCGAAGTGGAACCGGGCCCAGGCGTGAAGGTGAACCAGTTCAGTTCGCTGCAAGACGACCTCGCGATGGCCTTGAAGGCGACGTCCATCCGCATTTTGACGCCGATTCCGGGTAAGGGCGCTGTGGGTATCGAGATTCCGAACCGCAAGACGCAGACGATTTACGGGCGCGACATTTTCGAGAGCGCTGCGTTCAAGCCGAGTCCCGACAAAATTGTGATGGCGCTTGGCAAGGATATTTCGGGCGAGCCGTTCTCGATGGATTTGGCGAAGGCTCCGCACTTGATGATTGCGGGCCAGACGGGTTCCGGTAAGTCTGTCTGCATCAACGCGCTTATGGCGAGTATGTTGCTGAGCAAGACTCCCGACGAGCTCCGCATGATTCTTGTGGACCCGAAGGCCGTGGAACTCAAGATGTACGAGAACATCCCGCACCTTTTGGCTCCCGTGATTACCAAGCCGGAAGTCGCTATCCAGGCGCTGCAGTGGCTCTGCTACGAGATGGACCGCCGTACCGAGGTGCTTGCGAAGGCGAAGGTGCGCAACCTCAACGGTTTCAACGAAAAATTCGATGCCGGCGAGCTGCCGGATGATGTTCCCGAAGAGGACCGCAGCCACCGTATGGCGTTCATCGTCGTGATTATCGACGAAATGGCCGATTTGATGATGGTCGCGGGCAAGGAAATCGAGAAGAACGTTAGCCGCCTCGCCGCAAAGGCTCGTGCCGTGGGTATCCATCTGGTGCTTGCGACGCAGCGTCCGTCGGTGAAGGTGATTACCGGTAACATCAAGGCGAACTTGCCGACGCGTATCAGCTTCAAGGTTGCATCGCAGGTGGACGCCCGCACGGTGATGGACCATGCCGGTGCCGAAAAGTTGCTGGGCCGTGGCGACATGCTGTACAAGGCCGTGAACGCACCAGACCCGATTCGCCTGCATGGTGCATTCCTCAGCGACGAGGAAGCCGAAAAACTTGCCGACGCCTGCAGTAACCAGAACGTCTGCTATCCGCAACTCGAAAGCTTCGACGTGGTGGAAGAAGGTGCCGGCGACGAAGAAGACGGCAATGCCGCTATGAACGAGAAGAAGGACAAGCTACTTTTCGAAGTCGCCAAGTGGGCTATCGAATGCGGAAACGGCCTTTCGACTTCGGCGGTGCAGCGCCACTTTAGCGTGGGTTACAGCCGCGCGGGCAAGATTGTGGACCAACTTTACGGCATGGGGCTGTGCGCTCGCAGTACGGGCAACTCCAAACCCCGCGCCATGCTCATTGACATGGACCAACTCATGCAACTCGAACGATCCGGAGCGTTTAGATAATGGCTACGAAAGAATTTGCTCCCGCAAAAATCAATCTTTTCCTTGATGTTATTCGCAAGCGCGAGGACGGCTATCACGACTTGGGAACCCTTTTCCAGACGGTGGATGTTGGCGACACGGTTTCGGCGGAAGTCCGTGACGACGGCGTTGTGACGCTTGAGTACAGCGTGCCGCAGGATTATCCGAAGGAATCCGACCTCGTGTACAGGGCGGCGCTCGCCTTGAAGGACTATGCCGAGGTGGCTGCGTCTGGTTCCGGTGTTGCGGAAAGTGAAAAGTCTCGCGTGGCGAAGCTGGGTGCTGATTTGTTCTTGGAGAAGGTGATGCCTCTCGGTGCCGGTTTGGGCGGGGGAAGTGCCGATGCCGCAGCAACCCTCCGGTTGCTGAACCGCCTCTGGAACTTGAATTTCGAGGACTCAGTTTTGGAAGAAATCGGGGCGAAACTCGGGGCCGACGTGCCCTTCCTCGTCAGAGGCGGCTCGGCTTTCGCCGAGGGCATCGGCGAGCGTTTGAGCTTTATTCCTCCGCTTGACCTTCCGGCAGGGGAGGTCCTGCTGATTGCGACCCCGCACGATGCTGTCCCGACTAAGGATGCCTATGCGGGCGTTCCCAAGTCCGGTCCGGACCGCTGGGAGGCGTACAAGGCCGCTTGGGCTGGCGGGACCGATGCAGAAAAGGCCTTCGGTTGTCATCTGCTTGACTCGGGGTCTTTCTTCAACGCGTTCGAGGTGTCTGTGTTCCCGAAGCATCCGCTTGTCGAGGCGATGAAAGACAAAATCCTCGACCTCGGGGCGCGGGTCGCCCTCATGAGCGGGTCCGGCGCGTCCGTATTCGGAATTTTTGCGGACAAGGCAACGGCCGAAGCCGCCGCCACCGCCCTCAAACCCGACACCCGCTACCTCGCCCTCACTAAGTTTTGGCATGCTTAGAAACAGTCTTCTACTTGCTATAAACATCTCGTTCCTGAGTTGTGTCGGCCAAAATTCATAAAAAAGGCCTTCGCAAAAGTGTGCCAAACGAGGGTCGTAGCGGCAAGCTTGCTTGCCGATATGACCGAGTGCAGCCACGGACGCCGTAGGCGTCCACTCTGAGCTGGGGCCCCTCCCGCATAAATTTTATAACAAGGAAAGCTGTTTAATCCCTCAAAAGATTCCTCTCCCCTTTAAAAAATCCCAAATTTTGCTATATTTGCCCGCACCATTGGGGTATCGTCAAGTGGTAAGACAACGGATTTTGATTCCGTTATTCGTTGGTTCGAATCCAGCTACCCCAATGAAATTTTTTCTTAATCCAAATGGAGATAAATAAAATGGAACTCACAACGCTCAAAGCTACCTCGAGAGTGCTAGTTGCAAACCGCGATAACGCCCGTTTGCGCAAGGCTGGTCAGATTCCGGCCGTCTATTATGGTAAGGGTATGGAAGCGCTGAACATCACCGTAAGCGATATCGACTTGCGCAAGGTTCTCGCTCCGGGCAAGCGTTACACGCTTCTTGACCTCGAAATCGATGGCAAGGCTGGTAACTCGGCTGTCATCTACAACTACCAGAAGGATGCCATCTCTCAGAAGATCATCCACATCGACTTCCTCAAGATTGCTGAGGATTCCATGGTCAAGGTTCGCGTTCCGGTCAAGCTGTCCGGTCTTCCGATTGGTGTGAAGGCTCAGGGCGGTCTTTTCTCTCAGGAAACCCGCTACCTGATGCTCGCTGCCAAGCCGGCTTGCATTCCGACCATCCTCGACATGGATATCTCCGAATTCGGCACCAACATCACCTTCTACGCCAAGGACTTCAAGCTCCCGGAAGGCGTGGAACTCGCTTCTGGTCCGCGTACCGTGATCTTCACGATTACGTCCAAGTCCAAGAAGAAGGACGATGCTGCTGACGCCGCTGCCGCTCCTGCTGCAGCCGCTGCTCCGGCCGCCGAAGCCAAGTAATTTGCGTCAAACCGCATGAAATTAGACCCGTCTGCAAAGCAGACGGGTCGTTTTATTATCCGCAACGGGTTTTGTTTGAATCGGTCCCGATGTAGTCGGGGTAGTCGTTGTCAAAGCAGGCGGCGCAGTAGTTCTCGCCTTCGCCGGTACATTCCTTCATCCCTTCCACGCTCAGGTAGCCGAGGCTTTCGACTCCCAGCATTTTCGCAATTTCGGGGGGTGTCATGGAACTGGCGGCGAGTTCGCCCTGGCTTGGGAAGTCCATCCCGAAAAAACACGGATGTGCAACAGGAGGCGATGCAATGCGGATGTGGACTTCGAGGGCGCCTGCGTCGCGGAGCATTCTCGATAAAATTTTGAGTGTTGTGCCGCGCACGATAGAGTCTTCGACAACGCACACGCGCTTGTTCTTGAGCACCCCTTCGATGGGGTTGAATTTGAGCTTTACTTTTTGCTCGCGCACGTTCTGTGTGGGGTCGATAAAGGTGCGGCCCACGTAGTGGTTGCGGAGGAGCCCGATTTCAAAACGGATGCCGCTGGCTTGTGAGTATCCGAGTGCCGCGGTTGTGGCGCTGTCGGGTACGGAAATCACGATGTCCGCATCCACAGGGCATTCCTTGGCGAGCTGCTTGCCCATCTTGCGGCGGATTTTATCGCAACTTTGTTCGAAAATCTTGGAATCGGGGCGGCTGAAGTAGATATATTCGAAAATGCAGTGGGCGAGGCGGTCTTTGTGGGTGAACCGCTCGGAATGGAGGCCGTTGTTTGATATGGTCAAAAATTCGCCCGGCTGGATATCGCGAATGTAGTGAGCGCCAAGCAAATCAAAGGCGCAAGTCTCACTGGCTACGCACCAGGCTTTCCCCATGCGGGCGATGGAGAGCGGGCGGAAACCGAAGCCGTCGCGGGCCACAAACATCGTGTCTTTGCTGATGAATACGAGGCAGAAACTGCCGGTAAACTTGGAAATGGCCTTCTTGATGGCGTCTCCCAAGGTATCGGCCTCGGTGCGTGCGATTTCGTGCAGGAGAATTTCGGAATCGGATGTTGTCTGGAAGATGTGCCCCTCGGCTTCCATCTCGGCGCGGAGCTCGTTCGCGTTCGTGATATTGCCGTTGTGGGCGACGGCGATTTGCCCCCACTTGCAACTCACGAGGATTGGCTGCGCGTTAGCGAGCGTCGAGGCCCCGGTGGTGCTGTAGCGTACGTGGCCAATGCCTGCAAAACCTTGCAGTTCATCGACATTGTGTTCGCGGAGCAGGGTGGATACAAGCCCCATGGACTTGCGGACGCGTACCTTGTCTCCGTCGGTGACCGCGAATCCTGCACTTTCCTGGCCGCGGTGCTGCAGGGCATAAAGCCCCATGGTGATATTCCGTACAACGTTGTCGCCATTGTAAATGCCGATAACGCCGCATTCTTCGTGCAATTCGTCGAGCATAACGCCTCTTTGAAATGTTTGCTCCCCCTACCTCGAAGGTCACAGCCCACCCGGACGGGTGCAAGCAGGGAAGCGGTCGCGCGAAAATATAGGAATTGGGTATGAGGTCGGCTCGTGGGTTCCTTATACTTTTTTCTTGGACTGGAACCGCTGGATCCCTTTATTTATGCGGGTTTGAGGCGAATTTGACATTACAATAAATGTAAGGGAACATCTATTTTCATATAATATTTTGGAGCCCATTGGGGCTCTTGTTCGGTAAATATTGGGCTACGGAAACATCCGATTCATCTGAAAATATGTATTACAAAAAATGTAAATCTTGAAATTCCCTAGAAAAAACATTTTCATTGGTTGCATCGGAATGCTATTTTGAGTTGTTTTTTGAGGCTGACTCGTATATCTCTTCCGATTGGCCGCCCTGCGTTGACGGTGTAAATAAAAGGATTTAAGTTTTGAAGTATGAAAACAATAAAACTGTCATTAATTATCACCGCTTTCCTTTTATCTTCGATTGCGGCTTTTGCGGGGAAACCTGTCGATTTGTCGAAAGTATCCTCGAATACCACTGTCAAGAATGGTGACACGCTGACCGGCGTGCTTGGCGATACGCTGAAGGCATCGCTTTACAAGATTTCGATTGCCGACGGTGCCACGGTGACGCTCAATGACGTGGTAATCAATGGTGTGAACGATACGGCCGGTTCGTGGGCGGGTATTACCTGCAAAGGTAACTGCACAATAGTGTTGGAAGGCCGGAATACCGTGAAGGGATTCTTCGAAAACTATCCCGGCATTTATGTGCCGAAGGGCAAGACGCTCACAATCAAGGGCTCGGGCTCGCTGGAAGCCCGCAGTAATGGATGGGCTCCAGGTATTGGTGGTGGTCTCGAAATAGATTGTGGTAATATTGAAATTGAGGGGGGCTACATTACAGCAACGGGTGGTAGCTTGGCTGCTGGTATTGGTAGCGGTTCTCGTGCTTCTGTCGGAGATATTTCGATTAGCGGAGGCAGTGTCAGGGCCTCTGCCGGTCGCATGGCCGCTGGCATTGGCAGCGGAAATAATGGCTCTGTTGGAAATATTTTGATTAGTGATGGTTCTGTTTCTGCCATGAGCGGAGATTATTCAGCCGGTATTGGTGGGGGGGATAATAGCTCCGTTAAGAACATTATAATCAGCGGTGGCGTGATTGTTTCCGCGGGGGGTAAAGATGGGGCTGCTATCGGTGCTGGAGATCGGGGAACTATTGACAGTATTGTAATTGATGGTGCGAAAACCCAGGTGACAGCGTTAGCGGGCAAGGACGCTGATTATACTATCGGTTACAACAAACGTGATGACAGCGCCGTTGTCATTATCGGTGGCTTTGAATCGGATAA
>Ga0310690_10001005_pt1 | contig 53434 bp, 50 predicted proteins | sample AusTroGonzalo_MG_2_FD_207661 | JGI IMG/M metagenome (GOLD analysis project Ga0310690, IMG submission 207661) | Bovine rumen microbial communities from tropical cattle in Woodstock, Queensland, Australia - Gonzalo_04 (v2) (version 2) | ecosystem: Host-associated > Mammals > Digestive system >... | reverse complement strand
AAAAGAGCAAAATCCCTAGGAGATTATCTAATTGTTGCCCTATCAAGCGATGAATTTAATGCAATTAAAAATAAAAAGTCATATTATACTTACGAGCAAAGAAAAATGATACTTGAAGCGTGTCGTTATGTGGACTTAGTTATTCCTGAAAATAATTGGGAACAAAAAATTGATGATATAAAAAAATATCAGGCCGATATCTTTGTAATGGGCGATGACTGGCAGGGAAAATTTGACTTCTTAAAGGAGTATTGCATGGTCGTGTACTTTCCCAGAACACCAAATATTTCCAGCACAGAAACAAAGAAGCATCTGAATCGTTCGAAATAATCCCCATCTGCCATTCCGGCAAAAAAATCTCTTGACTTGGGTGTTTGTTTATGCACAATGAAGTATGTATTTAAACAAATAAAGAAAGGAGATTCTATGTTTAATTACTACACAACTTGTTTTAAAAAGTACGTTGATTTTTCCGGACGCGCAACACGCGCAGAATACTGGAGCTTTGCGCTAATCAACTTCTTGATCATGCTTGTTTTGCAAATAATCGGTTCCGCTACGCTTGTGAACCTATACAGCTTGGCCGTCTTTATCCCCGGCTTGGCCGTTTTCTGGCGGCGTATGCATGATACCAACCGTTCCGGCTGCAATTTCTTTTGGATTTTCCTGCCCCTTATCGGTTTTATCATCGTTCTTGTTTATTTGTTGTTGCCGACCAAACCCGGTGAAAATAAGTACGCAAAATAATTAAGAAAGGAAGGCGATAATATGACGCAAAAGCAGTTTTTCAATTTTATCAAGGCGCCTTTTGGCAAAAGTTTTATTGTCGCCTTTATCTTTTCATTCTTTTCTCTTTTGGCGGTCCCGTTGGTGTCCGACGTTCTTTTTACGCTGATTAACGTGGGCGATAAGCTGGACGCCATTCCGCAGGAAGAAAGATTGGCCTTCTTTATGCAAGCTTTCTCAGGAAGTACGCCCTTTTCGGACATTCTTGTTGCGGGCGTGGGATTGTTTGCTTATCTGCTTCTTTTGTCGGTGTACGGTTTTGCTTTGACGCACAAGACGGTCAAAGAAAACAAAGGCGTTTTCGACGCGTCCAGACTTTCGTTGAGCCTTTCGGAAATTTTTTCCGCATTTTTCAAATACATCGGCTTTGTTCTGATTTTTGTGGCCGGCATTGTTTTAAGCATTCTGCCCGCCTTCATTTTTATCGTCATTTCGGCCCTTATCGGGAACAATGCCCCCGTCCTCTTGTCAATTTTGTTGGTTATTCTTTCAATCGTTCTTCCCTTTTACCTTTTGTACAAGGTCTTTTGCCACCTGTACACGGCCAGTTTGATCTTTTACAAAGAATTCGATCTCTCCGTTTTCTTTGACCGAAAACGCGTAAAAGCTTTCTTCTTTGAAAAAAAGCAAAGCATTTTCATCGCTTTCCTTTTGTCCTATGTGGCGGGACAGATGGTCTATGCCGTCATTTCCCCCATTTCTTTAAACATTTTGGAAAACTTCCTGCCCTTCTGCTTGCTTTTCGGATTGTTCTCCGTTCCGGGGCAAGTTATCATCGCCATCGCTTTGCTGGTTGCCGGCTTCATTTTCACCTATGTCAGCATCCTGCAAGCCATTGTTTTTGGTAAAATCATCCTTTGGGTCGAAAAGAAGAAATAAACACCCCTACACTTTGGTAAGGTAGTTTATTCGCCCGACAATGTTCTTTACTTTTTCGATACAAGAACGCCGGACCCATAACCTTTGTGCCGTATTAGGGATAGCTCTGCGCATTTTGTCGGAAGAAAATTCCGCACGAATACCCCTTAACTCGTCACGCAAAAAATCCCGCCGTTTCAGTTCAATTTCCACACTTTTCAACATTCCGATGATTTTGGTTTCTTTCGGGTTCCATCGGGCCATAGACAGGGCTGTATTGCCATAATTGTCCGTCATCCGAGTATTTATCTTCGGAAAAGCAAGCAACAACTTTACCACTTCCCTGCGCCTGTGGACCACCGCCGCCATCAAAGCCGTCGTACCAACGGAATCCTGCGCGTTGACATCTATATCCTGAAATGCCAGCAACTTTTCCACGATACCGAGATGTCCCTTACCACATGCATTCATCAATGCCGTGTGGCCGTATGTATTCTTTGCATTGACATCTATGTTCGGGACAGCAAACAACCGTTCGACAACGCTTTCATATCCCATTTCGGCCGCTCGCGTCAGCACCCTTTCCCCTATCCAATCGCGAGCATTTATATGCTCTGCCGCACCGGCGGAAAGTAATTGTTCAACCTTTTGCAAGACAACTTCTTGCGGGTCGCATTTCCAATCAATTATCCCCCAAGTGGATTTCCAAGCCTTACTTCCCGCCATTGTCTTCTCCTTTATCTGCCAAGTTGCAACATATATATCCCATAGTTAACACACAACCGTTCGTTTGTCAACGTTTTTTTCAAGTCTTGACAAGGTGCGTCTTATGCGATAAAATGCTGTCGATATATGAAACAAAGAGAGGAAAAAATGAGCAGTTGGAAAGCCACTTGGGGAACAATCGACTGGGAACACGATTCGGAAGAAAAAATCATCCGAAAGATAAATAAATTCCGAAATGCACGTGTTTGGTTTAATGAAAAGGACAAATGTCGCCGAACAGCTTTGCACTACGCCGTCGCCCATTCGACACTTGATGTTGTTGAACTGTTGTTGGAAAATGAGGCAAACCCAAACGCAAAAGATGTCATTGGTTGGACCCCGCTGCATTGGGCCGCCGATGCCGGACGCACAGAAGTGGTCAAGGTTTTACTTGAATACCAAGCACACGTGAACGTAAGGGATGACGAGGGCGAAACGCCTTTGTTCCGAGCAGCCTGTTGGGGCAACGCGGAAACCGCAAAGCTGTTGGTTGAAAACGGCGCAAAAATAGACATAAAGGACAAATACGGTCGCATGTTATTGCATCGGGCAGCTTGGCGCGGCAGGGCAAAAGCCGTAAAATACCTACTTGAACATCTTCCGGAAGACTTTATCAATAAGCAAGATGAATGCGGTGAAACAGCGCTACATTGCGCGGCCAGCGGGGATCGACCCGTTACGGCAAGAACGCTGATTGAATTGGGCGCGGATGTAAACATCAAAGACAAATACAACAAAACCGCTTTGGATATCGCCAAAGATCCGGAAGTCATAAAAGTCATTAAAAACACCAAAAAGATTCGGGCAACCTATCTGATAACACATCCCAAAAAGTTGGTTATGCGTTGGATTGCCTCTCACACCGCCGATCGGCAATACGAATAATCCCCGTCAGAATGTAAAAAGCCACCATTTCGGTGGCTTTTTTTGTGGCTTTCGTTAGCTGAAAAACTATTTTGCCTGTTCCTGCAAAGCTTCCCCAACAGCGATGACATCTCCGGCATTGTCTTCCAAAACCTCATAGAAGTATTCAGCCTTTGCACCGTGGTTGGCAGACATCGCTTTGTGCTTTTTATGGTGTTCGCCTTTTTTCATAGGCATTGCTTGCCAGACGCTGTCATTTTCAAACAAAATCGCTTCCGGACAGTTTTTCTTTTGTTCCGCGATGTTCTGTTTGACTTTCTTACCTGTGTCAATCAAAGCTTTTGCATCCTTTTTTGCTGTTTCTTTTTGCGCATCTGTCAACGAAAGTGTATCGTCCTCTGTCAGCTGTTCATAGTATTCAATCAACTGACCGCTTTCGGACAAAAGAGCCACCTGCTCCAAAAAGAAAAGCTTCGGATGACAATCTTTATTCGACATTTCCTTGATGGGATTGTGTTTAAGGGTCTTGGCAATCATCTTGTTGTCTTTGTGAATCTTATCCGAAACATCGTCCAGATAATCTTCCATGCTGTCACAAGGTTTGCACCCTTGCTTGCCGCAAACACATTCACTGAAAGCTGTTGTCGTCAAAAGGCACGCTGTCCCCAGACAAACCGCTGTTAACAAAAATTTATTCATTTTTACCTCCTATTTATTGATAACGAAATAAGACTAGGAAGCAAAATTCAAAAAAACAAGAAAACCTCTACTTTTGTAGATGTAAAAACTTTTCAAGCCAATGGATGTTATACGACCCGTCAATGAAGTCCGGCGTGTGTATAATCTTTTGATGAAGCGGAATCGTCGTTTCAATCCCCTCTATCACAAACTCGTCCAGCGCACGGCGTAAGCGCATCATCGCCCCCGTCCGCGTCCGGCCGAAAACAATCAACTTGGCCACCATACTGTCATAGTGCGGCGGAACTTTGTATCCGGAATACATCGCACTGTCCACACGAACCCAAAGACCGCCCGGAACGTGCCAACACCCGATTGTCCCCGGCGACGGCGTGAAAGTTTCCGGATTTTCGGCATTAATACGACATTCAATCGCATAACCCGATATATTCAAATCCGATTGGCTGTACCCCAAACTCGCCCCAAAGGCAATCCGTATCTGTTCCCGAACAATATCCACACCCGTCACCATCTCGCTGATCGGATGTTCAACCTGTAATCTGGGATTGACTTCCAAAAAGTAAAATTGACCGTTATCGTACAAAAATTCAACCGTTCCGGCGTTTTCATAGCCAATCTTTTTAATAGCGCCCTGCACCATTTGAATCAAGTTTTCCCGCTGTTGTTTATTCAAGGCGGGGGACGGCGTTTCCTCTATTACTTTCTGATTGTTGCGCTGAATGGAACAATCCCGTTCGCCCAAACACACCACGTTTCCGGCTTTGTCTGCCAACACTTGAACCTCTATGTGGCGCGGGTTTTCAAGATATTTTTCAATATAGACCGTATCATCGGCAAAGGCATTTTTCGCTTCCAATTTTGCACACTGGAAAGCCTCCATAAGTTCTTCTTCGTTATAGGCGATTTTCATCCCTTTTCCACCGCCGCCGGCAGAAGCCTTTACAATAACGGGATAGCCAATCTTTTCCGCCGCCATTTTGGCCGAAAGACCGCTTTTAATCTCGCCTTCCGAGCCGGGAATAAGGGGAAGACCGGCCGCCTTCATCACTTCGCGGGCCTTGATTTTATCGCCCATCATCCGAAGCATTTCCGGCTTTGGCCCGATAAAAGCCATGCCGTGCGCTTCAACCATTTCGGCAAAGTCCGCATTTTCCGATAAAAAGCCATAGCCGGGGTGGATGGCATCAGCCCCCGTGATAAGAGCCGCACTGATAATCGCCGCTTTGTTTAAGTATGAATCGCGTGCCGGTGCCGGTCCCACACACACAGCCTCGTCTGCAAGGCGTACGTGCATTGCATCTGCATCCGCGGTCGAATGAATAGCCACAGTCTTAATACCCATCTCTTTGCACGCCCTGTGGATGCGCAAGGCAATTTCACCTCTGTTGGCTATCAGGACTTTTTCAAACATCGCTATTCCACAACAAATAAGGGTTCGTTAAATTCAACCGGCGAGCCGGATTCAACCAAAATTTCTTTAATTGTCCCGCTTTTATTGGCCTTAACGGGATTGAAAGTTTTCATCGCCTCTATCAGGCAAAGCGTTTGCCCCGCCCCAATCTTATCGCCCACGCGTACGAAAGGCACTTCGTTCGGACCGGCCGACAAATAAACAACACCCACCATGGGTGATTTAATCTGATTTTCGGGCTTTGCCTCCTTTGCCGCCGAAGCCGCAACAGGCGCCGGCGTCGCCACAACCGTCGGTACAGGCGCAACCGAAGATTCAGCCACAACGCGTATGCGCACTTCACCCGCTTCATATTCAATTTCGTGAAGGTGGTTTTTGAACAAAAGTTCCGATAATTCCGTAATCGTTTTTTTATCTATGTTTTCCATACTCTTATCCTCTGATACGGACAGTTATACACGAATCTTGCCCAAATATCAAGGTTTGGACGTTCAATTATTGTTACAAGTTTGTCAGATTATGCTCTTTTAGGATTTTCAGGATAGAACCGTCCAAAAACATCGAACGCAAGTCTTCCCCGCTGCCGATAAACTTCCCTTTGATAAACAGTTGCGGAACGGCGAACTGCTGCGTGTATTGCTTTAAGCTGTCCAAAAGGCTGATTTCTTCCTGCAAGTTAAAAAATGTGTATTTGATTTTGTACATGTCCAAAAATTGCGCCGCCATCGCCGACGAACAACAACGCGGGAACATAGGCGACCCGTTCATATACAAAACAACATCGTTTGTCGTAATATCATTTTCAATTCGTCTAAAATTGATATTGTCAATCATCCTTAATACCTTTATACTTATGAGCAAGTATAATAGGAAAAAATAAAAATGTCTATGGAAATTATTTTAAATCAAGCCATCAATCTTTACGCACAGGGACGATTGAATGAAGCAGAAGCCTTGTTTCGACAGATTTACGACGATGATATGACAAACGGGGACGCCCTTTATTTTTTGGGACTTATCGCCCTGTCAAAAGGCGTGTCGGACGAAGCGGTTGACCTTTTGTACAAGGCGGTTCGCCTTTACCCGAAAAATGAAGATTATCGCTACTCATACGCTGTCGCCCTACAGGAACGAGGTTTTTTGGATCAAGCGATTGACGCTTATGGAGAAATTTCACACTTGGCACAGGCACAAAACAATTTAGGCAACATCTGTTTGGCAAAGGGCGAACTTGACAAAGCTTCGGAACATTTCGAAAAGGCTATTGAATTGGATAAAGATTCGCCATGGCCCCACTTAAACAAAGGACTTTTGGAACGAAAAAAAGGACACCCGAACGAGGCCCTCTCTTGTTTCAAAAAAGCCCTGCAACTGGATAAAAATAATGTGGAAACACTTTACCAAACCGGCATCCAATACCGACTGATGAATGATTTAAGTAAAGCATTAGAATATCTTAATAACGCCTTGAAAATAAAAAACGATTCTGATTTAATATGGAACGAATACGGTATCACTTTGGAACAGAAAAATGAAAACGAAAAGGCACTTGCGGCGTACGAAAAAGCGCTTGCCATCAACCCGTATTTTTATCACGCCCTTTTCAATAAGGCGGTTGTTTTGGAAAAAATGGACAGGAACGACGAGGCCGAAAAAAATTATCGCGATGCCATTCGCGCCAATCATAACTTTGAAGCGGCCTATAACAATCTGGGGGCTCTTCTCTACAAGCTGGGGCGCGTTCAAGAGGCCCTTGAAAGTTATCGCCAAGTCTTTATCATCAACCCGAAAAACGCTCAATCCTGCTTCAATCTGGCCGTGGTTCTGGAAGATACGGAAGATTATCAGGAAGCGGCCGGCCTTTGCTTTAACATCTTGTCACTGGACCCGTCAATGACGGCGGCGCATGTGCGCTTGGCCACTATATTGCCCAAATGGTCCTATTCAAACAAGAAAGAAGCCCTCAATTACGCCAAAGCATGGCAAAAACATTTTCCGGACAATCCTTTGGCACGTCAAACGCTTAACGCCCTTTCCGGTAAAATAAACGAAGAAGATTTATTCACTTACACTCAAAACTTTTATGACGCTTTTGCCGAAACTTACGACCAAAAGATGAACGAATTGGAATGCAAAGTGCCCGACTTAATACGGCAAAAGCTTTCCGATTTTTCATTTAAAAATGCCCTTGAAATCGGTTGCGGCACAGGCCTTTGTGGAAAGATATTATCCAACGTTTGCAATAAGTTAACAGGAATTGATTTTTCCGAAAAAATGATTGAAAAAGCCAAACAGACGAAAGCCTATTCAACATTAAAGACCATTGATGCCCTCGATTTCCTACTGCAAACAAAGGAAACTTTTGACTTGATTGTCGCCGCAGACGTTTTTTGCTATATCGGGGAGATGAATGGATTGTTTTCACAGGTCGGAAAGCACCTAAGAAAAGACGGGCTTTTTGTCTTTACCATCGAAAAGTCAGACAAAGAAAACGGCTTTGAAATCAACCCGTTCGGTCGTATCTTGCATAGCCGCAATTACATAAAAAAATTGATTGATAATAATAAGTTAGAAATCAAAGATGAAGAAGAACTTGAAATAAGAAAAGAAGGTTCGTCCCACGCCAAAGGGATTGTTTTTGTCTGCCAAAAATCAAAGTCTTGAAAGCAAGTCCAACGCCCCTTGCAAGATATATGAAGCCGCCATTTTATCCAAAACCTCTTTCTGACGTTTGCGGGAAACATCAGCCCCTTCTATCAGGATCCTGGAAACAGCCGACGACGACAACCGTTCATCCCAAAACAGAACCGGCAGATTATATTTTTCCTGCATTTTTTGTGCCCATTTACGGGTCAATTCGGCCTGCGACCCCTCTTTACCGTTCATCAGTTTGGGAAGTCCGATAACGAATCCGCCGATTTCCCGTTCTCGAATGATTTTATCCAATTCTTCTTTGCCTTCCACAATTTTGAGTGGCGTTGCCGTCATTAAAAGCAAATCCGAAATAGCCACACCGATGCGCTTTGTGCCATAATCTATGCCCAAGACAGCCCTCTGTGCCGGCAAGCTTTTTTTAAATTCAATCGGCGATAAATCGTCCACTTTTTGCCCTTTCACCTTTCAAAATCATCTTGTTTTTAAAGCTTACGAACAATGATTATTTTTGTCAATTCTTTTTTCATTTAAAAAGCTTGCTTTCCAACGGATTTTTCCATAAAATACTTCCCATAGGGTGTTGTATCAAGGAGAACTTTATGCCTCAAAAAATTGTTATTGCATCGGATCACGCCGGTTTTTCTTTGAAAAAATCCCTTGTCGCTTATTTGAAACGGCAAGGATACAACGTCCTTGATTTGGGACCGTCCACCGGCGAAAACGCTTTGGATTATCCGTTAAAGGCCGAAGAAGTTGCCAATGAGATAAAGAAAAATTCGACCACCAAAGGTATTGCCATCTGCGGTACCGGCATCGGCATGTCCATCGCCGTCAATCGATACCCCTTTATCCGCGGGGCTTTGGCGTATAAACAAAACGCTGTCCGATTGGCACGCCAACACAACAATGCCAACGTGCTTTGTTTGGGCGGACGGATAACATCACCCAAAACCGCAAAAACCCTTGTCGACACTTTCTTAAACACAAAATTTGAAGGCGGACGTCACGAACGACGCGTTAAAGAATTAGGAGAATTAAAATGAACGAATGTCTTTGCAAAAAAACGAGCGATTTGTCCTTTTTTACGGAAAATTTAGCCACTCATGATAAGGAAATAAGCGATGCCATCGCCCATGAACTTTCACGGCAAAAAGACCATATCGAATTGATTGCCTCTGAAAACATCGTGTCAAACGCCGTCTTGCAGGCGCAGGGTTCTGTCCTGACAAACAAATACGCCGAAGGTTACTCCGGACACAGATATTACCACGGCTGTGAATGGATTGATGCCGTGGAAACGCTGGCCATAGAACGTGCTAAAAAGTTGTTCGGGTGTGCCTTTGCCAACGTACAACCCCATTCGGGATCACAAGCCAATCAATCCGTCTATTTTGCTTTGCTGTCCCCGGGCGACACATTAATGGGAATGAGCTTGGACGCCGGCGGACATTTAACACACGGGGCAAAAGTTTCCTCATCCGGAAAATACTACCATTCCGTTTCCTACGGCGTGAACGACGAAGGTTGGATTGACTATGATGCGGTGGAAAAACTGGCCATCGAAAACAAGCCCAAAATCATCATCGCGGGCGGTTCGGCCTATGCACGCATTATTGATTTTAAACGTTTCCGTGAAATTGCCGACAAAGTCGGTGCTTATTTGATGGTGGATATGGCCCACTTTGCCGGACTTGTCGCCGGCGGGGTCTACCCTTCCCCCATTGGGATTGCCGATGTTGTCACCACCACAACGCACAAAACTTTACGCGGACCGCGCGGCGGGATGGTCCTGACCAACAATCCGGAAATTGCCAAGAAAATCAACTCGGCCATTTTCCCCGGCTTGCAAGGTGGCCCGTTGGAACACGTCATCGCCGGAAAAGCCGTTGCTTTCGGCGAAGCGTTACAACCTGCCTTCAAAGAATACGCCCGCCAAATCATCGCCAACGCCAAGCAGATTGAAAAGACTTTCAAAGAACGCGGCATTGATATGGTAACAGGCGGAACAGACTCTCACCTGCTTTTAATCGACTTGCGTTCCAAGGGATTAAAAGGATGCGACGTTTGCGATTCTTTGGCACGGGCACACATTATTTGCAATAAGAACGCTGTTCCGAAAGACCCCGAAAGGCCGACCGTCACTTCCGGCTTGCGCATCGGCACACCGGCAGGAACGACCCGCGGCTTTAACGAACACACTTTTGAGGACGTTGCCATCATGATTGCCGACATCATCGACGCGATGGCTACCCATCCGGATGATAATTCCGTCATGGAAAAAATCGTTCGGGAAAAGGTCGCCGAGATCTGCACAGCTTTCCCGATCTACCCCACGTTATAGGAGAAAATTATGCGTTGCCCTTTTTGTCATGAAGAAGATACCCAAGTCAAAGATTCCCGCACCACCGAGGACGGAGCCACAATCCGTCGCCGGCGGATATGTACCCAATGCGGTGCGCGTTTTACAACCTTTGAACGCGTGCAGTTGCGGGAGCTGACTGTCGTCAAAAAGAACAATGACAAAGTTCCCTTCGACCGCGAAAAGTTGGCCAAGTCAATCTATGTCGCCACACGCAAACGACCGATTGAAAGCAAAGTCATTGAAAAATTAGTCAATGAAATCCAACGTTCCTTGGAAGATTTAGGCGAAAGCGAAATTTCCAGCACGAAGATCGGCCAAATGGTCATGGAAGCTCTTTTAGGGCTGGACAAAGTCGCCTACATACGTTATGCTTCCGTCTATCGTAATTTTAATGAAACAAGAGATTTCGAAGATTTTATAAAACCTTTATTGAAAGCAAAAAAATGAAAAAAACACAACCCTTTACCAATGCACGTTTGAACGCTGTACAGGCTCTTTACGCCGCCGAAATGAACGGCGCGCCCATCCAAAACATCATCTTTCAGTTCTTAAATGGGCAAATCGGCACCAAAGTCATTGATGAAGACGAAAAAGGTCAAGAAAACTTTGTTCCCATCGATAATATGGACACGGCTCTATTTTCAAAAATCGTCCAAGAGGCCTCCAAACGCCGGTCCGAAATAAAGGATATTATCTTGCAGTCGCTTTCCAAAGATTGGGACAAAGACAGAATAGAATTGCTGTTACAATGCATCTTAACCGCGGGCATTTGCGAATTTTTCGTCAATCCGGAGCTGGATGCGCCAATCATTATCAACGAATATGTTGACATCACACGTTCGTTTTATGACGGGCCGGAAGTCAAACTTGTCAACGCTGTGTTGGACAACTTTGCCAAAAAAATCCGTTAGAACATCAACGTTCCGCGCAAGCTGAACACCGTCGCCGAGTGCTCTTTATTGTTTTCGGCGGGGTTGATGTAGAATTGAATGTCCGGCGTTATCGTCATAAAGTTAGACACACCCAACGCATAATAGCCTTCCAGAACCGTTTCCACCGGGCGCGTCCCTTCCCCGTTGACTTTCTTATTCAACTTGTTGATAGCCGCCGCCATACCCAACTGGTCAAGCGCATTCCGATTAAAAGGATTATTCATTACCGCCCCCAAGACATACGATTGCTGTATCGCTTCCTGATCGCCCGTCGTTCCGTTCAAACGGCCGAAAACCGTCCATTTTTCATTCAACGCCTGCGAAAGGTTAATCGACCATCCTTGTGTCGTTTCGGGTTGTTCCTTTGTCCAAGGTTGATTGTAAATCATTAAAGAATACTGCCCTGCGCCCCACCCTTCAATGGTCGGTGTGTAGGAAACGGAAGCGAAAGTCGTAAATTGCTTGCGACCCAAATTGTGCGTATCAATTTGTGATCCGGATATGTTGTTGGCATCTTGGAAGCCGACAACAAAAGACCAATCCGAATTGGGCGCTATCGTAACAAAGCCGCCAAGACTGGCCAACGGATAGCTTTCTGACGCATTTTGGGACAAAGCATAATTCAAAAAGTTGATTTGCTGATTGGAGTCGTATTCTGTTCCGTCAAAATTGTACATCGGAAATTGACCGACAGTCACGGAAAGCCAATCCATTTTGCCGACAAAATCGTGTGTATAGCTTAACTGGTCAAAGCTGTAAGAATTTGTGTCGTAATCATTGATGGGCGTTACCACACCGATTCGATCTCCGATGTATTGGGCATTCTTGCCAAAGTAATGGACGTCTGTGTAGGCAATCTGCAACGACCCGTTGCCGTAGGGGCTTGAAAACATATTCCAGTTGGCGGTGCCATAGTATTGCGATTGAATGGATGTTCCTTTGCCAGACGGCGCGCCGCGTTGCATCAAGTAGGACGCATCAATGCTGTACGTCAATCCCATTGTATCGGACAGATGTTTTTTAAAATCGGCATACGCCTTTGTCAAAGAGATATCCGACAAAGCATCTCTTTTCCGGGCATGTTCTGTCCGCTGCGCGACACTTTTGGTTTTTCCTGTTTCAAGGACATCTCCTACCGTTTCGGCAAAAGCCGGTTCGGCCAACACCATTGCCGTCGATATAAATAAAGCTGATTTAAAAACGTTATACATTTTTCCCTCCTTTTATAACTGTTGGATGATATAGGTTTCCTTTTTTAAAAAATCAAATGCAAAGAAATCTCTTGCAGATAATTTTCTTTTCCTCTAAACTATCGGACGGAGTTGGTTTAACTCCCGGGCGTAGAAACCCGTTGTCAAATCGGTCGTTCGCATAACGACCTTAAAAAAGAGTGCCGATTTCCTATCCAAAAGGGTCGGATGTCGGCTGAATAAAAAGGCTTTATGGCTTTTCAATAAGCTGAGCCGTTTTGATTTGACACGGTTTTCTAACATCCGCCCACTTTTAAAGTGGGTTTTGTTTTATACGTAACAAAAAAGGGATAGGAAAATGCAAAAGAAACAAAACGGTCGGTCAATGATTGAAATGCTAGGTGTTCTCGCCATTATCGGCGTGCTGTCTATCGGCGGTTTATTAGGCTACCGCCGCGCGGTGAATAATCATCAAGCCAATACGATTTTGGACGATGCGAACAGATTGGCATTTGTCATTATGGAAAACGACAGAGCCTATGAAGCCGATGATTTTATGGAAGAAGAACTTATCGATAGCGTTCCACACACAGGAACATATAATCTTGATGCTTTTATGGCCGATGCCGGACAGTTTGGTATTGTGGTGACAAATGTTCCGCGCGGCGTGTGTGAATCTTTGGTTCCAAAAGCCGCTGTTGAATATAAAGTACGTGTTATGCCGGGAAGTGAAGAAAAATACTTGGTTCCGCAGATGGCCAACATCGGCACGATTTACGACTCCTTCCATAAGGATATATGCACAAATGATACGAACGATGTGGTTTTGTATTTTAATGACACATCGCCCTATTGTAACAAGCCAGACGAAGGGGAAGATTACACAAAATGCCTGTCCAATGCGGATTGTTGCGGCAGATACTTTTGTTGGTTCCCAAATGATTCGGAACGTTATGAATCCGGATTGGGTCGGTGTGAAGAATTAACCGATACAAATTATCCCGCTATAACAACAACTATGTCCGATGGCCGAACATGGACAAGAAGCGAGAACAAAATGAATTGGTGGTCGGCGCAGAATTGGTGTTGGGCATTGGGCAAATCACCTGCAAATAGAGCCAGCGTTGGATGTGGAGATATCGCATCCGGTTCCTATTGCACTGAATCATCTATTCTGGATTCTATGAAGGATGAATGGCGTGGAAGCCGTTATTGGTTGGAAGATTACAAGAACGGTCTTGCATATATGCTAAATCTTAGAGATTATTACATCACAGACCCGTACAGGTACTATCAAGACCGTTACCATGCATTATGCCAATAGGACAGTTATCTTTACCTTCACACAATAAAGAAATCCCCGTCGGTAAAGGCGGGGATTTTTAATCTTTAGCTTTTTACATCAAAGCCAATGTTTCGTTCGCGATTTCAAGCTCTTCGTTCGTGCGAATGACATAAATCGGAATCATTGAATCTTGCGACGAAATCAATGCATATTCGCCATGACGTTTGTCATTTTCGGCCGGATTCAAGCGCAAGCCAAAGTTTTCCAGCCCTTTCATCACTTCGCGGCGAACAATTTCGTCGTTTTCACCCACACCGGCTGTCCAAACCAAAGCATCAATTTTGCCGCCCAACTGCGCCAAATAAGCCCCGATAAAGTGCCGAATGCGATATGTCAACATATCCAACGCCAACTTCGCCCTTTCGTCACCGGCCGCAATCTTAGCATGCACATCGCGCATATCATTAACACCGCAAACACCCAAAAGGCCGCTTTGCTTAGTCATCATCTTATCAACCGCATCGATATCCATCCCCGCATTGCGCATAAAGAATCCCACGCAAGCCGGATCAATCGAGCCGCAACGCGTGCCCATCATCAGGCCTTCCAACGGCGTCAAGCCCATTGACGTATCATAACATTTTCCGTTCTTTATCGCGCAAATCGACGAACCCGAACCGATATGGCAAGTAATCAAATTGCATTCGGACAACGGTTTGCCCAAAAGCTCGGCCGCCTTGCGCGCCACGTATTTATGGCTTGTCCCGTGCGCACCGTACTTGCGAACCGCATATTTCTGACACAAATCATACGGCAACGGATAAGTCTTTACATAATCCGGCATCGTCTGATGGAAAGCCGTATCAAAAACAACAACGTGTTTGGCTGTCTTGAAAATTTCCTGTGCTACACGAATACCAATCAAGTGCCCCGGATTGTGAAGCGGCGCCAAAGGAATAACTTTTTCCAAGTTTTTAATCACTTCGTCGGTCACAATCATCGGTTTAAAATAAGAACCACCGTGAACAATGCGATGTCCGACACCCCTAATTTCAGAAATATCCGAAATAACCGCCGTGTCGCCCGTCATCATCATTTCCACCGCCTTTTTCATACCTTCGGCATGCGTCGGGAAACGTTCTTCCACCACTGTCTTGGTCATTTGGTCCGTGTCGGGGTATTTTTTATGCGTAATTCGACCCGTCGGTTCACCGATTTTTTCAACATTACCGGAACACAAAACTTGCTTCGTGTCCATATTAAACAATTGATATTTGATTGTGGACGAACCACAGTTAATCACAAGTATTTTCATTTTATCCTCTTTCTCTTTCTTTTTGTGAAAAAATGGCCGTGAAAGCAACCGTATTCACGATGTCGTGAACCGTCGCCCCACGAGATAAGTCATTGACAGGCTTTCTCAACCCCTGCAAAACAGGCCCAATGGCCAAACATTCTTCACCCGCTGTTTGCTGAATAGCTTTGTAGCAGCAATTTCCCGTATTCAATTCGGGGAAAATAAAGACATTCGCTTTGCCCGCCACCGAACTGTTCGGAAGCTTTGTCTTTGCCACAACAGGGTTAATCGCCGCATCAAATTGAATAGGCCCTTCAAATTCAAAATCAACGTTTCTTTCTTGGGTCAGGCGAACCGCCTCTTTAACAATATCAACGGAAGGACCGGATCCCGAATTGCCCGAACCATAGGACAAGAACGCCACTTTGGGATCAAGACCGAAAACACGCGCCGTTTGCGCCGTCGTGACCGCAATATCCGATAACTGTTCCGCCGTCGGATTCGGAACAACTGCACAATCGGAGAAAACCAACAAACGACCATTGAAACACATCAAAAAAGCCCCCGAAACAACATTCGTTTCCGGCTTTGTTTTGACAAACTGCAACGCCGGACGAATCGTGTGCGCCGTCGTATGCTCTGCACCGGAAACCATACCGTCCGCATCGCCTTTGTAGACCATCATCGTCCCAAAATAAGCCGTGTCTTTCATCATTTCTTTGGCCTGTTCGGGCGTCATACCTTTGGCTTTGCGCAGTTCATACAAAGTTGCAGCATAATCGTTAAACAGCTCCGATGTTTCCGGGTTAATGATTTCCACATTGTCCAAAGACAACCCCAACTCTTTTGATTTACCCAACACTTCGTCTTTTTTGCCCAAAATGACAACATCGACAATTTGCCGACGGTTCAAGATGTCCGCCGCTTTTAATATGCGTTCACATTCACCTTCCGGCAGGACAATTTTTTGCTTATCGGATTTGGCTTGACCCGCAATCCACGCTTCAAACATCTTCGTCGAAAGATAGGGCTTATCAAAACGTTCGGCCGACTGCAAGACAAACTCCAAGTCCTGATCGTCCGAAACCATCGCCAAAACATGGATAAAATCGCTTTCAAAACTGCGCGTTATAATATCCGAGGCTTCCAACGTGCTTTCCGCCTTTTTCATAACCAAAGCCACCGGCAAACACAAATACTTTGCCAACATCTTATTAATGTCATTTTCAACAAAAACGTCCCGCGTTATTAAATTCGTCCCTTCACAAACGACAAAGTCGTTTTGCGCCTCTAATGTTTTATAGGCATCAATGACGTTCTGGATAAGTTCGTCCTTTTTTCCTTCCACGACCAAATGTTGCGCCGCCAAAAGCGAATACAAGCATTTTTCTTCATTCCCCACCGGCTTAAAGTGGGCCACTTTCTTGCCTTGTTCACGAAGAATCTGACAAGCTTTTTGGACGAGTTCCGCCTTTGCAGTTCCCATCTCTCCTGCAATAAAAAATATACCTTTCATTTATTATTTTCCCTATGATAATTCCACTTTGTCCGCAATACGCCGAACTTCTTTCTGGACGACGCGTTCAACAAGCGCCGGCAAGTTGGCATCCAACCATTCTTTCAAATAAGGGGACAAAATGGAACGAACCAATCCTTCCAAAGATGTCTCCGGAGCGGCCTTTTCGGCTGTTTCTTCCGAAACAACCTGTGCCAGATGCGTCATCTTTTTCATCGAAACGTGCGCCACACCTTCATCAACCAAAGCCGGTGCTTCTTCGGCTTTTTCAACGGGCGACGTTTCACCGACACGCATTTCCGGTGTTAATTCAATAGGCTGTTTCGCACCGTCTTCCGCCGATAAGATTTTACGAATAGACGAAAGAATTTCTTCCATAGATTGCTCTTTTTGTTCCATATAGTCCTCGCTTAATCAATACCCGTGCCAATCCATTTGTTCTTGACTTCGTCATAATAATCGCTCGGCCGGTAGAGAGTCACCTTTAATTTCAAAGATTCGGCCGTCATATTTCCCGTCAAAGCCAAAAGGTTCAAAGCAGACGCCGTCATATTCCGTTCGGCCGTTACCAAAGCCACACGATAGTTCAGATATTCTTGTTCGGCATCCAAAACATCCAAAACCGTTCTTGACCCGACATCAGCTTCGCGAATTGTCCCGTCCAAAGCCATTTTCGACGCCTTTATTTGGGCCTTTATGGACACAATGGAAGATTTGGCCGATTGATATTGTTCCCACGCCTGTGTTGTCCGTTTAATCAAGTCGCGTTTGACCTGTTCCAACGAAATGCGTGCCTGATTCGAAAGTTGCTTGGCCTCTCTGACTTTGGCGTACTCGACACCCCCTTGATACAGCGGCACGGAAAGCTTTGCCCCCACCTGCCAATATTGGCCGTTATAATCATCATCAAGTGTCGGTAAAGGTTGCCCCCATTGGTAACCGGCCCCCGCGTTGATTGTAACTTCCGGCATTAAGGAACCTTCCTGCAACGAAACATTATGTTCAGAAGCTTTTTGCGCATACTCACTGGCTTTCAATTCCGGATTTGCTTCATTCACACGAGTCAAAGCATCATCCAATGTCTTTGGCAACAGGCTGTCATAATCGTCTATCTCTATTTTCTTGTCCGGTTGTTTGCCTATCAAGCTGACATAACTTGCCACAGAAGCGTCCAAATTACCTTGCGCCCGAATGCGATTTGTCTTGGCCCCTTCCAATCGCGCTTCGGATTGGGCAACATCGGTCTTTGTCAAATCACCGACCTTGTAACGTTTTTGATAGGATTCCAAATGGCGCTTTAAAACCTGTTCTTGATTTTTCTGCAATTCAAGAACCGCCCGATCACGAATAACATCAACATAAGCAATCGCAGCAGAAAGCAAAACATTTTGTTCCACCGAACGATTGTTTTCCCGTTCCTTTAAGACATTCGTTTCCGCATAGTCAACCGAAGATACCGTCTTAAATCCGGAAAAAACAGATTGTTGCAAGACAACACCAGCATCATACATATTGTTGTTATAGTCAAAGTCATTAAGTTGCGGATAACCTTTAAACTTTTGATCTGTATGGGCGGCATCGGCCTCTATACCGACATAGGGGCGATAGCCGGCTTTGGCCTGACCGACTTTTTCATCGACAGAACGCAGATAAGCCCTTTGCGCCTGCAAAATCGGATTCGTTTCATAGGTATAGGCCAACGCATCCAGCAACGTTTCCGCGCAGACCGGAAAGCCCAATACCGCACAAAAAGCCGTCAAAGAAACCGTTTTTAAAAACACCTTCATTTAATTTCCCCTTATCTGCTTTGTTTTATAGGCTATTTATAGAGAATTTTTATCCAAAAGTAAACTTTTTTTTGATTAAAAATCATTTTTTTCTTGACGTTTGGCAAAAATATGATAAAAAAGAGGGGTCTTTTCTAAAGAAGGCCGGTTGGCAGAATGGCTTATGCAGAGGACTGCAAATCCTTTTATACTGGTTCAATTCCGGTACCGGCCTCCAAAAAAGATAAGAAAGTGCTTGATTTTATGTCTTATTTGAAGTATCTTTCTTCTCGTTGTCGATTCTGGCGTAGCTCAGCGGTAGAGCTATCGGCTGTTAACCGATCGGTCGTAGGTTCGAATCCTACCGCCAGAGCCAATAAAAAAGCCCTGCTGTTTGGCAGGGTTTTTCTTTTTCCCAAGTGCCGGACAATTATTCTTTTCCGTTTTGTTTTGCCGACAAATATCCCAAACGCAACATTCTGTCATATAAACTAGGATATCGAACAACCAAGTCTTTTGTCATTTTCTTTTCAACATCCTCTCTGCTGGCCAGATACGTTCCCAATTTCATATAGGCCGGTTCTTTATATGACGATGATGTCAAAGCATAAACTTTGCGCATTTTTAAGTTCTTATCACTTAAATTAAAGGCCATCGGCCGTTGCAGGAAAATTTGACTTAAAATTTCAGCATCCGAAATATCTTCTTTCATTCCCGAAAAAGACCAAAATCCCAAACGATGATGAACCAACAACAATCTGGCGCGCGAAGCAACATTTTCCGGCTTGATGGAAAGCAGTTGCGCCTGAACCTTCACACCCTTGAAGAAAATTTCCGGCAACACACCCATATCTTTAAGAAAAGCCAGATTTTCCCTGACCTTATTGTCTATCGTGTCCACAGAGTTTTTCAACAAAGAAGGATCTTTGCAACCGGCATGCAAAAAATCATTTCCGGTAAACCCGTATTCTCCGTATTTTTCGTGCATATACTTCACTTTGTCGCGCAATCCGTTCAAATTAATGAACATGGCTTCGGGTTTCTTTCTTATAATCGCTTTAAAGGCTGCCCGATTAAAACCGAATTCACTCAACTGTCTTTTCATTATGTGAAGCTTTTCGAAAACATCAAAGTAATCGCTTTCCAGACGAGATTGCGCAAAAATGCCCGCAATCACTTTCGAGCGTTTATCCTTTTTTGATATAGTTCTAATGATTAACTCCGCCGCTTCTTCCTCTTCCCAGCCGCATTTAAGCAAAGATGATTGAAGTTTCAAAAATTTTTCGACCAAATACGGGTCGTTTCCGTCGAAACCTTTTTCCACAAGAAATGCTTTTAAATTGTCCATATCTTCTCCTGTTTTTGATAGGGATTATTCTACACCGTTTTTGCGTTTTTGTCAAGTATTTTTACATTCTTCGAATCGGAAAATCAAAGCATTCCCCGTTTTAGGTTCCCCTGATACGTTCCTGTCAGGGAACGACCGTTTTTCAAAGCATCAAAGATTTCTTTTACCTGTTCGGGTGTATATTTTCTGCAAATAAAATCCGCCCGATAAAAATCAACACCTAACGCCAAAATATCCGGCGCAGCAGCATAGGCTTCCTTTTTAAAAACATAGGTTTCGCAAGGAATTGACAGCGCCTGATATTTTCCCAAATCAAACCATTCCGGCTTTCCCGAACACTCTGCGCAGGGCGTACGACGAATGCAGTTGGCACTGATAAACAATGGAACATCCTGATAAGCCACCGCCACCATTGGCAGAACCGTCTTTTCGGTCAGTTGCTTCATATTGGTCAACGTATCTTCTACGGAAAGTGTCACCCTTGATGCCCCCATTTCCTTCGCATTTTGAATGCTTTGCGAATTCACGGCATAAATAAAGCTGTCAAACGAAACGTCCACACCCGCCGACGGTAATAAAGTCTTTCCCCACAAATGGCCGATTTCCCATTTTTTATAGCCGGCGGACAAAGCTTTTTCAACAACCGCTTTGAATTTTTCGGGGCAGCGACAAACTACCGGCAAAGCCAACCGAACCTTCGCCTTTGGCAAGAAAGAAAAGCTGTCCGGCGTCGTCTGCGGCGTCAACATCACAATAATTTCCGCCAAATCATCAAAGTCAATCAAGGACAAACAGGAAACATCATCCGTTTTGATAATCCACTTCTTTTTACCAACTACGTGCTTTTCGGATAAAGGTGGAAGCGTCCCTTCTCTTTTGTCCAAAACAATCATTGAATAAAGTTGCCGTCGCAGGTCATTTAAAACAGAAACGGGAACAAACACACCTTCCGGATTTTCAAAGGAGAGTTGCCCTAAGCAAAAAACCTCATCCCCCGTCTTTGAAAAACAGTTCAAAACACCCTGCTCAACTTTTTGCGGATTGTTGGCCTTCTCAAAAGAGCCGTTACATCGGGCCACAAAGTCGCCGCTTTGCGCGCAAATACTTTCCCTTGTCAAAGTGACTTTAACGCCAATTTCGGGTTTGATCTTAAAAAGATTTGGCTTTGGTTTTTCGTAAGGATACGCCCCTTTTACCGAAGTCGATGACGCTAAATAAACGACAGCCCCTTTCGGGATAAATGGCGCATCCGGCGGCAAGAAAATTTCAACATTGTCACCGGCCTTGGCCTCAAAGGTCTTTTTGCCTTGGACAAGCATCTTTTCCAACGAAAACCCAAACGGTTTTTCTTTGCCTTCAATGTCAATTTGGATGCCGTCATAGCGGGCAATATCTTCTTTTGTCTTAAAGGAAATTTTATTACGGAAGGCCATTTTAACGCACCCGATAGGCAGGCCTCTGTGTCCCACAAAATCGGTGTCAATGACATCCTTATTCTTCCCCAAAACGTGAAGCTTTGTCCATGGGCGCGAAAAGATTTGTTTTATCCTTTTTTCTTTGTCGGCATCAGCCTTGCGTGAATCCAAAATACCGCGGTAATAATCCGTCACCGCCGCCACATAAAGCGCATTCTTTTTGCGCCCCTCTATCTTCAAAGACATCACCGGCAACTTTAAAATCTCGGCTTGCAAAGCCAAATCTTTCATCGAAAAAAGATGCTTTTCACCGAAACAATCCCGACACGGATAAGCACACTTCCCGCGATTCGCGCTTTTCCCGAAAGCCATCGACGAAAACAAACAAAGACCGCTGTAAGAATAACACAACGCCCCATGAACAAAAACTTCCAATTCTAAATCGGGGATTTTAGCAATTTCCCTTATTTCCGGCAAAGTCAACTCACGCGCCAAGACAATTCTTTTAAAGCCGTATTCTTTCAAAATCAGGGCTTCCTGCTTGTTATGAACCGCCATTTGCGTGCTGGCATGCAAGGCAAGTTCCGGATAGCTTTGCTTTATAACACGCGCCACACCCCAATCTTGCAAAATAATCGCATCTACGTGACACGCCGAACAAACATCCAACGCTTTCAACAAATCGGACAATTCATTTTCTTGCAAAACCGTGTTGATGGTCACATAAACTTTGCGGCGCAGAGAGTGAGCATACCCCACAAAATCGGCCAACTCGTCATTCGAAAAGTTTGTGGCCGTGGAACGCGCAGAAAATTGTTTCAAACCCAAATAAACCGCATCGGCCCCATAATAAAGGGCGGCATAACCCGCCTCTATATCACCTGCCGGAGAGAGAAGTTCTTTTTTCAATGTTTCTTCCCTTTTTCAGCGTAAGGATTGTTGCGTTTGCGCATGGATATGCGAATGGGGATACCATCCAATCCGTAATCTTTGCGCAATCCGTTGGATAAATAGCGTAAATAGCTTTCCGGCAACTCATCCGGATTGCTCGAAAAGATAACAAATGTCGGCGGGCGAATACCCACTTGCGTCATATAACGCATCGGAATACGACGACCGTTACTGGCCAACGGGGGCGGTGTTGCCTCCGTCATTTGTTGCAACCATTCATTCAATTTGTGCGTCGGCACACGCTTGTTCCAAACCGAATAAATCTTAAAAGCCTCTGTCATCAACAAGTCAATCCCCTGCCCCGTCAAAGCCGACAAAGTCACAACGGGAACACCTTTGACCTGTTGCAAAGACGTCCGCAATTTCTCTTTGATTTCATTCATAACCGCTTTGGGCTTGGAAATCGTATCCCATTTATTCACCGCAATAACCAAAGCACGGCCTTCTTCAACCACCTGTCGGGCAATCAATAAATCTTGACTTTCCAAAGGATTATTGGCATCCACAACCACAATCACCACTTCGGCAAAGTTCAGGGCGCGCCTTGCATCCGCAACGGAAATTTTTTCCAAAGATTCACCGACTTTGCTCTGTTTGCGCATACCGGCCGTGTCAACAAGTTGAATTTTCTTATCTTTCCAAAGCAAATCCACCGTAATGGCATCCCGCGTCACACCGGCATTCGGACCGGTCAACATGCGGTCTTCACCCAAAAGCTGATTGACCAAAGTGGACTTTCCCACGTTCGGACGACCGACAATGGCCACTTTCAAATCGTACGGAGAAACCTTTTCTTCTTCCTCTTCGTCTTCCGGAAAGTAAGGCAACAAGGCTTGGTACAGGTCAGACATACCCAGTCCGTGTTCACCGGAAACGGCAATCGGATCGCCCAATCCCAAACGATACGCTTCCTGCGAAACAAAGTGTTGTTCTTTGCCTTCGCATTTATTGGCCAAAAGAAAAACAGGCTTTCCGACGCCACGTAATAAAGCGGCCAAGCGCATATCCAACGGATTTAATTCTGACCGCGTGTCAATCATCATCAAAACGATGTCCGCATCATCTATGGCTTTTTCCGTCTGCTTCCACATCGCCTTAGCCAAATCGGACGTTTCTTCCAAACCGGCTGTATCTATGATTTTAAAGGAAATGTCACCCAACGAGGCTTTACCTTCTTTTCTGTCGCGCGTAACCCCCGGCCGGTCATGAACAATCGCCGCTTTTTTCCCCACTAAACGGTTGAAAAACGTTGATTTTCCGACATTTGTTTTACCGACAAGCGCAACCGTTTTCATTTACATTTCCAAAATGTTTTTCCAAACCGCTAAACGCGTCTTGACAATGGGGGATAAATCCTGCTTCAAACTTTCATCCAAAAGACGCTTGGCCTTTTCCACTTCGTTTTGGCGCAACAATAAAAGAACGGATAACTCGCTGGCCGTCCCGTACCAAGCATTTTTAGGCGTCATAAAGGGGTTCAAAATATCCTGCAATTCTTTGATATCACCGGTATCAACAAGATGAGAAACATAACCGATAGCAGCCACAGAGCGCAAAGATTCCGGCGCTTTTTTGTTTTGTCTTAAGGCGTTCAACAAATCCAAGGCTTCCTTGTCTTTTTTCTGTTCGAACAAAATACCGGCCATACGCATCTGGGACAGATATTTATAATTCGTTCGTCCGTCTTGCAATTCACGATACAAAGCCAAAGCACCCTCTGTCTGCCCCTTGGCATTCAAGACCGCGGCCTGCTCATACTTATCCGATTCGGACATACGCACTTTTAAGCGTGCATTCAAATAAAGCTGATGCGCAACGGTCAAAAGCAAGACCAAGGCAACCGCACCAAAGATAAACTTTCTGTACTTGTTCCACATCTTTTGGAACTGTTCGGCGCGCAAATCATCATCGACTTCGCGAATAAAGCTTTCTTGGTAAATTTCTTGTTGTGTTTTTTCTGTTTTTTTCATTGTTCTAACCTTTCTTCGTGTTTCGAATATACATTTTTTTCACTTAAAGTCAAGAAATTCAGTTCAAATCTTCGACCTGCGCCTCTGCCGGAGCAAAATTTTCCGATGACGAAACATCAGCCGGTTCGGCAACAGGGACCTCTTCCGGTTGAATGTCTTTTTCCGTTGAGGTCGTCGGTACCTTTTCACCTTTGCAGGAAAGAACCCAAATGTCATAAACCGGATGTTCCATAGACGACAAAGCCGGATCCGACGAAAACATCCATCCTTTGAACAGTTCGATATTTTCCCCTTTTAAGCTTTTCTCATAAACATAAAGAAAAGCCGAGTTTTCAGGCGATTCTTCCGGCGGGTGCGTAAAACAAGATTCAACCACAACAAAAGTGCGACCAAATTGACCCGATTCGCCAACCGGAATTTCAAAGGTCTTTATACGTCCGGTCACTTTATCCAAACCGCGAAGAACCGCCGTCGTCATTGGCAATTCAGTGGCAAAACTCAACGCCGGCAAAAAACAAAGGCAAAAGGCGAAAAAGACTTTTCTCATTTTTTCACATCATCTTTCGTTGACAAATAAATAAATTCACTGACGCTGTCTTCCAACGATTTATAATCTTTGGTCTTGGTTATCCTTTTACCCGCGGAAAGCTTTTGATCCGAATATCCGGGCTCTAAGCGAATGTATTTATCGCCCATGATACCCGCATCCGCAATCAAAGCCGTTGTATCCGCCGGTAACCGGATGTTTTCTTTGATGGTCATTTCAACCAAAGCCTGATAATTTTCTTCGTCCAATTTAATCTGCGTTACGGAACCGACCTTTATCCCGTTGATGCGGACATCCGCCCCCATTTCCAATCCGCCAATCTTTGAAAAAGCCGCAGAAAGTGTATATCCTTTGACTGTCTTTACATCCACATGCGCCGATGCCAAAAACAGAAAAGCCCCGGCAAAAATCAAAACCAACAGGCCCAAAATGCCTTCAACAGGATTGCGTTTCATCAGTATTCTCCTTCCGTTCTGTCCTCAATTTCCGACTTAATTCCTTTTTTAATTCGCATCCAATCCAAAAAGCGTCCCAAAAGCTCGTCCAAACGAAGGGCGTCTTGCGGATAAGCCAAAAAATCACCTTTTGATAAGAACTCCTCATCCCCGCCGGCGTCCAGCTCTATGTACTTAGCGCCCGCCAATCCGTCCGATTTGATAATGGCCCCCGTGTCCGTCGGCAAACGAACTTCCTTTTCAAAAGTCAACGTTGTCTTTACGCGAAAATACCTGTCCAATTCAAGGGCCGACACATACCCGACATCAATACCGGCCAAACGAACCCGCGACCCTTCGACAACCCCGTCAACTTTGTTGAAAACCGCTTTCAGGTAAAAATCATCCGTATCGGATTCGTATTGCTTTTTTTGATAAACGGAAACCAAAACAAAGGCCAATGCCAAAATCAAAACGACGCCGGCAAAGATTTCTTTTGTTCTGGTGGAAAGGCTTTTTTTCATCTGTTTTGTCCCAATCTATTTTCCCGTATAAACAAAAACAATGTTTTGATTTTCCCGACAACTCATCGATTGGTTCGGGTAACCTTTTGCACATTTCAAAGAAATAAAGTTATCCAACTCTTCCTTTCGTTGGTCGGAAATTTCCAAAGCCTCTTCATCATCCCGCATCAAAGACAAAGCATCCGGCCAAGCATGGCTTCCCACACCCGCAACAACCGCCATGGCATCCGTTACATCCGGATTCGTTTGAAGAATGTTGAAAAAGAAAGTTTCCGATTTTTCGCGAGAGAAAGGATTGGCCGCAAAAAAGCCTTCTTTCATAAGCTTTTTGTTACCGAACAATCCGCCGTTGGAAACCGAGCAGACCACAATCAAACCGTCTTTATCGGCGGCGAAAAAGCTTTCACCATAACTCGCCTCTTCCATCGCGATGTTCTTTTCCCTTAAAGACAACACCGTCTGCAAAGCCTCTTGCTCTTTTTCGGGATTTTCCAAAGCGTTCCACAAATTGTATCCCAACGTTGAAATCGCCGACGGATTCGGGAAATAAGCCCTTCCCGCCGCTGTTGAAACATCCATCGAATCCATAAACGTGGCACGATACGACTTTAAATCTTCGGCCGAAAAGCCCTGCTTTGAGAGGCCTTCGGATACTTCCCCGTTATAGAAAACGCCGGAACCTTTTTCCGAAATCTTCAACAAAGTCGCGGCAAGGTCCTTTCGGGAAACTTTGTCCCCTTTTTTCAGCTTTTTCCATTCCAAAGGCAACCCCTTTGCATTCAAAATATCCTTGGCCAGCTGTTCCGAAACCACAACGTCCTGACGAGCCAATCGGATAGAATCATCCAACGTATCTTGCCACCGAAGTTTTCCGTATTTCTGAAGCGAAAAAGCCCCTTTGGCCAAGGCCGGCATCCCCATACCGTTGTTTCTTCTGTACAGGAAATTCAAGGTTTTCACGCGCCCTTCATTCGGGTCCAAAATTTGGCAGATACCGCCACCGCCCAATCCCGAACGCGAAGGCGTAACAACCCCGCTTGTCATCATCATGGCAACCATCGCGTCGGCCGCGTTACCGCCTTTTTCAAAAATGCCGACTCCGACATCCTGAACACGGGGGTCAGAAGCCCCGACAACGGCATCCGCCGGCCTTTGCGTCAATGAAGAACAGGCCATCATCATCAAAAAAGCCAAAATAGAACATTGACGTAATGACTTGTAGAACCTAAAATGGAAAGCGAAGGCAGGTATTTTTGATATGAACATTTTAAAATCTCTCTTTCTTTCTGTTGTTTTTTTATTTATGACACAAACGGAAACACTTTGCAATACTTTATCTGTTATTCGTGACACAGAAATGGAAGAATATACCCTGAACGGCACCAAAAAGCTTTTTAAAATTGCCGGATTAAATGACCAAAAAGCCAAAGTCGTTTTCATTGATGATCCGTCTATCAATGCCTTTATCGTATCCGGCTCAACCGTTTTTATCCACACGGGTCTTTTGGCTCAATCCGATACACCGGATGAATTTTTCGGGGTTCTGGCACACGAAACAGGTCACATCGTCGGCGGACATTCGGTCCGATTGCAACACGAATATCAAAAAGCACAAACAACGACTCTTATTTCCACTTTATTGGGAAGCGTTGCCGCTATCGCCGCCGGAAGGCCCGACGTCGGAATCGCTATCATCGCCGGCTCAATGGGGTCTATCCAAGGCCTGATGGGTGTTTATCGGCAATCCGAAGAAAATGCCGCCGACAGCATCGCCGTGGATATTTTGAAAAAATCTCCCTATTCTCCTGCCGGCCTGTTGGATATTATGAAAAAAATAGAAAAAGAAGAACGCCTTGTTATCGACGAAATGCCTTCCTATTGGCGTTCCCACCCCTTAACGCGGGACCGGGTTCTCTTTTTGGAAGCCCATCAAACCGACAGAAAGGTCAACCGCCATGACGAAGCTTTTAACAGAATAAAGGCCAAAATCTTTGCCTTCTCAAAAACACCGGAACAGACCTTTTTGCGTTACACAGACAATTCTTTGCCGGCGCTTTACGCCCAAAGTATCGCCTTGTTTAAACAATCCAAAGTGGGGGAAGCCCTAAAAAAAGCGGATTTGCTTTTGAAGGCCGAACCCGATAATCCTTACTTTCACGAATTAAAGGGACAGATTTTGTTCGAAAGCGGCCAAATCGACGAAGCCATTCAAAATTATCGCCAAGCCGTCCGTTTATTGCCCAAAGCTACGTTGATTCGACTTTCCTTGGCGCATGCCTTAATTGAAACAGACAAAAAAGAAAACATTGACGAAGCGGTTTCTCATTTGGAAAAAACAATCGCGACAGATCGAAATTTTCCGGAAAATTGGTGGTTCCTTTATATCGCCTACGCCAAGCAGGGAAAGAAAAACCTTTCGGATTACGCCAAAATCGAATACGACTTTCTGTTGGGAAATGAAGAGGACCTGCCGCAGCGGATTCAATCTTTGAAAAAAAGATTAAAAAACGATACCGTCAAATACAATCACCTGTTGGATATGGAAGAAGCTTTGGTACAAAAAGATTAAAGCGCATCTTTTTGCTTGCATAACCGTTCAAAGAGTTGTATATTGTGAACGTTTTGGTAAACAAAAAAGAGGTTTTTTATATGGCAAAAGAAGAAGTCCTGACATTTACAGGCACAGTTGTTGAAAAATTACCCAACGCGATGTTTCGTGTTCAATTGGAAAACGGACACGAAATTTTGGCACACACAGCCGGCAAAATGCGCAAGTTCCGCATTCGAGTCATGGTTGGGGATAAGGTCGAAATCGAAATGACCCCCTATGATTTAACAAAAGGACGTATTTCGTTCCGCCATAAAGCCTAACCGAAATAAAAAAGGGGGGACGTATGAGCATCGGACTTTTCATCTTGTTTTTCTTCACAACCTTTGTCTTGGGTTACCTTTTGACTTTTCTTTTGTGGGGACACAATACTTATTCCAATACATTCAGGGATGTCAGCAACAAATGCGGATTGGCATTGACCGCCACCATCGTGGCCGGATGGACATTGCTTCAAGTTTCCACACCTCCGGACAGTTGGCCCTATGATTGGTTTTTGTTCGGATTTTTCCCGTTTTTAATCGGTTGCGTCGGCCTTTCGCTCTATTCCATACGAAAAGGCTTTTTCCACCGCTATTGGGCATTTTTGTTCGTAACCTTACTGTCTGTTTCCTTCTTCCCGACAAACTTACTGGTTTTTGACGGATACCTTCCCTTTTTGTTGGATCGGATGATTACCGCTATTTTGTGGGCGGCGTTCATTCAAATCTACACACGTTTAGACAAAATCGACGGTCTGACCGCCATTCAAACAGAATTTCTTTGTTTGGGCTTTCTGCTTTTCCCCATTTTGCAACCGCAGATTATTTCCATTAACTTTGCGCCGTATCCGTTGATTTTGATTGCGGCCTTAATGGGATTTTCGTTCTATAAAAAGAAAAATCCGTTCCTGACATTGGGAAAAACAGGGGCGGCGCCTTTGGGATATCTGATGGGCTTTTTCTTTATTTATTTGGCGTTGAACGGTATGTGGTTGCCCGTCGTCATCATGCCGGCCTATTATTATTTCGAGACAATTTATTCTTTGTTCCAACAAGTCTTTCATCGAAAGAACGCAGAACCCGTGGTTTTGACCTTTTACCTGTCAAGAATCATTGCCGAAAAATTGGATAAAAAGAAAGTCTTGGGCATTTTAAGATACCACTTGTTGATTTTATCAATGGCGGGTGCCGTGTCCCCCTTCTTTTCCCGCGTACCGCTTTGGTACGGGGGTGTCGCCATTATACTGGCCGTCATCTTCTTAAACCTGACGCAAAAGCTTTCGGCCATCGGCGAACCAAAGGTGACAATTGTTTCAACCTTAAAAGATTCAAAAAAAGCCCTTTGTGATATTTTTAACGAAGTTTCGACACGTTTGAAAAAGTAATGTTTCCTCTTTACGAAAAAAGCCCGCAACAATCTCCGGCGGAATTTAAGCTTACCTCGCCTTATCAACCGGCGGGCGATCAGGAACAAGCCATATCCTCTTTGGTGAACGGATTAAAAGCCGGCGAAAGAAATCAAGTCCTTTTAGGCATCACCGGTTCGGGTAAAACTTATACCATGGCGCAGGTCATTCAACGAATGAAACGTCCGGCCCTTATTTTAGCGCACAATAAGATTCTGGCCGCACAACTTTACGGAGAGATGAAAGCCTTTTTCCCCGAAAATGCCGTCGAGTACTTTGTTTCATATTATGACTATTATCAACCGGAAGCCTACATCCCGCGGACGGATACCTATATCGAAAAAGATTCGGCCATCAACGAGCAAATCGACCGAATGCGCCATTCGGCCACACGCAACATATTGGAACGGCGGGATGTCATTATCGTTTCTTCCGTCTCCTGCATTTACGGGCTAGGAAGCGTTGAATCTTATTCGGCGATGAAGATTCCCCTTAAATTAGGGGACAAAATAGACATCGGTGATTTGGCCAGACAGCTGACTTCCCTGCAATACACACGCAACAACCTTGTCTTGGAACGGGGACATTTCCGCGTTTCGGGCGACATCGTTGACATATTCCCGTCCCATTATGAAGACTTGGCTTGGCGGATTTCCTTTTTCGGCGACGAAATCGAAAGCATTTATGAGTTCGATCCGCTGACGGGCAAAAAGAAATTAGACCTTTCCGAAATTATCGTTTATCCGGCCAGCCATTATGTAACACCGGGGCCAGCTTTATCCCAAGCGATAAAGACAATCAAAACGGAGTTGAAAGAACGCTTGGATTATTTCAAAGAAAACGAAAAACTTTTAGAAGCTCAACGTTTGGGCGAACGAACACGCTTTGATTTGGAAATGATAGAAGCCACCGGCTCGTGCAAAGGTATTGAAAATTACTCCCGTCATCTGACCGGTCGCAAAGCGGGGCAGCCACCCCCTACTCTTTTCGAATATCTGCCACCGGACGCGTTGCTTTTTATCGATGAAAGCCATGTCACCGTTCCGCAAATCGGTGCGATGTACAAAGGCGATTTCAGTCGCAAAGACACTTTGGTTGAATATGGTTTCCGTCTGCCGAGTGCCAAAGACAATCGTCCCTTAAAGTTTGAAGAATGGGATCATATGCGACCGCAAACGATATTCGTTTCTGCCACACCGGCCAAATGGGAAATGGAACAAACTTCCGGTGTCTTTACCGAACAAATCATTCGGCCGACCGGCCTTTTGGATCCCGAATGCATCATTCGCCCTGTCTTAAACCAAGTGGATGACCTGCTTTCCGAATGTATTGATTGCGCCAAGCGGAAAGAACGCGTGTTGGTTACCACTCTGACGAAAAAAATGGCCGAAGATTTAACCGATTATCTGGCCGAAAACGGCGTCAAAGTCCGTTATATGCACTCTGATATCGACACGTTGGAACGCATACAAATTATTAAGGACTTGCGAACGGGCGTTTTTGATGTTCTGGTCGGCATTAACTTGCTTCGTGAAGGTCTGGACATCCCCGAATGCGCGCTGGTCGCCATTTTGGATGCCGACAAAGAAGGCTTCTTGCGGTCGGAAACGTCCCTTATTCAAACAATCGGGCGCGCGGCACGGCACGAAAAAGGACGCGTTATCCTTTACGCCGATAAAATGACCGGCTCTATCGAACGCGCCGTCAATGAAACCAAACGGCGACGCGAAAAGCAAATGGCTTTCAACGAAGAACACCATATCGTTCCCCGTTCCGTCAAAAAAGACGTTTCGGATATTGTCCAAATGGCCGATATGGACTATGAAGATATATCTATCGAGGAAAAGATGGATAACATTCCGTTGGAAAAGACAGACAAGAAGATTGAACAACTTGAAAAAGCCATGAAGAAAGCCGCCGAAGATTTGGACTTCGAAACCGCTATTCGCCTGCGCGATCAAATATCCGAATTGCAAAAAAAGCACCTTGGCCTTTAATTTGGTCTTGACAACAAATAAAAAGAAGGGTATAAATCTTCCCATCCTTCGGGTGTGTAGCTCAGTGGTTAGAGCACTACGTTCACATCGTAGGGGTCGTAGGTTCAAATCCTACCACACCCACCATTTTTCGAATAGTTTACATCTTCTCACCTTTTTACCACAGATACCTAACAAAAACATCCTTGGCCTGTGCAAATTTTTATTAGCATAAAAAAACACCCCACCCAAAAAGGATGGAGTGTTTTTTGTTTTAGTTATTTTCAGATTACCAACCGAAAGTGACACCGGCCTTAAAGGTCGTACTGTTCGATCCGGCGTAAGAAGCACCCACGTTCACCAAGACGTTGTCATTGATGTAATGGAAGCCACCCAAAGCCATACCGGCCCGACCACGATAAGTACCCGTACCCACAGAAATTTGGGTATCACCCGCAGCACGTGCATTCGGCACCAAAGCCGCCATTGCCGCAGCCGCCGCAAAACCACCCTTCATCTCACGTTGTGTTTGGTTCAAATCATGTTCGACACGACTTAAGTTTGCATCCAAAGCCATTGCCGCATCTGCGACAGATGCACCCGAGCTGATGTACCGCGCACTGGCAAACTGTGTCCGATCACCAACAGAGTCATCCAAAGAGACTAAGTGTTGTTCAACGGTCGTTCCATCCGCCAAGTTGGACTTGTCTTTTAAGTTGGAATGACCATTTTTCAAACCATGGATTTGACCCAATGTCGCATCGATGTTTGTTAAGGCTTCAACAACTGTTGCCGGTTTTCTTAGAACCGCACCGGAAGAATTTCTGGTTGCCATAGCGTTACCCACACTTGCTCCCGTATCCGCCGGCAGAGTGGTAAGATCACCGATTGTTTCATTCAAAGCAACAATGTTCTGGTTAACCGAGTTGGTTGAAGCAACACCATTCTTGGTGACAGACGCTGTACGAACGGTAATGGTATCCAAATCATAACCTGTTCCGCTGGCCGCACCGATGTTGGCATTAATAGTCTTAATACCATTCGTCACTGTACCCGAGGCGTTGGTATAATTCAACGATCCGCCGGTATAGTCAAGATTACCAATGGCTTTATCCAACGCTGACAAGTTTTGGTTAACATTTTGTGTTACCGCCGTTGTCGTACCGTCAACAGAACGTGTCGTCACCGACGTCATATCTCCGCCGATAGCTTTATCCAAAGCCACCAAGTTGGCATTGACACTGTTTGCCTTGGCCGTTGAACCACCATCCACAGAACGTGTCGTCACCGACGTCATATCGACACCGATTGTCGCATCCAAGGCCGACAAGTTTTCATTGACCGTCTTGGTTGTGCTTGTCCGGAAAGACTCTGTCGTACGACCCGAACCGGTCGCGGTCATCACTGTTCCGATGTTTTTATCCAACTGGCTGATTGCCGAAACCAAAGATTGATTCGTGGCTAGACCGCCATAATTAACCGTTGACGGCTTCGAGAAGCTGTTGGTGAAAGCACCATCCGCCGCAAAGGTTGTTCCGGTCGCGGCTGCAACGTTTTGAGCATACTTTGTCAACTCATCCGTTAATGTGGTCGCACCCGATTCAAAACCGTACGATGTCAAGGAAGTGTCATTATAGCTCAAAGCTCTTGTCGAATCATTGACAGTAAAGACACCACCCAAGGCGGAGTTGATTTCCGCATTGATCGCATCACGCGTCTTCGCAACAGACTGCACGCTGGCAATAACATTATTGTTTGTTGTCACTGTACTGTCTGTGGCAACAGCCGCAACAGCTGCATCATGGTTAACGGATGTCATCGCTATACTATCAGAACCAAACTTGACACCTTGCGTTGCCGCAACCACTGCATTGGCTGTCACAGCACTGTGTTCCGCATCGGTACCACCTGTCACATCCAAAGCGTAAGTTGTTGTATCACCAATCTTACCGAACTTGGATTCACCATTGGCTGTCAAAGTACCTGTAACAACCTCATTACCTGTTACAGTCGTACCATCTGTGGCATCGACAACAATCTTATTCGAACCAGCTCTGATGGTTGCTTTATGGTCTGTCGTGTTGTTGTCAATACTGACTACTGCATTGCCTGTACCATCAAGTCCAAGGTTGACCGATTTACCGGTTATACCGACCGTGTAGTCATCCCCACCAATCGCAACTGTCTTTGCCGTAGCATTCGTTGTCAAGGCCGTAGAAGCAATGTCCAAAACACCTGTCAAGTTGTTGCTACCCATGTTCAGCGTATTTTCTGTACCGGTAATTGCATTGGCCGCACCAACTTTCAAAGTACCATTGACTTCTGTATTCGCACCCAACTTCAAAGCACCTGCGTCTGTCGTTGTCAAAGCAACTTCTTTGTAGGAAGCATCTGTCGTATCCGACATATTTCCAATCTTAATACCGTTTGCATTGGCAAAAGTATTAACACCTGTAAACGTATTATCCAAAGCTAAACCGGCCTTTTCCGCATCCAATTCATGCAACGCGCCGGCAATGGTCGTCGAGGCAATGTTATTTGTGCCTCCCAATCCCGTCAAAGCTGTTTGCAATTGGTTATCTGTACCCAAAGTCGTGTTAACACCCAACAGGCCTTGTGCCCATGTTTCTTTCTGTGCCATAATAGTACTGATACCCGTCACAACCGCTTTTTCGGTCATTAACTTGGAATCTGAAGCCGTTGTCGGATCAGCCAACAAAGCGGAAAGCTCTGAGGAAGTTGTAATTGCATCCGCATTCATTTTAGCTACGGTAATTGAACCATCCGCAATCTTGTTCGCTGTAACGGCACCATCAGCCAGTTGAGCTGTATCAACACCACCGTTGGCAATCTTCAAAGCACCCGTCGTGGCATCCTTCGTAAGCGTTGTTTCATCTGTCAAGACAGATAAAGTCTTATTCGGTGATGTACCATCAAGTTGTAAACCACCCTTATCTGTCAAGGCCAATGACAAGACTCCGTCAGAAGCCGTCAAACCATCTCCGGCGGCACTGTTAATCTTACCTGTAACTGTGGCAACTGTCGCCAAGGTCGTACTGCCTGTACCAGTTGTTCCATCAATTGTCTTACCATGCAATTGGTTTAACTCAGCCGCCGTTGATGTCACAGCTGTACCACCCAAGGTCAAAGAACCCACAGAGGCATTACCCGAGATGGTTGCCGCAGAAGCCGTCAAGCCTGATGACGTCAACAAGTTGTTGGCATCAACCTTGAAACCGGCACTATCAACAATTTGTTTATTGGCACTCAACTGTGTAGAGGAACCTGTCAATGTTGCACCGTTAAGGTTCAACTGACTACCTGTCAACGTACTTGTATTTGTACTATCACCAACTGTCAAAGTACCATCAACCAACGATGTGTTTGTACCGGCATTGAATGTTGTCGCCTTTACAGCACCCGTTCCAACGTTGATATTGGCATTACCGGTTGCAATTTCGCTGTTGGCATTCACACTCAAAGTCGCATTTTGTGAACCATTATCAAGCTTTACAGTCTTGAAAGTAGCATCACCGTCAGCCTCAATACCATAAGACGTTCCACCAACAGTCAAGCCTTCGTCAATATCCAAACCATCGGCTGTTGCTGTCATTGTAACAGAATTTGATCCATTATCGGTAAGAATCAAACCGTCATTGGCTGTCACTGTTACTTGCGAGAAACCGTCACCGGTTTCCGCAACAACAGAAGCTTCGTTTCCTCCGTTATAAGTTGCTCCCATCTTAACCAACTTATCATCTGTTGCATCGGCAACAAAGACTGTTTCTGTTCTATTGGAAGAACCATCAACTTCAACAGCGCCAAGGCCTGCAAAATTCCTTGTTGCAGAGCTCATTACTTTGAGCAAGGCACCGGATGATGTCGTAGTATCACCGGCTTCCAAATCAATAGAACCGGTCGATTCGTCTAAATCAACACTGAGGTTCGTCGTGGCAATCTCAACTGATCCGTTGGCATTATCCAATGCAATACCGGCAGCGTTTGTACCAACCGTGGTCGTTTTCGCTCTATCACCGATAACGACATCACCGGTAAACGTCGTTGTACCATCACCTGTACCACGAATAGTGCTGGTGTTGACTAACTTGTCAGATAAAACCACGTTTGTTCCGTCTTGTTCCACTTTGGTGTAATAATTCATACCATTAATCTGAACATTCGGATCCAATGTCGCACTACCGACAGCCAAAGTGACAGAATCAGCTGTACCGTAATCTGTACCAAGGATGTTGATTTCCCTAATCGTTCCACCCGTGACTGTATCAATGGTGTTAGTCGTACCAAGTTTGGCATCCAAAACCACATCGCCACCGCTAAACGAACCGGTAATTGTATCAATAGATCCGTTATGTGTATCCAACGTTCCGCCAACTAAAGCACCACTGAAATCCGCACCGGAAGCAACTTTCACCGTGTTGGTGTTGACTGTGTTGTTAAAGACAGTTTCACCCGATACCAAGTTCGTTGTACCCGAACCGGTAATCGTGGCACCTGCTTCAAATGTCACTTTGTCTGAACCATCTTGCGACAGATTGGCGACATTGTAGTTTTCCAAAATACCGGTGGCAGAGAAAGTATCACCCGCAATATTGGCCGTACCTGTGTTGAGCAATGTCGAATCCCACGTTGTCGGGTCAGAGAACAAGATACCGGCATTGACAAACCTACCCTTCATTTCAGAATCGAAAATTGTTGTCGTTGCACCGGCCGCGTTTGTGAAAGTCTTACCCGCAACCAATGTCACCGCATCAAGTGTAGCATTACCGGCGTTCTTAAAGTCAACACCCAATTCCGTGTCAGAAGCTTCAAACTCACTGCCCTCTTTGGTTTCAATGGAACCCGTTCCATCAAACTTAGCGCTGTCAATCGTCAAAGAAGAAGTACCATCAACCGACAAGTTGGCATTCAATGTAACCGTCTTGGCACCGGAACCCGTTCCCTGTCCTTGAATATGCATATTGGCATTTGAAACTTCAACATCTGTAACTACGGACTCATCATCGTCTGTCACTGTATAGGAAGCAACATTGCTTGTGCCTGTACTTTCCACAGCCGCCTTCAAACCACCTGTGCCGACCTTTTCAAGAGTGACTTTACCATCGTCCGTTCCGGAAACATCGTAAGAATAAGCAGATGTAAACGCTTTGGCTATATCGGCCGTCACTTTAGCCCCATCGGCAACCGTAAGGGACTTCGTACCATCATAATCTTGCAAAATGTTAATGGCCGACAAATGAATCTCATCACCGGCTGTACCGACTTTATATTGATCAATTTTATCATCTCCCAATTTTGTATCAGCCATAAACTTGGCACCATTAGCAAGAGTAACTGTCGCCGAATAATCATTGATTGTCTTATCAATCGTGTTGATGGTCGCATCGGAAGCAATAGCCACAGAAGACCCCGTTAAATCCGCTTTATCCAAAGAAAGCTGACCGCCCAAAACGGATACTGTCTGGTTCTTCAATGCATTGGCAATACTTACATCACCTGCAATACTTACTGTACTACCAGCAGAACCGTCAATACCGCCAGCCAAAGAAATCTTCTTTCCTTCAGCAGCATTAAAGTTCAACGTACCAAGGTTGTAGATATCGTTATCAGCACCATTAGCTGTATTGCCTTTGAACATGACGTCTTTATTTTCAGCCGCAACCGTCAAAGTACCTTCATTGTAGATTGCACCACCGGCCGTTGTCGCTGTATTTGTCGTGAAATTCGAGTCGGCAATATACATCTTACCGGTTTGCGTAGCATTTTTATGGTTGTAAATCGCACCACCATCAATAGCAGAGTTAGACGTAAACGATGTATCGGAAATAAATACAGAACCTGCTTTGTTTTCGCTACCATAGAATGTGTTACTAATAGCACCACCTTTACTATGTTCTTCAGCATAAGCACTCGCAGAAGTTGATCCGCTATCATAAACAACACCAGCCTTATTGCCTGTAAATGTTGCTCCGATTATATCTAATTTTGCTGCATGGTTGTCACCTGATGCAAAATGACGTGTATCGATAGCACCACCTTCTGTTGCAGAGGTGTTGTCAATAAATTTCGTATCCCCTGTAATTTTTACAGCTGCTTCTGAACCAATACCAATAGCACCACCACCCATAGATGAATCACCTACTGTTCCTGATGTTCTGTTTGCATGGTTGGCTTCAAATGTTGTGTCTTTAATTTCATTTGTTCCACCTTTACCAAACAAAGCCAAAGCACCGAATGCTGTTTTAGACTCATTGTTTGTAAATGTGCTGTTCTTTATTATTGCATAGTTATCATTTGTATATTGTTCAATGGCACCACCTTCTGATGCTTTATTGCCATCAAATGTAACATTATCCAGTTCCAACTTACCAATTCTTAACGATACTGCACCACTATCAGCGCCACTCTTTAATGCAGTGTTTCCAGTAAAAGTAGAATCCTTTATTGATGTTACAACAGTTGAATCAGTTGCATTGATAAATATTGCACCACCATCACCCGTCGTCGTTGAGTTGTTTGCAAAGTTCGCATTACTAATATTCAATGCACCACTATTATAAATCACACCACCACGACCTTCTGCTGTATTATTCGTAAATGTTGCTGATGTGGTCGGATTAATTGTCAATTCTGCACCGGCATTAACAACCATGTGTGATCCAGTAACGTTGATTGTATCAGCATTCAATACAGACTTACCATCAGAGGAAATATCCGTATTTTCAGTGAACCAACGTTCTGCATCGGCCAATGAGCTGGCATCTTGTTTCACAAATGTCATGGATCCGCCGTTCACATTAATTGTGTTGGCATTAACCGTTGCACCATCTACCACAACATTGGAATTTGAGAAAGCCATTGAACCAGCAGCTTTTTCGTTATCACGATTAGCAAAAGCAATCACGCCCGGAGCCGTGTATTGTGCATTTTCGTCTCCGATCACTTCAGCAACACCGGTATATATTTCTTCTTGGCTGTCGCCAAAACCAACACCAGCCAATGCCGCTAAGTCAACATCAACATCGTTCATTTGGTAATTATACATCAACGCGTCGCTTCCGTCTAAGTCGCGCAATGTCAATTCCACCGGTCCGACGTAAGCAACACTGTTGCTTAAACCGAAGGAGCGTCCCACCATTTGATAATTCGGGAACATATTCCGATATTTACCACCAACTGTTTCTTCCATACGGCGTCCACCAAATGCCGTATTTGTTACTGTTGTTTGACCCGCAATCGCAACATCACCGAACAAAGAAGTGACTTGGTCTGTTATCGGTTCACCGGCCTTTGCCCCTGTTACTACAAACGTGGCGGAGATCATCGCCGCAATCAATACACCACGATAAAGTCTTGTTAATTCACGCAAGGCTGTTCTTGATAATTTTAAACTCATATTTTCTTCCTTTCTTTTATTGAGATAAAGAGTTCATCCACAAATCGAACCCGTTTTTGTTAATATCTAAAACTTTTACTTCTACACGTCTTTCCGTGTCCTGCTTATCTGCGTCAAGCGAGGAAAGTTGACTTTTCCCGACAGAATGGACTTCCACTTTGTCTTCCGGAACAGAATGCGAAACAAGATAATCCTTCACAACGTCTGCACGCTTTTGCGATATCTTTAGATTGGCTTGCTCGTCGCCCACCATATCCGCGAAACCGATGACAATAATTCGCTTATTCGGACGCTTTTCAAACTTTTCAATAACCCAATCCAAGTTTGAAACAGACCGTTCATTCAACGCCGTTGAATTAAAATCAAAGTACAGAGTCGGGTTACAGGTCTTTAAAACATTCCCCTGACACGAATCGGTCGACTGTGGCGCGGAACACCCCGCAACCAGCCCCAAAGCCAACATCATCGAGATAACAAAATAAGGTCTTTTTTTCATTATACTCCCCTTTTTTAAAAAACACCTTTTTAAAGTCGTAATACAAACCTTACCCCCTGTCAACCACTTTTGTAAACTTTTTATTAACTTTTTTAAATTTGCAAAAAAGCTTTGACTTTAGGTTATATTCTTCTTACGATAAGGGCGGAAAAACTTTCAAACGGAGAGATTTTATGAGAAAAATTGTTTACTTCTTGGCCGCCTGTCTGGCAACAACATCCCTTCACGCTGCCGATATCGATTCGCCTTTTTACCTGCCAAAAAAGGAAGACGGTCTTTTGACAACGCGGCTAGAGTATACCCATTCTCACGTCAAACAGAATGCCCTTGGTATAAGGTCACGTCAAAAGTCAATTTTCCAAGATTTAATGTATGGCCTGTCCGATAAGGCAGCCTTTGCCGCCTCGGTCGGAAATGCTTGGATCAGAAGAAAAGAAGCCGTCTTGGGCACGGGCGTTATCGGTCGCCAGAATGAAACAACCAACGTCGATTGGTCCGTCGGCGCAAGTTATAGGTTCTTCCAAGATGACAACTGGGCCAACCTTTTGTCCCTGAAATACCTTCAAAAAGAAACACACCGCCGAAAAGGAGCCTACAAAGCCTTTAACGCCGATGCACGAATCGGATACGATTTCAAAGATATTTTACTTGCCTACATCGGCGGAGTCGTAGAATTGCCCTTTGCGCAAAGCAAATACGCGGACAACAATATGAAATACGCACTTTACACAGGTGTTTATAAAAACTTTTACAAAAAAGTCACTGCCGATGTTCGTTTCGGTCTGAACTATGACAAGAATTTTTCCCAAAAAGAATGGAAAACAGAGGCACGCCTTTCTTATTTGCTGTCCAAAAACACTTCCGTCGGCCTTTTCACAGAACAAAATCTGTACGGGAAAGCCCGCAGGAAATATCGCGTTTATGAGCACCGCTACGGAGCAGACCTAAAAATCGAATTTTAAAATTCGTACCGCAATTTTAACATTAAAGCGTGACTGTCGTATTTGTACCGAAGATGGCTGTCTTTCACGTCTTTACCGGCTTTTAAGTAGCGATATTCGATACTGCCTATTACGGGAATCACAAAAATTTCCGCATCCACGCCCAACATCCCTTGGTACATAAAGACTTTATCGTCTTGAAGGTTGGAAACACCCATACCTGCGCCCAAATAGGGCGTAATCATCGGAACCATTATTGGAACGGAAACATAGGCATTTCCCATCAGGGCATCCATCGTCACTTTGCCAGCATTTTTGGCCGAAGCGCGATTGTGAAGGTATTCACCTTCTACCCGCAAGACATCCCAAAAAGGCGTCTGCCAACCAAAGGCCGCGTTATATATTTCCGAATTCTTCAAATCGTGTGTATCTACGGAACCATTGCTTTTGGAAAAGCCCAATCCGGCCGATGCATAAAATTCCGCGTGCGCCGGTACAGATGCCAAAAGCGCCAAACCCAACAAAGTTAAAATACTTTTCTTCATTTTTCCCCCTATAATTCGTACTTAAACCAGCCAAACAAAACATTCCCGAAATTATGGCTCCCGGGAATATACGTTGTTTGGAATGACAACCGTCTGTATTGCAAAGACACAATCGGCAAAATATATGGGAACGGCACAAAACTGTAATCCGAACGCGCTGTCAGCCCCATTGAATATCCCAATCCGGCCGCAAATTCGTCTTCACATCCCGTGTACCAGTTTTTAATGAAGTAATAACCGGCAATCGGTTCAACGTGGTCATGCGAATCCAAAAAAGCCATTGCCATAAATCCGTGCAAATTCCTGTTCTCATCATAATAGCGGCGACTGATCCCCAACCCCCACGGATTTTCGTTGTAATGTTTAATCTTGTCTTTGTCATAAGCCATCCGATTATGCCACGTCAGCACCGGAACCAACACGTCGTAATCCGAAGATTCCCAGGCGGATTTGACATGCCCTTTCCATTCGGCCCAAAAATCACTCTCGTCTTCTGCAAGCGCCTGAAAACAAGCCAAAAACATAAATAAAAATGTCGCTATAAATACTTTCATATTCCCTGTTTTAAGGCACAAAGTTTAATAAAAAGTAAAACCCTGTGCCTTTTTTTAAAGATAATGACTGACTATGAATTGTCTTTGTGTTTATGTTTGGCCAAAAATGCCCGAAATGAGCTGATCGGATTGGTCAAACGCCGACGGCGGTAATACACTTGCATCCCGTTGTTGCGTTCCAAAGCAAGCGTCATCGTCGTTTTATCCGTCACTTCCGACGGCCCGAAGTATTGAATAGCACCGGGGAACAGGTAACAATCGGACAGGGCCCACTTTTCACGATGCGCTTCCAAATACTTAAACACCGGACCTTTCAAGTCTACAAGTGCCTTTTGTATTACAGGTTTGTATTGCCCGTGACGTTTTTCCATATTCATCATCATCGTCAAAGGCACACCGCCGGCCACCCAATTCTTCGGCCCCTTCGTCAGGTTCTTGACCGATGACAAATACCCCGTCAAACCGAATTGAACCAACGCAAAGGCGTTAAAGCCCAACGAATAGCAATAATCCGCGTCAAAATTGGACGGGAAAGCACAACGGCCTTCATAACCGAAGAAATGGGATTGATCGGAAAATTTTCCGTCATATTCACCCTTTTCTTTCATCTCGGCCAACTTAGCTTTCAGCATTTCAATCAATAAACGTTCCGTTTCAATCTTTGACACCTGAACATTACCGTGCGGATCCCGATCCAACAAAAGTTGAGCCTTTATCATCGTCGGCAAGCTTTTGAAGATATTGGCATCGTCCTCGCTTGTTTCTTTCAACTTTTGCTCAATGATTTCGAAACGCACTTCATCACTTTTGGCCGACTGATAAGCCTTATCATTTTCAATCAAAGCAAAAACATCGTTGATATGGGAAATAAGGGCCTTCATTTCCGGCACAAATTCAATCAGCCCTTCCGGCACCAAAACCGTTCCAAAGTTCTTTCCTTCCTTTGCCCGCTTGGCCACAATGTTCGCCATATAATTGACAATAGAGGACAAAGAAACCTTACCTTCTTCCACTTCTTCGGAAATTAAAGTGATGTTCGGTTGGGTCTGCAAAGCGACTTCCAATGTCACGTGTGTGGCATTCCGTCCCATTAACTTGATAAAGTGCCAATACTTGCGTGCGGACATCACATCCCGCTGAATGTTGCCCACCAACTCGCTGTACGTCTTTGTCGCCGTATCAAAACCGAAAGAAACTTCTATCTGGTCGTTTTTCAAGTCGCCGTCAATGGTTTTCGGGCATCCGATGACTTGAATACCGGCTTTCTTTTCAACAAACCATTCGGCCAACAAAGCCGCGTTTGTATTCGAATCGTCACCGCCGATGATAACAACCGCCGAAATGTTGAGGCTGCGGCAAGTGTTCCAGCTTTTCATAAATTGTTCTTCGGTTTCCAGCTTTGTCCGACCGGAACCGATGATGTCGAATCCGCCCGTGTTCCGATAAGAATTGATTAAATCGGCCGTGATTTCGATATATTTTCCATCAATAATGCCGGACGGGCCGCCCAAAAAGCCGTAAAGTTTGTTCTTCGGATTGGCTTGTTTCAAAGCATCGAATAAGCCCGCCACCACATTGTGTCCGCCGGGGGCCTGACCGCCGGAAAGAATAACACCGACGTTTTTAACTTCGGCTCTGCCTTTTTTCTTATTTTTAGAGGCCTTAAAGGTCACAATCGGTTGCCCGTAATTGTTTTTAAAAATGGCTTTAATCTGCTCTTTATCGGCCACCGATTCTGTCGGCGCACCGGACACAAGGGCAATCTTACGAATGCCATTACGCATAATTTTTGGCAACTTGGGTTTATAGGCCAAACGAGCTTTTTGTAATGATGAGATATTCTCCATTTTATTCCTCTTTTTACTGTTAAACGAATAGAGGAAGTCTACAAACCTTCCAAAACAAAATCAAGAGGGACATCTTAAAAAAACGTTTTTTGCTTTTCAAATGGCCATTTCTGTGATAAAATGGAACCGTCATTTTTAAAAGAGGAAAACATTATGTATAAACAACTGACCGTCAATGACATCAAAGAAAATAAAGTCCTTTCACAAGTTTGGGACTTGGTCTGTAACGCCCACGCCGGACAAACCAGAAAAGGACTGGATAAAAAGGCCATACATCCCGAATATGTAACGCACCCGTTCAGAACTATGGAAATCGTGGCAAACGCTTTGGGTGACCCGAAGGAAGTTTTAAAGAACGAAAAAAACATCCCGATTTTGGCATCGGCTTTGGCGCACGACGCGATTGAAGACACCGATTTGAACACCGAAGGAAAATTGGCGGCGGCTTTAATCCCCGTCATGGGCATTTTAAATGCGCGCAAAACCGCTTTTTTGGTACAGGAATTGTCCAACCCGCCGGAAGGTTTCCCCGGGGCAACAAAACAGGAACGTGACGAAGCAAAGAAAATTTGGCAATCCGAACACGCCCAAACGATGAGCGTTGAAGCCAAAATCGTCAAAATGGCCGACCAAATCGCCAACACCATTGATTGCGTTGATGTCTTTATGTTAAAGGCTAATGACAAAGGCGAGTACGAACCCACTTGGACATACGAAAAGAAAACCAGCTATATTGAAAAAGCCGCCGCCGTTTGCGATGCGTGCCTTGTCGGAACAAGGGATGTTTCAACAAATTGGAAATTCGCTTTTGAAAAATTATCGGCTTTTGAAAAAAAGGCGTACGATTATGCTTATTTAAAGATTGAAAACCCGATTTTGTGCAGCCGCGAATTTTTCAATGAATTGGACGGCAGTCGCAAAATCCCGGCAGTAACTTTCAAATTGCGGCAATCAAAAACAAGGTAGTACAAAACACACCCCCAAAATCCCCTGCAAGGCCCTTCCAAAGACAAAGTATTTTTCCTTTACTTTAAAAAAAATTTATCTTATAATGGGCATGTAGGGGGCATAAGAAGAACAAAGAAAGGAGTCTTTTATGGGTATTTTAGAAAAATTAATACACGCTAAAAAAACAAAGGGAACGTCCGAACAGGCGAACCAACAATTGTTTCAAGCTGTCGAAAAAGGTGATTTGGAAAGTGTAAAAAAAGCGCTTGCTTCGGGGGCGGACATCAATGCAACCAAACGTTGCGGCCCGTATGGAGAAGAAATAGGTGTCGAACGGGAATGGTTCGCCGAAAATGGATTGCAAGCCACACCGGCTTACTTGGCTCTTGAACGCAATCATACGGAAATCTTTGATTTTTTGGCGCAACAAAAAGGGTTCAATCCTGCTTTTATGGCCTATGCAGACCGACATGAACGCGAGTGGAATGAATTACAGCATTTTTATGCAGATGCCTTTTCTGTTGAAAGAAAAAATTTCAATATGAAAGAAGCCCTTGACCTTTTGAAAGGGACAGCCACCGTGGAAAAACAAACGATTGAACATGTTCAAAAATACATCAAGCAACGTGATGATATGAAAGTTTTGAGCAAAGTCATCGGACAAAGGGAAATGTAATTTTAAAAAAGCAAGAAACCACCCCAAGACACACATCAAGGGGTGGTTTTTTTCAGATACTTTTGACAATGCCGGACAATCTTTTCAAAAAGAGTTTTTGGGTCAGGATAGACGTATCATCCGGCGATATAATAGGACAGTTTTTCATCGCTTTCTTTTTTTCGGCGTCAGAGAGGTTTTTAATGCTTTGCCGATAGTCGAAAATCCGTTTTTCCCGTTCTTTCAAGTCCTTATCATACGGCACCAACTCCGGCACAAAATGCCGACAAAAAGCCCACGCCGCCGCTGTCAGGTTCCGCGTATCGTAACCGATTTTCTTCAAGGCTGTCCTCACCTGTTTTTTATCCATTTGCGCATCAGCCTCGGCAAAAGAAAGCCCCAACCCCTGTCGCGCTAACGCTTTCCAAGGGAAACAACGCCCCGGATCCGGCTTTGTTGTCGGGGAAGAATCTGAATGCCCCACAATGTTTCGGTTCGAAATCTTATAACGTTTTTTGATGTCAAAAAGCAATTTCGTCAGGGCATCTATCTGCGCTTTCGGATATTCTGTTTGTCCAAAATCAAAGTGTTGCAACTCAATTCCAATGCTTCGGTCGTTTATATCGTCAAAGGAACGCCAACGCCCGCCACCGGCATGGTGGGTCTTCATTTCTTCGGGGACCAAAGAAAGAACTTTGCCCTTTTTGTCAATCATATAATGCACGCCAAGTCCATACTTTTTTAAGGTTTCTATCATCTCCTCGCACGAAAGCGCAAAGCAATGAATGACAACCATTTTTATCTTTTGGTCCCGTGGCGCATAGCAACTTTCCGGCAACATCATTTCCTTTTCTCCATTTTATGTAAAATTTCCACCGCATCGTATCCGACATTTGAAGACAACGTCTTTTTGCCCAGTTGCATATATCTTTCGACAACCTCTTTTCTTTCCAACGGCGCGACCGGTCGCATCAGGATATCTTTTACTTTCTGATAACGGGACAAAGCCTTATCGGTCATCGGGGATGCGCTTTGCACAACCTCCCGCAGCTCGTTTTCCTTGCCAAAGCAATAACAAATAACATCGCACCCTGCCGATAAAGAGTTTTGAACACGTTCGCAAAGGCTTCCTTTCAGCGCGTGCATATCAATCGCATCCGATATCAACAACCCGTCAAAGCCCATCCGAGTGCGTATCAGTTCTTTGATCCCCTTGGCCGATTGAGTGATCGGTTTGTCGTCGATTTCCGGAATAACAATGTGCGCGGTCATCCCTGCCGGCGCAAAAGGTGCTACTTGTTCGAACGGGTAAAAATCCCGCTTTAAATCGGATAGTGAATAATCCAGAACGGGCAAGCTTAAATGCGGATCAACCACCGCACGACCATGTCCCGGCAAATGCTTCACACACGGGCAAATCCCCTGCGATACGTATGCCCCAACCATTGTGCGACCACAGGTAGCGATTTTCTTTTCATCATCCGAAAAGCAACGCCCGACCAGTGCCGCCGTCGTGTCGGGGTAAAGCACATCCAACACCGGAGCATAGACCCAGTTGACGCCCATTTTTTTCAAATCATCCGCAATCAAAAAAGCATGACAGCGAATCATTTCATCGCGTTCGTCATCAGAGGTCAAACTGCCCAAAGCTTCCGCCGAATAATAGCCTGTCGGGATATCGGTCGGCGTGTAGCGACACACGCGGCCACCCTCCTGATCAATCGCAATCAGTACATCATCACGCCCAATGGCACAGCGGATTTCATCTGTCAAGCGTTTGACTTGCCCGAGATTTTCCACGTTTCGTTTGAACAAAGAAACACCCAGCGGCTGCGCTTTTTCAAGAATCCTTTTTTCCGCATCCGTCAAAGCCGTCCCCGATACAGAAAGCATCGCTGCAAGGATAGGTTTCATTTATTTTTTCCCTCTCTGTTTTGTCATTTTAGACTCCTTTTGCCAACCATGGCAGGCCAAATTGATGACATCGTCATACACTTTGCGGCGGGCATTCGGACGGGCCACAACACCGCAAACGACCTTTTTGCCTGCCTTTACAATTTCCGGAATTTCCCAAGCCTTTTCGTCCAACTTATAACGTGCTAGGTCAGCAAAAAGACGTGCTTCCATCATTTCGCCAAAGTTCGAATACTTAATGGTCGGCGTCGTTTTAAAACGCTTTAAAAAGCCCTCAAACGCCGCTTTGTGTTCAGGCAAGACATAGCCCTTCCCAGTCATCAAATCGTCAAAGCTTTCACGGACAACAGGGTTTTTCCAACCACCGCCGAACAAAACAATTGAAGGCGGCAATTTAATCTTCTTGTCCGTCAACGTCAATGCTTGAACAGCAACATAAGCCGCAAAGTATTCCATTGTGTGAACCGCATCATTGATGGATAACTTCTTATCCTTGATTGTTTTAAATACTTTGTCTTTGAAGTAATACTGCGGATCGCCGGACTTGGGCAAACCTCTTTCATAATAATCGCGGCCGATGTCAAACAGTTTTTGCAAGAAATCTTTATTTAATTTGCCTTTTTTGCCGTATTTACCATCAACATCATAACTATCCGGTGTATTGTCACGAATAAAATTGTCCACATATTCATTGAAAGGACCGGCATCGGCACCCACCTGCGCCACACCGCCGACAATCCAAGCAAAATTCGACGTATTTCCGCCGTTATAATAGCAACCATCCCCTTCGGATGCGGCAATATGCGCGTTATGCGGCGGAACCAAAGGTGCTCCGTCGAAACCCGCCATCAACGGCGCGGAACGGAAGTCATAAACAACCGGAATGCCCGTCAAATCCGCCAACATCTTACCCGAACCGATTTGCAGAGTGTAAGGCGCTTTCTTATCCTTGGACGGCGGATTGTGGTCCAAAGTTTTACCATGAAAACCAATCGCGGAAACTTCTTTTTTATCAATCTTGTATTTGGCGCACATCTTATTGACACAATCGGCCACTTGGCGAACATATTCGTCATGAATCTCTTGAAATTCGGGGATTTGCATAATTTCCTTGCGCGTTTTTTTCAACACGTTGCCACGCAGGTATTCCATTTTCTTCTGCATATCCTTTGTGTAGGGTTTTGAAAAAGAACAGATGTCCGTCATCCTGTCGCCGTCGAACTCGGTCAACACCAAATCAATCGCGTCCATTGAATTGCCGGTCATATTGCCGATAACATAGTACTTCACAATAAAATCCCCTCTCTGTGCAAGTAAAGTGGCTTTTATTATACACAGATAATTGAGAAAGTAAAAAGTTTTTTTATATCTGTACTATCTTTTCAGTCAATTCGCGGGCGTGGCGGAGACATTTTTGGATGATGTCTTTGCGGACCGCTTCGTTTTCCAGCACTTCATAGGAAACACCGCCCGTTTGGATATACCCTTTCCACTCCATACCGCACAGACGGATAAGCTGTTTAATCCCGACGATATATTCGTCAATCGTGTGTTCCTGCGCCCCGCCACGCCGATAAGCCTCTGCCGGAGAACCCGTTGTCAAGGAACAAATCACCTTCTTGCCCGCCAAAGCTGTCCCCGTCGGGCCGTATGCAAAGCCGAAAGTCAAGACATCCTCGAACCACTTGCGCAAAAGCGACGGGACATTGTACCAAAATATCGGCGTTTGAAAGACAATAATATCCGCTTTAGAGAGCTTTTCCTGCTCTTTTTGCACATCAATTTCATAATGCGGATAAAGCGCGCCCAAAAAGTCAAACTCGGCGGTCAGCAATTGTTTTTGCAATTCATCGATAATGGTTTTGTTCGCGACCGAATTTTGCAGATCCGGATGCGCACAGATAATCAATACTTTGTTCATATTACTTCTCCTTTTCAAATAAGGTAATTTACCACCGCATCAATGTCAATTGCCGCAGTAGAAAAATTCGTAACATATTAAATACTTGACAATCCGGACCTTTATTGTGTAAGTGTTTAGTATCGTATGATTAAAATTAGGATGAAAAATGGCTACATTAAAAACCAAAGTCTTAAATATTGAGTTTGAAAACCCCTTTCTGTTGGCATCGGCCCCACCGACGGCACGCATCGACAGCATTGACAAAGCCTTTAGATTGGGTTGGGGTGGCGCCGTCCTTAAAACAATCACACCGGACAATTTGGAAATGATTGAGGCCAGTCCTCGCTACGCCGCTTGGAAGACCAACGGGAAAGTCTATGGTTTTGAAAATATCGAAATGTTGAGCCATATGACTATCCAAGAATGGCTAAGCGGTATCACTTACCTTAAGGCCAGACATCCGAACAAAGTCATTATCGCCAGTATTATGGCGCCCGTCATAAAGGAAGAATGGCAAAAGCTTGTCAAGACCTTTAACAATTCGCTGATTGACGCTTTTGAATTAAACTTTTCTTGTCCGCACGGTATGCCCGAAAAAGGCATCGGTATGGCTATCGGTACACATCCCGAAATCTCAGCAGACATCACCGCTTGGGTAAAGGAAGTTGCCCAAAAACCGGTGTTTGTAAAGCTTTCGCCGAATGTTACCAACATTTCCGAAATAGCCCAAGCCGTCTTAAAGGCCAAAGCCGACGGATTGGCGGCCATCAATACCGTACAATCACTGATGGGCGTGGATTTAGACACTTTTGATCCCCAACCCAATGTCAACGGAACATCAACTTTCGGCGGGTATTCCGGCATTGCCGTAAAGCCGATCGGCCTGCGCTCTGTCGCACAAATCCGACAGATAACGAATAAACCGATTTTGGGTATCGGCGGAATATCTGATTGGCGCAGTGCTGCCGAATATATAGCCATTGGTGCCGATGCCGTTCAAGTTTGCACCGAAGTCATGGTGAACGGCTATGGTATCATAAAAAATATGTGTGACGGATTGTTGCAATATCTGGATAGTAAAGGACTAGCCTCACCAATGGATTTGAAAAACAAAGCGTTTGTTAAGCTGACCTCTCATGAAGAATTGCACAAACAGTGCCAATATTATCCAAGCATCGACAACGAAGCTTGCGTAAGATGCGGCCGGTGCGTAAAAATCTGCGGTGAGCAGGAACACAGCGCTCTGCATATGGAAGGTGGAAACGTTACAGTTTACAAAGAAAGATGCATCGGATGCGGGCTTTGCTCTATCATCTGTTCGAACAACGCCATTAAGATGAAGTTGCCATAGGAATGCTTCCGTTTGCATTTTTCATTTATTAAATTGACTCTACACGTGTAGAGATACATCCCAGAAATGGTCGGGGCGAGAGGATTCGAACCTCCGGCACCTTGGTCCCAAACCAAGTACTCTACCAGGCTGAGCTACGCCCCGAAACTTTCCGCCGTTTTTTTCACCAAGGTGCCGGCGGCACCTTTCTTGTTTCACAACGCCTTTTTATAACCCATTTTCACGGCAAAAGCAAGAACTTTTTATTCACCCTTTCGGGAAAACCGGTCCGAAAGACCTATCCCGTATTTCGCCACCGTACCAGCCGGAAGCTCTATCACGCCCGCAACCGGAACCAAAGACAAAATACGCGTTTCATCCAAAGGCTGTGCATTCTCTTTGACCTGCACAACGTACCCCTGCTCATCCACAAAAACCATGTCTAACGGGACATAAGTGTCCTTCATCCACATCGCCACAAAACGAGGATACTCAAAAACAAAATACATCCCTGTATTTTCAGCCAACTCAAATCGATTTTGCAAACCTTTGGCGCGCGCGGCCGGCGTGTCAGCTATCTCAAAAAAAAAGCGTTCGAAACCTTTCCCTTTTGCTCTAATTCATAGGCCCCGTCCCTCACCGCTTCGGCCAACGCCGAACATCCGCTCAAACGAATGAAAAGAAGCCCCAACAAAATCACCGTAATTAGAAAAATGACTTTTGCCTTTTTGGATAAACCGCTTTCATACATCGTCGTCACCTTTGTTTTTGATTGTTTGAATTTCCGGAAAAATCGCTTTCATAAAAGCCCCGACATTGTCGTTCAACGTTTCTTGCGCATGCGGACAACACTCACAGGCGGCCTGCAACTTTACCGTCAACACCCCCGTTGCTTCATCAAAAGAAACAAAGGAAACGTCGCCCCCGTGCGCCTGCAACACCGGACGCACCCGCATTTCAAGAACCGCTTTCATGATAGAATCTTTTTCGGACACATCAAACCCTTTTCTTTATCAACAGGAACTTTTTAATATCCTTGCATCTTATCGTCTTTGTGAGTACAAGGCAACAAAAATATAGGCACGCCCCAAAAATAATGACACCGCCCAGCAAAACAACAGAAAGTCCGTCCTTTAAACGATACCAATTCGAATAAAGATGCGTTAATCCCCACTTTGCGCTCCACAAGCCCAAAAGCATCACCGCCGAAGAGGCCATAATACGAATAAAACGATATTTAAACAAAACATCCAACTTAAATTCCCCACGCCGTTTTAACAAAAAGATGTATTGCAAAGCGTTAATCCACACGGTAATCCCCGTCGCCAAAGCAATCCCGACGTGTCCCAGCGGTCGCATTAAACTTAAACAAAGGCAAGCGTTAATCACCACGCCCAAACAAGCAATCTTCACCGGCGTCTTGGTATCGCCTTTCGCATAAAAGAACGGCGAAAGCGCTTTGGTCAACATATAGGCCGGCAAACCAATGGCAAAAGCTTTCAACGCCAACGCGGTCTTATAACTTGACTCGCTTGTAAATCTTCCATGCTCGAACAGGACCGAAACAATCGGCAAAGCCAAAACCATCAAGCCGATCATAGACGCCAACGCCATAATCAAGGAAACTTCCAGACCTCTGTTCAAATCGTGACGGGCCGTTTGGAACTTTCCTTCGCACAAACTGCGCGACAAAGACGGCAATAAAGCTGTCCCGATGGCCACCCCGATAATCCCGATAGGCAGTTGGAAAAGGTGGTGCGCGTAATTGAGCCAGCTCATCGCCCCCGCCCCGACAAAAGAAACAAAAATTGTATCCAAAAACAAATTGATTTGATACACGCCCGAACCAAGCACCCCCGGCAACATCCGCCGGAAAAGCAACTTCAAGTCCTTTGAAAAATTGAACAGAAGGTAGACGGGCGACAAAAGACCGAACCCGTAACCGGCCCTTATCGTGTTATAGAATAAAAAGACAAGCTCCATCACGCCGGCCGCAAAAACACCCCAAGCCAACGCTTCCGCCGAATTGCCGATAAAAGGCGTCAAACACACCAAAAAGAAAATCATCATCAGGTTCAAAATACAGGGCGAAAAAGCCGCCGCCGCAAACTTTCCCAACGAATTCAAAATGCCGGACAGCAAAGAAACCAACGAAACACACATCAAAAACGGGAAAGTAATGCGCGAAAGGTAGGTCGTCGCTTCCATTTTACCTTCGATTTCGTCAAAGCCGGGCGCCAAGACCACCATCGCCAACGGCATCAACAATTCCATCAAAATTGTGAAAATAAGCAAAATATAGAACAGGACGGAAAAAGCTTCTTTGGCAAAAACACGCGCAGCCGGACGACCTTTTTGTTTTAAAATGCCGGAAAAGATGGGAACGAAAGAAACATTTAAAGTCCCCTCGGCGAACAGGCTTCGGAACAAATTGGGAAAACGCAACGCCACAAAAAACGCGTCGGCCCACATCGTCGCGCCCAAAAACCAAGCAATCAACACGTCCCGCCCAAAGCCAATCAAACGGCTGAGCAACGTAAATCCACTGACCGTGGCTATGGAATGCAACAACGACATGTTTTCTTTATAGCCCCAACCGCAACGGCTTTCAAGCATTATTTGCTTAAAATTACACAGATGCTACCCACGCGCCCTGTCAATGACAGAGGGCGTAATAATAACCATCACCAAAGTAACGATAGGATATCCAAACAAAACTATTATAGAAAGCCAGACCATATCCCACACAAGAATTTCCATAATCTTCCAACCAGTGACCTCCATATTTTTTCCACTTATCGTTACGTTGTATTGCTGATAATGTTGACGATGAGCAGTATGCCCCATCCGAGACATCACCACAACCTAGGTCAGCTCGACTGACAGGGCGCAAACCTAAAGCAGCACACCAATTTTGTGTACTCCACCAATTCATATTTTTGCCATTTCCACTGCGTGTCCAGGTTTTACCGTCATCCATCGTCATCGTTTCAGGATTAAACGTTGTTATCAATTTACATCTACCTTCTGCAGGTGTATGGCAATTTTTTTCCTCTGGAATCCAACAGAAATACTCCCCGCAACAATCCGCATTGGAGAGGCATTTGGTGTAATCTTCCCCTTCATCGGGTTTGTTACAATAGGGCGATGTGTCATTAAAATACAAAACCACATCGTTCGTATCATTTGTGCATATATCTTTATGAAATGAATCGTAAACCGTGCCGATGTTGGCCATCTGCGGAACCAAGTATTTTTCTTCACTTCCCGGCATAACACGTACTTTATATTCAACAGCGGCTTTTGGAACCAAAGATTCACACACGCCGCGCGGAACATTT